>Ga0308166_1000360_pt1 | contig 67993 bp, 66 predicted proteins | sample PhyCR2_2_FD_202137 | JGI IMG/M metagenome (GOLD analysis project Ga0308166, IMG submission 202137) | Phyllosphere microbial communities from UC Gill Tract Community Farm, Albany, California, United States - DLSLCC.R2 | ecosystem: Host-associated > Plants > Phyllosphere > Unclassified | place...
TAGCGAGAACCTGCGAGGTCGCCGCCCCGTAACACATCAATCTTCCGGAAAGGACCCGTTACACAAAAGGCTAATGCGGAATAGTTTTCTGATTCAAAAGAATAAATATCATAACCCCCGCTATGCTCGCTAAAATCAAAGCAATAAAACAAAGCGCCTTAGCAAAAGACTTGTACCGCCACTTATAAAGAGCGACGGATTGAATGAGCATGATCAAGCAGAGAATCGGACATAAACCAATGAAAAAGGTTACATATGTGGAATTAATAAAAGATATACCCACCTTTCATCCAAGAAATTAATTTTGTGAAATTTAATTAAAAAAGAAAAGTAGTCCTGAAAAAGCCGTCATCAGAACACAAATCGTAGCTAATATAACCATGCGCAAACCATAGGCTATCATTGTTAAGCTGATGAACAGTATCATGAGAACTGGTTCAAGGCTTACGAGAGTATCCATGACATTCTCCACATAAGTAACGATACAGCAATATTTTGCTATATCTATCATTTCATTACAATTGTGTTATTAGTTTTAGCACAATCTTAATACATTACACAGCTGACAATGACCATGGTAGTTTAGTGGACTTTATTGAACAGGGGGTAAGATTGCACTACTTCAAGACTAAAACCGTGATAACGCTCAGTGATCAACATCACATAAATACGTTGCGATAGTTCAGCATGACTAATCAATAACATAAAAAAACAAAGTAACCCATGTAAAACGCCTTTAAAATAGATGCAATTAATAAGCAGGATTGATTTATTGTCTAAAATCAACACAAATGTTAAATAAAAGTTGGTTGCGATATTTCAATGAGCCACTATCATTAAGCGGTTCTTTTGTGCCAACACCAATAATCAGAATGAATTCACCTTGACCATTAGCCCTCATTATTGAGGGTTTTTTTGTGAGTTTCAAACATTTTTCGTACGTGGCTTTCCTCTTCCTGCATGAACTGTAGTTGCATTCGAAGGTGAAATCATCATTAAGACTTGAGGAAACTCACTGTGCGAAATGGTTACCTTCCTGAACAGTCGCAACAAGCGCTTCTTAAGCAAATTCGCCCCATCAATATCAGTTTCTGACTTAGCCATGGCCTGAGGTTCCATGCCAAGATAGGCATAGGCATAGGCGTCCGATTTATCATGAAATGAGGAAACTCTCTTATACCCTCTAGCCAGAAGATATTCTTTAAGTGTGTCGGTGGGTTCGATGGTGTCAGTGTTTTTATCAAAAATTACTAAAACACTATATTCTAATATTTTCACATTCTCACCCTACATTAAAATGGACACTCATCAAAGATAGCAAGATATTCTTAAGAATACATTAGAAAATAATTAGTCTACAAAAAGTCTTACTGGGTAGAAGCACGCTTTAAACAAGTGGAACACAACCGCCGACACTACTCCCTACCCCGTTCAATCTGCCTTATTCCTGCGAAGTTGTTGTTGCCCTTCTCAATTACTGCCAGCAGTGGCTTAATCCACAACACAGCCTGGCAGTAAGTCATTGAGCTGGCGGCAGCGGAACGATCATTGGCTGAGTCAGTTCTGCCGGTATCGGTGTGCATTGCACTGGAACGTAAACGGTACGCGTACTCGAGCAACCCACCAGCAATGTCAGCAGGAACAGGCAGATCACAGGTTTTTTCACGGCGGAGAATCTCCCGGTATTCGATTACGGTTTCTTCGGTGGTAGTATCGATCAGGGAATTAAGCCTACTGGCGTTTTCTGCAACCTGATTGAACCGATTAAAGTTGAAAGCCTGGTTGGCAATCACCTGCTCCTGCAAAGTGTTGTCACTTCTCAGAACGTCATTATCACTCCGCAGCCTGCTGGCATCTGAACAACTTTTAACAAGTGCTACTGTCAGGCCAGCAATGACGACAATTGCAACTGGGAAAAAATTAAATTTCACTGATCTATCCCCCAGCATGCCAAAGCGCTTTCCTGATCGCGTCGTTCCACCTGACCATAGCAGCCATTGTTCTGGCCTTTGGTCAGGCGGCAATCACGGCCACCATCTTTAATCCACCAGCGGATAGCTTCACAGGCCCCTTTCCGGTCACCAGCATTGATACGCTTGTAGAACGTCGAGGGGAAACATTTACCGGGACCAATATTGAACGGGCAGAAAGAAGCAATACCCGCTTTCTGCGGTTCGGTTAGCGGCACCTTAATATTACGATCAACCCACGCAAGCGCTTTATCCCGTTCGATGGCGTTTACCTGGTCGCATTTCACCTGAGTCAGCTTCATGCCCTGCACCACCAATTTATCATCAACCATTGTGGCGCCACGGCAAATAGTCCAGATGCCTCCGCCGTCTTTGTATGCTGTGAGCCTGTTCCCCTCTTTCTCATTCAGGAACTGATCGAGTATGGTCGGTGCAGATGCGCCAGCAAGCACTAACCCCAGAACAGCCGCGCTCAACTTTGCCCGGTTCCCCATTACTCACTTTCCTTTTGTAATGCCTCAACAACCACGCTTGCCGCAGCCGGACGTTCGTGAAGAGGTTTATCACCGACCCCTTTTAGGTAGTCATTGACCATTTTCGTTCGCTTCTCGTCTTCACGGCGCCTGCGGTGTGCATCCACCCTCCCGTTGATGTAGGAGGCAAGCGAAATAAGCAGACCAGCTGCGCCAAAGAACATGAACACCAGATCCTGAGTGGTAAATCCAATGGCAGACGCCAGAGCTGCTACCCACGCGAAGAACTGCGTGAAGATGTTCCCTGAATCATTCATTTTCATCGTCTCTCACCTCGCTATAGGCGGGTGCTGTGTAGAGGAAATAAAAAAGGCCGCCTGACGGCAGCCTTAATAGAAAAGATTAGTAATTACGATAGCCTAAGATTTATATATTCGTGGCATCCAAATATGAAGGCATTTTGCGCATCTAAGAATTCTTGTTTTTCATTAGGCGTAAAATATCCTTTTATAAAGCACTTTCTTAAAGCCTGTTGTAAGGCTGCAGTTAAGCCAATAAGTTTAGAACCTTCTTCATCAGGTGTAATCAGTAGGAGAAATTTGTTTTTACTAACCTCTGCTGATTTTATTGGCGTCTGAATCTCTTCGGGAAAAATTCCTTTTGACAACAATGAGACATCTTTTTTACCTACCAGATGCCACTGTTCAAACGTTGTAGCTAACATTATTACATCTGTCACGACCTCTGCGCCCGCAGTTCGGATCAGCTGAGCTAATTCTTTATTTGCGTTTAACTGGGTTTGCAGTCTCGCTAATGCAAAGTTTTGTTGAATCGCTCTGTATGCGACCCACCCTGTAATTGCAGCTGCCATTACGCCTGCGATGGCAGTGATCATAGTTTCGATAGGGAAAGTAGAATTAATTTCAATTGGCGGAAGCTTTTCTAAAGCCAGCGTGAACACACCAGTTGATCTCTCATATATGAAAGGTACACCTTGCCAGTCCATGAAGCCTCCTTGGTTACACAGGCATCAAAGCAAAAAACCCCGCAGAAGCGAGGTTTAGAATTTTTGTAACGTCATGGGCGTAATAACCCAGCGTTGGAAAGAGATTATCCATTTTCCGCCGGATTTGCAACACCCAGAAATGAAATAAAACCGGAGGTGTGATTGGCCGTAGCTGTTAGCGAGTTACCTGACTAAGCACCTTTTCAGCAAATGATTCCTCTATATGACAGTGCTCAACCAGCCGCTCGAAGAAGAGTTTATAGTTGCGGCGCCACGTTGTTTCGGTAACTCCTAAGGTTTTAAAAACCTCCGTATCTTTCAGGCGTGGATATCCTCTACCAGAACAGCGCGTGCATTTTTTATAGACCGGCGCTCCCTGTAGCTCTGATTTTTTCTTATCCATTACCTCACCGCGACCTCGACAACGGCACTCATTTTTAATGTGTCCTTTTCCGCTGCAGGTTTTACACACAATACGGACCTGTTCACGCACCTCTTTCCATACCTCCCAATCTGACGGGGATATGCCTTTAGTGTCTCTAACCCATTTTGGTGGTTTGCCATCCGGATAAGTAACTTTATTTGTGAATACCTCTGCCATTGTGAACTTCTCTCCGGCGCAGCTGCTGCACGTGATCAGGCTGGCCGCACTCAGCGAATAATCGCGGAAAACATACTTTGCCAGCGTCTGGAGGAATGCAACCCTGTCCCCTTCTGACATTTTACGCAATGGTGCGTGCCGTTCTGCCCGCTGCACAGCCAACTGATGAATGTAGGCGATGATATTATCCGACGGCATAACCCCGGCTTTCGCCAGATAAAGCTCAATACCAACCGCAGCTTTTGATGTAAGCAGACCAAGTGAAGCCATTACATCTGTGATGGTCAGAGTATCAGCTGTTTTTCCGCAGGGAACGGCACCGGGTAACATCGATTTTGGTGAGAAATACTTCGGTAAACTTTCCAGCTTCATTTTGTCTCCTCGATAATTATCATTCCGGTTTCGCCCCATACTTTTGATGTCCGGGAGTCCCAAATGTGGGAGTCATCCTCAAACAAGGCGTCCAACAGAGATTTTTTTAAGTTGTCCAGATCGGGCTTTTGCTGATGGGGTTGGCCGTCCATAGACGCGCGCTTTTTCTTGCTCCAGCTCTTTGGCATCGGCAAAACGAAAGTTATATGGGCGCCGCTCTCCGGCACCTGGATTCCATGCAGCCTGGCTTCATCGCAGAACATGCGATAGCGCATCACCGGCGGCCGCTGTTTCCATTTATCGCGGCGAGTCATGCGGGGTTTGCCGACTGGGGTGATGATGTATTTAGGCATAGAACACCCCAAGCTCTAACTGGACCTGCTCCAGCAGCTGCAACTCGGTACCGAAGTTTCTCTCCCATTGCTTACGGCCAGCATGAATCGCCACACCATAACCGCCGTTGCGATGGTGCATATGGCACAGGGGAATTGATTTCCGATGGTCAGCGCGCTGGCTTGTGCCCTGCCCGGTTCGGATATGGTGGATTTCCGCAGGCGTTTCGCCCAGGTTCTGATTTCTGCACACAATGCAGCCTAGTGTGGCCACACGCGAAAGATGGAGGCTATCTGCTTTCTTCATGCTGGATCACCAGCATAAACAGAAATATCGCGCTTAATCGTGCAGTGAGGGGAATTCTGTGTAGCTCTTTGCGCCATCACTTTTCTCCGGTGATGGTGCGACAGGTGCTGGTTGTTCAGGCCAGCTTGATTATTATAAATCAGTTGTCAGGGTTGCGGAAGCGCTCAAGCCATTGTCGCAGTGCTTCCCGGGTAATCAGCATTGTTTCAGCAGGCACAGGGATAACAACAAAGGAGCCATCCTCTTGGCTCACCACTTCATAACGTCCTACAGGGCGAACGGCAGCAATTAATTCTTGCTCATTCATAACGAAAAATCCTATTCAATTCAGCTATCCCCCGAGGAATCGGGGCCGTTCCTTTTCTCCCTTCACACTCACCTCATTAACGGTTCCGCTTAGCCTGATGTCTAATAGGTTGCATAGATCATCTATGTCACCGATCGGTAGTAGCTTCAACTGCGTGAGGGAAATGCCGGGGGCTAAATTGTTGGCAGTTCGTCGTTGTTGATTTCTTTAATCAAAAAGATAACCACTCCGGTCACCCGCACATCGTCCAGCGCATCACCTTCTATCACATCGCCATCAGGGGTAATTAATGACTTGCCCTGCACTCTCGCAAACTGCATGCCGCCGCAGAACGAGAACGCAACAGTATCTCCCGGCTGGGGGTGGCGGGTTATATCTACGACAACAAATCCTGGTGAGATTTCGATTGCGCGGTATTTGCCATCTAAGCGGAAAAGACTGGCAAGCGTCATAGGGGTTTCTGTGTTAGCGAGCACTGGAGATGTATACGACATAAAGCCTCCCGGACAATAAACTGTATATTTATACAGTACACTCAGGAGTGAGATTGATCAACAGCTTAACAGCATCAATTGTTAAAGTGTTTTAAGGTATTAGGCATAAAAAAACCCGCCGAAGCGGGTTTTGTATTATGGTTTTTTACGCTGCTTTCTTAGAAGAGCAGTTGCAAAGTGGAATAGGAAAAGGTCTTCCCTTCTTTGCGTGACGCACCACTCCATCTACACATACAGTGTAGCGGAAGATGATTTCGCATGAATTTCCACATTTGCGACAGGTTCCCATAGCCATAGCAATGTTTTCCCTGCATACCTGTAAACCCATACAGATTGCAATTGGCCAGGAGAACAACTACACTTCGCTCGTCAAAGGTATGTGTAGTTATTGGATTGCCTCCATACACTGCGGAATGTGTTAGCGCACTTCCGCCCCGAAAAGCCCTGTTAGCGCAGGGCTTTTTACATATAAAAATCGAGAGACATCTGACTCGTTCGGACCCCAATGGTTTCCAGCACAATCTCAGCGAAAGTATCGGCCTGCCATTCTGCATCTTCTGCACGAGTGGGTTCCTTGCTGGAAAAATGAAGCACAGGTTTATGCCCAAGTAGTAAATGTCCAAGTTCATGAAAAATTACCGCAAGAGCATGCTCTTCCCCCAAACAAGCATTTTCGTAAATCTTATTTGGTACCGTGATTGTTAGAGAAGCAGGGTCACAATGGCCGATAGTGAGATCATAGGTTAAAGATTCCCACTGCTTGTCATCCATAACGCTAAGGGTGATTCCGTAACTTGACAGTTTTTCGAAAAGGTCATCGTATCGCTTTCGTTTACGCTTGGTGGCCGATATCCCAAATGCGTTACAAAAGTTAATCGCCTTATAGGCAATTTCTTCTTCCTGCATAGGGGAAACACGGTTGCCTCTCATCTGATACATAATTAAACCTCATTGTTGTTTATCTTTTGTAACAGTTCAGCGAAGCTCTTAAGTTGCTCTGGTGTGAATTGCGACTTGGCAAATCCAGCCACAAGCATCTGCTGCTGTTGGGAAAGCCCATCAATTGGAACGACTTCATTAGCAACAGCTGCAAGCTCTTCTAAACCTTCAAGTTGAACCCCTTTTGAACTGAAATAGGAGTCAATTTTTTTTACCCACTTCTGTGGGATTTTTTTACTGCCGGTTTCTAAACCACTCAAAAAAGCAGGGGTGGTTTCCAACTCCTGAGACATGGTTAACAGCGTGCTACCAGTATCTATCCTCGCTTTTCTGACGGCCTTACCGAATTCAGTGAGTGCCATAGTTAATTCCTCAGTATGTGTGGATGACAGGTCATAACCTGTAGGTTACTTCATTGCAATAATGAGAATTTTAGCGGTCGAACGAAAAAAATCAACTTTTTTGGTAAATTTTTTATCAAAAAAACAGAAAACATTCAACCTTTGAGTCTAACTGTTCATAAAACGCTCAACCTTTGTTAGCAACAGTGTGTTGTCCGTTGCTCAATGCCCTTCACACACGCATTGGTCGAAAATGGGGATAAATTTAGGCTGGGTGCCAATGCTCAAGTGATCTATGTTCAAGATATGTTGTGCATTTTGAAAAATCATACAGTTTTTCAGATAATTTCCGATATCTTATTTCGTGCCCCCCCTGTTCATAGGATTTTTCGGTAGCCCTGACAACCCGAAAAGGAGATAAAATGGAAAATCATGACGTTTATATTTATACAGGCGATATTCATCGGGATGGTTACCAAGACCTTACTAATGGAATAAAGAAACGAAAAACTAAACACGGCCTTCGAAAAAATGTTATCTTCTGCGTCGCTACGTACGGTGGGGACCCTAATGCGGGATACCGTATAGGCAGAGCATTGCAACACAACTATGATAAGGTAACCTTGTTAGTGGTTGGTCCTTGCAAAAGTGCTGGCACATTGATTGCCATAGCTGCCGATAAGCTTGTCATTGGTGACATGGGTGAGCTCGGTCCACTTGACATACAGCTCAAAAAAAATGATGAGATTGGGGAGATGAGCTCAGGCTTAGCGATCATGACAGCTTTGGATGCGCTAAAAGATCGCTCTATTTCAGCGTTTAACTCACATCTAGTTAAGATAAGATACGAAAATCAGATAAGTACTAAGATGTCTGCTGATATTGCGACTAGACTTACTGAAGCTCTTGTATCGCCTATGGCTGCTCAGATTGATCCAATCAAGTTGGGTGAGCACCAAAGGGCTATGAGTATTGCCATCACCTATGGGCAACGACTGACAGCTAAGTCAAACAGCCTCAAAGAGGGTGCATTGGTCAAGTTGATAGCTTCTTATCCATCACATGGTTTTGTGATCGATCGTAAAGAAGCGAAGGAACTATTCAAATGCGTAGAGAGTCCTAGCGGTTTAACCGAAATGCTCTACGAATTATTTTGCGATAAAATTCATGATGGTGACATAGCTACTTACGGGAAACCAAGAGTAGTAGATTTTACCCATGATCCAGATGATAAAGGGGAAGATACCGATGCCAAAGAATCTGCAGCCGGAAATGGAAATACTCAACAAGATGTTGGAAAACCAGATCCAGGAAAGTCAAGATCTGGCAAGAGAAGCAGAGCAAAACCTAAACGCGATCAAGCGCCAGTTGGAGCCATACCAATTCAACAACCTGATGGACAACAACCTGAAGCGTGAGCTATTTGCCCTCTAAACGTACCCCATAACCCGGCGATTAGCCGGGTTTTCTCTATCTTTCAGTCGCTTTCTATCAGGTAAGCTTCAATACGAATAGCCCGCCAAGTTGTCGCAATTTCAAACAACTCATTTTTTAGTCTGTCTTTGATGATAACTGTTCCAGTAGGGGTTTAAGCTTGCCTATGCTACCGCCTAACTATTTCAAATCGTTTAGGTCAAAATCGATGTTTGCGTGCAGGACGCGGAAAATGCCGCAACGACATCCTTCGTCCTGATGCGGCCATGCTCTTTCACATGCTCGATAATCCGATTGATAATCCTGGTGCGCTCGTCATGCGTTTTTGGTCTTGGCATCGTTAAGCCCTCCCACTAGCTCTTTCCATTTTTCTTGAAGCAACTGCCGGGATGCAGCCTCTCCATCAGGTGGGAACGAAAATCCCGCGCGGACGCCAGGACAACCGTTCGAACAGCGAACCTCTGCCGAACCCCAGTTCATTCCCCTGCAGCGAACCCTCAGTGAAGGAGCCATGCCGCAGTCAGGGCATTTTGGTAAATCAGTCATTTCCCAACCCCTGCAGCAGATGCTTGTGGCGACGCAGCTCGCGAACGGCAGCCTGAAGACGTTGCAGATTCGACAGCTTCGCTTTCGTGCGGCGGATTTCAGTCGAGATATAACGCGATGACGGAATGCTCAGATCATCCGGACGGCTGGCGAAAGCAGGGATGTCTTCAACGATTTGGGCAGTGGTTTTCTCTACAGGAGCGGATGCTGTTTCGTTGGTTTCTATGACAGGAGCGGTGCTCGCTGGGGTTGGCACGCTGTCAGCTTTCAGGCTCCAAGTGATGTTTTTCCCGTCAACATGGCGCAGGACCAGACCGTCCTTGCACATCGCACCCAGCGAGGCATTCAGCGCTCGCGATCCTTTACCCAGTTTTTCGGCGACCTGATTGGCGGTCATTGCCCCCTGCCCCTGCATTGCGGACAGCACCCTCTCAACCAACGGTGATACCTGCTTTGGTCTGATACGCTTCGGCTTCTGCTCTTTCGCGGTACCGAGAGACCATGCCCCATCGTAAAAATCACATAAACCCTGTTCTTTCTGCTCGCGCAGCATATTCAGCGCTTCAACGGGCTCGATATCCAGACGGGCAGCAACCTCGCGATATGTCGCTTTTTTCATGGTTTTCAATGCATCCAGTACGGTTTCCATAATTTTCTCCTCAAAATTTACTTAACAGGTCTCAGGTGGCTAACGTTTCCGCGATAGCTCTCCCAGTCAAAGTTCACCCAAATGCCGTTATCCATACGCAGGCGGTCAACAACCCTTTCCCCCAGGGTTTCTACCAGCGCGTCGTAATTCAGGTTGGTCAGAACGCCAACCGGGCGCATTGCGGCCAGGCGGCGATCGATAATCTGGTTCAATAAAACTTTCTCGCCGCGGCTGTCACGCTGAATACCAACTTCGTCGAGCACAAGTAGATCAACTTTGCAGAGGTCATCCAGCAGCGCTGCTTCGGACTGCCCTTCGTCGTAGCAGGCCCGGGCGCGGAGGGTAAGATCGGGCACCGTCACGATCAGAACCGTTCTCCCCTGTTTCAACAGATAATTGCCGATGGCCGCTGAAAGGTGGTTTTTGCCGGTGCCCGGCTTCCCGGTGAAGACGAAGCTGGCAAACCCGGTACCAAAATTTTGCGCGTAGCTCTTTGCCATACTCAGCGCATGGCGCTGGCCGTCGCTTTCCACCGTGTAATTTGCGAAGCTGCAGCTGCGGTGCAGGTTCTGGATCCCGGATCGCCCGAAAATTTTCTCTGCCCGCGCCTGCTGGTTGATCTTGTCAATCTCAGCCGCGCGCTTTTGCCCTTCTTCGCGCTGCCAGGCCATCAGCTCAGCTGCGCTGTTGAATTTGGGTTCAATGCCTGCCGGAATCACACGGCGAAGGCGATCGAGAATGGAACCTGCGTTTTGCATGCTTACCCCCTGAATCCTGGCGGTACAGTGTTATCCGGGCGGGAAATTTGATTGATATCCCGACCACCAGCCTGGTAATGCGCAGCCCCCTGTGACGGAAGGCGAAGAACCAGGTCATCCCATTTTTCGCGCAGTTTGGATGGTGACATCACGTTTCGGCACCAGAACGGATCACGCTGTACACGCGAAAACATTTCGCAAATTTGCTTATGTGTTCTGCCATCAATGGCACACATCAGCCGGATTTCGTTGGACCATGCGGCCCAGTTAGGCTCTTTGGGGCGCACCAGTTCCCCGTCTGTCTCAGCGGCTTTTTCATAAAGCTTGACGATGCGGTTCCACATCCACTGAGCGCAGGTCAGATCTTCCTTGCTTCCCCACTGCCGCTTTCCTGCATGGGCGACAACGGCCTCTGGGTGACGATTTAAAAACGCATCTTTGGTCAGCTGTTCGTCCGACAGCGAAGCGTCCGGACAAGAATTATTTTCTGGTTCTTTGACTGGTTCAGAAGAGTGACTGATTCTGGGTGAATCTCCTTCACTATCCCCTAGTGAATGTGGTGCACCATCTGGTGAATCTCCTGCACCATCCCCTAGTGAATTTGCTTCACCATCCTGGTGAATCTCCTGCACTACCACGACGCTGGTATTTGCGCCGCTTAGAGTGAGTCGGTAAAAATTGCTGCCATTGCCTTTCGGCCCCGATCTGGTCTCTTTCCGCATCAGTCCAGACTCGCAAAGCGCGGCAACATGATTCATGACTGAACGACGGCTGATCTCACACTGATCAGCGATATGCTGATAGCTCGGCCAGCACTCGCCCTGGTCACTTGCGTTATCGGCCAGCTTAAGCAGGACCAGCTTACGAAGCGGGTTTCCCACCTTGACCTTCATCGCCTGAACCATCAGTTCCATGCTCATAGAACACCTCGATACAACTGAACTAGGCTGCGTTCGAACAAGTCGAAATCAGCTTCACTTTGACGCCCACCATCTGCGCCAGCGCGTCGATCGCTTCCAGAGTCTCGCGCCGGATTACCGGTTGCGGTTTGCCGGTGAATACCGCGTTGGTGGCTTCGATACACTCCTTGTTAACCCTGGCCGCCCGGTAGTGCAGGCAGTCCTTCTGCGCGAGTTCGTTATCAATGGCGGTACGGATGGCATAGCTCAGGGCTTCAGCCTGTTTCAGGTAGTTAGGCGTATCGTTGCGAAATGCCCGCTGAATAATCTGCTTGTTGTTGTGCAGTCGGCGCGCGTACTCGTCCGGATCCGTTACGTTATCCAGTGGAAGAAGCAGATCGCCAAAGTGATGTGGGGTTATCAGCTGCGTCACCGTCTTCCAGCCCCTTTCCTGTGCCCAGGACTCCAGCTCACATGCCAATTTTTTGATTTCCATCAGTCAGACTCCTTTTGCGCGTGTGGGATATCCTGAACAGGAATTCCGCTGGTAGGGGTTGGATGCAAATCCGGACGTAACTCGTGCGGGGTTACGCCGGTGAGTTCGTAAATTTGGATGAGGCGCTCTGGAGGAACACGCCCCATGTATTGCTTAACCCACTTGTTCAAGGATGAAGGCCTCATATTGAGTGCAAGCGCTAATCTGCGCTGATTCCCCATCGCTTTGATGGCCTTGTCTAAACCAGTCATTGAAAGATCCTTTGTTAGGTAACTCGCAATCATTGTTAGCTTAAAGCTTACACGTGTCAACAAAAAGAGAAATTGAGCGGATTAGCCAAAGGCTTATAATTAGTGAATGAAAAAGAAAACGTACGACACTCCACTCGCAACCAGGCTGGAAGAGCTCATGCAGCGAAACCATCTGTCCGGTTCGGATATGGCGCGCATAGCTGAGGTGAGCAGATCATCCGTTAATGGTTGGTTCAAGCGCGGCACCATCAGTAAAGATTCAGCAGCCAAGCTGGCCGCTGCAACTGGTGAGTCGTTAGTTTGGATATTGACTGGCGCTGAGGATAGCGAGAGCAAGGTAAGTAGTGACGAGCAAGAATTACTTAATGTTTACAGGGAGTTACCACCTGTAGAGCAACGGAATATGTTGGCTGCTTTTCAGATGCGGCTAAAGCAGTTACAGGATTTTTTTGCTGATTACGTAGATCCGACAACTAGAAAAAAATAAATCACTATTAACTTCAAATAGATACCGCCTTAATGGCGGTATTTTTTTATCCAAATGATAGCCAATGGTTGACACATGTTAGCTTTAAACGAATACTTGTCACGTCGAAGCACAACAGGTGCGACAGGTAAACGTTCCGCCTACCCGGCGATAAGGGTGAAAAAAGCGAACAGGCAGGATGCCCACGAAGTAGCCTCCGGTGGCGTATGAATGACCGGATGATTCGCAGGTAACAAAAAAGCGCCCCGTAGGACGCTTCGCTCTTTAAAAATCTGGATATCCCAAAAAAATTTCAGGAGTAGTCATGCAAAAACAAAAGCTAACCCCGAGGGAATTCTGGCTTCTGGTTAAAGCAAAAGCCGATGCCACCCTCGTAGAAATTAACAATCTTGCTTCTCGCGGGGATTGCTCGATTGAATGGCATCTTTTGGAAGTAGCCAGCCTTTCATCTCTATTGAAAGAGCAAGGCGAAGTTCCTCCATTGACATCTCACGACACTGTTTAATTGTCCAGCCATGTTTACGGCTCAAGTACAGGTAGACAGCGTCAAAACCATAAACTTCAGAAGGATATCTTTCTTGCTCTGACAGGTGATCGCCAAAACATTCCAGAGAATAGTTTAGATCAGCAGTCGCATGGTGTAGCCGCCAGCGAGCGTGGTAAAGTTCTTTGTTCACTTTTATTCCTTTTTATCGTTGGGGATATCCAGATTACCCGAATCCTTGTTGTTGGGGAATAGCAGGATCCACCGAGCCTGATGTGGTGAAAAGACAGGCGCAAAACATGGAAGCACATTCCCCTCTTTCACTAATGGGGATTGGTTTGTTAGCTGGCGGAGTGTGCTTCCAGTTGCGGGCAATCGAAAATTGTAGATGGCTGTAAATAACCTTCATAGGGGATTCATTATGACAGACTTTAATCGTCAACCATCACGGCAACAGGCAGTCCGCCTTAACTGGTTTGAAATAAAACTTAGACAAATTTGTTATTTTCTGGCTCAAAAAGGCAACCCTGAACTCTGAAGGTTAATAGCGTCGATATAAACGCAACTACCTGACTGTAATTTAATTATATTTGATTAAAAATGATGCCTTAAACGGCAGGGATTTTCACACCTTAAATTAAGGATTGTAAAATGAAAGCAACTATCACAACCGTAGAAATGAACTTGGCTATCGTAAATAAAGACCTTGCAACCTTTAATATTAACGGTGCCATTTCTGGCATGGTTCATCTGCCATCATCTGGCCCTGTAACCGTTGTGCTTGACGGTGGATACGTGCTGGGTGAATTTCATTGCCCGGTTTGCGCTGTTAAGAGCATTAGCTTGCTGTCTGTTAATTTCGCTGAAGCCCAGAACTCCTGTGGCATGTACTATTACGATCACAAACGCCAACAACTTAACTGATATGGATGACATCATTTGTCATTGCGCTGTTTGCTGCCACGAATATAAAAAATCGGAAATGCAAGAAAGGAAAACAGACATATACCCTTTTAAGCGCACGATTTATTTATGTGAGCAATGCAATGAAAAAAGAGAAAAACGTGACGCTTTAAGAAAGGTAAAACGCGGCATCCGCAAGCCATTTCATTCAACATCATTTTTCAAATATTAAACGAGGTTATTATGTCTGTTGAGTTAAAAGTATTTGGTGGTGCATACTTCCCAAAAGATAAAGCATTAAAAAAACACCCAGATTTAAAACCGCTTGCAACTGCAGTTAATGCGGCCACAAAAGCCATCGCCGAAGCCGTTATTTTCGGCAAGCTCGCGGCTGAACACCCTGAACATATTGATGATTATTTTAAGGTGAAAATCTGGGAACACCGCGAAGAACTTCCCTGCCCTGATTTTGACGTTTTCTCATCCGAGTTTTTCGACAGTGTAGCAGTATGGAATGTGAATGCTGGTGAACCAGCTGCGGCGCCACAGCCAGAAGCTGATGCAAAGGAAGAATGGGACGACAACAAGATTCAGGAAGAAATTAAAATCGTTGCACAGCTCGACTTGGCATCCCGCGCAGCTTGTCTGGCACTGTTCGGCCCGGTCCCTGGAATCACTTCAGCGCAGTACGGCCAGATCGTCGATCTGAAGAATGATGATGAACCCAGCTTTGCCCGCGAGCTGGCCGAAGCACTATCCAAAGAAACACGATCGCTTGCCCTGGCACCGGAACGGCAGGAGCAATTACTCGCCTGGGTACGTGAGAACACAAAAGACTCTGCACAGTGGCCGGACATTAAAAAGCAGATCGCCAAATGGATCGATACGCCGGTAGATAAGCGACCTCAAACTGTTCGTACTACCACCGAAGAAAACCTCACAGACACTGGCTCCACTTTGGGCGGGGGAAATAAGACAGACCGAAGTCCGGATCTGGTACACAACCTCTCTACGCTCAAGATAGAGGTTGCTGTTGCAATTCTGAGTACCTTCGACGAAATCGATATTTACTCAATTCCAAACAAGTTTTTTATTCCCGCTAAGGCCATGGCCGAAGCTGAGCAGGACACCCGCTTCACAGCCTGGTGGAAAAAGCTGCGCGGCACCCCAGGCATTCTGGACTATTCTCGCGCAGCCATTATCGCCCTGATTAAATCTGCTCAGGAAGACCTCTGGATGGATCCCGTCGCCTTGCGTGAGTACATCAATCGCGAGTTGGTTGAATCTGATCACGCGCACCCTGATCAGAAAACGGTTGATACGGCTTGCCGCCCAAAACCGCGCGCTAACCCTGAGGAAATCGAAAATGATGAAGCCAAACCGACTGTATCTGGCGAAACTTTGCCACCAGCAGTTTGCCCTGGAAAAGCTGCGCAACTCGACAAAGAACTCAACGAGGCATTCGCTCAGGCCCCCACACCTGAAAAGCAGGTTGGTGATCAGCCGCGGGTCGAGAATCTGGGCGGCGGAGTCTTCTCAGTTGATGCCCTGATAAACACCGCCTCCTCAAATGAAGTCGAAAAACAGGAAGTGCCTCCCGCGCTTAATGATCGCGAGATTGAAATCGCCCATGCATTAAACGAGCTGATGTCAGGGCGCACAAACATTGGTGACCAGGATGATATCGAAAATCTCACCGCCACCACGGGTAAAGACATCGAGCATATTTTCCCGTTACTGATTACAGATATCACCACAACTGAATTCTCTCTGTCGCCTTATTTCAGTGATGAAGAAGTACAAGACGTTGCCACTACGATTCTTGAACAGTGGTCTGACGATATCAGCGTTCGTCAGAAAATAGCGCTTGATGCGATTGTGGAATACCGCCGCCCTGAGCTGCCAAAACCTGTCGTGCTCGATCCACCGACCGTTACTGCAAAGCCGAAAATCGAGTCCGAACCAGCACCTGAAACATACTCGCCGCTTTCGTCTGTTACCTACCTGCAACAGCTGACAATAGCAGCGCTGCAGGGCTTATGTTCCAACCCGGCTTATTGCAATCAGTATGAGGAATTACCGGTTATGGCCGCCGGGCTTGCCCACAGCGTGATCAACCATCAGGAAGGATCCTGTGCGTCTGATTAATCGTAGCAAGGGAGACAGTGTCGGCGGGCCAGCATGCGCCGCCGCGCTCAAATGCCATTTTGAGAAATATGGCGCGCATGGTCGCAGCGACAAGCAGACTTTTTACACCATCAAGTTCCAAGGGAGAAAAATTACGGTTGAGGTTGTTAACCGCCCCCGTAGTTACGTGGCCACGGCAATGACCGGTGCCAGACATCTCTGGTGCCTCCCTGGTCTTGGCCGGTGATTTTTGACAATCAATATACTATCTGCCGCTGCGGTATCGTGGCGGCGTCATGGAGTTAAGCATGGCGCAAATCATTTTTGATGAAGAGTGGATGGTGGCGGGAAAGCTAACTGAAAAAACGGGGCTGGATGACAGGCAAATAAAAGCTTATCGCCTCGGATGCTGGATTGAAGGGGTTCATTTTAAGCGAGTACCCGCGGTACCCGGCGGAGAAAGCAAACGCGCTTTGGTCTGGTACAACTTCCCGCTGATTAATAGATTTATTCAGGAAGCATGATGAACTTTCCAACCGGCGTTGAACTTCATAACGGAAAAATCAGGATCACGTTTACCTATCGCGGCATTCGCTGCCGCGAAGTTCTCCGTGGCTGGGTGGTTAACAGCAGCAACATCAAGAAGGCTGGAAACCTTCGCGCCGTTATCGTGAGTGAGATCCAGTTCGGCCAGTTCGACTACGCGGCGCGCTTCCCTGAGTCGAAGGCTCTTAAAAAATTCTCATCAACTAAGCGGATCACGACGTTTAAAGAGCTGAGCGATTTTTTCATTGATACAAAAGCGCTGGAGGTGTCAGGGGCAACACTGCACTCTCTCACATCTGCAGTTAATACCCTGAAGCGTGTTGTGGGAGAAAATACTCCCCTTGCTGATATTCAGCACTCCGACATCCTGAATTACCGTAAAGAGCTGCTGACCGGCAGCGTATTAAACCCATCAATGCCTAATCTGGTTAAAAAGGGACGCGCGCCCTCAACAGTCAATAAACAGATGGCGGTTTTATCAGAAATGCTGAAGCTTGCGAATCGAAGTCAGTTTATATTACACGCTCCTTATGAGGGCGTGTCCAGGCTCAAGCTATCTAAGGCAGACCCCGATCCGCTTCTACTTCATGAGTACCAGGCACTGATTGCCGCCCTTCCCCGAAAACTGGCCTTGATCATCATTGTAGCCGTCCACACGGGAATGAGGCCCGGCGAGATTTGTGCTCTGGCGTGGGAGGATATCGATCTGAGAAAAGGTGAGATTCACGTATCAAGAAGCCTGACGAACAAGCGGGTGTTTGTGCCGCCGAAAACTGATGCAGGCATCAGAACGATTACACTGCTTAGGCCTGCTCATGATGCGCTGCTCGAGCAGTTCGACATCACCGGCAATAACCCAAGACAGCAGATCGTTTTCCATCACCGTGAAATTGGCAAAACCGAGCCGCAAAATCTGCGTTTTGTATTTACTCCTGAAAAGAAATCGTCAGTGAATGAGAGCTTTTTTTCCAAAAATTCGATTTCGTATGGATGGAAACGGGGAACTAAACTTTCTGGGATACGTGAGAGAAACCCTTATCAGTCCCGCCATACATACGCCTGCTGGACGCTTATGGCCGGTGCTAACCCGTCCTTTATCGCCAGCCAGATGGGTCATGAGGACGCGCGTATGGTGTATGAGGTCTACTCGAAGTGGATCGGCGATATGAACCAGGATCAGGTCAACATGCTGAACAATCAGATGCCGACAGCTATGCCCCCAGGACGCCCCCAAGGTATCGGGAACATTAAAAAAGTCATTTAATTTCATGACGCTGGTTTCAAACTACATAATCAGCGTTAAACTATTCGTACTACATATTCTGGGAGAAAAGATGATGCGCGTACTGGTTGTTGAGGATAACGCATTGCTACGCCACCACCTGAAGGTTCAGCTTCAGGAGATGGGACATCAGGTGGACGATGCTGAAGATGCAAAAGAAGCCGATTATTATCTCAATGAACATCTGCCGGATATCGCCATTGTCGATTTAGGCTTGCCTGATGAAGACGGTCTGTCGTTAATTCGTCGCTGGCGCAGCCATGATGTTTCTCTCCCGGTGCTGGTTCTGACCGCCCGCGAAGGCTGGCAGGACAAAGTTGAAGTGCTCAGCGCCGGTGCGGATGATTACGTCACCAAGCCGTTCCATATTGAAGAAGTGGCTGCGCGAATGCAGGCGCTATTACGCCGCAACAGCGGGCTGGCTTCACAGGTTATCTCCATTCCGCCTTTCCAGGTGGATCTCTCCCGACGCGAGCTTTCGATTAACAATGAAGTGATCAAGCTGACCGCATTCGAATACACCATCATGGAAACGCTGATCCGTAACAGTGGCAAGGTTGTGAGCAAAGACTCCTTAATGCTCCAGCTCTACCCGGACGCGGAGCTGCGCGAGAGCCATACTATTGATGTGCTGATGGGGCGTTTGCGTAAGAAAATTCAGGCGCAGTACCCGCAGGATGTGATCACGACCGTCCGCGGCCAGGGCTACCTGTTTGAATTACGCTAAATGAGAAAGATTTTGCGCCATATTCTGCCCCTCTCACTGCGGGTTCGTTTTTTGCTGGCAACGGCCGCAGTGGTGCTGGTGCTGTCGCTCTCCTACGGTATGGTCGCCCTGGTGGGTTACAGCGTCAGCTTCGATAAAACAACTTTTCGACTGTTACGTGGCGAAAGTAATCTGTTTTACACTCTGGCGAAATGGGAAAACAACCGTATCAGCGTTGAAATGCCCGAGAACCTGAATCAACAGAGCCCTACTTTAGCCCTGATTTACAACGAAAAAGGGAAGTTGCTGTGGGCGCAAAGAGATATCCCATGGCTGGTTAAAAGCATTCGTCCGGAGTGGCTTAAAACCAATGGTTTTCATGAGATAGAAGCCGATCTTAACACCACCAGCTCCCTGATTCGCGAAGATCGCTCTATGCAGCAGAAACTCAATGAAATCCGCGAGGATGATGCCGAAACGGAGATGACGCACTCCGTGGCGATTAATATCTACCCGGCGACGATGAACATGCCGCAGTTGACCATTGTGGTGATCGACACCATTCCTGTCGAGCTCAAGCGCTCCTACAGGGTCTGGAGCTGGTTCGTTTATGTTCTGGCCGCTAACCTGCTGCTGGTAATCCCGCTGCTTTGGGTGGCGGCGTGGTGGAGCTTGCGCCCCATTGAATCCCTGGCGCGAGAGGTGCGCGAGCTTGAGGAACACCATCGCGAAAAACTCAATCCGGAAACCACCCGTGAGCTGACAAGTCTGGTACGTAATCTCAACCGCCTGCTGAAAAGTGAACGCGAACGCTATGATAAGTACCGTACAACCCTGACTGACCTCACTCACAGCCTGAAAACACCGCTGGCCGTGATGCAAAGTACCCTGCGTTCAATGCGCAGTTCAAAGCTGAGCGTTGATGATGCCGAGCCGGTGATGCTGGAGCAGATCAGTCGAATCTCACAGCAAATTGGCTATTACCTGCACCGCGCCAGTATGCGTTCCGGCAGCGCGCTTCTGAGCCGCGAGCTGCACCCGGTGGCACCGCTGCTGGATAATCTTACGTCCGCCCTCAACAAGGTGTACCAGCGTAAAGGGGTGAACATCAGCCTCGATATCTCGCCTGAGATAAGCTTTGTCGGCGAAAAGAATGACTTCATGGAAGTCATGGGCAACCTGCTGGATAACGCCTGTAAATACTGCCTGGAATTTGTGGAAGTGTCTGCGCGTCAGACGGATAACGAGTTACATATTATCGTTGAAGATGATGGCCCGGGGATCCCGCGCAATAAACGTGATGTGGTGTTCGATCGCGGCCAGCGCGCCGATACGCTGCGCCCTGGCCAGGGGGTGGGGTTAGCCGTCGCACGTGAAATTGTCGACCAGTACGATGGAAAAATTGAAACCAGCGAAAGTTTGCTGGGCGGCGCCAGAATGGAAGTGATTTTTGGTCGCCAGCAGCCCACATCGAACGATAGTTAACCCGTTATGTGAAAAATGCGAGGATCTCGCAGCCGGGGGGCTGAGCTTCCGTTATAATCCGTGTCAGTAAGAACCTGCGGAATAAAAAAATATGGATTATCACTTAACGCTTAACTGGCCCGAGTTTATTGAACGTTACTGGCAAAAACGCCCGGTGGTTCTGAAACGTGGGTTCAGCAACTTTGTCGACCCTATCTCGCCTGACGAACTGGCCGGTCTGGCCATGGAAAACGAAGTCGACAGCCGCCTGGTCAGTCACCAGGACGGGAAATGGCAGGTCAGTCACGGTCCTTTCGAAAGCTATGATCATCTCGGTGAAAACAACTGGTCGCTGCTGGTGCAGGCCGTCAACCACTGGCACGAACCCACTGCCGCGCTAATGCGCCCGTTCCGCGCCCTGCCCGACTGGCGGATGGACGATCTGATGATCTCCTTCTCCGTTCCGGGTGGCGGCGTGGGTCCGCACCTGGACCAGTACGACGTGTTTATTATTCAGGGTACGGGTCGCCGCCGCTGGCGCGTGGGCGAGAAAGTGCCGATGAAACAGCACTGTCCGCATCCGGACCTGCTTCAGGTGGATCCGTTTGAAGGGATTATTGATGAAGAGCTGGAGCCAGGCGATATTCTCTACATTCCGCCTGGGTTCCCGCATGAGGGTTACTCCCTGGAAAACTCGCTCAACTACTCGGTTGGGTTCCGCGCACCAAGCGGTCGCGAGATGATCAGCGGCTTTGCCGACTATGTTCTGCAACGCGAGCTGGGCAGCTATCGCTACAGCGATCCGGATGTGCCTGCGCGCGAACATCCGGCAGATATTCTGCCAGCAGAGCTGGACAAGCTGCGCGGTATGATGCTGGATCTGATCAACGAGCCGGAACATTTCAGACAGTGGTTTGGCGAGTTTATTAGCCAGTCCCGCCACGAGCTGGACGTGGCGCCTCCGGAGCCGCCTTATCAGGCTGACGAGATTTATGATGCCCTTCAGCAGGGCGACAAGCTGGTTCGTCTGGGCGGGTTGCGCGTGCTGCGCATCGGTGAAGAGGTCTTCGTCAATGGCGAGAAGCTGGATTCCCCGCACCGTCCTGCACTGGAAGCGATTGCCAGCCATATGGTTCTGACTGCTGAAACCTTTGGCGATGCGCTGGAAGATCCCTCATTCCTCGCCATGCTGGCCGCGCTGGTTAACAGCGGGTATTGGTTTTTTGAGGATTGAGTCTTGAGATGTGCCGGGTGGCGGCTTCGCCTTACCCGGCCTACATTTCGATCGTAGGCCCGGTAAGCGCAGCGCCACCGGGCAATGTCTCACCGCTTCGCGGTTAACTCCGCTATGCGCACAATCACCTTCACCGCTTTTTCCATTCCTTCCAGCGTCACAAACTCATGCTTGCCGTGGTAGTTGTAGCCACCGGTAAACAGGTTCGGGCACGGCAATCCCATAAATGACAGCTGTGAACCGTCGGTACCGCCACGAATCGGTTTTAAGATCGGTTCAATATCGCAGTCGCGCATTGCCTGCCGGGCGATATCAATTATGTGCGGATGCGCCATCACCTTCTCACGCATATTGTAATAGCTGTCTTCGATGATGAGTTCAATGTAGCAGTCAGGATGCAGCCCTTTGCCTACCTTTTTGGCGATCTCCATCATCTTACGCTTGCGCGCTTCAAAGGCTTTACGGTCAAAATCGCGCACGATGTAGTGCATCTGGGCGCTATCCACGGTGCCCTTAATGCTGGTCAGGTGATAGAAACCTTCATACCCGTCTGTCATCTCCGGGCTCTCTTGCGCCGGGACTTCAGCATGAATACGCGACGCCAGCGACAGCGCATTCACCATCACCCCTTTGGCTGAGCCGGGGTGAACGTTGTTCCCGACAATTTTAATGGTCACCGAAGCGGCGTTAAAGTTTTCATACTCCAGCTCGCCCACGCCACCGCCATCGACGGTGTAGGCCCACTGCGCGTTAAAAGCCTCCACATCGAAATGTTTCGCGCCTTTCCCCACCTCTTCGTCCGGCGTGAAAGCAACCCGGATATCCCCGTGCGGAATGTTTTTGCCTTTCAGCACCGCCAGCGCCGTCATGATCTCCGCGATCCCCGCCTTATCATCTGCGCCCAGCAGCGTTTTCCCGTCGGTGGTGATGAGCGTCTGACCGAGCAGCTGGTGCAGGACCGGGAACATCACGGGAGAGAGCACTTCGTCGCCAATGCCCAGCGCAATATCACCGCCGCGGTAGTTTTCAACAATCTGCGGGTTCACATGTTTACCGCTAAAATCCGGAGAGGTGTCGACATGGGAGATAAAGCCAATCGCCGGGATATCACCCGGGACATTCGCCGGCAGCGTGCCCATCACAGTGCCCTTTTCGCTTAACGTGACGTTAACCAGCCCCATGGCGTCGAGCTGCTCTTTAAGCAGGTTTAATAACTTCCACTGGCCTTCGGTGCTTGGCACCTGGCGGACACCCGGTTTAGATTGGGTATCCAGCGAAACGTACTGTAAAAAACGCTCAAGTAATTTATCCATGCAGTCACCCTCACTTTTTGTGACAACATTATCAATAAGCATCAAAACGCAAATATTGCGTCAGGTCACTTTTATCCCGCAAACGAGAATATTTTCCGTTTATATCGTTCTGCGTTAGTAAATGTAGCTTATGAATCAGTGACAAGGATTGGCGATTCCCGAGGTTTGCCGTAGAATGTCCGCCCTCATTACGAGTCACCAAGGTGGTTACACACAAACCCCGCTTCGGCCTGCTGCCTGAGGCGTCTATATGGGACAGTGCAAAAATTGAATACACAACCCCGTTCTCGTTCACCGCTGGTGCAACTTGAACGAATTCGTAAAAGTTTTGATGGCAAAGAGGTCATTTCCGACCTCAATCTGACCATCAATGACGGCGAGTTTCTTACGCTGCTTGGCCCCTCCGGCTGCGGCAAGACAACCGTACTGCGCCTTATCGCCGGGCTGGAAAGCGTCGATAATGGCCACATCCATCTTGAGAACCAGGACATAACCCAGGTTCCTGCCGAAGATCGCCACGTCAATACCGTCTTTCAGAGCTATGCCCTGTTCCCTCACATGACCGTGTTTGAGAACGTGGCGTTTGGCCTGCGGATGCAAAAAACGCCGGCCAGCGAGATCCCCCCGCGCGTCACGGATGCCCTGCGGATGGTGCAGCTGGACGAGTTTGCTCAGCGAAAACCCCACCAGCTCTCCGGCGGTCAGCAGCAGCGCGTGGCCATTGCCCGCGCCGTGGTCAATAAACCGCGCCTGCTTCTTTTAGATGAGTCGCTTTCCGCGCTGGACTACAAACTGCGCAAGCAGATGCAGAACGAGCTGAAGGCGCTACAGCGCAAGCTTGGCATCACCTTCGTCTTCGTCACCCACGACCAGGAAGAGGCGCTGACCATGTCAGACCGTATTGTGGTGATGCGCGATGGCAAAATAGAGCAGGACGGCACGCCGCGTGAAATTTACGAAGAGCCGAAAAACCTGTTTGTCGCCAGCTTCATTGGCGAAATCAATATCTTTAATGCCACGGTGATTGAACGTCTGGACGATCGGCGCGTGCGCGCGAACGTGGAAGGACGTGAATGCAATATCACCGTGAACTTCGCCGTCGAGAAGGGACAAAAACTCAACGTCCTGCTGCGTCCTGAAGATCTGCGTGTCGATGAAATTCACGGTAATACCGAAGCCGAAGGGCTTATCGGCTATATCCGCGAGCGCAATTACAAAGGGATGACGCTGGAGTCCGTCGTCGAACTGGAAAATGGCAAAATGGTAATGGTCAGCGAATTCTTTAACGAGGACGATCCTGACTTCGACCACTCTCTCGACCAGAAAATGGTTATCAACTGGGTAGAAAGCTGGGAGGTTGTACTGGCTGATGAAGAACACAAGTAAATTCCAGAAGGTGGTGATTACCACTATCGTCGGTTGGCTTGTGTTATTTGTCTTTTTACCCAACCTGATGATCATCGCCACCAGCTTTCTGACCCGCGACGATGCCCACTTCGTTAAGCTGGTCTTTACGCTGGATAACTACGCGCGCCTGCTCGACCCGCTCTATTTTGACGTGCTTCTGCACTCGCTGAATATGGCGCTGATTGCTACCGTCGCCTGCCTGCTACTGGGGTATCCTTTCGCATGGTTCCTGGCCGGGCTGCCACAAAAGGTGCGCCCGCTGTTGCTGTTTCTGTTGATTGTGCCGTTCTGGACCAACTCGCTGATTCGCATCTACGGGTTAAAAATCTTCCTGAGCACCAAAGGCTACCTCAACGCGTTTCTGCTGTGGCTGGGGGTGATTGATACCCCTGTACGCATCATGTTTACTCCGGGTGCGGTGGTTATTGGCCTTGTCTATATTCTGCTGCCGTTTATGGTGATGCCGCTCTACTCCAGCATCGAGAAGCTCGATAAACCGCTGCTGGAAGCGGCAAAAGATCTGGGTGCTAACAAGCTGCAAACCTTTATCCGCATTATCATTCCACTGACCATGCCCGGCATTATCGCCGGTTGTCTGCTGGTGATGCTCCCGGCAATGGGGCTGTTCTACGTTTCAGATCTCATGGGCGGGGCAAAAAACCTGCTGATTGGTAACGTGATCAAGAGCCAGTTCCTGAACATCCGCGACTGGCCGTTCGGATCCGCGACCAGCATTACGCTGACGGTGGTAATGGGGCTGATGCTGCTGGTCTACTGGCGCGCCTCACGGTTGCTGAATAAGAAGGTGGAACTCGAATGATCGGTCGACTGCTTCGCGGCGGTTTTATGACCGCCATTTACGCTTACCTTTATATTCCGATTATCATTTTGATCGTGAATTCGTTTAACAGTTCACGCTTCGGCATCAACTGGCAGGGCTTTACCACCAACTGGTACAGCCTGCTTATGAATAATGACAGTCTGTTGCAGGCCGCTCAGCACTCGCTGACGATGGCGATTTTCTCCGCCACCTTCGCCACGCTGATCGGTTCCCTCACCGCGGTGGCATTGTACCGCTATCGCTTTCGCGGTAAGCCGTTCGTCAGCGGCATGCTGTTTGTGGTAATGATGTCGCCGGATATCGTGATGGCGATTTCGCTGCTGGTGCTGTTTATGCTGCTGGGCATTCAGCTTGGCTTCTGGTCGCTGCTGTTTTCCCACATCACCTTCTGCCTGCCGTTTGTGGTGGTTACCGTCTTTGCACGTCTGAAAGGGTTTGACGTGCGTATGCTTGAGGCGGCGAAAGATCTGGGGGCCAGCGAGATGACCATCCTGCGCAAAATCATTCTGCCGCTTGCGATGCCCGCGGTAGCCGCAGGATGGCTACTCAGCTTTACGCTGTCGATGGATGACGTGGTTGTTTCTTCGTTCGTGACCGGGCCGAGTTACGAAATCCTGCCACTGAAGATCTATTCGATGGTCAAAGTCGGCGTCTCACCTGAAGTGAACGCGCTGGCGACCATTCTGTTGGTGTTTTCGCTGGTTCTGGTGATTGCCAGCCAGATTATTGCTCGTGATAAAACAAAATCTCAGGGGACAATGAAATGAAAAAAATGCTCGCCGCTGCGGCACTGGTACTTGGCATGGGTGCCGCGCACGCTGATGACGGTAAAACGCTCTACTTCTATAACTGGACCGAGTATGTGCCACCGGGCCTGCTGGAACAGTTTACGAAAGAGACGGGCATCAAGGTCATCTACTCGACCTACGAGTCGAATGAAACCATGTATGCCAAGCTCAAAACCTACAAGGACGGCGCATATGATCTGGTGGTGCCGTCTACCTACTTTGTCGACAAAATGCGCAAAGAGGGCATGATTCAGAAGATCGATAAAACGAAGCTCACTCACTTCAACAATCTCGATCCGGAGATGCTCAACAAGCCGTTTGACCCGAATAACGACTACTCCATTCCTTACATCTGGGGCGCAACCGCAATTGGTGTCAACAGCGAGGCTATCGATCCGAAAACCGTTACAAGCTGGGCCGATCTGTGGAAACCGGAATACAAAGGCAGCCTGCTGTTAACCGACGACGCGCGCGAAGTGTTCCAGGTAGCGCTGCGTAAGCTCGGCTACTCAGGCAATACGACGGACCCGAAAGAGATTGAAGCGGCCTATAACGAGCTGAAAAAGCTGATGCCTAACGTGGCGGCATTCAACTCTGATAACCCGGCAAACCCGTATATGGAAGGCGAAGTGAATCTGGGCATGGTGTGGAACGGCTCCGCGTATGTTGCCCGTCAGGCCGGTACGCCGCTGGAGGTAGTGTGGCCGAAAGAAGGCGGGATCTTCTGGATGGATAGCCTCGCGATCCCTGCCAATGCCAAAAACGTGGAGGGTGCGCTGAAGCTGATTAACTTCCTGCTGCGCCCGGACGTGGCGAAACAGGTTGCCGAGACGATTGGCTACCCGACACCGAACCTGGCGGCACGCAAGCTGCTGAAGCCTGAAGTGGCTAACGATAAGTCACTCTATCCGGATGCCGACACCATCAGCAAAGGGGAATGGCAGAATGACGTTGGTGACGCCAGCCGCATCTACGAAGAGTATTACCAGAAGCTAAAAGCGGGCCGATAAACGGCATCGCGCGATTCCTCACGCCGTGCTAACGGCGTGAGGAAGCATTAACTGGCCGCATTCTCGCCAGCCCAAATCGTCGCCCTTCTCATCGCCTCGACCACATCATCATCCGACAGCCCCAGTGCGTGACTCAGTCTTGTCGCCTCCTCCCACTGCTGCTGCTCGTAGTAACGACAGAGTGCGATCATATCAGCTAGCTGCCCCTCCTGATGGCACAGTGCGTTGCTCACGCTCTGCGGCACCGCAATCTGCTTCATCAACTCGGTCATCGGCAGTTCAAGGAGAGTATCCAGCAGCGAGAACAGGCCGCACAGAAAAGCATTTTCAGCCAGCGTCGGTTCGTTTATCGCCTCTGCGATCAATTCGCAGAATTTCCCACGCATCATGCTCAACGGATAAAGCTCGCTGACGGTGTCATTATCCGCACTCGCCAGGACCACGACGGCAACGAACCGTCTCAGCTGATTCTCCCCAAGATAGCGGAGTACCTCACTCAGGGTTAACTTGCTGAAATTACAGGCACCAACATGTTTAAATGCCGTGTGCTTCATGTAGCGCATAATTTTCCAGGAGAGGGTGAGATCACTTTTTATCAGCGATTCGATAATGCGATAATCAGGTTTATTACGTCCGATTTCCATTTGCAGGCGGAAAATCGCAAGCTGATTTTGCGATAAACGTTTATATTTAATCATCTCCGGACGGCAGAAAAAATAACCCTGAAACAGAGAAAATCCTTCATCTCTGAATCGAATAAATTCCTCTTTAGTCTCAATTTTTTCAGCGAGATATTTTATATGTGCGGTCTCGTTCTTACGCGATGCCAGATACTGTTTAATTTGCGCTAAGGTATAATTTCTGATATCGAATTTCAGAACCGAAATATAAGGTAAAAACGCATCCCATTCCGGAGCGAGGGTGAAATCATCGAGCGCGAAGTGGTAGCCGTGCGCATTCATCTCTCTAACGGCCTGCAACAGCTCAGCCCCCGGAACCGCATCTTCCAGTATCTCAATGACCACGCTCTCTTTATCGAGCGCTTCTCCGCTCCGGTCGATGACCATCCGGGAGGGAAAATTAATAAACGACGTGTGCTCCCCGGCGATCCGTTGCGCGGGTACACATAAAAACTGATCTGATATCATTCTGGATGTCGCATATTCCGCCGAGACATCCGGAAAACGGTTTGTCATTCCCTCTCTGAAGAGCAGTTCATAGGCGACCGTCTTCATCTCCGGGTTAAAAATGGGTTGTCTGGCGATAAATCCGTACATATCCCATCCTCCTCTACCACTTAATATTTATTAGCATCCTCTTTCTACACGACGATAACGAGCATTATCGAGCACTATTTTGATTGAATGCACAAAATAAAAGCATCCACACTAATTAACAGGGTTTATATTCTCAGAATTTAAATTAAATACTCCCGGTACTCTACAGAAAGAGAGTGATATATCCGATAAGTAATATGTGCCTGACCGACACGCACACGATTACGGGAGATAAGAATGCAAAACGCCAAGGTCCGAAGATCAAAAATGAGCGTCAAAACGTTAATGCTATTGTCCATTTTTCTCACCGTGACGGTAGGCTTTACCGCCACGATTGGTTTTATGATGTGGCAGTGGATGGCGCAGCAGGACAGTCTGGCCAAAAAACATATCCGCCAGATTGCTGAGGTGCAGTCTTTGCAGGTCAGTAAGGAGATGGATTCCGCGCTGGCTGCCGCCAGGGATATGGGCAACAGTGCCCTGGCGCTGAGGGATGCGGGCATCTCCGATCGCCAAAGTCTCAACCAGCTGCTGATCCATTATCTTGCGGCCCACCCGCAGTTTCTCTCCATGTCGATGGCTTTTGAGCCCAACGCGTTTGACCATCAGGATGCCGCCTTTGCCGGACAGAGCGGAGAGGATCCTGCCGGACGCTATGCCCGCTATGTCGACCGCGATGCCTCTGGCAAACCCGCACTGCACCTGCTGACGGACCTGGAAACACCCGGCAGCGGCGATTATTACCTGCTGCCGAAACAACGGCAAAAAGAGGTGATCATCGAACCCTATATCTACCCGTACAATGGCGTAGACGTCATGCTTACCTCCATTGCCGCCCCCATTATGGCTGACGGTAAGTTTCTGGGATCGGTCACCTCTGACTTTTCACTCGCCACGCTGCAAGCCATGACTGGGGCAATAAAGCCGTGGAACGGGACTGGCTATGCCCTGCTCCTCTCAGCGGAAAATAAAGTGGTATTCAGCCCGGACAAACAGGCCACCGGAAAGCCTTACGCGGGGAAGATAACGGGCCATGATGTCATCCGGGAAAACGATCCACTGCTGAAGGAGGAGGCATTTATTATCTGGCAGGATATTGCAATTGGTAACAGCCAGACGCCGTGGAAGCTGGCCATCGTCACTCCGGTCAGTGAGGTGATGGCCGAGGCGCGTGCATTTTTGCTGAAAGCCATTGTCCTTATGGTGCTCAGTATCGTAGTGGTGAGCCTGGTCATGGCGCAAATCTTTACGCGTAAAGTTGACCGACCGGTGGGTGGCGAACCTTCTGACGCCGCCGGAATTGCCCTGGCCGTCGCCCGCGGGGAGCTGAACAATACAATTCCGGTGCGCGCGGGAGATACTCGCAGTATTTTTTACGCCCTGCACACCATGCAGATGCAGCTCAAACGCATCGTCGACAACATCAGCGATGCCAGCCATTCCGTGCGGGGTGGCACCAGCGAGATTTCGGCAGGTAACCTTGACCTTGCCTCGCGAACCGAGGAGCAGGCAGCAGCGATTGTGGAAACCGCGGCCAGCATGGAAGAGATTTCGGCCACGGTGAAGAATAATGCCGACAATGCGCACAAAGCGACCACGCTGACCGACCGCGCCGCCAGCCTCGCCGGACATGGCGAAACGCTGGTGAACGACGTCGTCACGGTGATCGGCGAGATTGATGACAGCGCGCGTAAGATCGGTGAGATCAACAGCATTGTCGATGGCATTGCCTTCCAGACCAATATCCTGGCGCTAAACGCGGCCGTAGAAGCCGCACGGGCGGGTGAGCAGGGACGCGGTTTTGCGGTGGTGGCCGGTGAAGTCCGTAACCTGGCCCAGCGGAGCGCTAACGCAGCAAAAGAGATTTCTCAGCTCATTGCCGAATCGTCTGGCCGCGTCAACAAAGGCGTTGAGCTGGTCAATGAAACCGGCGTGATGATGAAACAGGTTATCGAGGCGGTGTCGCATGTGCATCTGGTGATAAACGATATCGTTCAGGCGCTGGACGAGCAAAATCGGGGGATTAGCCAGGTCAGCACCGCCGTGAATCAGATGGACAGCACAACCCAGCAGAACGCCGCTCTGGTGCAGCAGATCTCAGCCGCGGCGCTCTCACTGGACGAGCAGGCTAAATCGCTGGAGAAGACGCTGGCGTTCTTTCATTCGTAAATCGTCAGGCACCCGCAGGACGGGTGCCTTTTTACACCATTGCCGCTACAGCCCTTTCAGCAGCTTGTCGACAAATTCCGGGACGACCGCGCTTGCCAGACCGTAGTGTTTCTCTTCAAACTCGCTGCCCACCTGGCTTGGCTCCAGATTGAGCTCAACCGTATGGGCGCCGTGCAGTCGCGCTTCGTGAACAAACCCCGCCGCCGGGTAAACATGGCCGGATGTACCAATGGCGATAAACACGTCCGCCATCGCCAGCGCGCTGTAAATATCATCCATCCCCAGGGGCATCTCGCCGAACCACACCACGTGCGGGCGCAGGCGTGCGGGGAACTGACAGCAGTGACATTTGTCTTCTGGCAGCACGTCCTCTTTCCAGTCCAGCACCTGGCCGCTCCAGGCACAGCGAACTTTGAGCAACTCACCGTGCATGTGGATGATGTTTTTGTTACCGGCTCGCTCATGCAGGTTGTCGATATTCTGCGTCACCAGCAGGAAACGATCCCCCAGCGCCTCTTCCAGCTTCGCCAGCGCCAGATGCGCCGGATTGGGCGCAATCTCAGGCTGCTGCAGCTGGCGACGGCGGGCGTTGTAAAACGCCTGCACGAGATCCGGATCGCGGGCAAAACCTTCCGGCGTGGCGACATCCTCCACGCGGTGTTCTTCCCACAGTCCGTCCGCCGCGCGGAAGGTTCGAATTCCTGACTCAGCGGAGATCCCCGCCCCGGTCAGCACCACCACTCTGGGTTTATCCATCGCTTCTGGCATCATTCTGTCTCTGAAAAAGATCCGCTGACGCAAGCGCTCACGTAAGCGGCGTTTGTTTTTGCGAAAACGGCTGAGTCGACCCTGGCGACGCGACAGCATAGAAACCTCGTAAACTAATCGGTGAGATGAAGGAATGCGGCTCCGCGCATGCCTCCTGCGTCCCCGTGTCGCGCACGTTCAATACGCGGCACGCGTGCAACCGGCAATAAATGTCGGGGCAAACGCCCGGACAACTGTTCCGTAATCGCAGTGAAGTTTGACAACCCTCCCCCAATCACCAGCAGATCCGGGTCGACGATAGTGAGAATATTTCCCAGACATACCGCCAGCAGATCCAGATAGCGCTCAACGTGCTCACGCGCCTGCGCATCCCCTTGCTCCCACAAGGTAATGATTTGAGGGGCCTCAAGTTTCTGATGATAGAAGTGTTCGTAAAGCCATGCAAACCCGCGGCCGGAGAGGTAGTTCTCAATACAGCCGTGCTGACCGCAGCCGCAGCGGGTCAGCGGAAACTCACGCCCGACAATGTCCAGGGCATCCACCGGCAAGCGGATATGGCCGAACTCACCGGTGATATAGCTACGCCCGGTGATGGGCTTACCGTTGATCACGATCCCTCCGCCGACGCCCGTGCCGAGGATCAGTCCCATGACCAATGGATACTGACGGAATTCATCATCCCAGGCTTCAGAGAGCGCAAAACAGTTGGCATCGTTATCTAAACGCACGTCGCGTTCAAGGCGGGCAGAGAGATCGGCGCGCAGCGCTTTGCCGCTGGCAGCAGGTACGTTGGCGGCATACAGCGTGCCGTCGTCGGTTTCGGGCATGCCCGGAATACCAATGCCGACGCTGCCTTTGACGCCAAAGCGTTCATCTGCTTGCGCCACCAGCGCGGCAATGGCGGTTAAAAATTCGTCGTAGCTCTCGCGCGGCGTGGGAACGCGCGTTTCCCACTGCAGCCTGAGGTCTTTATCAAATACGCCGAGCGCAATCTTGGTGCCGCCAATATCAAATCCATAATACATAGTGCATTCCTCTTTTGACCTGGCGGCCCAAAAGCCGCTAGATCATGACGTAATTACTGGCCACTTAATACCCTCGCCGGATCAATTCGGCTTGCGCGACGCGCCGGATACCAGCTTGCCAGCAGACTCAGTAAAAGTGCTGTAACCAGCACATAAAAAACGTCCAGCCAGTGCAATTCAGACGGCAGGAAGTCAATAAAATAGATATCACCCGACAGGAACTGGTGACCAATAAGCTTTTCAATGCCGTTAATAATTGGCGTCAACTGCAGGGAAACCACCACGCCAATCACCACGCCACACAGGCTGCCGAACAATCCTGCCAGCAAACCGTACCAGACGAAGATGGCGCGAATAAGACCGTCTTTCGCCCCAAGCGTTCTCAGCACGGCAATGTCACCGCTCTTGTCCTTGACTGCCATCACCAGCGTCGAGACGATGTTAAAGCACGCCACACCGATCACCAGCACCATCGCCAGATACATAATCGCGCGGATCATCTGGATATCACGGTACATATACCCGTAAGTGCCGATCCAGCTTTTGATGTAAACATAGTTATTGGTCACGCTGCCCGCGTCGCGTACCAGTTTGTTGGCATTAAAGACGTCGTTCACCTTAATGGCAATGCCCGTCACGCTGTCGCCCATGTCGAGATACTGCCGCGCATCTTCCATCGGCACCATCGCAAAGCTATGGTCAAGCTGACCGCTCAGCTGAAGAATACCGGTGACGTGCAGGCGCACGCGTTTCGGCTGCTGCAATTTGTGATCGGCGCTGGCGTTCGGGATCATGATCGACACCCAGTCGCCCTGCTTCACCTTCAGGGCATCTGCAACGCCTTTGCCCATGATGATCTGCTGCTCGCCGGCCTTAAAGTTTGCCCACGCGCCGTTCTGCACATATTTCGGCAACGCGCTCAGGCGTTCTTCCTGGGCGGGGTTCACCCCTTTCACCTGGATGGCACGCAGGTTTACCCCGCTCTCCACCAGCCCGGTAAAGTTGATATAGGGCGCGGCAGCAGCGATGCCCGGGACTTTCTCTACTTTGTTGAGCGCATCGCTCCAGTGGGTCCAGGGCTGGTTAACCGGCTCGATTTCCCCGTGCGGTACCACCGCCAGAATGCGGTTATTCAGTTCGCGCTCGAAGCCGTTCATGGCGCTCAGGCCGACAATCAACACCGCCACGCCCAGCGCAATACCGATGGTCGAGATGACGGAGATGAGCGACACCATGCCGCCGCGACGGCGACCGCGGCTAAAGCGTAACCCGATGAGTAACGATAACGGTGAAGCCATTACTCCGCTCCCATCAGGGTCAGTTCTGCATTCAGATGACCGTCGCGCATTTCAAGCTGGCGCCCCATGCGTTTTGCCAGCTGCAGATCGTGGGTGACCACCAGAAACGCGGTGCCCTGCGAGGCGTTAAGTTCACCCAAAAGCTGGAAAATACTGTCCGCATTACGCGCATCCAGGTTACCGGTCGGTTCATCCGCCAGCACCAGACGCGGGTTGTTGACCAACGCACGGGCAATGGCCACGCGCTGACGTTCGCCGCCGGAAAGCTCCGATGGACGGTGATTGCCACGGTGACCCAGCCCTACTGCGTTCAGCATGTCGCTGGCGCGGGCGTTAATTTCTGCCGGTTTCTTTTTGCCAATCAGCAACGGCATCGCCACGTTTTCCAGCGCCGTGAAGTCCGGCAGCAGGTGGTGGAACTGGTAGATAAAGCCCAGCTCGCGATTACGCAGCTCGGCCTTCGCCGCTGAGGACATTTTGCTCATCGGCTGGCCGGAAAAAATCACGTCGCCGCTGGTTGGGGTATCCAGCCCGCCCAGCAGGTGCAGCAGCGTACTTTTGCCCGAGCCGGAGCTGCCGACAATCGCCATCATCTCGCCTTCGCCCACGCTGAAGCTCACATTGTGCAGCACGTCGGTCTGCACAGCGCCTTCCTGATAGCGTTTGGACAGGTTGTCGCATTGCAACAGGATCTTATTCATAACGTAAAGCCTCAGCGGGTTGAGTGGCGGCAGCGCGCCAGGAAGGATAAAGCGTCGAAAGCAGCGCAATGGCCATCGCGGCCAGCGCAATACCGATAACCTGCAGCGGCTCGATAGCCACCGGCAGCGCCGCGCCATCAAGCAGCGCGCCGATGATCGGCATTAAATTATTAAGCTGGCTGGCAAGCAGAGCGCCGAGCCCCGCCCCCAGCAGCGCGCCGATAATGCCGGCGCTGGCACCCTGCACCATAAAGACCGCCATGATCTGGCGCGGCGTGAGCCCCTGGGTTTGCAGGATGGCGACCTCGCCCTGCTTTTCCATCACCATCAGACCCAGCGAGGTGATGATGTTAAAAGCGGCCACGGCCACGATCAGGCTCAACAGCAGCCCCATCATGTTTTTTTCCATACGCACGGCCTGGAACAGTTCGCCTTTACGTTCGCGCCAGTCCTGCCATTTGGTGCCGTCCGGCAGTTTTTGCTGGCTGAGGGTATCAACCTTCAGCGGCGCGTCGAGCCACAGGCGCCAGCCCGTGATGTTCCCTGCCGGGTAACGCATCAGGCGCGAAGCATCCTGAATGTTAACCAGCATCTGATAACCATCGACTTCGCTGTTGGCGGCAAAGGTACCAATTACGTTAAACAGGCGCTGGCTTGGCAGGCGCCCCATCGGCGTAAACTGACTGGCAGAGGGCACCATCACACGCAGCTGGTCGCCACGGTTGACGCCAAGCTGGCCGGCAAGCTGCTCACCCAGAATAACGTTGTATTTTCCGGCGGCCAGATCGGTCTGCTTCACGTTAACCAGGTACGGCGTCAGCGGATCGTTTTGTGCAGGGTCAATACCCAGCATGACGCCGACCGCCACGCTGCGGGCGCTTTGCAGCACCACGTCGCCAGTTGTTAACGGCGCAACGCGCGTGACACCCTGTAACTTCGCCGCGCTTTCCGGCAGCTGTTGCGGGTTCAGCGAACCGTTGGTGGAGGAGAGAACGGCCTGCGGCATCAGCCCCAGGATGTTGTTTTGCAGCTCGCGCTCGAAGCCATTCATGACGGAAAGGACCGTCACCAGTGCCATCACGCCGAGCGTAATGCCAATAGTCGAAAGCCAGGAGACAAAGCGACCGAAGCGGTCCGCGGCGCGCCCACGCATGTAACGTAAGCCTATGAAGAGTGCGACAGGTTGATACATGAAATCCGTCTGTTTGCTGATAGCAGACCCACGAGTATATAAGCGAATCCGTTAAGCGTAAATGACTGAAACCGTAAGCTTTGGTAATCATTTTTCTGAAAAATTCAGATAAATCAGCGTGCTATTGTCTGAATTGTCGCCTCGCAACCTCCACCTTTTCCGAAAAACCTCCTGATACAGACTGTTACCCGTTACATCCCGGTTTCATTTCAGAACAATTGCTCGTTCGTTTATGGCAATTTAAGGTAGTCGCGAACAATGAAGCAAAAAGCATTATGGATTAACCAGATAAAAGGGCTGTGTATCTGCCTGGTGGTTATCTATCATTCGGTCATCACCTTTTATCCGCACCTGAGCGGGCTGCAACATCCGCTATCCGGCCTTCTCGCGAAATGTTGGGTCTATTTTAATCTCTACCTCGCCCCATTCCGCATGCCGGTATTCTTCTTTATCTCCGGCTATCTGATCCGTCGTTATATCGATGAGGTGAACTGGCGAACCAGTCTCGACAAACGGATCTGGAGCATTGTCTGGGTTCTGGTCCTGTGGGGGATTCTGCAATGGCAGGCATTGACCCACCTGAATGCCTGGCTGGCGCCCGATCGTGAGCTTGCCACCTCCTCGAACGCGGCCTACGCCGATTCCCTCTCAGGATTTGTACGCGGTATGCTCACCGCCAGCACCAGCCTGTGGTATCTGTATGCTCTGGTCGTCTACTTCACGCTGTGTAAACTACTGAGCCGCTGGAAGCTACCGGTGCTCGGGCTGCTGGCACTGGCGAGCGTCGCGATCAACTTCCTGCCGTTGCCGTGGTGGGGAATGAACAGCGTAGTACGCAACATGATCTACTACAGCCTCGGAGCGTGGTATGGCGCAGAGCTGATGGCGTGGATGAAAAGTTTCAACCTGCGCCGCACGTGGCTGGCGACAGGCGCGTTCGCCGCCGTCTCCGTGGTGCTGTGGTTTGCTAACGTTCCTCTCCTGCTTTCCCTGCTGTCGATTGTGTTGATCATGAAGCTTTTCTACAGTATTGAGCAGCGTTACGCCGTGCATCCCAACAATCTGCTGAACGTGATTGGCTCCAACACCATTGCGATCTATACCACCCACCGCATCCTCATTGAGGCCTTCAGCCTGTTCCTGATTGGCGAGATGAATGCCGCATACTGGCCGGTCTGGGCAGAGCTGGGCTTAATTCTGGTCTATCCGTTTGCCAGCCTGCTTATCTGCACCCTTGCCGGGCTCGGGGTGCGCAAACTCTCCACCGCGCTGTTTGGCGATCTTTTCTTCTCTCCTCCGTCAACGCTCTCCCTGTCACCGTCCCCCCGCTAATGCCTTCTCCGCCCCCCGTTTTGGGGGCGGAAAGTCACCCCGTGCGGTTACAATTTGCTTATGTAAAACGATCGAGGATAATAAAGACATTGCGTATCAGTGATATGCCCCAATACTGTTGGTATATCCATAAGAGACTCTGACATAGCCATGCCTGAACACTATCGTTATTCCTTGCCTGTCAAAGCGGGCGACCAGCGCCAGTTGGGTGAACTTACGGGCGCGGCGTGCGCCACGCTGGTGGCAGAAATTGCTGAGCGACACCCCGGCCCGGTGGTGCTTGTTGCCCCGGATATGCAAAATGCCCTGCGCCTGCACGACGAAATCCGCCAGTTCACCGATAGCCTGGTGTTCAGCCTGGCCGACTGGGAAACGCTGCCGTATGACAGCTTCTCTCCGCATCAGGAGATCATCTCCTCGCGCCTGTCGACGCTCTACCAGTTGCCGACCATGCAGCGCGGTGTGCTGATTGTGCCGGTAAATACCCTGATGCAGCGCGTCTGTCCGCACAGCTATCTGCATGGTCATGCGCTGGTGATGAAAAAAGGCCAGCGCCTGTCCCGTGATGCCCTGCGCGAGCAGCTTGACGGTGCCGGCTATCGCCATGTCGATCAGGTGATGGAGCACGGGGAATACGCAACCCGCGGCGCGTTGCTTGACCTGTATCCCATGGGCAGCGACCAGCCGTATCGTCTCGATTTCTTCGATGATGAAATCGACAGCCTGCGCGTGTTCGACGCCGACACCCAGCGCACGCTAGAGGAAGTAGAGTCCATTAACTTACTGCCCGCGCATGAATTCCCGACGGACAAAACTGCCATCGAACTGTTCCGCAGCCAGTGGCGCGATAAGTTCGACGTGAAGCGTGATGCCGAGCATATCTATCAGCAGGTTAGCAAAGGCACGCTCCCGGCCGGGATCGAATACTGGCAGCCGTTGTTCTTTAACGAGCCGCTGCCTGCCCTGTTCAGCTACTTCCCGGCAAATACGCTGATTGTGAACACCGGCGATATCGACGCCAGCGCCAGCCGTTTCGAAAGCGAAACCCGCGCCCGCTTCGAAAACCGGGGCGTTGACCCGATGCGTCCGCTGCTGCCGCCGGAAACGCTGTGGCTGCGTACCGACGAACTCAATGCGGAGCTGAAGCGCTGGCCGCGGATCCAGCTCAAAACCGATTCGCTTGCCGATAAGGCCGCCAACACCAACCTCGCCTTCCGGACGCTGCCGGACCTGGCCGTTCAGGCGCAGCAGAAATCGCCGCTGGATAATCTACGTAAGTTCCTGGAGTCCTTTACCGGCCCGGTGGTGTTCTCCGTTGAGAGTGAAGGCCGCCGCGAAGCACTCGGCGAGCTGCTGGGGCGAATAAAAGTTGCGCCGAAACGCATTCAGCGCCTGAGCGACGCGGCCGGAAACGGCCGTTATCTGATGATTGGTGCCGCCGAACACGGGTTTATTGATACGCTCAACAACCTGGCGCTGATTTGCGAAAGCGATCTGCTGGGTGAGCGCGTCGCGCGGCGCCGTCAGGACAGCCGTCGAACCATTAACCCGGACACGCTGATCCGTAACCTGGCCGAGCTGCATCCGGGCCAGCCCATTGTTCACCTGGAGCATGGCGTTGGGCGCTATCAGGGAATGACCACGCTGGAAGCCGGCGGCATCAAAGGTGAATATCTGATGCTGACCTACGCCAACGACGCCAAACTGTATGTTCCGGTGTCATCCCTGCATCTGATCAGCCGATACGCAGGTGGCGCGGAGGATAACGCCCCGCTGCACAAACTGGGCGGCGATGCCTGGGCTCGCGCGCGCCAGAAAGCGGCGGAGAAAGTACGCGACGTGGCGGCCGAGCTGCTGGATATCTACGCCCAGCGCGCGGCCAAAGAGGGCTTCGCCTTTAAGCATGATAAAGAGCAGTACCAGATGTTCTGCGACAGCTTCCCGTTTGAAACCACGCCGGACCAGGCCCAGGCCATCAACGCCGTACTGAGCGACATGTGCCAGCCGCTGGCGATGGACCGCTTAGTCTGCGGCGACGTCGGCTTCGGCAAAACCGAAGTGGCGATGCGCGCCGCCTTCCTGGCGGTTGAAAACAACAAGCAGGTGGCGGTGCTGGTGCCGACCACCCTGCTCGCCCAGCAGCACTTCGACAACTTCCGCGACCGTTTCGCCAACTGGCCGGTGCGCATTGAGATGCTGTCACGTTTTCGCAGCGCCAAAGAGCAGACGCAGATCCTCGAACAGGCAAGCGAAGGCAAAATCGATATTCTGATAGGTACGCACAAGCTGCTGCAAAGCGACGTGAAGTGGAAAGATTTGGGGCTGCTGATCGTCGACGAAGAGCACCGCTTCGGGGTGCGTCACAAAGAGCGGATCAAAGCGATGCGCGCCGACGTCGATATTCTGACCCTGACCGCAACGCCAATTCCGCGTACGCTGAACATGGCGATGAGCGGCATGCGCGATCTGTCGATTATCGCCACACCACCGGCGCGTCGTCTGGCGGTGAAAACCTTTGTCCGCGAGTACGATAATCTGGTGGTACGCGAGGCGATCCTGCGTGAGGTACTGCGCGGGGGCCAGGTTTATTATCTTTATAACGACGTTGAAAATATCCAGAAAGCCGCGGACAGGCTGGCCGAGCTGGTACCGGAAGCGCGTATTGCCATCGGCCACGGGCAGATGCGCGAGCGCGAGCTGGAGCGGGTGATGAACGACTTCCATCACCAGCGCTTTAACGTACTGGTGTGTACCACCATCATTGAAACCGGCATTGATATCCCGACGGCGAATACCATCATTATTGAGCGTGCGGATCACTTTGGTCTGGCGCAGCTTCATCAGCTGCGCGGTCGCGTCGGCCGTTCGCATCATCAGGCTTACGCCTGGCTGTTGACCCCGCATCCGAAAGCGATGACCACCGACGCGCAAAAGCGTCTGGAAGCCATCGCCTCGCTGGAAGACCTCGGTGCAGGCTTTGCGCTGGCCACGCACGATCTTGAGATCCGTGGTGCCGGCGAACTGCTGGGCGAGGATCAGAGCGGCTCCATGGAAACCATCGGCTTCTCGCTCTATATGGAGCTGCTGGAAAACGCGGTTGATGCCCTGAAGACCGGACGCGAGCCGTCGCTGGAAAATCTCACCAGCCAGCAGACCGAGGTCGAGTTGCGTATGCCGTCCCTGCTGCCGGATGATTTCATTCCTGATGTGAATACCCGCCTGTCATTCTACAAACGCATTGCCAGCGCGAAGAATGAAAATGAGCTGGAAGAGATCAAAGTGGAACTGATTGACCGCTTTGGCCTGCTGCCCGATGCGGCGAGAAATCTGCTGGATATCGCGCGGCTGCGCCAGCAGGCGCAGAAGCTGGGGATCCGCAAACTTGAAGGTAATGAAAAAGGCGGCGTCATTGAATTCGCCGAGAAGAACCACGTCAACCCGATGTGGCTGATTGGCCTGCTGCAAAAACAGCCGCAGTATTTCCGCCTGGATGGGCCAACCCGTCTGAAATTTACCCAGGAGCTGGCGGATCGCAAAACCCGTATGGACTGGGTGCGTAACTTTATGCGGCAGCTCGAAGAGAATGCGGTCGCGTAATCTGCCCTCCCCCCGTTAGCCAGTGCTGCCGGGGGGACAATTTACAAACTCTTTGCACTTCACCCGATCTTCCCGACACACCCTTTCGCCATAATTATCATTAACACCTTATAAAACAATAACCTTATCATTTATATGGATTATGGTGATGATGACCCCTTCGCGTTTTACCCGCTGGATAACCCTGTTTGTGCTGGCTGCCGCCGTCGCGGTTGCACTTCCCGCTCGCGCAAACACCTGGCCTCTTCCACCACCTGGCAGCAAGCTGGTCGGGGAAAACCGCTTTCATGTGGTTGAAAATAATGGCGGTTCACTGGAAGCCATTGCCAAAAAATATAACGTCGGTTTTCTGGCTCTGCTGCAGGCGAATCCCGGCGTCGATCCATATGTCCCGCGCGCGGGCAGCGTACTGACGATCCCGTTACAAACTCTCCTGCCGGATGCCCCGCGCGAGGGGATCGTCATAAACCTGGCTGAGTTACGTCTCTATTATTATCCGCCGGGTAAAAATGAAGTGACCGTCTACCCTATCGGTATCGGTCAACTGGGCGGCGACACCCTGACACCGACGATGGTGACGACCGTCTCGGATAAACGGGCGAATCCAACCTGGACGCCAACGGCCAACATTCGCGCCCGTTATAAAGCCCAGGGCATCGATCTTCCCGCGGTTGTTCCGGCTGGCCCGGATAACCCAATGGGGCACCACGCGATCCGCCTGGCGGCATACGGTGGGGTTTACCTGCTGCACGGAACGAATGCCGACTTTGGCATCGGCATGCGCGTCAGCTCCGGCTGTATTCGTCTGCGCGATGACGATATCAAAACGCTGTTCAATGTCGTTACGCCAGGGACTAAAGTGAATATTATCAATACGCCGATTAAAGTCTCTGAGGAGCCCGGTGGCGTACGACTTGTTGAGATTCACCAGCCGCTCTCAAAAAATATCGGCGACGATCCGCAGACGTTACCCATTAACCTGAATGCTGCGATGGTGAGCTTTAAAACGAATGCGAATACCGAGAGCCAGGTGATGGAACGTGCGATGGAGGCCCGGTCAGGCATGCCGACCGATGTCACCCGGCATCACGATATCGTTCAGCAGTCGATGTAAAACAGAACGTAAAACGCCCTGCTTAGCAGGGCGTTTTTTATTGCAGTGGCATAAATGAGGGTTTATGCCCGGCTTATTTGTAGATGACAGCCGTGCCGTGCAGCGTGTTAGGACCGGTCACAGAGGTGATGCGGTAGGATTTTGCACCCATTGCTTCCGCTTTTTGTGCCAGCTGATCTTCCAGTGAACCCAGGTTAGTCCCGGCAGACGCAGAGATCGTCCCGACTTTATGCTGATCGGCTGGCGTTGACTGAACTTGTACAGCAGCAAAGCTTGCGAAAGAAAGGGAACTCAGTACGGCTGCAGCGATGAGGGTTTTTACGTTTTTCATGATGTTTACCTTTGGCAGATGAATTTGGAGGTCGTTAGCGATTTAGTTAACGATCGATAGGTAAATCATAAATGTGATCCAGCTCACGCGTCAACACAATTTTATAACGAGCATTAATTAATTTTTAAAGTCGTTAATTTTCATACATATATGATTAATTTATTTTTAAGCATTCTGCACTGGTGGTGGGTTGCGTTTATTTTTATAATGGTTATTCAACAAATCAACAGAGGACCAACGGCAAATGACAACCGACGTCACGAGTTGTGCGAAGAAAAGCCGTGGCCGACCAAAAGTGTTTGACAGGGATGCAGCGCTTGATAAGGCCATGACTCTCTTCTGGCAACATGGGTATGAAGCGACCTCGCTTTCCGATCTGGTAGAAGCCACCGGCGCCAAAGCACCGACGCTCTATGCTGAATTTACCAACAAAGAGGGGCTGTTCAGGGCAGTGCTGGACCGATACATTTCGCGCTTTGCAGCGAAACACGAAGCCCAGCTGTTTTGTGAAGAGAAAAGCGTTGAACAGGCGCTACGGGATTACTTCACCGCCGTTGCCACCTGCTTCACCAGCAAAGATACGCCCGCGGGCTGCTTTATGATTAACACCTCCGCCACCCTGGCGGCAGCGTCGAAAGAGATCGCCAATACGGTGAAATCGCGTCATGCCATGCAGGAAGAGACGCTCAGCGCATTTCTGGCTCAACGCCAGCAGCGCGGTGAAATTCCCGCGCATTGTCAGCCGCAGATGCTGGCGCAGTACCTGAGCTGTATTTTGCAGGGTATGTCGATCAGCGCGCGTGAAGGCGCGACGCTGGAAAAACTGCAGAATATAACCGAAACCACACTACGCTTGTGGCCTGAACTCCTCAAAATTTGAGGTAAAAAAAAGCTCCTCAGCCTGAGCGCTTGAGGAGCTAAGTTCAGAGAACATCTTTTTTACACTTTGTTATTCAGTACCAGCTGGCCATTTCCATCCAGTGGGATTTGCGTTCCTGGGTCTTTATCCATACGGATTTTGCCCTGCTGATCGCCAATTTTGTAGGTCACGTCATAACCCAGCATTTTTTCCGACTTGTCATAGACGGTTTTACAACGCTGCTGAGTCGTGGTGTAAGTATCGTTATCCTGCATCGCACCCTGCACCTGGTTGCCGGCATAGCCGCCACCCAGCGCACCAACGACGGTCGCGACATCTTTACCCCGGCCACCGCCAAACTGGTGACCAATTACCCCACCCGCTACTGCACCCAGAACAGAGCCGGCAATACGGTTTTCATCCTGTACCGGACGACGGTGGGTCACGGAGACGTTACGGCACTCCTGACGAGGGGTTTTTACGGTTTCTTTAATGGGAGTAGCAGAAACCACCTGCGCATACTGCGGGCCGCGATCTAATACGTTGAGACTGGCAACAGCAGCCACACCTAACGCCGCTGCGACACCAATCCCTATACCCGCCAACATAGATTTATTCACGGGACTTCCTCCTTTGTTGCTATTGGTAACAATTTTGCAATGAAGCCACGGCTTCGCCAATAAGACAAAGGATCAAAAAGTGGACACTGGAGAGGGATATATCATGTTTAGGAGAACTCTTAAGCACCTAATCCATGACGGGCAGCATGATATGCTAAAAACTCCCTCCGGAGGGCCCGGAGGGAGTGAAAGATTAGTGGAGTTTAAGACGCGGACGGATGACGCGGTTGATTCTGCCCACCAGCATCATCAGACCCGTTTTGAAGTAGCCGTGCAGTGCGATCTGGTGCATACGGTACAGTGAAATATAGACAAAGCGTGCTATGCGCCCTTCTACCATCATCGAGCCACGCATCAGGTTACCCATCAGGCTACCGACGGTAGAGAAGTTGGACAGCGATACCAGAGAGCCGTGGTCTTTATAGACATACGTCTTCATCGGTTTGCCTTTGTACTGCGCCAGAATATTATGCAGCACCAGGCTTGCCATCTGGTGCGCAGCCTGAGCACGCGGCGGCACGAAGCCACCTTCAGGGCGCGCGCAGGAAGCACAGTCGCCAATCGCAAAGATTTCCGGGTCGCGCGTGGTTTGCAGCGTTGGCTCCGTCACCAGCTGGTTAATGCGGTTCGTTTCCAGACCACCGATATCTTTCATAAAATCAGGCGCTTTGATACCTGCCGCCCAGACCATCAGATCCGCTTTGATGTACTCGCCGTCTTTGGTGTGCAGACCGCCTTCGTCGGCGCTGGTCACCATCGTCTGTGTCAGCACCCGCACACCCAGTTTGGTGAGTTCATTGTGCGCCGCACCGGAGATACGCGGAGGCAGCGCCGGGAGGATGCGTTCACCGGCTTCGACCAGCGTGACGTTCAGCGCGTCGTTTGTTAACCCTTTATAGCCGTAGCTGTGCAGCTGTTTCACCGCATTGTGCAGCTCAGCAGAGAGCTCTACCCCCGTTGCCCCGCCGCCGACAATCGCAATGTTAACCTTGCCATTCGCACCCATATTATTGGTGTACTTCAGGAACAGGTTCAGCATCTCCTGATGGAAACGACGTGCCTGGTGCGGGTTATCAAGGAAGATACAGTGCTCTTTCACGCCCGGCGTGTTGAAATCGTTAGAGGTACTGCCCAGCGCCATTACCAGCGTGTCATACGCCAGTTTGCGTTCAGGAACCAGCAGCTCGCCTTTTTCATCACGCAGCTCTGCCAGGGTGATGGTTTTGCTTTCACGGTTGATATCCACCACGGAACCCAGCTGGAACTGGAAATGGTGATTGCGTGCGTGCGCCAGATAGCTCAGCGCATCCACGCCCTCATCCAGCGATCCGGTCGCCACTTCGTGCAGCAACGGTTTCCAAAGGTGACTGTGGTTACGATCCACCAGCGTGATTTTGGCTTTTTTACCGCGACCCAGCTTCTTACCCAACTGTGTGGCCAGCTCCAGCCCGCCAGCACCACCGCCTACAATCACTATCTTTTTCAATGGCGTAGTCAACGTGACCCCCTCAAATTATTAACCAATTGTTAATTAAAAGTTATAAAAATAACCCTTAATTAACAACAGGTTACAGCACTGAAACCATTCAGGTGAATTGAGAATACCACGTCAGGCGCATTGGTCATACCAAAATTGATATGCATCAAGTTTTGATGGCTTAAAAGTAGACAATTCTGGACAAAAAGAAACCCGGTACGCATTAGCGACCGGGTTCCGGAGGTGACTGACTGTGGCTTAGCCCAGCGTTTTAAAGGCTTTTATGCGCTGCAGATGTGGGGAGATGTTCTTGAACTTATGGGTCTGTTCTTCATCCCAGACAATCTCATAGTAATGATGCAGAAGCTCCGCAGCCCGGTGGCTGTTGAGCGCCTCATCATTACGCGAAAGGATCACCAGACACCGGTCGCGGTTTTTATCGCGAAAATTACTGACGCACTTGGTGGCAATATCGACGTACTCTTCCGGGCGGTCAATTTTGCCTTCCATGTTCTCATTCGGGAAAAGGTTAGGATTAAATACAACCTGGCGTATGTCGCACAGAAAACCAATCCGCTCTGCCCAGTAGCCACCCAGGCCCACGCCGCAAATCAACGGGCGATCGTCGATATTAAGCTGCAGCATCTTGTCCACTTCTTTGAGCAGATGCTGCATATCATGCTTCGGATGGCGCGTGCTGTAGCTGATCAACCGGACATCGGGATCGATAAACTGCAGCTGCAACACCTTCTCATGATTACCTGGACTGTTTGAGTCAAAACCGTGTAAATAGATGATCATTGTCTTCTCACCATGCTACGCCTTCCGGGAGGGATTACAGGCTGGCTTTGTGCGCCTGCCAGCGCTCATTCAGGTCTTCAAGCCGGGCGTTGACCGTCTTCCAGCGCGCCGAATCCATCAGCTCCTGACGGCTAAATGAACCTTTATGATACAATTGTGTAACACGCTCTGCATTGATCGGCGACAGGTTATCCAGCACGCTAACAGCCCCTTTACGATTATTGCAGACCAGGATCATATCGCAACCTGCGTCCAGCGACGCCTGACCGCGTTCTGCATAGCTGCCCATAATTGCCGCCCCTTCCATCGACAAATCGTCGGAGAAAATCACGCCATTGAAACCCAGCTCCTGGCGCAATACGGTTTTCAGCCAGTGCGGAGAGCCACTGGCCGGCCGCGGGTCGACGTCGCTGTAAATCACGTGGGCAGGCATGATAGCGTCAAGTTTGTTATCGGTGATAAGTGAACGGAACACCGACATATCTTTGGCACGAATTTCCGCTTCCGGGCGCGGATCGCGCGGGGTCTCTTTATGGGAATCCGCCGTCACGGCTCCGTGGCCCGGGAAGTGTTTGCCGGTGGTTTTCATACCTGCATCGTGCATCCCGTCGATAAATCGGGTCGCCATTGCCAGCGCAATACGCGGATCTTCATGGTATGAGCGCTCACCAATCGCGGCGCTGATATGGCCCACGTCCAGCACCGGGGCGAAGCTGATGTCGATATCCATAGCAATCATTTCACTGGCCATCAGCCAGCCAGCGTCCTGCGCCAGTTTTCCCCCCTCTTCCGTCCCGAGCAGCGCGGCGAAAGACTGGGCAGCCGGCAGATGGGTGAAACCGTCGCGAAAACGCTGCACGCGCCCGCCTTCCTGATCGACGGCCACCACCAGATGGTTACGCGACGCGGCGCGGATCTGACGCACCAGCTCGCGCAGCTGCGCCGGATCGTGATAGTTGCGGGTAAACAGGATCAGGCCGCCAACCAGCGGATGCGCCAGAATGTCACGCTCCTCCGCATCCAGCTCAAACCCTTCAACATTCAACATGACTGGACCCACACTCACCTCTCTTATCCTTTCGTTTGTAACTGACGCCAGGCATCGTTTGCCAGCGCAATAAATTGTTTATCTCTGGACTGCTGAAGGCGCATTTCAAACCAGCCCGCCATCAGCATAATGACCCAGGGTCGCCAGCGTCTCACCTGACGAGCCAGCGCGTCGGCGTCAATATGCGCTACTCTGGCATACTCTCTGATGAGCGTCAGCCGCGCGGCGTCACTTTCCGTCCAGACCGCGGCCAACTCCAGCGCCACATCGCCGTCTCCGGCATATTCCCAGTCAATAAGTCTGGCTCCTCCTGACGTATGCACAATGTTCCCGGCGTGCACATCCATATGTAACGGTGAGAGCCGAATCGGTTGCGGCTCGCCCGCTTTACGCAGCCGTTTGAGATGCGCAAGCCAGACTGGGGTACGTCTTTTCGGGGAGGCTTGCTGCCAGTAGTGCTCAAGCAGCGGAAGTAACGCGATTCGCCACCCCAGACGCTGTTGCTGGTGCAGATGATACAGCATCGCCGCGAGCTCCGGGGTGTCCGGCAGCGCGCTTTTCACCTCGCCCTCAAGATAGTCGACGGCCATCCAGCCCTGTCGGAAAAAACGGGGTTCCGGCACGAGATCCGACGGAAGACGTCTGAGGGCACGAAACTGACGACGAAAATGGAAAGCGGGCGCGAAGGGATCGTGATTATGCCGTAAGACCAGACGGTGCGCACCCTGCTCCAGAATACAACTCGCGCCGCCAAGCCCGGAGTGGGCCTGCGGCGCGATAAGGCGGTACTGCGGAAAATAGCGCGTCAGGATCGCATCACGCGTGCTGTCATTGTTGCGTAACCGCACCTTTACCTGACCAGATAATTTCGCCTGTCTGAACCAGCATCAGCTGCATCTGCAGGGCTGGGGTATTCACGTTGCCGGTCGCATTAGAGTACAGCACATACTGGGCGCCAACGTTGCGGGCAATCCCAATCGCCTTGCTGCGGGTGCCGAGGCTATCCTGCGGCGACAGGCCGAGTTGCTGTTTGGCCACCGCAAGCTGCTGAGCAGAGACCAGCGTAAACTTGCCGTTGTTCGCCAGGGCATTGCGCAGGGTTTCCGTCGCTTCGCCCGCGTTCAGCGAACCGTTAGTACGGTTGTTAACGCTGTCGACCAGCAGCACGCCGCCTGCCGTCACGCCCTGTGCCTGCAGCATTTTACCGACCATCGGTTGCATTGCACCGTTCCAGTCATAATGGCGCACGCGCGGCGTAGGCTGTGACGTCTGGTCCGGGTGCTCAATTGGACCAGGCTGTGACGGAATGGACGGTACAGACGGCACGGTTGGCTGTGGCTCCGTTGGCGTTGTCGGCTGCTCAGTACCCGGTTTAGCCTCTTCTACAGGTGCAGGCTGTTCAGTACGGGTCACACACCCTGCCAGAAACAGAGCGAAAGCTGTCACGAGAGCATAACGGCTCAAATTTTTAATCAAAGTTCACCCCTTACAGATAAAGATAAAGTCTTACCTTATGTGCACCCAAATAGCTGGCGCTGTCATAGATCGTTACCGACGACCTCGCCGGAAGGGTGACGCTGCGCGGCGCCTCCAGCGGATGCATTTCAAGACCTCTTACGTCATACCAGAAAAAACGGTAGTGGACCGTCACGGGTTCATTTCGTTCGTTAAAGAGCGCTGAGGAGGCTGAAGACTTAATTTCACTGACGGTTAACGCGGGCTGTTGCGCCGTAATACCCGCCGCCAGCACGGAGGACTCCATCACCAGCGTCTGTTCATCGCTCACGGGGATCGCCGGGCGCGTGCTGCATCCCACAATCATCATCGTCATTACCAGCGCTGCAATACGCCCTTTAAACATGTCAAAGACCTTTGTGTGCCAGCATCGGCCCCAGAGGACGTCCACCCAGCAGATGCATGTGAATATGATAAACTTCCTGGCCGCCATGACGATTACAGTTCATGATCAGACGGTAACCGTCTTCCGCTATGCCTTCCTGCTCGGCAATTTTCGCCGCCACCGTCAGCATACGACCTAACGCCACTTCGTGCTCGGTTTTTACGTCATTTACGGTCGGAATCAGAATATTGGGAATGATAAGGACGTGTGTCGGTGCCTGGGGGGAAATGTCCCGGAAAGCCGTCACCAGTTCATCCTGATAGACGATATCCGAGGGGATTTCGCGACGGATAATTTTACTGAAAATCGTTTCTTCAGCCATGACCTTTTCCTTTTTTGTTAAATCTGGCGTGGTGCGTCCGCTGATAACACACTCTCGGGAAGACTGTGTGACACAATCCAAGAGTATGAGCGAGTTTCTCCTGTCCTTTCAACCTTCTCCCCCGAATTCTTTCCTGAATCTTCATCAGCTGAATGAAGAGTGACCGCTCAGGCGTATTCACTGGCTGAAACATTATTTCAGTTCCGCTCGACACATCTGTTTACAGCATTAATGGCAATGCGTATATTTCGCATTTGCATTTTCATGCGCATTTTTAACATAGAAAACGACGTCAGACCGCGATCGCGGGACTGATGCTACCAACCTTCACCGTTCTTAAGGGTTTGATCATGTCTTTCAATCATCATACCAGGGATGGGCAACGTCAGCCTGTCGCAACGCCTTCGTTGCTGGCAGCCTGTATTGCTATGGCATTGATGCCAGCCGTGAGTTTTGCTGCCTCCACAGACGAAGATACCGTTGTGGTTGATGGCAGTTTCGATAACGCGCCTGCCTTGTCCGACGGGCAGGATCGGGACTACAGCGTCAAGACCACCACCACCGGGACCAAACTGCTCCTCGTGCCTCGCGATATTCCGCAGTCCGTCAGCGTCATCAGCCAGCAGCGCATGGCGGATCAAAACCTGCAGTCTATCGGCCAGGTGTTAACTAATACCACTGGCGTGACGGCGCAGGTTCAGGACAGCGACCGTACCGTATTTTACTCACGCGGATTCTTCGTGAGTAACTATGCGTACGATGACCTGCCGACCTCCATCAGCGAAGTGTGGAACTTCGGCGATACTGCCGCCGATACCGCGATTTATGACCGTATCGAAGTGGTACGCGGCGCAACCGGCCTGATGTCCGGGACGGGAAACCCGGCGGCCTATGTCAATATGGTGCGCAAACATGCAGACAGCAATGAATTCAAAGGTAATGTCAGTGCCAGCTACGGCAGCTGGGATAAACAGCGCTACGTGCTGGATCTGCAGGCGCCGCTGGTGGAGTCCGGCAAGATACGCGGCCGCCTGATTACGGGCTATCAGGATAACGACAGCTTTGTTGATAACTACCACTACCGTAAAAAATTCCTCTACGGCGTGGTGGATGCGGATGTGACCGACAGCACGACCCTTTCTGTCGGCTATGAATACCAGGAAAGCAACACCGAGGATCCGACCTGGGGCGGATTGCCAACCTGGAACAGCGACGGGAGTAAAACCCATTACGATCGTAGCCAGACCGTAGCGCCAAAGTGGGCATATTCGGATAAAGATAACACCCGCATTTTCGCCAACCTGACTCAGCGCTTTGACAACGGCTGGGAAGCCCACATCAACGGCATGCATGCTGATACGAATTTCGACAGCAAACTGATGTATATGTCCGGCTATCCCGATCAAGCGACCGGTGCAGGCATGGTGGGCTATGGTGGCTGGAACAAAGGCGAGCGCAAACAGGATGCGGTTGATGCCTTCCTGCGGGGCGGATTCGATCTCTTTGGCCGTCAGCACGAAATGATGTTTGGCGGCAGCTTAAGCCGCCAGCGCAACCATTATGACAATAGGATGCCGGATGCGTTATACGGCATGGTCGACGTGGGTAATTTCAAAAACTGGAACGGGGATATTGCCGATCCTCAGTGGACGCCATGGAAGCTCTATAGCCAGGACGACATCCGTCAGTCATCGGCCTATACTTCCGCCCGCTTCTCGCTTGCCGATCCGCTGCACCTGATCCTCGGGGCGCGCTATACCAACTATAACATTCGCTATAACCCGGCGGGCTCTCCGGACACCCGTCTGGAAAGTACCAAAGATGACGTCACGCCTTACGCGGGCCTGGTCTACGACATTAATGAAGACTGGTCGACTTACGTCAGCTATACCTCAATCTTCCAGCCTCAGGACAAGCGTAATGCCAGTGGTCGTTACCTCGACCCAACCACGGGTAAAAGCTATGAAGCCGGTGTGAAAGCGGACTGGTTCAATACCCGCCTGACCACCTCGCTGGCAATTTTCCGCATTGAACAGGATAACGTGGCGAGCAACACTTATACCTACATGCCGAGCGGTGAATCCATTTATGAATCGCTGGACGGTGTGGTGAGTAAAGGGATTGAGTTCGAGCTTAACGGCGCGCTGACGGATAACTGGCAGCTAACGTTCGGCGCAACCCGCTACATTGCTGAAGATAAAAACGGCAACGCAGTCAGCTCCGATCAGCCGCGCACAACCATGAAGCTGTTTACCCGTTATCAACTGCCAATGCTGCCAGAACTAACCGTGGGCGGTGGCGTAAACTGGCAGAATAAGGTGTGGACGGATGTGGACGGCGGCCCGGCGGGACAATCACGTGCAGAGCAAGGCAGTTACGGGCTGGTTAACCTGTTCAGCCGTTATCAGGTCACCAAAGAGTTTGCCGTCCAGGCTAACGTCAACAACCTGTTTGACAAAGAGTATTACGATTACGTCGGCTCTTATGTGGTTTATGGCGCACCGCTGAACGTCTCGGTGAGCGCGAGCTACAACTTCTGAGTGTTTAGCCGGGTGGCGGCTGCGCCTTACCCGGCACAACAAACAGCAGCAATAAAAAAGGCAGCCATTCGGCTGCCTTAGTCTCCCCTGCTCACAGCTTAGCTGTTGCGGATGTACTCATCCATTTCGGTTTTCAGGTTATCGGATTTAGTACCGAAGATTGCCTGAACACCAGAACCTGCAACAACCACGCCCGCTGCGCCCAGTTTTTTCAGACCCGGCTGGTCTACTTTCGCAACATCGGCAACGCTCACACGCAGACGAGTGATACACGCGTCCAGGTTAGTGATGTTCTCTTTGCCACCGAACGCTGCAACCAGGGCCGGAGCCATTTCGCTGGTCACACCTGCTTTGCTGTCTTCAGTTGCATCTTCACGGCCTGGGGTTTTCAGGTCCAGTGCTTTGATCAGCACGCGGAAGATGGTGTAGTAGACAACGGCATAGCACGCACCCACGATTGGGAACAGCCACAGTTTGCTGCTGTTACCGGACAGAACGATAAAGTCGATCAGACCGTGAGAGAAGGACGTACCGTCACGCATACCCAGCAGGATACAGATTGGGAACGCCAGACCCGCCAGAATCGCGTGGATAACGTACAGAATCGGCGCAACGAACATGAAGGAGAACTCGATCGGCTCGGTGATACCGGTCAGGAAAGAGGTCAGCGCTGCGGAGATCATGATACCGCCCACTTTTGCACGGTTCTCTGGTTTAGCAGAGTGCCAGATTGCAATCGCAGCTGCCGGCAGGCCGTACATTTTGAACAGGAAGCCACCAGACAGTTTGCCTGCAGTTGGATCACCTGCCATGTAACGTGGGATATCACCGTGGAATACCTGGCCTGCTGCGTTGGTGAATTCACCAATCTGCATCTGGAATGGAACGTTCCAGATGTGGTGCAGACCGAATGGCACCAGGCAACGCTCGATGAAGCCGTAGATACCAAACGCAACAACCGGGTTCTGGTAAGCAGCCCACTGAGAGAAGGTCTGGATCGCGGAACCGATTGGTGGCCAGATGAAGGACAGGATCACGCCAGTGAAAATCGCTGCCAGACCAGAGATGATCGGAACGAAACGCTTGCCCGCGAAGAAGCCCAGATACTCAGGCAGCTTGATGCGATAGAAGCGGTTAAACATATACGCTGCAATCGCACCGGAGATGATACCGCCCAGAACACCGGTGTCTGCCAGGTGTTTCGCGGCAATCTCTTCTGCCGGTAAATGCAGAACCAGAGGCGCAACCACAGCCATGGTTTTCACCATGATGCCGTAGGCAACCACTGCAGCCAGCGCAGAAACGCCGTCGTTATTGGTGAAGCCCAGCGCCACACCGATCGCGAAGATCAGAGGCATGTTAGCAAAGACGGAACCGCCTGCTTCGGCCATCACATGGGAAACTACGGCTGGCAGCCAGCTGAAGTTTGCAGAACCGACACCCAGCAGGATACCTGCGATAGGCAGTACGGATACTGGCAGCATCAGCGATTTACCGACCTTTTGCAGGTTAGCAAATGCATTCTTAAACATAATTGAGAGTGCTCCTGAGTATTTGTGCTTTTTTTACGCTTTCACGCATTGGCCCGGGGGGAGTACCGTGCCGTGGACAGGACATCTAAGCGCCCTTTATTTATTACACAGAGTAAAATAATTCCCTCTGGGATTGTTTGACGGCTATCACGTTTCAGCTTAAGACGGACGAAAAACTTGCAGTTATTTACAAAAAGCATGTCTGGATGTGTCTAAATACATCCTCACCGCCCCAAATGAGGCGGTGAACTTTACTCGTTTTGTTTATTAATTACGAGCCTAAAAAAAACAGGTGTATCAGACAGATTGCAGGCGGGCGGGGTCGATATTGAACAGCGCAGAGAAGTTTTCCGTCGTGACGCGGGCCAGCTCTTCGATGCTGACGCCTTTAAGCACGGCCATGTATTCCGCAACGTCTCGCGTCATGGCTGGCTGGTTCTCTTTCCCGCGATGCGGTACCGGTGCCAGATACGGAGAGTCTGTTTCTACCAGAATGCGGTCGAGCGGAACATAACGCGCAGCATCACGCAGCTGCTCTGCATTACGGAACGTCACGATCCCGGAAAACGAAATATAAAACCCTAGATCAAGCAGTTTACCCGCCGTTTCTCTGTCTTCTGTGAAACAGTGTAGTACGCCACCGCAATCCGTCACCTTTTCTTCCTGGAGGATCGCCAGCGTATCGGCGCGTGCATCACGGGTATGCACGATGACCGGTTTGTTCAGCTCGCGGCCAATGCGGATATGGTTGCGGAAAGATTCCTGCTGGCGCGGTTTCGTTTCTGGCGTGTAAAAATAGTCCAGCCCGGTTTCACCCATCGCCACGACGCCCTCTTCCGCAGCCAGTCGGCGTAACTCATCAACATCGTACGCTTCATCCTGGTTCAGCGGATGCACGCCGCAGGAGAACACCACGTTATCGCGAACGCCCACCAGCTCACGCATGGCGCGGTACCCCGGCAACGTCGTCGCCACGGCAAGACAAAATTTCACATCGCGGGCAGCGGCTTTTGCCAGCACGTCATCCACGTCATTGTGAAGGGATTGATAATCCAGGCCATCAAGATGGCAGTGTGAGTCGACTAAAAACATAATGTCTCTCTCAGAGATGGGAAACAGGCGGCGTAACGCCTGGTTGCAGGTAATGTTCAATACGCAGTAACTGGTCGGTCAGTAACAGCTCGCGATTAAGACCCGTTACGGTTAAAAGCTGTTCCCGGCTTTCGCAGATATCATGAAGGATAGCGTGCAAGGACGTTCCTGAAAGGCGGCTCGCCAGCAGGTTCACCAGTGGCCACGCGTCCGGGTTTGTCAGTAGCGTTGCCCGCTGCTGGAGCTTTAGCGCATCCAAAAGTAAGGACGCCAGCCAGTGCAAACGCTCAACGGCCCGATCGCTATTCAGTGCAGGCAGCAAGCTCAACCAGTCCTGGCTGTTGAGCGAAGCCTCGACGGCCTTACAGAGCGTTTCTCGCTGCGACCAGACATCGGGTTGCAGTAATGCCAGCGCCGCTGCGGGCGCGCCGCTGCTCAGGCGAAGCGCAGAGAGCGCACCTTCCTGTGACGTTGTCACCTCGCGTTCTAGCCAGCTCAATGACCATGATTCCTGGGGCACCGCAAGGTGATGAAGACGACAGCGGCTGCGCAACGTTGCCACCAATCGGCCCGGATCGCGGCATGAGAGGAAGAACCATGTTTTCTCCGGCGGCTCTTCCAGCGTTTTGAGCAGCGCGTTAGCCGCCGCCTCGGTCAGTAATGCAGCGTCGTTGAGCCAGACGACTTTCGCCCCGCCCAGTCGCGCATGTTCGTACAGTTTTTCACTGACTTCACGCACGGCATCAATACCGAGCGCGCTTTTGCCCTTCTCAGGCGCCAGCGTGTAATAGTCAGGATGCGTGCCCGCCTGCATCAGCTGGCAGCCACGGCATTTCCCGCAGCTTTTGTGCCCTTCAGGCTGCTGGCACATCAGGAAACGGGTAATGGCGTAAATTAGCGCATCATCCCCCATCCCCGGCAATGCCTGAATCAGTAACGCATGATGCCCCCGACCGGCCTGATAGCTGTTGATCAGCTGTTCAAAGTGCGGGCGCAACCATGGATACCATTTCATGCCTGCTGCTCCTGTAGCCACTGCGTAACGGTCTGCTGGATGTCTTGCGTGACGTCTTCCAGCGATTGCGTCGCATCGATGGTACGAATTGAGCTGTCCTGCGCGGCCAGCTCTAGATAGCGTGCGCGGGTGCGGTTAAAGAAATCAAAGGACTCTTGTTCAATGCGATCCAGCTCGCCGCGCGCGCGGGCGCGTTTGAGGCCCACTTCCGGAGTGACATCCAGATAGAGCGTCAGGTCCGGGCGAAAATCACCCAGTACGGCATTACGCAGCGTTGCCAGCATTGTCTGGTCAATACCGCGTCCCCCGCCCTGATACGCCTGAGTGGACAGATCGTGACGGTCGCCGATCACCCACTTGCCATTGGCCAGAGCGGGTTTAATCACCGTCTCAACCAGCTGGACGCGCGCCGCATAGAACATCAGCACTTCGGCTTTGTCAGTGATAACTTCGTCACCAACAGATTTGATATCCAGCACCAGGCTGCGCAGTTTCTCAGCCAGCTGAGTGCCGCCTGGCTCTCGGGTGAAGACCATGTCAGTGACGCCAAGCGCGTTCAGCGTTTCCACCACTACGTCGCGAGCGGTGGTTTTCCCCGCACCTTCGAGTCCCTCAATGACAATGTATTTACTGCGCATTTTTTTCCTTAAGTGCCTTCAGATAGTCCTGAACAGAGCGATTATGACTGACAAGGTTGGTGTTAAAGGTGTGCCCCCCTTTTCCGTCAGCCACAAAATAGAGATACGGTGTTTTGGCCGGATGCGCGGCGGCTTTAAGCGACGCCTCGCTCGGCGTTGCAATCGGGCCCGGCGGCAGGCCGTTAATGACGTAGGTATTATACGCCGTTGGCGTCTCGAGATCTTTCCTCGAAATCTTTCCGCTGTAGCGCTCGCCCATGCCGTAAATAACGGTAGGGTCGGTTTGCAGACGCATGCCAATGCGAAGACGGTTGATAAATACCGACGCGACCCGATCGCGCTCGGCAGCAACGGCAGTCTCTTTCTCGATGATCGAAGCCATGGTCACGAACTGGTTTTGATCTTTATAGGGCAGCCCTTCCATACGCCCTTCCCAGGCGGAATCGACTGCCGCGACCATCTTTTTGTGCGCCCGTTTAAGAATCGCGACATCCGTCGTGCCCGCGGTGTACATCCAGGTGTCCGGCCAGAACCAGCCTTCCACCCACTCAGGATGCTCAAATTTCAGCACCCCGGCGACCGTCTCGTAACGATCATCTTTCAGAGTGTGCTTGATATAGGGTGCATCACGCAGCTGTTTCAGGTAATCGCTCAGTCGCATTCCTTCGACAAAACGCAGCGGGAACTGCGCTTCTTTGCCACTTTCCAGCAGCTGCAGCATCTCCCTGACAGTCATGCCGGGCGTAAAACGATAGGTACCGGCCTTGAAGTGAGACAGTTCCGGCTCGATACGCAGTAACCACTGGAACACGCGCGGGCGGTTGATGATTTTATCGCTGTAAAGCTGTTCGCCCAGCGCCATCCGCCCGGTACCGGCTTTAAGGGTAAAAATCGTCTCGTCTTTAATGAGGATCTTACTGTCCGCCAGCTGGAAAACTTTCCATACACCGACGCCGGCGGCAGCGCCGAGGACAACCAACAGTAACAGAACAAGGCGTAACAGTTTCATCATGCTAATCGGACGACTCACAAATTGGGGCTAAATAGTGGTAAAGTTCGCGCGCGGGCCACTCTCGCTCTGCGTAGCGCTGTACGGGGACAACCGGCATTAGCGCGTTGCAGATAAGCACTTCATCAGCCTGCGCGAGCGCCGTTAGCGGCGCATTCACTTCGACAACGCGATACGCGGTCAGTGCCAGTTGGGCGATAATAAACTGCCGCATAATGCCGTTTACGCCCGCCTGATCGAGGCGTGGGGTAAAGACATCCTGCCCACAGCGCCAGAACAGATTTGCGGCACAGCATTCCGTAAGCCACCCATCGCTGTCAAGGACAAGGGCTTCATCGGCATCCGTCTGCTCAAGATGAGAACGAATCAGCACCTGCTCAAGGCGGTTGAGGTGCTTCATTCCTGCAAGATAAGGGTTGCGACCCAAGGGGATCGGGCTGAGAGCAAGCGTTACGCCGGTTTCTTTCCAGCGTGCGTAATGCGTAGGATATTCAGAAACGCTCAGGATGCGCACCGGTTGCTGACAGCCTGCGGGGCTATAGCCGCGACCGCCAGCTCCACGCGTGATAACGACCTTTAACACGCCGTCACCCTGTTTTTGCGCCATATCCCGCATTTCCGCAGCAAGGGTTTCCCATGCATCAAACGGGATAGCCAACCTTGTGCAGGCCGTCTGCAAACGTGTCAGATGGTGGCTGAAAAGTGAAACAACGCCGCCGCTAATTCGAGCAGTGGTAAAACAACCATCCCCAAACTGAACGCTACGATCGTTCACATCTAACTTTTTTTGTAACTCACCATTAATTAGATACATTCACCCTCCATATAAATACCTGACTAGGGTGGCAGGTGAAAGAGGATATCGCAAGTCTGTTATCTTCGAATAAATGTAAAAAAGCACAGGAAGGTTGGGCGCGCCTACGCCTGTATACATGAGAGAAATGCTATTCACCTATTAATGAATAAATGAAATATTATTCACGGAGAGGATTATTAAAGTTAAATTAAAAACACTCATTAGATATGGTTTATAGTTCATATTTTAGCACATAGATATAATCCCCCATGTGAATACCCAAGTGCGCAAGATGGTTTTAAAAACACAAGACAATGTTTCTTGCTGAAAACTATCGAGCATCATCACATCGTGTGCCATGAGTACTCACCTGTGTTTTATATCAATCACACTCTTCAAGGACATTATCAATGAAAGGAAAAGTAGCGGCTGTTGCCTTAATCACTACACTCGGAATGGTTTCTGCCGCGCAGGCCGATGATGGACAGGTAAATTTCACCGGTAATATCATCGAGCAAGGTTGTAAAATTGACACCACCATGACCGCGCCGCAGACCGTCAAGTTAGGTGATATCGCTAAAACTGCTCTGCCAGAGGCTGGTTCCGTTGCCGCGAATACTCGCTTTACTCTGAAACTGTCTGAGTGCCCGGCAGACCTGAAAGGCAAAGCTGTTGTTGTGAAATACACCGGCAAACCAGACGCCACTAATAATGACTATCTGGAAGTCACCGGCGCAGGCACCACTGGCGTTGCCAAAGGCGTTGCTATTCAGTTGCTGAACGGCGACGGCACCGCGTTACCGCTGGCAACCGCATCTAAAGCAGCGACCATCGATGCGACTGCTGGCACCGCTACCATGAATTTCAGCGCACAGTATATCGCAACTGCCGCTACCGTTGAGGCGGGTTCCGCTAACGGTACCGCTAACTTTACGCTGGCATACAATTAATCATCGCGCGATAAATTTCCGCCTTTGGCTATAAGCAATGCCGGGGCTTCCCGGCATTGCTATTTTGAGGTTAACCAGATGAAATTAGTGAATTCATTAATCGCCGCTACATTTGTTTTTTCAATGGCAACAGCGCAAGCGGGTGTTATTATTGGAGGCACTCGCATTATATATCATGCAGACAAAAAAGAATCTTCCCTGGACGTCAAAAACCCAGACCCATACTCCTATTTAATTCAGTCATGGGTTGATAAAGATGAAAACGACACCAGTAAAACACCGTTTATCGTCACGCCGCCCCTGTTCCGCTTAGCTGGCAATGAAGAAAACAAACTGCGTATTATTAATACGGGCGGGAATCTGCCACAGGATCGTGAGTCACTGTTCTGGATGAACATTAAAACCATTCCGGCAACAGAAAAGTTAGACAACGTAAATACCCTACAGATTGCGATTAAGACACGTATCAAACTCATTTATCGCCCCGCATCGCTTACTGAAATGCCGGAAAAGTTTGCCAGCAAGCTTAGCTGGAAACGCAGCGATCAACAGCTTACGGTCAGTAACCCAACCCCCTATTACATGAACTTCAGCGAAGTCAAAGTCGGTGCCAGTACGGTTACGGATGCGACATACGTTGCGCCCATGTCCAGCGCGACCTTCAGTCTTCCGGCAAATGCCGAAGGCAATATTCGCTGGAAAATTATCAGTGACTTCGGCGCAGCTGGCGCGGAACACCAGACGCAGTAATCACTCATTAGATACTCGGACTCCGAAAGGATCACGGAATGATCAGAGCTAAAAAAAATAAGATCTCGCCAACCAGGCTGGCCTGCTTCATCGCATTGCAGTGTACATTCTCGTTGTCGCACCCTGCCTGTGCCCGGGAATATTTTAACCCCGCGCTACTGGGTATTGACGGTCCAGGTAAAGACATTTCTGACCTGAGTGCCTTTGAAGAAGGTGTTGGCCAAATGCCGGGTACTTATCGCGTTGACGTGCTGGTCAATCAGACATTGACTGGCACACATGACATTGAATTTAGCATGCAAAAGGACAGTCACGGCCAGACATCATTGCAACCGTGCATAAGCGTGGAGATGCTACGTGACTTTGGCGTCCGAACCGAGCAATTTCCGCAACTGACCGGAGAGAACCATTGCGCAAACCTGGCCGCTATTCCCAACGCTGCTACTCAGTTCGTCTTCAATAAACAGCAACTTTTGTTGAGCATCCCTCAGGCGGCGATGAATAACCAGGCGCGTGGATATGTTGCTCCAGAACGCCTGGATGAAGGCATCAATGCGCTGCTGCTTAATTACAGCTTTACAGGCGGCAACACCCAAGCTCGTCACTCTGATATGACCGATTCAGACAGCTATTACCTGAACCTGCGCCCAGGGCTAAATATCGGCCCATGGCGCGTTCGTAACTACAGCACCTGGTCACGCAATACCAGCGGCGACAATACCCAGAATAACTGGGATTCGGCATATACCTACGCTCAGCGAAATATTATCGCGCTCAAAAGTCAGCTGACACTTGGCGAAAGCAACTCCCCTTCCGATCTGTTTGACAGCGTGCCTTTCCGGGGTGCGCAACTGGCCTCCGATGACGACATGCTGCCTGACAGCCTGCGCGGCTACGCACCGGTGGTTCGCGGAATTGCCCGGACCAACGCCCAGGTCATCATTAAACAAAACGGCTACACCATTTACCAAAGCTATGTGTCGCCGGGGGCATTTGAGATCACTGACATGTATCCCACGGGCAGTAGCGGCGATCTGGACGTGACGATTAAAGAAGCTGACGGCAGCGAACAGCACCAGTTGGTCCCCTTCGCCTCACTGCCGGTTCTACAGCGTGAAGGTCGTTTAAAGTACAGCCTGACCAGCGGTCAGTACCGTCCTTACGACAGCGCCGTCGATAAAACATTCTTTACTCAGGGCTCGGCCATCTACGGCCTGCCAGCAGGATTTACCGCCTACGGCGGCGGACAGCTATCGCAACATTATCAGTCGCTACTTGTGGGGATCGGTAAAAACTTTGGTGGGCTGGGAGCCGTATCCGTCGATGGCACGCAGGCCTGGTCAACCCAACAGTATCAGGAAAAAGCGATCGGCCAGTCAATGCGGGTTCGTTACAGTAAAAACATTCTCGAAACGGGGACCAATATCGCCATTTCGGGTTATCGCTACTCAACTTCAGGCTATTACACCCTGCAGGAAGTGCTCGACACCTGGCGGGACAGTGACTGGCAGGACAATACCGAACGCCGGCGTAATCGTGCCGAGATATTGCTTAACCAGAATCTCTGGGAAGGCGCAGGGTCCATCTCGTTAAACGCCATCAGCGAGGATTACTGGAACAGCGACCGAACAATGCGCTCAATCGGCGCGGGTTACAGCAACAGCTGGAACGGCATCACCTGGAGCCTGAACTACAGCTTTAACCGTAACACCACTGATGCCCGCGACAGCGACACCGTTTACAGCGAGGACCAGGTGTTCTCAATGAGTATCAGCGTGCCGCTGGATCGCTGGCTCAGCAGCAGTCGCGCCACCTACAACCTCAATACCAGTAAACATGGCAGCACCAGCCATACGGTCGGGCTGAATGGCACCGCGCTGCAAGATCAGAACCTCAACTGGAGCGTGCAGGAAAGCGAGACGAACCACGATGGGGGTAACGGCGGTAGCGCCAGCCTGGACTACCAGGGTACCTATGCCAGAATGAACAGCGCCTACAGTTACGACCACGATCAGCGCCGGGTAAATTATGGTATCAGCGGCGGTGTGGTTGCGCATGCAAATGGCATTACGCTGAGTCAGGAATTAGGTGAGACCGTCGCTCTGGTTGAAGCGCCGGGAGCAAGCGGTGTTGATATCACTAACCAGACGGGCGTCAGCACCGATTTCCGCGGCTATACCGTTGTGCCGTTTATCAGCCCATACCGTGAAAACACGCTGTCGCTGAATACCGAACAACTGCCGGATGATGCCGACGTTGAGCTTTCTGCGAAAACGGTCACGCCAACCCGAGGGGCTATTGTCCGGGCACATTTTGACACACGTGTGGGTAAACGCGTTTTGATGACGTTAACCCGTCGTGACGGGCGCCCTGTTCCGTTTGGTGCAATCGTGACTGACGACAAGAACGCAAAAACCACCTCGATTGTCGGTGATGGTGGACAGGTTTATCTGGCTGGTATGTCACTTCAGGGAAGTGCAACCGTTAAATGGGGTGCAAATAAGCAGTGTCATACCCGCTGGCAATTACCAGAGAGCACATCATCAAGCGCAATTGTAGAGGTCAACGCATCATGTCGTTAAATAAAATGCTTAAAAAATGGCTAACCCCTGTTATTTTTATTCCATGTGGTCTGTCAGGCATAAATTGCGCCTACGCAAATTATATTGAAGTTCAATCTTTCCATGTCATGCACCATGGATTTTCTACATTATCTATACCGAATGTCGTGGGCGGCACGACAGACTGGTATGATAATGATTCCATTTATACCGAGACTATCCCCGGCGAAGGAAAAAACTCCTATATTGATTTGTCTGTTAACGGACAATTACTTGCCGACAATGTGACCTGGGCAACAAGCAATCCAGGTATTGGTATTCAATATCAGGTCCATGTTTCATCTGTACCGGGATATTCACCGCAAGATAATCCCACAGCTCCCAATTACCGCATCAATCTGCCAATTGTCGATGGTAGCGCGCGTGACGGTTACTACCATGTATGGTATCGCCTGGTCAGATTAAGTGAAAAAATACCAGCAGGTACTATTATTTCTGTCCCCGACGTAACCATGAACGTACATAACCCTGATGGTGATGGTGTTGCGTTAGATTCGGGCCTGATTCTGTCCGGCGTAGTCAGTCAGCCAATTATAACTGCCTGTACTATTAACGCACCAAAGGAAATAAAATTATCCCCACTGTATGGCGCAAGCCTGGCAAGTGGCGCATCAAACATTACCGACGTACCCAAAGTTGAGTTGAAAAACTGCCCTGGCGCGATTAATGGGATCACCTATAACTTATTCGCGGTATACGGCGCACACAATGCCAATAATGGGGTATTAAATACGGTCACTGGCGATGGTTACGCCAGCAATGTCTATATTCAGATACAGAACGCCGATGGTTCTGCACATAAGATCAACAGTGAGATCAATCTGGGCCTTTATGACGGCTCAGGCGACTACACCCTGCCCGATTTTAAGGTCGCTTATTATATTGATGACGCTGCAACCGTTACTGCTGGCAATGTGAAATCGGCCATTGAACTTAAAGTAACCTACAACTAATACATAAGGAATGAAAATGAATATCGCGAATGGAAAAAAAATAGCGATTCTGGCAACGCTCTGCGGAGGTCTGTTTTCTGGCGCGTGTTCAGCCAACTCGGTCAATATTGACATTACAGGCACGGTTGTTGCCTCACCCTGTGTGGTCAATGGAGATAGCCCCTCGCTGGCGGTAAAATTAGGTGACAATATACAGGCTGATAGTCTGGCCACTGCCGGAAGTGCAACAAACTGGACTAACTTTACGCTTGCATTAACAAACTGCCCTGCTTCAACGTCCAGCTTTAGCGTTACTTTTGGCGGTACAGCGGATACCGATACTAACTATTATAAAAATACCGGAACGGCCACTAACCTGAAGCTGGAGTTGACCGACGAAACGACTAACACGGCTTACAAGAGTGGCGCCACGTTGCAAAATGTCGCCATCAGCAGCAGTACGCACGCCTATGATTTGAAAATGCGCGCCCGAGCAGTTTCCAACGGCAACGTGATGCCAGGCACCATTATCGGCCAGGCACAGGCCACCTTTACCTATCAGTAATGCAGGATGGGGATGATGATAGAACGGGTAAAATCTACTCTCGCATGCCTGGTGTTTGCACTTTGTAGCTCCGCGCAGGCAACCACTATCGATCTGAGCGGCACGGTCGTGGCGTCTGCCTGTACCGTGGATGCGGGATCCAAAAATCAGACAGTAAGGTTCGATCAAGCACGAGCGGTAAACTTTAGTCGCGTTGGGGCAACCGGAGAATGGCAGGATTTTTCACTCACGCTTTCATCCTGCCCCAGCTCAACGACACGTGTTAAGGCTACCTTGACCGGCGATTCAGACAGTGACGATCAGACAAAATTTGCTAATAGCAGCGGGGATGCAACAGGCATGGCGATGCAGATCATGACCCGCGATCATCTCACCGAGATCTCACCCGCGGGCTCGATTACCGTCGATGTAGACAGAACAACGCACTATGCGCAGTTCCCTCTCGCGGCCCGCCTCTATACCCCTACGGGAACCGTCACGGCAGGCGAATTTAACACCACCGTCCAGTTCACTTTCACCTATCAGTAACGAAAATGTGAACTAAAAAAAACGGAGCGCTATGCGCTCCGTTTTTTATGGGCAAGAAACCATTACACGCGTTTGAAAATCAGCGAGCCATTGGTACCGCCGAAGCCGAAGGAGTTACACAGGGTGTACTCCATACCGCTAACCTGACGCGCTTCGTGAGGCACGAAGTCCAGATCGCAACCTTCATCCGGGTTATCCAGGTTGATGGTTGGTGGAACCGCCTGATCGCGCAGCGCAAGGATAGAGTAGATTGACTCTACTGCACCCGCCGCACCCAACAGGTGACCGGTCATGGATTTTGTGGAGCTGACCAGTACGCGGCTGGCAGACTCGCCGAAGATAGACTTAACAGCCTGAGCTTCCGCTTTGTCGCCTGCAGGTGTAGAGGTACCGTGCGCGTTAACGTAGCCAATCTGAGCTGGCGTAATGCCCGCATCACGGATCGCGTTTTCCATTGCCAGCGCAGCACCTGCGCCATTCTCCGGAGGAGACGTCATGTGATAAGCATCGCTACTCATACCAAAGCCAACGACTTCAGCATAAATTTTCGCGCCGCGTTTTTTCGCGTGTTCGTACTCTTCCAGCACGAGCATGCCCGCACCGTCACCCAGTACGAAACCGTCACGGTCTTTATCCCACGGACGGCTTGCCGCCTGAGGATTATCGTTACGGGTAGAGAGCGCACGCGCTGCACCAAAACCACCGACACCCAGAGGGGTACTGGCTTTTTCTGCACCACCCGCAACCATAGCATCTGCATCGCCGTACGCAATCATGCGCGCGGCCTGGCCGATGTTATGTACGCCAGACGTACAAGCAGTCGCGATTGAAATGCTTGGACCACGCAGGCCAAACATGATGGTCAGGTGACCCGCCACCATGTTAACAATCGTGGACGGAACGAAGAACGGGCTGATTTTACGCGGGCCGCCATTCATCAGGGATGTATGGTTTTCCTCGATCAGGCCAAGACCGCCAATCCCGGAGCCGATAGCGGCACCGATACGGGTTGCGTTCTCTTCCGTAATTACAAGGCCAGAATCCTGCATGGCCTGAACGCCAGCGACAATTCCATATTGAATGAAGGCATCCATCTTGCGCTGTTCTTTGCGCGAGATGATCTCTTCACAGTTAAAATCCTTTACTAAGCCAGCAAATTTCGTTGCATAGGCGCTAGTATCGAAATGGTCGATTAGGCTGATGCCGCTCTGACCGGCAAGGAGAGCTTTCCAGGTGGACTCTACGGTATTGCCGACAGGAGACAACATGCCAAGTCCGGTCACAACTACACGACGCTTAGACACGTTTGTCCTCCAGGGAGGGATAAAAAAGGGATTCGTGGGACAAAAAAGATAAAACTCAGGCGGTCGAATGACCGCCTGGAGATGTTCACTTACGCCTGGTGACCGTTGATGTAATCAATGGCAGCCTGAACGGTGGTGATCTTCTCAGCTTCTTCGTCCGGAATCTCAGTATCAAACTCTTCTTCCAGAGCCATTACCAGCTCAACGGTGTCAAGAGAATCTGCGCCCAGGTCTTCAACGAAGGAAGCGGAGTTCACAACTTCTTCCTGCTTAACGCCCAGCTGTTCGCCGATAATTTTCTTAACGCGTTCTTCGATAGTGCTCATACTCTTAAATTTCCTATCAAAACTCGCTTTCGCGATGGTTTTCGTAGTGTATAAAATGTTGAAAAATTTGCAACTAAATCCCGGCAGGTCTTACCACGATTTTACGTTATTTTGAGGCCATTTGCCCTAATAACGCAAATATTTTCGATCGTGATTAAACCATGTACATCCCGCCGTTGACGTGGAGGGTTTCACCAGTGATGTAACCCGCTTCGTCAGAGGCTAAAAATGCAACCGCACTGGCGATTTCTTTAGGGTCGCCAAGACGACCCGCCGGAACTGCCGCCAGTGTACCCGCACGCTGCTCATCGGTCAGCGCACGCGTCATGTCCGTTTCAATAAAGCCCGGAGCAACAACGTTTACAGTAATCCCGCGGGACGCGACTTCACGCGCCAGCGACTTACTGAAACCAATCAGACCCGCTTTCGCCGCAGCGTAGTTAGCCTGACCAGCATTTCCCATGGTACCAACCACAGAACCCACAGTGATAATACGACCATGACGCTTTTTCATCATAGCGCGCATTACCGCTTTTGACAGACGGAATACAGATGACAGGTTGGTTTCGATAATATCGTTCCACTCATCATCTTTCATTCGCATCAGAAGGTTGTCGCGAGTGATCCCGGCATTGTTTACCAGAATATCCACTTCGCCAAACTCTGCACGAATATTTTCCAGAACAGATTCGATAGATGCAGGTTCGGTCACATTCAGTACCAGACCTTTACCGTTTGCACCCAGATATTCGCTGATGGCCTGAGCGCCATTCTCGCTGGTTGCTGTACCAATCACTTTCGCGCCGCGCGCAACCAGTGTTTCAGCAATTGCGCGCCCGATACCACGGCTTGCGCCAGTGACCAGGGCAATTTTTCCTTCAAAACTCATGGTATTCCTCTTTTATTGCGAGAGTGCCGCTGACATCGCTTCCGGCTCGTTAATTGCGGACGCTGTCAGGGTGTCAACAATACGTTTTGTCAGACCGGTGAGGACCTTACCTGGGCCGACTTCATACAGTTGCTCAACGCCCTGAGCGGCCATAAACTCAACGGTTTTGGTCCACTGTACCGGGCTGTAGAGCTGGCGAACCAGCGCGTCGCGGATGGCTTCCGGCGCGGTTTCGCATTTCACATCGACGTTGTTCACAACGGAAATCGTCGGTGCGTTAAAGGTGATTTTTTCCAGCTCAACCGCCAGTTTCTCGGCAGCGGGCTTCATCAGTGCACAGTGAGACGGCACGCTCACCGGCAGCGGCAGTGCACGTTTCGCGCCTGCAGCTTTACAGGCAGCACCGGCACGTTCAACCGCTTCTTTATGACCGGCGATAACAACCTGGCCTGGCGAGTTGAAGTTAACCGGAGAAACCACCTGACCTTCAGCAGACTCTTCACACGCTTTTGCAATCGCGGCATCATCCAGGCCGATAATGGCAGACATGCCACCCGTGCCTTCCGGCACCGCTTCCTGCATGAATTTACCGCGCAGTTCCACCAGACGCACCGCGTCAGCAAACGCGATCACACCGGCGCAGACCAGCGCAGAGTATTCTCCCAGGCTATGACCCGCGAGCAGCGCGGGGGCTTTACCACCCTGCTGCTGCCAGACGCGCCACAGTGCAACGGAGGCGGTCAGCAATGCTGGCTGGGTCTGCCAGGTTTTGTTCAGCTCTTCGGCCGGACCCTGTTGAGTCAGCGCCCACAGATCATAACCCAGCGCGTCAGAAGCTTCACGAAAAGTCTCTTCAATGACCGGGTAGTTTGCTGCCATTTCAGACAACATCCCAACGGTTTGAGAACCCTGGCCCGGGAACACAAAAGCAAATTGCGTCATTTTTTTATTCCTTATCCTAGAAACGAACCAGCGCGGAACCCCAGGTGAACCCGCCACCGAAGGCTTCAAGCAAGACCAACTGGCCCCGTTTGATTCGTCCGTCGCGTACCGCTTCATCAAATGCGCACGGTACTGACGCCGCAGAGGTGTTGCCGTGACGGTCCAGCGTCACCACAACGTTATCCATCGACATGCCCAGCTTTTTAGCTGTCGCGCTGATGATACGCAGGTTCGCCTGATGCGGTACCAGCCAGTCGAGTGCGGTACGTTCAAGGTTGTTCGCTTCCAGCGTCTCATCGACAATGTGCGCAAGCTCAGTCACCGCCACCTTGAACACCTCATTACCCGCCATGGTCAGGTAAATAGCGTTATCCGGATTAACGCGATCGGCGTTAGGCAGCGTTAACAGTTCACCGTAGCGACCATCGGCATGCAAATGCGTAGAGATGATACCCGGCTCTTCGGACTGCCCCAGCAGCACCGCGCCTGCACCATCACCAAAAATAATGATCGTCCCGCGATCGGTTGGATCGCAGGTACGCGCCAGTACGTCAGCACCGATCACCAGCGCATATTTGACGGAACCCGATTTAACATACTGGTCGGCAATGCTCAGCGCATAGGTAAAGCCTGCACACGCGGCGGCAACGTCAAATGCCGGGCAGCCTTTAATACCGAGCATGTTTTGCACCTGGCACGCTGCGCTAGGGAAAGCATGCGTGGCAGACGTCGTAGCGACCACGATCAAGCCAATCTGTTCTTTATCAATGCCCGCCATTTCGATAGCACGCTGTGCGGCTTCGTAACCCATGGTGGACACGGTTTCGTCTGGCGCGGCGATACGACGTTCACGGATACCTGTGCGCGTGACAATCCACTCGTCAGACGTATCTACCATTTTTTCCAGATCGGCGTTGGTACGCACTTGTTTTGGCAGGTAGCTGCCGGTACCTAAAATCTTCGTAT
>Ga0308166_1000362_pt1 | contig 67495 bp, 67 predicted proteins | sample PhyCR2_2_FD_202137 | JGI IMG/M metagenome (GOLD analysis project Ga0308166, IMG submission 202137) | Phyllosphere microbial communities from UC Gill Tract Community Farm, Albany, California, United States - DLSLCC.R2 | ecosystem: Host-associated > Plants > Phyllosphere > Unclassified | place...
CTTCCCCGGGCGCTCGCCCTCCCTCCCCACCATTGCGTTTGCTGCGCCAGCGATGCGGCTGGACAGGCATCTTCCGCCCATCCTCGGTTACCAATAGTTGCGTTTTCCGTACATACAAACGGGCGTTTTCCCTTTTTCGTGAAATATGCGCATTTCACACATGCCTTTTTGAAGGACTTTGTCGGCATCGGCGTCTGGATACCCTGTTTGCCTAATTGTTGAGCGATTTAGAAAGGAATTGTCAAATCCTGGCCTTTATAGGGGAAAATGTTGCGTTTCCGCCGCATGTTGTGGTGTTTATGTGCCGCCCAAAATCTGCCGAAATTGAGGGTCCATAGAGTGAGGAACGAGGGAAAGCTTCACCCGATTCTGACTCAACAATACCTTTCGGCAAAAAATTGAGAGTTAACCGTTAGCATTATTTTGTCAAAGTCTGCTATAGTCGGTTTAACGATGTAGGATTGATCCTACATGTTATTTTGATAACAGTGTGCCGCCATGAAAATAGCTGTTCTTGACAATGACCGTAGCCAAGCCGACCTGATCTGCCAGGTCCTCAGCTCTGCCGGACATAGCTGCCAGTCCTTTGACGGCGGCAAGGAAATGCTGAGCCAGATGCGCAAGGACAGCACCGACCTCCTGATCATGGATTGGCCTGCCGGCGACGGCGAAGCGGCCGACATCCTGCGCCGCGCCAAGGAAAAGATGGTGCCCGATGCGCCGGCGATGTTCCTGGTCGGCAGCGGCGCCGAGGACGACATCGTGGCCGGCATGGAGGCCGGCGCCGACGATTACGTGGTGAAACCGCTGCGCCGCGGCGAACTGGTGGCCCGCGTCTCGGCCCTGCTACGCCGCGCCTACCCGGCCCAGACCGGCACCGAACAATTGCAATTCGGCCCTTACGTGTTTGAAACCCGCCCCGGCCGCTTGCTGAAGGACGGCAACGTCATCGACGTCACCCAGAAAGAGTTCTACCTGGCTTTGCTGTTCTTCCGGAACATCGGGCGGCCGCTGTCGCGTGCCTATATCCACGAGTCGGTATGGGTGCGCGAGACGGCCGTGCCTTCGCGCACCATGGATACCCACGTCTCACGCGTGCGCAACAAACTGTCGCTGCGTCCGGAGAACGGCTTCCGCCTGGTGCCGGTGTACAGCTACGGCTACCGCCTCGAGAAGCTCGGCGCCTGATACGGCGCGACAGCTTCCGTAGAATGGGCAGCGTTTCGCGTCCGATCGGCGTCACGGTTAAAGCATTGCCAACGATATTGGGGCCCGGTGAAACCCTTTGCCCATGAGGGTATAATCTCCCCATCCCCTCCCACCGTCTTTTCTTGAAATGCAACTGCTCGCCGTTGGCCTGAATCACACGACTGCACCGGTCGCGCTGCGCGAACAGCTCGCGCTCGGCCCGGAGCAGCTCGGCCGTGCGGTGCACTCCGCGCGCGAATGGTTCGGCCGTTTCGGCCAGCTCGAGCGCCGCGCCAGCGACGAAGCCGCGATCCTTTCCACCTGCAACCGCACCGAGCTGTATGCGGCCAGCAGCGTACCCGATCCGCTCGACGCCTCGGCCCAGTTCCTGGCGCACTACCACGCGCTGAACTTCGCCGAGCTGCGTCCCCACCTCTACATGCTGCCCCAGGACGAAGCCGTGCGCCACGCCTTCCGCGTCGCCTCCGGCCTCGATTCGATGGTGCTGGGCGAACCGCAGATCCTGGGCCAGATGAAGGACGCGGTGCGCACCGCCGAGGAAGCCGGGGGCCTGGGCACCTACCTGCACCAGCTGTTCCAGCGCAGCTTCGCGGTGGCGAAGGAAGTACGCACGACCACCGAGATCGGCGCCCACAGCGTGTCGATGGCCGCCGCCTGCGTGCGCCTGTCGCAGCGCATCTTCGACCGCATCGCCGACCAGCACGTGCTGTTCATCGGTGCCGGCGAGATGATCGAACTTTGCGCGGCCCACTTCGCCGCGCACAATCCGAAGTCGATCACTGTTGCCAACCGCACCATGGAACGCGGCGAGTCGCTGGCCACGCGCCTGAACGGCCGTGCGATCCGCCTGGCCGATTTGCCCGAGCAGCTGCCCCGCTTCGACATCGTGGTGTCCTGCACGGCGTCCACGCTGCCTCTGCTGGGCCTGGGCCTGGTCGAGCGCGCGATCAAGGCGCGCCGCCACCGTCCCGTGTTCATGGCCGACCTGGCCGTCCCGCGCGACATCGAACCCGAAGTCGCGCGCCTCGACGACGTCTTCCTGTACACCGTCGACGACCTGGCGCAAGTGGTGCAAACCGGGATGGAAAGCCGCCAGGCCGCCGTGGCCCAGGCCGAAGCCATCATCGAGAACCGCGTGGAGTCCTTCATGCACTGGATCGGCGACCGCGCCATGGTGCCGGTGATCCAGGAGCTGCACGAATCGAGCGAAGCCCTGCGCCTGGCCGAACTCGAGCGCGCACGCAGGCTGCTGGCCAAGGGCGAAGACATCGACGCCGTGCTGGAGGCCTTGTCGAAAGGCCTGACCGCCAAGTTCCTGCACGGCCCCCAGCAGGCCCTGCACCGTGCCCAGGGCGACGAACGCGCGCGCCTGGCCGGCCTGCTGCCCCAGCTGTTCCGCGGCCGCCGTTAGCGGCGCCTGCCCCCTGCACGCCCGCTTACGGGCGCTTCCCGGCGCCGCCGCGCGCCTTTCGATCACCGATTTTCCGTACTAGCCCATGAAACCATCGATGCTGGCCAAGCTCGACCAACTGGCGAACCGCCTGGTCGAACTCGACGAACTCCTGATGTCCGAAGGCGCCACCGCCAACATGGACAGCTACCGCAAGATGACGCGCGAGCGCGCCGAACTGGCGCCGCTGGTCGACGTCTACAAACAGTACATCGATGCCAACGGCGACATCGCCGCGGCCCAGGAAATGCTGGCCGATCCCGACATGAAGGATTTCGCGCAGGAGGAAATCGAGGCGGCCAGGGCGCGCCTGGCGGAACTCGACCTCGAACTGCAGAAAATGCTGCTGCCGAAGGACGAGAACGACGAGCGCAACATCTTCCTCGAGATCCGCGCCGGCACCGGCGGCGACGAGTCGGCCCTGTTCGCCGGCGATCTGCTGCGCATGTACACCCGCTTCGCGGAGCGCAACCGCTGGCAGGTGGAGATGGTGTCCGAATCGGCCTCGGACCTGGGCGGCTACCGCGAAGTCATCGTGCGCGTGGTCGGCAACGGCGCCTATTCGAAGCTGAAGTTCGAGTCGGGCGGGCACCGCGTGCAGCGCGTGCCGGCCACCGAAACCCAGGGCCGCATCCACACCTCGGCCTGCACGGTCGCCGTGATGCCGGAAGCCGACGAGGTCGAGGACGTGAACATCAACCCGGCCGACCTGCGCATCGACACCTACCGCGCGTCGGGCGCCGGCGGGCAGCACATCAACAAGACCGATTCGGCGGTGCGCATCACCCACCTGCCGACGGGGATCGTGGTCGAGTGCCAGGACGACCGCAGCCAGCACAAGAACAAGGCGCAGGCGATGAAGGTGCTGGCCGCGCGCATCAAGGACGTGCAGCTGCGCGAGCAGCAGTCGAAGGAAGCGGCCACCCGCAAGAGCCTGATCGGCTCGGGCGACCGCAGCGAACGCATCCGCACCTACAACTTCCCGCAGGGGCGCCTGACCGACCACCGCATCAACCTGACGCTGTACAAACTCGACTTCATCATGGATGGGGACCTGGCGGAATTGACGAATGCGCTGGCGGCGGAGCACCAGGCCGAGCTGCTGGCGGCGCTTGGCGATTGACGCCGGGGTTAAGTGCGCGCTAAGTTGCCAATGTGAAAATATGGGCGCACGAGGCTGGGCTTCGTGCGAAAATCGCCCGTCCCTGTGCTTGTCCTACGAGAGCTGAACGCATGCCATCTTCCCGTACCGTCCTCCTGATCGTCGCCGCGGTTAGCTTCGCGCTGATCGGCGCCGCCCTCTACCTGCAGCACGCCCACGACATGCTGCCCTGCCCGCTGTGCGTGATCCAGCGCTACCTGTTCCTGGCAATCGGCATCGCCGCATTGGTCGGCGCCTTTGCCGGCAAGATCAAGGCCGGGGCCGGCGTGGCCCTGCTGGCGGCGCTGGGCGGCCTGGGCGTGGTCGGCAAGCACCTGTACGTGCTGGCCAATCCCGGCTTCTCCTGCGGCATCGACCCGATGGAGACCATGCTGAACAAGATTCCCACCGCGACCCTGCTGCCCTGGCTGTTCCAGGCCGACGGCCTGTGCGAGAACGCCACCGATGGCCTGTTCGGCCTGTCGATCCCGCAGTGGTCGGCGGTGTGGTTCGTGCTGCTGACCCTGGCCCTGGTCTGGGTACTGGTGCGGCGCGCGCGATGATAGCCGCCGGCGCCAGCATCGGGTCGCTGCAGGCGGGCCTCCCGCTCGAGCCGCTGGAAAACCGTATCCTGCTGTGCCACGCGCTGGGCATCACGCGCGTCGGCCTGATCACGCAGTCCGAGCGCCGGCTCACGGCCGACGAAGCGGCGCGCCTGTCGGACCTGGTGGGGCGCCGCATCGGCGGCGAGCCGATCGCCTACATCGTCGGCCAGCGCGAGTTCTTCGGGCTGCCCTTCCGCGTCACGCCCGCGGTGCTGATCCCGCGTCCCGATACCGAACTGATCGTCGAACTGGCGCTCGAGCGGCTGGCGCCGCGCGCGCGCATGCTCGACATGGGCACCGGCAGCGGCGCGATTGCCGTCGCGGTGGCGCATACGCGCCCGGATGCCCAGGTGACCGCGCTCGACGTCAGCGACGCGGCGCTGGCCGTGGCACGCTCGAATGCCGAGGCCAACGGCGCGCGGGTGCGCTTCGTGCGCAGCGACTGGTTCGCGGCGCTGGACGGCGACGCCTTCGACCTGGTGGTATCGAACCCGCCCTACATCGCCTCCGGCGACGCGCACCTGGCGCAGGGCGATCTGCGCTTCGAGCCGGTGGATGCGCTGACCGACCATGCGGATGGCCTGTCGGACCTGCGCACCATCATTGCGGGAGCCGCCGCGCACCTGGCGCCGGGCGGCTGGCTGCTGCTGGAACATGGGTACGACCAGGCGCAAGCGGTGCGCGCCTTGTTGGCCGAGGCCGGCTACCTGGAAGCGCAGAGCTGGCGCGACCTGGCGGGCATCGAGCGCGTCAGCGGCGCACGGCGCAGCTAAGCATTGGGTGAAACGGTGGGTTCTCGAACCCGCCACGTCCCCTTACGAAACACAAAGCACCGCTGCGCCCCGCGCCCTCACGCGTTGCTACAATGCTCACATTCCCACCACGCCTCTCCCATGCGCCGCCTATTCCCCCTCCTCGTCCTGTTCACCGCGCTCTTCCACGGCGTGGCGCGTGGCGCGCCGGAAGATGCCAGGGAACTGTTCGAGCGCGACTGGGAATGGCAGCTGCGGCACGCTCCCGAATACGCCACCACGGTCGGTGACGCGCGCTTCAACGCGCGCCTGTCCGATACCACGCTGGCCGCCGGCAAGGCCGCCATCGAGCATGCGCGCACGGCGCTGGCGGAAGCACGCGCCATCGACCGCGGCGGCCTCGGTCCGCAAGAACGCCTTTCGCTCGACCTTTTCATGTTCGACAAGGAGCGCCAGCTTGCCCTGGCCGCCTTCCACCCCTTCGACCCGCAGCCGATCACGGCCTGGGATGGCCTGCACGTGCGCCTGCCGCGCCTGGTGGCCCAGATGCCCTTCGCCAGCGAGGAAGACTACCGCAACTACATCGCGCGCCTGGAGGCGCTGCCGGCCCATGTGGACGGCCTGGTCGAGCAGCTGCGCGAAGGCATGCGCACCGGCTGGACCGCGCCGAAAGCCAGCGTGCGCGCCTTGCCCGGCCTGCTGCGCACGATGCGCGAAGACTTGATGGAGGGTCCCCTGGCGGCCCCGTTCGGACGCATCCCGGCCAGCATCGCCCCGGAAGTCCGGGAACAGCTGCTCGCCGCCGGGAACGCCGCCCTGAAGAACAGCGCCGCCCCTGCCCTGCGCAAGCTGGAAGACGTGGTCCGCAACGACTACCTGCCGGCCGCGCGCGACACCCTGGGCGCGGCCAGCCTGCCCGGCGGCCCCGGCTACTACGCCTTCCTGGTGCGCCAGGCCGGCGGCACCGACCTCACGCCGGCCGAGGTGCACGCGCTGGGCCTGCGCGAAGTCGCGCGCATCCGCGCCGCCATGGAGCAAGCCGTCAAGCGCACCGGCTTCAAGGGCACGCTGCCGCAGTTCCTGGCCTTCGCCCGCAGCGACAAGCGCCTGTTCCCGGCCAATGCCGACAGCCTGCTGGCGCGCTACCGCCGCACCATCGCCCGCGCCGAGGCGCGCCTGCCGGCGCTGTTCGGCGCACTGCCGCAAGAGGGCATCGGCGTCAAGCCGCTCGGCCAGGCAGGCGCCGCCGGCCAGGTAGCGGCCTATTACGAGGCCGGCACCCCTGACCGCAGCGCGGCGCTGGTGGTGAACACGGCGCGCCTGGACAGCCAGCCGCTATGGGAAGTCGAGACGCTCGCCCTGCACGAGGCCCTGCCCGGCCACCACCTGCAGGTGGCGCGCGCCCAGGCACTGGCGGACTTGCCGGCCTTTCGCCGCCAGCGCTGGGACGATGCCTTCGGCGAAGGCTGGGCCACCTACGCCGAAAGCCTCGGGCCGGAACTCGGCTTCTTCAAGGACCCGTTCTCCTGGTTCGGCTACCTGAACGACGACATGTTCCGCGCGGCGCGCCTGGTGGTCGACACCGGCATCCATGCCCAGGGCTGGACGCGCCAGCAGGCGATCGACTACCTGAACGCCAACACCGCGAACGCCGCCGCTGACAATGCCGTGGAGGTCGAGCGCTACATCGCCCAGCCGGCCCAGGCGCTGGCCTACAAGCTCGGCCAGCTGCGCTTCACGGCCCTGCGCGACAAGGCGCAGGCGGCGCTCGGGCCGCGCTTCGACCCGCGCCGCTTCCACGATGCGCTGCTGGGACAGGGATCGCTGCCGCTGCCGCTGCTGGAACGCGAGATGGGGCAATGGCTGGCCGCCCAGCTGGCGCCGCCCGCCCCGCCGGCCGGCCCGGGACCGATCTTCCTGCCGGCCCAGCCGGCGGCGGCGCCCGCACCCGCGGCCACCGCTCCCGGCCCCGGCCCGTTCACGTTGACGGCGCCGGCCAAGGGCGCCGCCGAGCCGCTTGAAAAACCGGCCGAAAAATCGCCGGAAAAATCGCCGGAAAAGCCGCCGGAAAAACCCGCGAACCAGCCGGCCGCCGCACCCAGGTCTTCCGCCACCCCGTCCACGCCTGTGGACAACACTGTGAGCAAGACTGTGGGCAAGGAGTAGACAAGGCTGTGAACAGCCTGTAGACAGGCTGTCGATATGCTGTAGATACGCTGTATACAAGCTGTGCACAAGTTGCCGGCCAGGCTGAAAGGCGGCGCCATACTGGCCGGCCAGAAATGCAGCGCCCGCCGACGCGCAGTCCGTTTTTCGGTTACTCTCTGCACCAATTGATTAGGCAGTATAAGAAAGGAAACACTGTGTCGAACCAACTGACCCGCCGACTGGCCTTGCTGGACGACGACGCCCACCGCGGCCTGCTCGGCCAGGGCCTGCGCGGCATCGAACGCGAAACCCTGCGCATCGACAGCCGGGGCCAGCTCGCGCGCACGCCTCATCCGGTCCAGCTCGGCTCGGCGCTGACCCACCCGCAGATCACCACCGACTATGCCGAAGCGCTGCTCGAGTTCATCACCCCGGCCGAGCACGACATCGGCCTGGCCCTGCACCGCCTCGACGCCATCCACCGCTTCGCCTATTCGAAGCTGGGCGACGAGATGCTGTGGAGCGAGTCGATGCCGGGCGAACTACCGTCCGAAGAAGAGATCGAGATCGCCTGGTACGGCAAGTCGAACATCGGCATGCTCAAGCACGTCTACCGCCGCGGCCTGGCGCTGCGCTACGGCAAGGCCATGCAGTGCATCGCCGGCATCCACTACAACTACTCGCTGCCCGAGGCGCTGTGGGAACTGCTGCGCACGGGCGAAGGCATCGAGGAAGAACGGCGCAACGCCCTGCGCGACTTCCAGTCCGAAAGCTACATCGCCACCATCCGCAACTTCCGCCGCTACAGCTGGCTCCTGATGTACCTGTTCGGCGCCTCGCCGACGCTGACCAAGAGCTTCCTGCGCGGCCGCGAGCACGGCCTGGAAGAACTGTCGCCGGACACCCTCTACCTGCCCTACGCCACCAGCCTGCGCATGAGCGACCTGGGTTACCAGAACGACGCCCAGTCCGGCCTGCGCCCGCACGAGAACAGCCTGGAAAGCTACGTCACCAGCCTGATGGATGCGGTCAACCGTCCGTATGCGCCCTATGAAGCGATCGGCACCAGGAAGGATGGCGAGTGGGTGCAGCTGTCGACCAACGTGCTGCAGATCGAGAACGAGTACTACTCGACCATCCGTCCGAAGCGCGTGATCCGCACCGGCGAGCGTCCGGTGCAGGCGCTGTGCAACCGCGGCGTGCAGTACATCGAGGTGCGCTGCCTGGACGTCGATCCGTTCGAACCGGTCGGCGTGAGCCTCGAGACCGGCCGCTTCCTCGACGCCTTCCTGTTGTTCTGCGCCCTCGACGAGAGTCCGCTGATCAGCGCCGCCGAAGGCCAGGTCCACGCGCGCAACTTCGCGCGCACCGTGAAGGAAGGCCGCAAGCCGGGCCTCACGCTGACCCGCGACGGCGAGGAAGTCCTGCTCAAGGATTGGGCCGACGAACTGGTGGAACGCATCCGCCCGCTGGCGCGCCTGCTCGACGCCGAGCACAACGAGCCGGGCGTGCACGAAGCCTCGCTCGAACAGCAGAAAGCCAAGATCGCCGACCCGGCCAGGACGCCGTCCGCGCGCGTGCTGGAAGAAGTGCGCGCACTCGGTTCGGCCGCCGCCTTCGGCCTGCGCCAGAGCCGGCTGCATGCGGCGTATTTCCGCGAAAGCCCGCTGATGCCGGCCGAGGAAGCCGCCTTCCTGGAGCAGGCCGCGGCCTCGCTGGCCGAGCAGGCCATGATCGAGCAAACCGATACCGGCAGCTTCGACGATTTCGTGGCGGCCTATAACAGCAGTACACTGTGCGGTAACCACAGCTGACCACATCGTCCCCGGGAGATTGTGAAAGAATCGCCAGGGCAAGGGATACGGCCCACCGGCGCATCGGCGAAGACAGTACGGGCGTACGGCGAGACGATGCAACGCCGCCATGGCGATTTTTTCACAAGCTCCGGAGATGCCTTGCTTACCTTCTACAACGAACACCATGCACAGCACCGCACGCGCAACAGCGGAAGCGATGGCATGGCGCTTCGTCGTGATGCGCCCGAGCGGGCCGAGCTGGTGCTGGCCGAACTGCAGCGGCGCGGGCTAGGCGAGATCGTCACGCCGCACCGGGTGCCGCTGGTGTCGCTGGAACGGGTGCACAGCCCGCGCTACCTGCACTTCCTGCGCAGCGCCTGGAGCGAATGGACCGCGCTCGCCCCGGGCAATGCGGGCAAGGACGCCTTTCCTTCGAATTGGCCGATCCGCACCATGCGCAGCGACATCGAGCCCGACAGCTTTGCCGGCCGCCTCGGCCTGTACTCGATGGACAGCACCACGCCGCTCACCGCCGGCACCTGGAACGCGGCCAAGACCGGCGCCGACTGCGCCATCAACGCGGCCCACGCGCTGCGCCTGGGCGAACGCGGCAGCTTTGCCCTGACCCGCCCGCCCGGCCACCACGCCGGCTTCGATTTCCTGGGCGGCGGCTGCTACCTGAACAATGCGGCCCTGGCCGCCCAGCACCTGCTCGACGATGGCTTGAAACGCGTCGCCATCCTCGATCTCGACCGCCACCACGGCAACGGCAGCCAGGGCATTTTCTATAATCGCGGCGAGGTGCTGTGCGTGTCGATCCACGCCGACCCGCTCGGCGACTACCCGTATTTCGTCGGCCACGCCGACGAAACCGGCGCCGGCGATGGCCTCGGCCACAACATGAACCTGCCGCTGGCGCAAGGCAGCGATGCGCAGGACTGGATGGCGGCGCTGGAAACGGCCTGCATCAAGCTCGGCATGGCCGCGCCGGAAGCCCTGGTGGTCGCCCTCGGCGTGAATACCGCCGCGTCGGAACCGGGCGGCGGCTTCGGCCTGCAGGGCGCCGACTTCCTGCGCATCGGCGAGCGCATCGCCTGGCTCGGCCTGCCGACCGTCTTCGTGTTCGAGGGCGGCCAGGCCGGCAGCGAACTCGGCATCAACACGGTCAACGTGCTCGAAGGCTTCGAGACGGCCGCCTGAATGTTTAATTACTTGAATCGGAAACACACATGATCGAATGGCAGTGGTGCAGCTTCGCCGACCTGAGCAACGCGCAGCTGTACGAAGTGCTGGCCCAGCGCCAGCAGGTATTCGTGCTGGAACAGACTTGCCTCTACCCGGACATCGACGGCTACGACCTCGATGCCCACCACCTGCTCGGCTGGCGCGACATCGGCGGCCGGCGCGTGCTGGTGGCCTACCTGCGCTGCCTGGCGCCGGGCGCCAAGTTCGACGAAATGTCGCTCGGGCGCATCCTGACCACCAACGACGTGCGCGGCTCGGGCATCGGCCGCGAGCTGGTGGCGCACGGCATCCAGTACGCCGAGCAGCTGCACCCGGGCCACCGCATCCGTATCGGGGCCCAGCAGCGCCTGGAGAAGTTCTACCAGGACTTCGGCTTCGAGACCGTCTCCGAACCCTACGACGAAGACGGGATCCTGCACATCGACATGCTGCGTTAGGTCTTACTTAAGTAGGCCCGATTTCTGCGGGTCGGGCATGCGCAGGGCGACGATGAAGGCGACCGCGCACATCGCGCTCACGTACCAGTAGAAGTTCGATTCCATCCCGGCCTGCTTGAACCACAGCGCCACGTACTCGGCCGAGCCGCCGAAGATCGCGTTCGCCACCGCATACGAGAGGCCGACGCCGAGCGCGCGCACCTCCACCGGGAACATCTCGGCCTTGATCAGGCCGCCGATCGAGGTGTACAGGCTGACGATGGTCAGCGCGCAGACGATCAGCACACCGGCCATCAGCGGGCTGGACACGCCGCGCAGGGCCGTCATGATCGGCACCGTGGCGATCGCGGCCAGCGCGCCGAACCAGATCATCGAGGTCTTGCGGCCGATGCGGTCGGACAGCGCGCCGAACACCGGCTGCAGGCACATGTAGATCACCAGCACGCCGGTCATGATGGCGCTGGCGGTCTTGGCATCCATGCCGACCGTGTTGACCAGGTATTTCTGCATGTAGGTGGTAAAGGTGTAGAAGATCAGCGAGCCGCCGGCGGTGAAGCCGAGCACGGTGATGAAGGCCTTGCGGTGCTCGCGCAGCAGCGTGGCGACGCTGCCGGCTTCCTTGCGCTTGCGTTCCGAGGCATTCGTGGTCTCGGTCAGCGAGCGGCGCAGGTAGAGCGAGACCAGGGCCGCGCAGGCGCCCAGCACGAAGGGAATGCGCCAGCCCCAGGCTTTCAGTTCGGCCTCGGTGAAGAGCTGCTGCAGCACCACCAGCACGAGCAGGGCCAGCAGCTGGCCGCCGATCAGCGTCACGTACTGGAAGGAAGCGAAGAAGCCGCGCTTGCCCGGCTCGGCCACCTCGCTCATGTAGGTGGCGCTGGTGCCGTACTCGCCGCCCACCGACAGGCCCTGGAACAGGCGCGCCAGCAGCAGCAGCACCGGCGCCGCCGTGCCGATCTGGGCATAGGTCGGCAGCACCGCGATCATCAGCGAGCCGCCGCACATCATCAGCACCGAAATCAGCATCGCGTTCTTGCGCCCGTAGCGGTCGGCGATGCGGCCGAACATCCAGCCGCCCACCGGACGCATCAGGAAGCCGGCGGCAAAGATGCCTGCCGTGTTCAGCAACTGGGTGGTCGGATTACCGGACGGGAAAAAGGCGGCCGAGAAATACAGCGCGCAAAACGAATAGATGTAGAAGTCGAACCACTCGACCAGGTTGCCGGACGAGGCGCCGACGATGGCGTAGATGCGTTGACGTGGGGTGAGTTCTTCGATTGCCTGAGGCGTGATGTGTTGCGACATGCGGCAGTGCTCCTGTTGTTCGACAAACGCGGGTTCCGCCAGGCGGAACCCTTGTTACATCGTACACAACGCGGAGGTGCGCACGGCACGGCGTAGGACGGGACGCCGTCAGCCTGCGGGCGCCACTCCCGGCCACCGGCGGCGGATGCGCCGCCGCAGCCGCGCGCAGATGCCGCCCAGCGCCAGTCCGGACAACATCAGGGCCCCCGGCCCCGGCTCGGGCACCGGCGGAATCGGATCGAGCCGCACCGCACGGCAGTCGCCGAATTCGGTACAGGCGGTGGCCGCGATCTGGCCGGCGTCGTTGATGCCGTAGGCGTCGAGAATGGACCAGACGCCCGGGCGTTCCACGACCAGGTTCAGGTCGACCAGGGCGCCGTCGCGGTAGACAAAGGCGCTGGAGAAGTCGATGCCGGGCACGTCGTCGGCGTAGGTGGAGTAGCCGACCACCCAGCCGGCATTGTTCAGGCCGCGTGCCTCGGTAGAGGCGCCGCCGAAGGAACCGATGTCGCGCAGCCCTCCTTCGCCGTAGAGAAAGGCGCGCAGTGTCTCGTCGTCGATGAAGCTGGTGCCGGCGACCTGGCCGCCGTCGTTGATGCCGGCCGCCCAGCTCGAGGGCCCGCCGAGCGTGCCGAGGCTGCGCATGACGCCATCGCGGTAGAGGAAGGCCTGGAAGGCGGTGAAACCGGCCAGGAAGGAAGAACCGACCACGTCGCCGGCGTCGTTGATGCCGGTGGCGCGCGCGGAATCGGCGCCGACGTTGCCGATGTCGCGCGCCACGCCGCCGCTGTAGAGAAAGGCATGGTTTTCACCGGCCGCGTCGACCCAGGTGCCGGCCACCTGCCCGGCGCGGTTGACGCCGGCGCCGCTGCTGGCCACGCCGAGCTGGCCGATGTCGCCGAGGGCGCCGGGCGCGCCGTCGTAGAAGAAGGCGTGGCTGCTGCCGTCGGTGCGATCGGCGGCGCCGGTGATGAAACCGTTCCCGCTGATGCCGGAGGCGCTGCTGGCGCTGCCGCCCAGGGTGCCGAGGTCGATGACGGCGCCGCCGTCCCAGAGGAAGGCACGGCCGCCGGCCTGCCCGACGATGCGGCCGGCGGCGTCGATCGCGCCCGGGCTGGAGTTTTCCGGTCCGAAGACCAGCGTGTATGCCGGCTGCGCGAACGCGGGCGAGAGCCAGGCGCAGGCGATGAACGGCAACAGCAGACGCAACAGCGGCAGACAGGGATGGCGCATCGTTTCCTCGTCAGTCGGGATGGGCAGCCCCGAGGATGGAGGAAAGCGCGTGCGCGCCGTCTGCGCCAGCGCAGAAGTGCGCGCCGGCGATGCCCGGCTGGCTTACTCGACCTTCTGCAGCTCGACGTCGAACACCAGGCCGCTATTCGGCGGAATCGGGCCGCGGCCGTTCTTGCCGTAGGCCAGGTTGGCTGGAATGTGCAGGGTGCGCTTGCCGCCGACCTTCATGCCCGGGATGCCCTGGGTCCAGCCGGCGATCACCGAATCCACGCCGAGCGTGAAGGTGAAGGTGTTGGTCTCGAACTGGGCGCCCTTGTTGTCGGCCGCGGTGGTGCTGTACAGCCAGCCGGTGTACTTGACGGTCAGCTTCTTGCCATTGGCCGCTTCGGCGCCGGTGCCGACCACGGTGTCGATGGTCTTCAGGGCGGTCGGTGCGCTGACCACGTCCTGCGTGGAATCGCTGCCGCCGCCACCGCAGGCGGTCAGGCTGAAGACGGCTGCGCAGGCAGCGACCATCAGCGGAAACTTGATGTTCATGGCTCTCTCCCGGGTAAGGTGTGCAGATGTTTAAAACAGGAAACGCTGCACCTTACCCGAGGGAGGACGCCCCGGTTGTCCACTTTTTGTATCGCTTTTGTATTACTTTTCAGGCCGTCAAATCTCGACCTGGGTGCCGAGCTCGATCACACGGTTGGCCGGGATCTGGTAGTAGTCGGCCGCGGCGCGGGCGTTTCGCGACATCGCCGCGAACACATGCTCGCGCCACGGCGCCATGCCGCGTCCCGGCGTCGAGATCACGGTCTGGCGCGCGATGAAGTAGGACGTTTCCATGTTCTCGAACACCAGGCCGAGCGTGCCGCACTGGGCCATGACGGCCGGGATGTTCGGCTCGTCCTTGAAGCCGTAGTGCACGTTCAGCTGGAAGCAGTTGTGGCCCAGCTCGACGATCTGCACCTGTTCCGGCAGCGGCACGAAAGGTTCTTCACGGATGTGCACGGTCAGGAACACCACGCGCTCGTGCAGCACCTTGTTGTGCGACAGGTTGTGCAGCAGTGCGTGCGGCACGCCGTCGCTCTCGCCGCGCAGGAAGATGGCCGTGCCCGGCACCCGGGTCGGCGGCGCCACGAACAGCGAGTCGAGGAAGGCGTCGAGCGGGATCGCATGCTTTTCCAGGTTCTCGAACACCAGCTCGCGCCCGCGCTTCCAGGTCAGCATGGCGGTCAGCAGCACGGCGCCCAGCAGCAGCGGGAACCAGCCGCCGTGCAGCAGCTTCAGGGTGCTGGCCGAGAACAGGGCGATGTCCATCAGCATGAAGAAGCCGGTGGCGCCCAGGCAGACCCACAGCGGCAGGTGCCAGCGGTAGCGGGTGACGAAGAAGGTCAGCAGGGTGGTGGCCAGCATGGTCGCGGTGACGGCGATGCCGTAGGCGCCGGCCAGGCGGTCCGAGGAACCGAAGCCGATCACGGCGATCAGCACGACGATCAGTTGCAGCCAGTTCACGGCCGGAATGTAGATCTGGCCGATCTCGCTTTCGGACGTGTGCAGGATGCGCATGCGCGGCAGCAGGCCCAGCATGATGGCCTGCTTGGTCATCGAATAGGTGCCGGAAATCGTGGCCTGCGAGGCGATCACCGCCGCCATCGTCGACAGCACCACCAGCGGATACACGCTCCAGGTGCCGAGCTGGTGGAAGAAGGGATTTTCCACCGCGGTCGGGTCGGTAATCAGCAAGCCGCCCTGGCCCAGGTAGTTCAGGGCCAGGGCCGGGAACACGATCAGGAACCAGGCCACGCGGATCGGCTTCTTGCCGAAGTGGCCCATGTCGGCGTACAGGGCTTCGGCGCCGGTCAGCGCCAGCACCACGGCGCCCAGGGCGACAAAGGCGATGAAGCGGTTTTCCATGACGAAGCGCGCCGCATGCAGCGGGTTCAGTGCTTCCAGGATGATCGGGGCCTTGGCGATGTTGATGACGCCCATGATGGCCAGGGCGGCGAACCAGAGGATCATCACCGGGCCGAACCAGCGGCCGATGCCGGCGGTGCCGTGGCGCTGCAGGCTGTACAGGCCGACCAGCACCACCACCGCCATCGGCACCACGTAGTGCGACAGGGCCGGCGTGGCCACTTCCAGGCCCTCGATGGCGCCGAGCACGGAAATCGCCGGGGTGATCACGCTGTCGCCATAGAACATGGTGGCGCCGAAGACGCCGATCACCATCAAGGGATAATGCCAGCGCGAGGTGCGCGTGACCGAATTCAGGGTCAGCGCCATCAGCGCCATGATCCCGCCCTCGCCGCGGTTGTCGGCGCGCAGCACCAGGGTCACGTATTTCAGCGAGACGATCAGCGTCAGCCCCCAGAAGATCAGGGAGATGATGCCGAGCAGGTTGGGAGTGTTCAGCGCGAGGCCGTGGGTGGGGTCGAAGATGGTCTTGAGGGTGTACAGCGGGCTGGTACCGATATCGCCGTAGACGATGCCAACGGCAGCCAGCGTCATCGCCGCCAGGCTGCTTTTGTTATTTTGCGACGTCAAGATTGCACCATAGTGTTGTTCTGGTGCGGCGCACCATAAAATAACGACAAGAAAATTGCAAGCAGAATCAGGCGCTGCGCTGCCAGGGCCCACAGAGTGTTGCAAGTTTGCCCGAAGAGACGGGCAACAGTCGCGCGTTAGTGCCGCGCCGGGTAAAAACCGGGGGCCTCCGGCAAGCCTTCCCGACTTCGCCGATAATGCTGGACTAGCAACTCTTCTCCCCTATTCCATGCGTACCGGCATCCTTTCCGCCGCCCTGGCCTTCCTGTGCTGGGGCCTGTTCCCTTTGTATTTCCATGCCGTGCGCGAGGTGCCCTCGATGCAGATCCTGGCGCACCGCATGTTGTGGTCGCTTGCCTTTTTGCTGGTCGTGCTGGCCCTGCGCCGCCAATGGGCCTGGCTCAACGGGGTACGCCAGCCGCGCGTGTTCTGGAGCTTCGTCGCCTCGGCCTTTTTGCTGAGTGCAAACTGGCTGCTGTATATCTGGGCCGTCAACAATGGCCACGTCATCGAAGCCAGCCTCGGCTACTTCATCAATCCGCTGGTGAACATCATGTTCGGCTACCTGATCCTGAAGGAACGCCTGCGCCGCGTGCAATGGATCGCGATCGGCATCGCCGCCCTGGGCGTGGCCTGGCTGACCTGGCAATCGGGTTCGGTGCCCTGGATCGCCCTGTGCCTGGCGGCTTCCTTCGGCGCCTACGGCCTGCTGCGCAAGACGGCCGCGCTGGGCGCGCTGGAGGGCCTGTCGTTCGAGACCATGGTGCTGTTCCCGATCGCGGCGATCTACGTCGGCTGGCTGACGATGCACGGCGAGAACGCCTTCCTGAATACCAGCTCGGATACCACGCGCTGGCTGCTGATCGCTTCCGGCCCGATCACGGCCATTCCGCTGCTGCTGTTCGCCAGCGGCGCGCGCCAGATTCCGCTGTCGATCCTGGGCTTGCTGCAATACCTGGCGCCGACCATCCAGTTCCTGCTCGGCGTGCTGCTGTTCAAGGAAGCGTTCACGGCCGACCGCCTGGTGGGCTTCGCCCTGATCTGGGCGGCGCTGGGACTGTTCGCCGGCGAAGGGCTGCTGCAGCGTGGGCGAAGCGCGGGGAAAGCCGTACCCGGCCCGGCAGCGGCGGCGAAAGATTCACGATAAAGGCTGTCTGTCGCAGCGCTTCTATCGTATCCTGTGCACCTTGATTTCATAACAGTTACTGAAGATGGCAAATTACGTCTATACCATGAACCGCGTGGGCAAAATCGTCCCGCCGAAACGCCAGATCCTGAAAGACATTTCGCTGTCGTTCTTCCCGGGCGCGAAGATCGGCGTGCTGGGCCTGAACGGCTCCGGTAAATCGTCCCTGCTGAAGATCATGGCCGGCATCGATACCGACATCCAGGGCGAAGCGCGCCCGATGCCGGGCCTGAACATCGGCTACCTGCCGCAGGAACCGCAGCTCGATCCGGAAAAAACCGTGCGCCAGGAAGTCGAATCCGGCCTGGGCGAAGCCTTCGAGGCGCAAGCCAAGCTGGAAGCCGTGTACGCAGCCTATGCCGACGAAGACGCCGACTTCGACGCTCTTGCCAAGGAGCAGGAGCGCCTGGAATCGATCATCGCCGCGGCCGACGGCGGCAACCTGAACCTGCAGATGGAAATGGCCGCCGACGCGCTGCGCCTGCCGCCGTGGGATGCCAAGATCGGCGTGCTGTCGGGCGGCGAGAAGCGCCGCGTGGCGCTGTGCAAGCTGCTGCTCTCCAAACCCGACATGCTGCTGCTCGACGAACCGACCAACCACCTGGACGCCGAATCGGTCGAGTGGCTGGAGCAATTCCTGCTGCGCTTCCCGGGCACCGTGGTCGGCATCACCCACGACCGCTACTTCCTCGACAACGCCGCCGAATGGATCCTGGAACTGGACCGCGGTTCGGGCATTCCGTGGAAGGGCAATTACTCGTCCTGGCTGGACCAGAAACAGGCACGCCTGAAGCAGGAAGAAGCGACCGAATCGGCACGCCAGAAAGCCCTGCAGAAGGAACTCGAATGGTCGCGCCAGAATCCAAAGGCGCGCCAGGCCAAGTCGAAAGCCCGCCTGGCCCGCTTCAACGAGCTGAGCGAATACGAATACCAGAAGCGCAACGAGACCCAGGAGATCTTCATTCCCGTCGCCGAGCGCCTGGGCAACGAAGTCATCGAGTTCAAGAATGTCTCGAAGGCCTTCGGCGACCGCCTGCTGCTCGACAACGTCTCGTTCACGATCCCGCCGGGCGCGATCGTCGGCATCATCGGCCCGAACGGCGCCGGCAAGTCGACCCTGTTCAAGATGATCGCCGGCCGCGAACAGCCGGACAGCGGCGAAGTCGTGATCGGCAAGACCGCCAGGATCTCGCTGGTCGACCAGCACCGCGACGACCTGGCCAACAACAAGACCGTGTTCGAGGACGTCACCGGCGGCGCCGACATGCTGAGCGTGGGCCGCTTCGAGATGCCGTCGCGCGCCTATCTCGGCCGCTTCAACTTCAAGGGTTCGGACCAGCAGAAGGTGGTCGGCAATCTGTCGGGTGGCGAACGCGGCCGCCTGCACCTGGCCAAGACCCTGCTGCAAGGCGGCAACGTCCTGCTGCTGGACGAACCGTCGAACGACCTCGACGTGGAAACCCTGCGCGCGCTGGAAGACGCCCTGCTGGAATTCGCCGGCAGCGTGATGGTCATTTCCCACGACCGCTGGTTCCTGGACCGCATCGCGACCCACATCCTGGCCTTCGAAGGCAATTCCCAGGTTACCTTCTTCGACGGTAACTACCAGGAATACGAAGCCGACAAGAAGAAGCGCCTGGGTGAAGAAGGCGCCAAGCCGAAGCGTATCCGCTACAAGCCGCTGACGACCTGATCGCCGATCCGGTGTAGTCGAGACAAAACCCAGCCGCCGCAAGGCCGCTGGGTTTTTTCATATCCGTGTGCTCTTCTTTTACGCGCGGAAATGGATCGCGGTCGAAAAAATTCCGTGTGTAGAATCGTCCATTGATGAGGATTCCGGCTCCACGCCATCTTGCGCCGATCGACATGGCGACCCCCTGCGATTGGCCCACTTATTGGCTCCCCTATCCATGACAGACTACCGCGACAACCGGGTCCCCGGCGGGACCTTCTTCTTCACGGTTCGCCTGCTGGACCGTGGCAGTTCCCTATTAACCGACCACATCTCGGCCTTTGGCGACGCGATCCGCCAGGCACGGGTGCGCAGGCCCTTCCACGTCGATGCCTGGGTGGTGCTGCCCGACCATGCGCACGCCATGTGGACCCTGCCGCCGGGCGACCACGACTGTTCGAGCCGCTGGCGCGCCGTCAAGATCGCGTTTTCGAAGGCCCTGCGCAAGTCGCTGGTCACCGCTTCGCCCGATGGCGCGATCTGGGAACGCCAGTACCAGCAATTCCGCGTGCAGGACGAAGTCCAGTATGCGGCGCTGATCGACTACATGCACACCAATCCGATGCGCCATGGCCTGTGCGAAAACGCACCCGACTGGCCATGGTCGTCGCTGCACCGCTTTCTGGCCTCGGGCTTCGCACCGCCGGACCCGGCCGTGCCGCCACCCTGGGTGCGCGCGATCGCGCATCCCGCCGCGGCGCCGATGCAGTTCGGCGTGCAGGGGTAAGCGACTTCGTAGGGTGGGCACGGCGTGCCACCCTACGATTGAGGCAGGTAGCCGTGTTTAACGCTCGGCATGAATGGAAAAGGGCCCCGCAGGGCCCTTTCACACACGAGGGAATGACCGGTTTAGAAGGTGTACTTCGCACCGATGGTCACAACGTCCGGCTTCGGACCGAAGTCCTGCTTCTTGCCGAAGCGCTCGTATTCGGCGATCAGGGCAACCTGCTGGTTCACGTTGTACTGCATGCCCAGCGCGCCGTAGGCGCCGTTGTCGCTGACTTTGCGGTTCAGGCCGGCGGTAGCCGATTCCATTTCAGCCTTGGTGTGGGTCACGCCCAGCTTGCCGTAGACCGAGAACTTGTCGTTCAGTGCCTTGGTGGCCTTGCCCGCGATGTAGGCGTTGTAGCCATCGGTTTCGGTGCGGGTATTCGCGCCGTTGAGCGTGTAGTTGGCACCAGCCTTGCGGAAATCGGTGTAGCCGGCTTCGACGCCGAAGTTCTCGGTCAGCTCGGCGCCGCCGAAGATCTTGCCCGAGAAGCGGTAGCCGTCGGTGTCGTTGATGGTTGCGCCTGGCATGTAGTACTCGCGGTCAGCGCCGGAAACGCCAACGCCGACGTAAGGGCGTGGGGTGATCGTGGTCTGGGCCTGGGCGGCGGTCATGGTGGCGGCGCCTGCGATCAGTGCAAAAATCAGCTTTTTCATTGCGAATCCTTTTAACGTATTGGTCTGGTTCGCCATTCATCTTGAATCGCGATGAGTCCAAGATAGCACTGGTCAAAAGGATAAGGCAGTGTGAATCCCGTAAGAACTGTAATCAAATGTAACATAACTGACTTATGGTTCAGTTATTTTTGACGACAGAATACAGCATGAAGCCGGCAAATTAGACGACGAACCTGAAGGTTAAATTCAGCCGTTCTCCTATGGAACGTGTCGATTTATTGATGCCGTGGAGCCAGTTGCTCTGCAGTGCACCACTCATCAATAACAGGCTGCCATCGTGCAAGTCGAGCTTGACCGTCCGTTTGTTGCGTTTATGCCGCAAAACGAAGCTGCGCGAGGCCCCATAGCTGAGCGAGGCAATGGCCGGATCGGGGCCGAGTTCGGGTTCGTCGTCGCTGTGCATGCCCATGCTGTCGCGTTCGTTGCGGTAATAGTTCAGCAGCACGCTGTTGAAGCGCAGGCCGCAGGCGCGTTCGACGGCGGCGCGTATCTCGGCCAGCAAGGGCGTCCAGGGCAAGGGGTCGAGGCGCAGGCCGGAGTAGGTATAGCTGGCGTCGCCGTACCAGGCTGTCAGGCGCGGCTGCAGGTGCGGCTTGCCGAACAGGACGATGCTGTCCTGGCGCCAGGGCGTTTCCGCCAGCAGGCGTGCCAGGATGTCCCGGCTGGAATATGGCAGGGGCAGCTGTGGCATCAGTGCCAGGGCGCCGTCCTCGATCGGGACCGGCGTCAGCGCATGGGGAGACGCGAATAAATCCATGCAGCATTGTAGGGTGGCTTCCCGCCCCCACCAACAGGCAAATCAGGCGTAGGCTTCCGCCATCGTCATCACGCGCGGCGTCACGGCGATGCCGACGTTCCCGAACAGGGTATCGATGGCAGCCAGGTTGGCACTGCATTCCTCGGGCTTCCAGCCCTTGAACAGGTCGGTGCCGTCTTTTTCGAAGTGCAGGTCGAGCACGCGGCCGCTGTCGCGGTGGGTGTAGCTTTTGCGGTAAGTGCCCTTGAAGCCGAGCTCATTCAGCGCGGCAAGTAGCGCATGCGGCGGATTGTCCGGATCGGTGGCGAGGAAGACGCCATAGGTCTTGCCCGGCGGCTTGGCGGCAACGTCGACTTCGTAGATGCCCGGCGCCCTGGTCATGGCGGTACTCTTCAAAAACAGCATGCTGCCTCCTGCGTCGACGCCGGCCTGGCGCAACACGCGCCAGTTACCGTGTATTGACGGAATCAGCGGCAAGCTTATTGCCGTTTGAAAACTTTGTCGACGGAATGGTGCAAAAACCTTGCTCTACTGCATCAATAATCCAACAGTGGCGCCGCCAACCAGGGCGCCGCAAGCCAGCATGCCGAGGATAAAGCCGAGTTCGCGCTTGGCTGGATCGCGGTAGTAACCCAGCGCGTACAGGACGCGGGCGCAGCACCACAGCATGCCGCCGGCGGCCGCCCAGCCATCGCCCAGATACCAGGCGCACAGCCACATCGGCACCAATACCAATGGCAACTGCTCGAGGGTATTCATTTGCACGCGCTGGCGGCTCTGGAAGGCTTCCGGCCCGTCCATCGACGGCGCCAGCACCTTGTAGCGCACACGCGCCGCGCCGGCCACCACGCCGGTCCAGAAATACACACCAAGGGCGGCCAGCGTGGCCCAGGCACTCAGATACATCGGATCTCCAACAGAATGAATTCAGGGCTGGCCGCGCCGCTTGCGCTCGGCCAGCGAGGTCGTGGCCTCGACCAGGGCTTCGTACAGGCGGCCGGTCGGCGCGTCCCAGTGCGCTACCGCCGCCTGCTGGCGCGCCACCGTGGCGACGTCGCCGCGCGCCACCGGGCCGCTCAATGCCGCGGCCGGACCGAGGCGGAACACGTTGGCCAGGGTTTCGCTGGCCAGCGGCTGCGCCAGTTCGCGCGCCACCGCTTCCGGCACGCCGGCCGCCACGTAGGCGCGCAGGGCGGCGTCGAGGACCGTCACCAGGTAGTTGGCGGCGAACACGGAGGCGGCGTGGTACACGGTCTTGGCGGCGGCGTCGATCGCGACCAGGCGCGCGCCGATGGCTTCGAAGGCGGGCGTCAGCAGCGCCAGCGCCCCGGCATCGCCCTCGACCCCGCACCAGGTGCCGGCGAAAGCGGCAGCGACGGCATCCGGATCGGCGAAGCTGCGCACCGGGTGCACGCTGGCGACAAGCGCACCGGGCGCCCGCAGTTCGTCCGACGCCTTGGCGCCGCTGCAGTGGAAGACCACGGCGTCGCGCAACAGGCCGGCCTTGGCCAGCGCCGCGCAGGTGGGTGCGATCGCGTCGTCGCCCACGGCCAGCATCCAGGCCGCGGCCGGCCTCAGCTCGGCAAGACCGGCGACCGCACGGCCGGCGCCGATAAAGGCGACAGCCCTGGCCGCGCTATCGGGGGAACGCGTCAGCACGTCCTGCACCGTCAAGGCGCCGTGCGCGGCGAACAGCCGGCCCAGCGTGCGGCCGACGTGGCCGGCGCCGACGATGTTCAGCGTCGCCGGCATCAGAAACCGGCGCCGGGCTGGCCCAGGTACTGCAGTTCGTCGGGCGTGGAGGCGCGGCCGAGGATGGGGTTACGGTGCGGGAAGCGGCCGAAGCGCGCGATCACGCCGCGGTGGCGGTGCGCATAGTCGAGCATCTCGGCAAAGCCTTCGTGCTCGCTGGCCAGTTGCGTGAACAGATCGACCGCGCACTGCTGCATGCGCGCGTCCTCGGCGTGCTCGAAGGGCATGTAGACAAAGGCGCGCTGCTGCGGGTCGAGCGTGCGGTCGGCGCCGCTCTCCACCAGTTGCTGGGCGGCGGCCAGCGCCAGCGCGTCGCCGGCAAAGGCGCCGGGCGTGTCGCGGTGGGCATTGCGGGTGAACTGGTCGAGCACCAGCAGGCGCGCCAGCGTGCCTTCGGCGCCGTGGTCGATGTCCCACTCGCGCAGTCCGCCGGCCACGGCCTGGTCGACCAGGGCGCCGAAGCGTTCGCGGATCTGTGCGTCGAAAGCGGCGTCCTTGCGGAACCATTCGGCGCGCGCCTTGCCATAGTTGGCGTCGGTGCGCGGCAGGAACCAGAAATCGAGTACGTCTTGATGGCTCATGTCGGTGTATCCCATGCGTTGTTATTGTCCTTGCTAGTTACGTGCGTGCGAAAGCTGGAAGCCCTCCACGCCTTCGAAGGCGGCCAGTTCGGACGCCAGTTCGGTGAGTGTGGCGCGGTTATGGCGCGACAGGGCCAGGGCCACGAAGCGCCATTCCTGGTGCCCGCCGCTGGCGGAAATGGTGAGCGAGCTGCCGGCGATCTGGTAGCCGCGCTCGAGCGCGGCCTCGCGCAGCGCGTCTTCCCGCGGCAGGAAATCCTGGCGGAAGCGCAGCATCACGGCCACCGCGCGGCGCGACGGCAGCACCGCTTCCACCCGGTTCAGGTAGATCATGATCATGGCCGAGAAAAACGCCAGGCCCATCGCCGACAGGTAGAAGCCGACGCCCACCAGGATGCCGATCACCGACGAACTCCAGATCGAGGCGGCCGTGGTCAGGCCGCTGATATTGAAGCCTTCGCGCATGATGACGCCGGCGCCGAGGAAGCCGATGCCGGTAACCACGCCCTGCATCACGCGGGTCGGATCTACCGGCGCGATCGCACCGCTGCCGCCGCCGTACCAGAACTCCGGATAGCCGCTGACGATGGTCAGCGCCGCCGAGGCCATGCACACCAGGCCATAGGTGCGCATGCCGGCCGCACGGCCGTGGTACGAACGCTCGTAGCCGACCAGCAGGCCAAGCAGCAGCGCGCCGGCCAGGTGCAGCAGGATCACGCCATTGGTGGCGATCTCGGTGGGCGACCAGTAGGTGGCCAGCAGTTCGGACGTCGACATCACGGTCTTTCGCAAGGCTGCATGGGCAGCCTGGGTTCAGGGCTTCTTCTTGACCAGCTGCTTCTCGAAGGCGATGTCGTTCTTGGTCATGCGCTTGACCTCCTGCGGCCCCAGGCCGTTGACAAAGGCGACGAAGTCGTCCAGTTCCAGCGGTGCGCACAGCGGCGGCGCGCCGGGCGTCTCGGAGAGGAAGAACAGGCCGTCGCCGGTACGGGCCATCGAGTAACCGGTCTGGCCGGTGCGGCGCTTCAGGCGCTCGACGGCGGCGCTGGCGCGGGTGGAACGGGCGGAGGCCATCAGATCGCCTCCGTGCGCAGTTCCAGCCAGGCGCGCGCGGCGCCGTCGACGTGCGGCAGCAGACGCGCGCGCACTTCGGCGTGATAGGCGTTCAGCCATGCCACCTCATGCGGCTGCAGCAGCGCCACGTCGACGCAGCGCGTGTCGATCGGGCACAGGGTCAGGGTCTCGAAGCGCAGGAACTCGCCGAATTCGCCGCTGGCGGCGGGCACCGCCAGCACCAGGTTCTCGATCCGGATGCCCCAGCGGCCCGGCTTGTAGATGCCCGGTTCGTTCGAGGTGATCATGCCCGGCTCGATGGCCGTGTGCGGGTCCGGCGGGGCGGACGGCGAAATCACCTGCGGGCCTTCGTGCACGTTCATGAAGTAGCCGACGCCGTGGCCGGTGCCGTGGCCGTAGTCCACGCCGGCCGCCCAGATCGGGGCGCGCGCGATCGCATCCAGCATCGGGCCGCGGGTACCGCGCGGGAAGTGCACCATTGACAGCGCCATCATCCCTTTCAGGACCAGGGTGAAGTCGCGCTTGTGGTCGGCGGTGATGGTACCGACCGGGACCACGCGCGTGATGTCGGTGGTACCGCCCAGGTACTGGCCGCCGGAGTCGATCAGGAGCAGGCCGTCGCCTTCGATCACGGCGTGCGCGGCCGGCGTCGCGCGGTAGTGCATGATCGCGCCGTTGGCGTTGAAGCCGGCGATCGTGCCGAAGCTGGGGCTGACGAAATGCGGGCGGCGCGCGCGGGCGGCCGTGATCTGCTCGTCGATGGTGAGTTCGGTGACCGGTGCGCGCTCGGGGTCGGCCAGGGTCGCTTCCAGCCAGGAGAAGAATTCGCACAGCGCGGCGCCGTCCTGCTCCATGGTGGCGCGTACGTGGGCCGCTTCCTCGTCGGTCTTGCGCGACTTGGCGAAGGTGGTCGGGTTAATCGCCTCGACCACGCGCACCGATGGCGGCACCGCGGCGCGCATGCCGGCGGTGATGCGGCGCGGGTCGACCAGCAGGCTGCTGCCTTCCGGCAGCGCGGCCAGGGCCTGCGCCGCATCGTCGTACGGCGCCAGGCGCACGCCGTCTTGCAGCAGGCGCGCGCGCAGATCGTCGGAGGCTTTGCCTTCGGCCACGAACAGGGTCGCGCCCTCGCGCTCGACCAGCGCATGGGCCACGAACACCGGGTTGAAGCTGACGTCCGAGCCGCGCAGGTTGAACAGGTAGCCGATGTCGTCCAGGGTCGAGATGAAGTGGCGCTCGGCGCCCAGCTTTTCCATCGCGGCGCGGGTGGCGGCCAGTTTGGCGGCGCGCGCTTGCGTGGCGTGCGGCGCCGCGTGCTCGTACAGGGCGTCGCCCGGCAGGCCGGGACGGTCGCTCCAGATCTCGTCGAGCAGGTCGATGTCGGTGCGCAGCAAAACGCCGCGCGCCTGCAAGGCCTCGCCCAGCAGGCGCGCCACGGCCAGGCCGAGCACGCGCGCGTCGACCGCCACCGTCTGGCCCGGCTGCATGTTGGCGGCGAGCCAGTCGATGTGCAGCAGGCTGGCGCCCGACGGGATCTTCATCAGCTTGATCTCGCTGCCGGCCAGTTCGGTCTCGGCCTGGGTGTAGTAGCGGCCATCGGTCCAGACGCCGGCAAAATCGGCCGTGGCGATGAAGGTGCCCACCGAGCCGGTGAAGCCCGACATCCACTCGCGGCCCTGCCAGCGGCGCGGCAGGTATTCGGACAGGTGGGGATCGCTCGACGGCACGATATACGCATCGATACCGTGGCGCGCCATGGCGGCGCGCAGCTGTGCCAGGCGCGCGTCGCGCTGGACATGGAAGTCAGAGGTGGACATGGCTTGCTGGGATGTTATTCAAGCCACGTATGATACGCCGCAAACAGGGACAATGGCGCAGACGAATCTTGCGCTGAAACATCAAAACAGTTTCGCACCGGCCGGGGCGGGTTACACTCGGGGCTCGCGACAACAACAGGCTGCGCGACCGACGCGGCACAGGAGACGATACAAGCGAACTGCAACACTGCCGCGATTGCCGCATAATTACTTGGCAAACATTTGGTAATCAATCACTGGAACCACCATGCAAGACTATCACCACGCCCGTGCCCGCGCCCTGCTTGCCAATGCGCGCCAGATCGTCAGTCCCGAAGAAGTGCAAGCCGCCGTGCGGCAAGTCGCCGACGTGCTCAATGCGCGTTTCGGCAAAGAAGAAGAAGCCAGCTTCCCGCTGGTGCTGGGTGTGATGGGCGGCGCCGTCGTCTTCACCGGCACCCTGCTGCCGCAACTCGATTTCCCGCTCGAATTCGACTACATCCACGTCAGCCGCTATGGCGACGACGACCGCGGCGGCCAGGTGGTGTGGAAGGTGATCCCGCGCCAGGACGTGACCGGCAAGACCATCGTCGTGGTCGACGACATCCTCGACGAAGGCGAGACCCTGGCCCACGTGAAGCAGCGCCTGCTCGACATGGGCGCGGCGGAAGTCATCGTCGCCGTCTTCGCGGACAAGAACATCGGCCGCAGCAAGCCGATCCAGGCCGACATCGTCGGCCTCACGCTGCCGAACGAATTCGTGGTCGGCTTCGGTATGGACGTGTATGGCTACTGGCGCAATTTGCCGGGACTGTGGTCGATCAACGTGGCCGATTTGAGCGTGGAACCGGAACCGGCGTTTCCGGTGCCGGATGCGAAGCCTGCCGCATAAGCGCCGGCGTCCCACCCTACGTTAGCAACGGCTAACGCAGGGTCCACGGTCCGTAGTCTTTTAACGCAACGCGAGGCGCGCGCGTGCCGCCTCGTACTCGCGCTTAAGGCGTTCGACCATCTCGGCGGTGGTCGGCACGTCGTCCATCAGGCCCACGCCCTGGCCGGCGCCCCAGATGTCGCGCCAGGCCTTGGCCTTCGAGCCGCCGTCGCCAAAGCTCATCTTGCTCTTGTCCGATTCCGGCAGCGCGTCCGGGTCCAGCCCGGCGTTCACGATCGATTTCTTCAGGTAGTTGCCGTGCACGCCGGTGAACAGGTTGGTGTAGACCACGTCGGCCGCGCTCGACTCGACGATGGCGTCGCGGTAGTCGTCGCTGACGTTCGATTCCTTGGTCGCCAGCCAGCGCGAGCCGATGTAGGCGAAGTCGGCGCCCATGGCCTGGGCCGCGAGGATGGCGTCGCCGGTGGCGATCGAGCCGGACAGGGCGATCGGGCCGTTGAAGAACTTGCGCACTTCACCCACCAGGGCGAACGGCGACAGCGCGCCGGCATGGCCGCCGGCGCCGGCCGCTACCAGGATCAGGCCGTCGACGCCCGCTTCCAGCGCCTTGTGCGCATGGCGGATCGAGATCACGTCGTGCAGCACGATGCCGCCGTAGCTGTGCACGGCGTCCAGCATCTCCTTCGGCGGCGCGCGCAGCGAGGAGATGATGATCGGTACCTGGTGCTTGACGCAGACTTCGACGTCGTGCTCGAGACGCGCGTTCGAGGCGTGCACGATCTGGTTCACGGCGATCGGGCCGACGATGGCATCCGGGTTCGCTTCCTTGTACTCGGCCAGCTCGCGCTGCAGGTCGGTCAGCCAGGTGTCGAGCAGTTCGGCCGGGCGCGCGTTGAGCGCCGGGAAGGAACCGACGATGCCGGCCTTGCACTGGGCGGCAACCAGGGCCGGACCGCTGGCAATGAACATCGGCGACGCAATGACGGGGAGGGACAGGTTTTGCAGTACGGTAGGCAGCGACATGGGCAGCTCTCGGCGAAGTTGATCGGACCAGCAGGTCGATTATAGTGTGATAAAAGCACGGTCGTGCTAGATTTTTGGCTCTAATGTAAGGCGGTGGCTCAGTTGTCGAGCAGCCAGGGGCCATCGATGCGGGCGGCGCCGGCGCGCACCAGGGCGCCCGTGGCCCAGGTGGCGAGGGCGTCATGGTCGACATGTTCACCGTGTTCGATCAGCCTCAGCGCAGCCGCGACGACCGGTATCGACGCCAGTAGCGAAGGCAAGTCCGCCAACGCCAACCGCTGCCGCTCCAGCAGCAGGAACTTCACCAGCACCTTGACCGCATTCTCGGCATTGCGGCGCGGATCGGAAGACAAGTAGTCCAGCCGCGAGTAGGCCCGCCGTAAAGCCCCCGGCACGTCGCCGAACACCCGCCCATGCCCCGGCACCACCACGCGCGCGTCGAGCGCGGCGATCAGGTCCAGCGTCGCCCTCACCTCCTCGAAGCCCGGCTCGCCGGCCAGTTCCGGGAAAATCACTCCGAAGCCGTTCTCCCACAAGGCGTCCCCCGCGATCAGCACGCCCTCCTGCGCGCAGAACAGCAGCAGCGCATGCGGATCGTGTCCGGGTGCGCCGAGCACCTGCCAGCGCAGGCCGCCCAGGTCCAGTGCATCGCCGGGGGCGAGCACGGCGTCGAAACCGAAGCGCGGACACTGCTGTCCGGTTGCGCGGTAGCTCAGCGCCTCCTCGTCCCAGGCCGCGACCTTGGCCGCTTCCGCCACCGGGATCGCGGTACGGCAGCCATACGCCGCCTGCAGCGCGGCGTTGCCGCCGCAGTGATCGGAATGCAGGTGGGTGTTGAGCAGGCGTTCCAGTGCGCGGTCGCCGAGGGCATGGCGCACCAGCGCCAGCGTCTGCGGCGCGTGCGTGACGTAGCCGCTGTCGACCAGCGCGGTGTCCTCGCCCGTGAACAGGACGTTGTTGGCCGACAGCCAGCCGCGCTCGAACACCTGCATGCTGGCGGGCAGGCGCGGCGGCATGTCAGCCGAAGTCCAGTTCCGACTCGCGGCGGCGGATCTCCTTCCACACGGCGCGCTTGTAGTCGTCGTCGGCCTTGCTCCAGGCGATGATCTCGTCGATGGTGCGCATGCAGCCCTGGCACAGGCCGGTCTGCTTGTCCATCTGGCACAAACTGATGCAGGGCGACGGCACCGGCGTCTGCAGTTCCGGCGGCAACAGCTTGCTCATGCGGCCGCTCCCGCGATCTTGCGCGCCACGCGCGCCTGGAAGCGTTGCGGATCGATCACGCAGCGTTCGTGCGTGCCCTCGCAAATGCGCTCGACGTCGTCCCAGGCCTCGACCCGGAAGCGCACGCGCTGCCCTTCGACCGCGGTGACTTCGCCACGGATGGTGAGCGTCATGCCGGGCGGCGTCGGCGCCAGGTGCTGGAAATTGACCATGGTGCCGAGGCTTTGCTCGTGCGGCCAGTCGAGGTAGGGCAGCATGCCGTTCACGCAGGCGAGCTCCATCATGCCGACCAGGTAGCCGGTGGCCAGCACCTCGGGCATGTCGAGGCAAAAGGCGGTGTCGTGGTAGAGCGCGGGCACGGTGGCGCGCGGCGGTACCGTGTAGCGCCATTCGAAGCGCAGGCCGGGTTGCAGTTCTGGACTCATGGCGGAAGAGATTACCCGATTCAAACGGATTGTGCTTGACCTTCGGGCCGATGCGCGTAGACTTGCCATCCAATGACCATCCATATGGATGGTAAATAGATGGTATTCGTTACGAGGGGTGAAAGGTGGATGTAAGGATGCGCAGCGACATTGTCAGCAACGAAAAGTTGAAAAGCGATCTGAAAAACGAGTCGAAGCTGAAGGTCGCGGACTCGGAAAAGATCACGATCAACCTGGGCATGATCGACCTGGGCCAGATCGACCTGCTGGTCAGCGAGGGCTTCTACAGCAACCGCACCGACCTGATCCGCACCGCGATCCGGAACCAGCTCGCCACCCATGCCGACGTGGTGCGCCAGACCGTGGCGCGGCGCAGCCTGGTGCTGGGCATGCACCATTACGCGCGCGCCGACCTCGAAGCGGCGCAGGCGGCAGGCGTACGCCTGCAGATCCAGGTACTGGGCATGGCCAGCATCGCCAGCGATGTGCCGGTGGAACTGGCGCTGGCCACGATCGAATCGATCACGGTGCTCGGCGTGCTGCACGCCAGCGCCGCACTGAAAACAGCACTGGCAGAGCGCATACGTTAAGCGCACAAAGGAAGCCACATGAAACTGAACAACAAACTATTCGCGCAAATGCGCGCCGCCACCCGCAACATGGTGCGTCGCAGCCCGGTCGATACCGCCAAGGTGATCGAGGAAGCCATGAAGAACGCATCGTCCATGACCCAGGCCGCCCAGCGCCAGATGCGCGGCATGACGCCGCCGGCGGGCGGCCAGGGCGCCGGCATCCAGGACATGCTTGCCGAACTGAGCCGGAGCTTCGGCGCCGCGCCGGCCGGTATGGGCGCCGCCGCCAACGAGCCTGCGCCGCTCCTGCCCGGCACCTTCGGCAGCGGCAGCTACACCAACGCCGCGGGCAGCCGCGACTACAAGCTCTACGTGCCCAGCACTTACACCGGCCAGCCGGCGCCGCTGGTGGTGATGCTGCATGGCTGCACCCAGGACCCGGACGATTTCGCGCGCGGCACCCAGATGAACATGCTGGCCGAGGAAACCGGCTGCCTGGTGGTGTACCCGTCGCAGTCGCGCCAGGCGAACGCCTCGCGCTGCTGGAACTGGTTCAACGCGGTCGACCAGCGGCGCGACCAGGGCGAACCCTCCATCATTGCCGGGATCACGCGCCAGGTCATGCAGGAGCATGCGGTCGACCCGGCCCAGGTGTATGTCGCCGGCCTGTCGGCCGGCGGCGCGATGGCCACCATCATGGGGACGCTCTATCCCGAGCTGTACGCGGCGGTCGGCGTGCACTCGGGCCTGCCCTTCGCCTCGGCCCACGATCTGCCGTCGGCGCTGGCGGCCATGAAGGGCGACTTCCAGCGCCGCCACCAGGCCGGCAAGCCGATTCCGATCATCGTCTTCCACGGCGACCAGGACAAGACCGTGCACCCGGCCAACGGCGATCAGCTGATGGCGCACGCGCGCGACAACACCGACGCGATGGCGGTCGAACCCGGCCACGTGCCCGACGGCCACGCGTTCACCCGCACCACGCACAAGCGCGCCGACGGCAAGGTGCATGCCGAGCACTGGGTGATCCACGGCGCCGGCCATGCCTGGTCGGGCGGCAGCGCGCAAGGCAGCTATACCGATGGCAAGGGACCGGATGCGAGCCGGGAGATGCTGCGGTTCTTTGCGACGCAGCGGTGAGCGGACGGCTTCGGTAGGGTGGGTACTCGTACCCACCCTACCGCGTACGCGACTGCTGCGCGATATGCGCCTTCAGGCAGGCCGGACACCAGCACGCCGTGTCCACGGCCGCGCCTGCGCCGCCAACGGGCATGTCGCCGGCCGCCACGTTCGGCACCGGCACCAGCGGCGGCAGTTGCGTGCACCAGCACGGCCCGTCGCCGCCATCGACCATGGCACAGCCGAACGCGGCGCCGCAGCGGCTGCAGGTACTCATCGCACTGCCTCGCGACAGGGTTCCTTTGTCATGTGTAATATCGTCCAAGCATTCATCGGCGGCCATCCCGGGTCCGTGTCACCATAAAATACAACAAGATCGCCATATAATGCCTGCAGGAGTGGGCATGTTGCCTGTAAAATCTCCGCCACTTTTATTTCGGATTCTCCATGAACGCTCAGTTGACCAGCCTGAAGACCGAGGACCAATCGAGTGACCTGACTGCGGTCTCGCCGCAGATCAAGGCACAGATCCTGGCCGAGGCCCTTCCATACATCCGTAATTTCCACGGCAAGACCATCGTCATCAAATACGGCGGCAACGCGATGACCGACGAGCGCCTGAAGCACGGCTTCGCGCGCGACGTGATCCTGCTGAAACTGGTGGGCATGAACCCGGTCGTGGTGCACGGCGGCGGTCCGCAGATCGACAACGCGCTGAAGAAGATCGGCAAGCAGGGCACCTTCGTGCAAGGCATGCGCATCACCGACGAAGAAACCATGGAGGTGGTCGAGTGGGTGCTGGGTGGCGAAGTCCAGCAGGACATCGTCATGCTGATCAACCACTACGGCGGCCAGGCGGTCGGCCTGACCGGCAAGGACGGCGGCCTGATCCGCGCACGCCGCATGGCCATGCCCGACAAGGAAAAGCCGGGCGAATTCCTCGACATCGGTTTTGTGGGCGAAATCGAGGCGATCAATCCGGCGGTCGTCAAGGCGCTGCAGGACGACGCCTTCATCCCGATCATTTCGCCGATCGGCTTCGGCCAGGACGGCCAGGCCTACAACATCAATGCCGACGTCGTCGCCGGCAAGATCGCGGAAATCCTGAAGGCCGAAAAGCTGATCATGATGACCAACATCGCCGGCGTGCAGGACAAGTCGGGCAACCTGGTCACCGATCTGTCGGCGCGCGAGATCGACGAGATGTTCGCGGACGGCACGATCTCGGGCGGCATGCTGCCTAAAATCTCGTCGGCGCTGGACGCCGCCAAGTCGGGCGTGAACACGGTGCACATCATCGATGGCCGCATCGAACACTCTTTGTTGCTGGAAGTCTTGACCGAACAGGCTTTTGGCACTATGATCCGGTCGCACTAAGATTTTCGACGGCAGCAATTGCTGTTACGGCGGGTTCGCCCGCCGCAGTCTTATCTACCAGCCCTTGTAGCTCAGTGGTAGAGCACTCCCTTGGTAAGGGAGAGGCCACGTGTTCAATCCACGTCAAGGGCACCACCTTCCTTCGGCAGCACCCTCCCCGCTTTCTTAGTACACCCGCTCCACGGTCAGCCCGCGCGCGCGCAGCAGTTCCGGCACGCCACGCTTGCCCAGCAGGTGCAGCAGGCCGACCGCCGCCACCGCATTGTTTTCGCGCTTGACCATCGCGGCCAGCTTGTCCGCCATCGGCCCGTTGCGCTCGTCCAGCAGCACCTCGCGCGTGAATTTCGCGATCAGGTCGGTGTCGGTCTCGATGCGCTGGGCGATGCGGTCCAGCGCCGCCTGGTCGGCGCGCTCGTAGGCATCGAACAATTCGCGCGTCTCGCGCAACTGCTGGCCGGAGGCCATGTGCTCCAGCGTTTCTTCCAGCAGCTTCCACTGCATCTCGAGCGGCAGGCGGTCGAACAGGGCCGCCTGGTACTGCGCCGTTTCCAGTTCCACGATCGGGATCCTGCCGCGCACCTGGCCGGCCAGGTGCGCATCCACGCCCAGCGTCGGGTTGAAGCCGAGCTTGCCCAGGTCGACCATGGCGAGCAGCGTGGTCAGCATCCAGGGCTTGACCTGGGCCACCGCCGCCGGATCGATGCCCTGCGCCTTGAGCGCGGTGTCGATGCGCGCGCGGCGTTCCGGAGCCAGGGCGGCGTAACCGGGACTGCCGGCCGCGAACATACCGTGCTGCATGAAGACCGCCGCCAGCGCCTGGGGATCGCGCGTGGCGTCGATTTCCAGCGCCAGCGTGGGGGCGGCGGCCAGTGCGCCGCCGATGCGCGGCTCGAGCGGGTAGTAATCGGGTTTGCCGGCGTGGACCGTGCCGTACAGGTAGAGCACGTGCTCCTTGTCGCTCACCTTGAACAGGGCGCCGCGCTCGGCGGCCAGCGCCTGGGCGGCCAGCAGGAAGGTGCTCAGGAACAGGCCGAGGAACACCACTATAATCGGACGTCGCATTTCATTTTTCTCCGTGTTGAAAATCTTGCCAAATATTAAGCTTTCTTCGCCCGTCTGGCTGTTTGATCTTGACAACACCCTGCATGACGCATCGCACGCCATCTTCCCGGCGATCAGCGCCAACATGAACCTGTACATCGCGCGCGTGCTGCACGATGGCGTCAACGCCGTCACCCAGGCCCAGGTCGACGCCGCCCGCCTCGGCTACTGGAAGCGCTACGGCGCCACCCTGCTCGGCATGATGCGCCACCACGGCGTGCCGGCCGCCGACTTCCTGCGCGAGACCCACGACATCGGCGACCTGCGCGCGATGATGCGTGCCGAGACCGGCCTCGGGCGCCTGCTGCAGCGCCTGCCGGGCCGCAAGATCCTGCTCACGAATGCGCCGCGCGACTATTCGACCCAGGTGATGCGCCACCTGAACCTGGGCCGCCACTTCGCCCACCACATCGCCATCGAACAGATGCGGGTGCACCGCCAGCTGCGTCCCAAGCCCTCCAAGCTGATGCTGCGGCGGATCTTGCGGCGCCATGGCGTGGCGCCGCGCGACTGCGTGCTGGTCGAGGACACGCTGGCCAACCTGAAGACGGCGAAGCAGCTGGGACTGCGCACCGTGTGGGTGACGGGCTACCTGCGCCACGCCGAGCGCAGCACGCTGGCCAATGCCAGGCCGCGGCGGCTGATTCGCCCCACGTACGTCGATGTCAAAGTAAAATCCGTGCGCCGGCTGCCGAAGCAGCTGCATCGTCTACGCTGATCAACCCCATTCACACGGAACCCATGGCAAGTACCAAGCCGGGCCAGCGCAAGCTGCAAATCCTCCAGGCCCTGGCCGCGATGCTCGAGCATCCGAAGGGAGAGAAGATCACCACGGCCGCGCTGGCGCGCCGGCTCGAGGTGTCCGAGGCGGCGCTGTACCGCCATTTCGCCAGCAAGGCGCAGATGTTCGAGGGGCTGATCGAGTTCATCGAAACGTCCGTGTTCGGCCTCATCAACCAGATCGTCGAGAAGGAAGAAAGCGGCATCGGCCAGGCCCATGCGATCCTGCAGATGCTGCTCGCGTTCGCCGCGAACAACCCGGGCATGACGCGCGTGCTGATCGGCGACGCCCTGGTCAACGAGGACGAGCGCCTGCAGCTGCGCATGAACGCCTTCTACGACCGCGTCGAGCTGGCCTGCAAGGGCGCCTTGCGCCTGGCAGTAACCCAGGGCCACGGCAACGAGGCGGACGTCGCCGCGCGCGCCAGCCTGCTGGTGAGCTACGTCACCGGCCGCTGGCACCGCTATGCCAAGAGCGGCTTCCGCCAGCATCCGTCGGATGGCAGCGGCGTACAATTGACCCTCTTGCTGGCAGCCTGACGCATCTTCATGGATTCCACAGCAGTCTTTGCCTTGCTCGACGATGCAAGCCCGGACGGGCAGGCGCATGCGCGATCGCGCCTGTACAGCGGCCACGCCGGCACCCTGGCCTGTCATGACGCCGCCGGCTGGCACGGCGTGCTGGAACAGATGCAGGCGGCGCTGGCGCGCGGCCTGTATGCGGTGCCGCTACTCAGCTACGAACTCGGCGCCCATTTGCTCGGCATTCCCGCCAAGCCGCTGGACGGGCCGCTGGCCCAGGTGCTGCTGTTCGAGCGCTGCGAGCGCATGACGGCGCAGCAGGCCGCGAGCTGGATCGCCACGCGCGCGGCCGATAGCGGCCCGGCCGGCATCGCATCGGTCGCGGCGAACGTCGACGAGGCCCGCTTCGTGGAGGCGATCGGGCGCATCCGCGACTACATCGCCGCCGGCGACACCTACCAGGTGAACTACACCTACCGCCTGCGCTTCGACGCTTTCGGTTCGGTGTTCGCCTTGTACGAGCGCCTGCGCGCGCGCCAGCCGGTGCCGTATGGCGCGCTGGTCAAGCTGCCGGACGGCGGCGCCCTGCTCTCCTTCTCGCCCGAACTGTTCGTGCGCCACACGGCCGGCACCCTGCTGGCGCGGCCGATGAAGGGGACGGCCCCGGCGGGCGGCGATCCGGACCTGGATGCCCGCCGCGCCGCCGCGCTGGCGCTCGACACCAAGAACCGCGCCGAGAACCTGATGATCGTCGACCTGCTGCGCAACGACCTCGGACGCGTGGCGCAAACGGGAACAGTGGCCGTGCCCAAGCTGTTCGAAGTGACGCGCTTCGGCGCCGTGCTGCAGATGACGTCCACGGTGCAGGCGCAATTGCGGCCGGACGCGACGCTGGCCGAACTGTTCGCCGCGCTCTACCCCTGCGGCTCGATCACCGGCGCGCCGAAACGCCGCACCATGGAAATCATCGACGAACTCGAGCCCGACCCGCGCGGCGTGTACACGGGCGCGATCGGCTGGTTCGATCCTCCCGCCGCCGGCCAGGCTTTCGGCGACTTCTGCCTGTCGGTGCCGATCCGCACCCTGGCGCTCGGTGCGGGCGCAGGCCTGCGCCGCGGCGAACTGGGCGTGGGCGCCGGGATCGTGTACGACAGCGACGCGCAGGCCGAATACGCCGAGTGCCGGCTGAAGGCGCGCTTCGTGACCAGCCTGCCGAACGACTTCGAGATCTTCGAGACCATCAAGGCTTCGTGGGCGGACGGCCCGCGCCACCTGGACCAGCACCTGGCGCGCATCGCTGCGTCCTGCGCCTATTTTGGCCGCGCTGTCGACATCGAGGCCGCGCGCACGCTGGTGGTCGACGCCTGCCTGGCCCTGGCGCACGACGGCCTGTTCCGCCTGCGCCTGGCAAGCGGCGCCGATGGCCGGCTCGCTGTCACCTGCGCCCCGCTGGCGCCCCTGCACGAACCGGTGCGCGTGGTCCTGGCCGGGTCGGCCGTCGATTCAAGCGACGTCTTCCTGCGCCACAAGACCTCGGTGCGCACGCGCTACGACGCGGCCTGGCGCGCGGCCGAGGCGCAAGGCGCCTTCGATGCCCTGTTCTTCAACGAGCGCGGGGAATTGACGGAAGGGGGACGCAGCAACGTGTTCGTGCACATCGGCGGGCAGTGGATCACGCCGCCCCTGTCCTGCGGCCTGCTGCCGGGGGTGATGCGCGCGGTGGTCCTGCATGCGCCGGCCTGGCAGGCCGTCGAGGGCATCGTCACGCGCGCGATGCTGGAACAGGCCGAGGGCATCATGGTCTGCAATGCCCTGCGCGGCCCGATGCTGGCGGTGCTGGACGCACCTGCCAGCGCTTGAAGCTTAGAAGCGGTAGCCGACACCCAGGCCAAACAGCACCGGATCCACCTTCACCTTGCTGGCGCGTGCGCCGCCGACGTACACGTCGCTGCGGATCTGCACCTTCTTGACGTCGACGTTGAGCGACCAGTTGCGGTCCAGCTTGATGTCGAAGCCGGCCTGCAGCGCCCCGCCCCAGCTGTCGTTTTCCAGGTCGCCGGCGCCGTTCAGCAAACGCACCTTGGAGATGCGGGTGTAGTTCAGGCCCGCGCCCACGTAGGGGCTGAAGGTCTGGTCGGGCGCGAAGTGGTATTGCAGCGTCAGGGTGGGCGGCAGGTGCTTGAAGCTGCCGATCTTCGCGCCGTCCAGGGTGACCTCGTGCTTCTGCGGGTAGGTGAGGATGAGTTCGGCCGCGATGTTCGGGGTCAGGAAGTAGCTGACGTCGACTTCGGGGATGGTCTTGCTCTCCACATGGATCAGGTTGGCAGCGCCGACGCCGCCCACGGGGTCGGACTTGTTCGCGGTATCGATGTGCACCGCGCGTGCGCGCACCAGCCAGGGCGATTCCTGCGCCATGACGGCGCCGCTTGCCAGACCCAGGACGGCGACCAGCAGTTTGATACTCAGCTTTTTCATTTTTCTTACCTCATCGTGTGTCGTTGTGCGATGAGGTAAGTCTATTGATGCGTCGCAACAAAATCGTTGATGTGGATCAAAAACGACAAGGTTGTGGCTCATGGCTCATGGCTCATGGCTTGTGGCTCATGGCTTGTGGCCTGCGGCCGGGACCGTACGGTGGGCACTCCGTGCCCACGCGCTTACGTGCTGATGATTGCACCGCTGGCGGTAACGACTCGCTCGGGAACGTCGAACTCGGACACGTTATCGGTTGTTGCATACGTTTCGAGCGAAACCGCACCGCAGCGGACTCGCGGACCCGCACGTACCGCGTGGGCACGGAGTGCCCACCCTACGTAATTCCATAACGTATCAAAGCGCCGCTTCGATCTTGCTCACCAGCGCAGGATCCTCCGGCGCCACCTTGCTCGGGAAGTGCTCGATCACCTTGCCGTCACGGCCGATCAGGTACTTGGTGAAGTTCCACTTCGGTTCCTTGCCGGTCTGCTTGGCCAGGCTGGCGTGCAGCGGATTGGCGTTCGGGCCCGACACCACGGTGGTCGAGAACATCGGGAATTTCACGCCATAGGTGTTGTAGCAGAGGTCGGCGATTTCCTTGGCGTTCGCGGATTCCTGCTTGAAGTCGTTCGACGGGAAGCCCAGCACGACCAGGCCGCGCGGACCGTATTTCGCGTTCAGCTTTTCCAGCCCTTCGTACTGCTTGGTATAGCCGCAGTAGCTGGCGGTGTTCACCACCAGCACCACCTTGCCGGCGTACTGGCACAGGTCCTGCGGCGCTTCGTCCTGCAGGCGCTTGAAGCTTTGCTTGAGCAGGGCCGGGCAGGAGGCCGGCGCGGCGGCCGTGGCGGCAGGGGAGGCTGCGCGCGCCGGCGCGGCCGGGGTTTGCGCCATGGCGGCGAACGACGCGGCGGCGAGGCCGAGGAACAGGGAGGCGGATTTCAGCATGGGAGGAATAAAGTAAGGTTCAGGCGTTGAGTGCGCGGTGTTCAATTTTCAGGCAGTGGTTCATCACCACGTCGAGGCCGGCGGCGCGCGCAAGGTCGGCGGCGGCCTGGTTCTCGATCTCCAGCTGCATCCACAGGCAGCCGGCGCGGATCGCGATGGCGTCGCGCGCCAAAGGCGGAATATCTTCGGACTTGCGGAAGCAGTCGACAATGTCGATGCGCGTGCCGCCGGGCGCCAGCGCGTCGGCGGCGCCCTGCAAATCGGCATACACGCGCTCGCCCAGGATCTCCTGGCCCTCGTAGGCAGGGTTCACGGGAATGATGCGGTAGCCCTGCTGCTGCAGATAGTCGGCGACGCCGAAGCTGGCGCGCTCGGGTTTGTTCGACAGGCCGACGACGGCGATCGTCTTGCTGTCCTTGAGGATCTGGGCAATGGTTCTCATGGATGGGAGGTAGTGGCGGTATCGCCCCTAGCTTAACAGGAAAGCATCACCCCTTGCGAGCACGCTTGCACAGCCATTGCACAAGCGAGCCTGCCTGTGGAAAGATGGCGTGTTTTCCACAGCGAGCCCATCCATGACTCTTCGCCTGCACGCCAAACGCACCATCGCCCTGCTCGCCGTTGCCCTGGCCTGCGCCAGCTGCGCCGTGAAGCCTCCCGCCACTCCAGCGCCGGACATCGTCCCGGTCGCCGCATGGGGCGGCACCCCGGCCGACGCCAGCCGCGCGCGCCGGCACACCATCACCCACATCACCCTGCACCACCAGGGCGAGACCTTCAAGCCCGGCACCGACGTGCACCAATACCTGCGCAAGCTGCAGACCTGGTCGCGCAACACCAAGGGCTGGCTCGACATCCCCTACCACTACGTGATCGACCTCGACGGCCATACCTACGCCGCGCGCGACATCGCCTTTGCCGGCGACACCAACACCGAATACGACCCCAAGGGCCATGCCCTGATCGAAGTGGTCGGCAACTTCGAAGAGGTCGAGCCGAACCAGGCCCAGCTCGACGCCGTGGTGGCGTTGATGGCAAGCCTGGCCGCCAAGTACCACGTGCCGGTCGAGAACATCGCCAGCCACCGCGACCACTCCGATAAAACCGTCTGCCCCGGCGCCAACCTGTACCGCTACGTCCAGAGCGGCTACTTCCGCGAGCAGGTGGCGGCGAAGCTGGCCACCAAGTAATTACAAGCGCGGCGCCCTGGTCTGCCGGCCGTTCTGGTGCAGCACCAGGTAGCTGCTGTCGGCGCCGTCGAAGCGCACCTCGGCCTCGATGGCGCGCGCAAAGAACACGTTCTCGTCCTGCGCAAAGATCTCGAGCTTGCCCTGGCCGGTAGCCTGGGCAAAGTAACGGTCGCCCTCGCGGCTCAGCTCCAGGATGAATCCCGGCGCCAGCTGGTAGCGGCCGGCGCGCTTGTCGTAGACGGCGTTGGCGATCTTCACGGCGCCGCGTTCGGCCGGCGCGTCGCCGATGCGCGGCTGTTTCATTTCCCTTCCGTCGGCGTACTGGGTCACGCTGCCGGCCTTGTCCTTGCCGTCGACGGCGAATTCGAACCAGTCGAAGCCCTCCGGCAGGTAGAAACCGTTCTGCGAAAAGGCTTTCAAACGCATCGGCGGCCGGCCGCTGCGTTGCATCACCAGCACCCCGCCTTCGCGCCTGAAGGTGCGCGTGACGCCCTTTTCGACTTGGTAGACGCCGACATAGCGGTCGAGGGTGGCGGCGGCGAGCGCGACTTCCCTGAACTCGCGGAACGGCTTGCCGATGGCAATGGCCGCCGCCTTGCTGGCCACTACGCCGGGGTTGGCAAGGCCGCCGTCGGCGTTGCTCAATACCGCGACGAACACCTTCTGCTCGGGCAGGCGCAGCGCATAGGTACTGAAGCCGTTGATGCCGCCGCCGTGCGAGACCACCGGCACGCCCTGCAGCGTGCCCACCTGCCAGCCGTAGCCATAGCCGGTCGGCTTGCCGTCGCTGAGCGTGTAGGGCGTAAAGGCGCGCTGCCAGCTGGCCGGCTTCAACAGCCTGCCCTGGCTGACGGCGGCGTCCCAGCGCGCCAGGTCGTCGACGCTGGACACCAGCGAACCGGCCGCATAAGGCTGGGTCATGCTCAAGGGCGCGCTGCGCTCGAAGCCCTTTGGTCCCGGCGTATGGCCTGCCGCGTGCGCCGTGCCGCTGCGCTCGAGACCTTCATACGCCGTGTCTTTCATTCCCAGCGGCACGAAGATGCGCTGTTCGAGGAACTTCGCATACGGCATGCCCGACACCTTTTCGATGATGGCGCCGAGCAAAAAGTAACCGGAGTTGTTGTAGCGGTAGGCGCTGCCCGGTTCGAAATCGGGCGGCTCGTTCTTGAAGGAGTCGATCATCTGCGCCACCGTCATGTCGCGCCCCATGTTCAGGACGTATTCCTGGCGGCTGGTATAGCTGGCGATGCCCGAGGTATGGGTCAGCAGGTGCTCGACCGTGATCTTCTTGCCGCGCGTTGGATAGTCGGGGAAGAAGCGCGTGATGTCGTCCGACAGGGCCAGCTTGCCCTCCTCCGCCAGCATCAGGATGGCCACCGCCGTGAACTGCTTGGTGATCGAGCCGAGGCGCAGCACCATGCCGGGGTCCATCGGCTGCATGCCGGCGGTATCGGCAAGGCCGTAGCCCTTGCGCAGCAGGGTCTTGCCATCCTTGACCACGATGACGGTGGCGCCGGGCTCGGTGGACTTGTAGTTGGCGCCGACGACGGCATCGAGGCGCGCCTCGATCGATTGCGCGGCCTGGGCGGCGCTGGCCGCCTGCTGCGCATGGACGGCGGGAGCGCCCAGCAGGGCGAAAACGGCGACGCAGACGGCGGACAGCTTCGGCATGGCGGGCACCTTCCAGGAGAGTGAGAGTGCGGAAACTCTAACCCAGCCATGTCCGCCTGTGTCGACGAATGCGATGGAACGCCGATCAACGCGACGAAGGCGAATAACCGGTCACCGAAAACGAAAAAAGGCAGCCCGAAGGCTGCCTCTTTAGTTGCTGCCAGCGAAACGCCTTAACGGCCCTTCGAGCGCAGCTTCTGGATCGCCGCCAGCTGCGCGATCGCCGCGGCGAGTTCCGCCTGGGCTTTCGCATAGTCGATCGTCGACTCCTGGTTCTGCATCAGTTCTTCCGCCTGGCGCTTGGCTTCCTGAGCTTTCGCTTCATCCAGGTCGCCGCCGCGGATCGCGGTGTCGGCCAGCACGGTCACGCCGTTCGGCTGCACCTCGAGGATGCCGCCGGCGACGAAGACGAACTCTTCATTGCCCGCGGTCGTCTGGATGCGCACGGCGCCCGGACGGATCCGCGTGATCAGCGGGGTGTGCTTCGGGTAGATACCCAGCTCGCCCGCTTCACCCGGCAACGCGACGAAGGTCGCTTCACCGGAGAAGATCTGCTCTTCGGCCGAGACCACGTCAACGTGAAAAATGTTTGCCATGTGTGTCCTTCAGGTTGAAGAAACCGATTAGGAAGCCAGTTTCTTGGCTTTTTCGATCGCTTCTTCGATGGTGCCGACCATGTAGAACGCCTGCTCCGGCATGTGGTCCAGTTCGCCCGATGCGATCATCTTGAAGCCCTTGATCGTGTCTTTCAGCGAAACGTACTTGCCCGGTGCGCCGGTGAACACTTCAGCGACGTGGAAAGGCTGCGACAGGAAACGCTGCATCTTGCGTGCGCGTGCCACGGTCAGCTTGTCTTCCGGTGCCAGTTCGTCCATGCCCAGAATCGCGATGATGTCGCGCAGTTCCTTGTAACGCTGCAGGGTGCCCTGGACGGCGCGCGCGGTTTCGTAGTGTTCCTGGCCGACGACCAGCGGGTCCAGCTGGCGCGAGGTCGAGTCGAGCGGGTCGACCGCAGGGTAGATACCCAGCGAGGCGATGTCACGCGACAGAACGACGGTCGAGTCCAGGTGGGCGAAGGTGGTTGCCGGCGACGGGTCGGTCAAGTCATCCGCAGGGACGTAGACAGCCTGGATCGAGGTGATCGAACCGGTCTTGGTCGAGGTGATGCGCTCTTGCAGACGGCCCATTTCTTCGGCCAGGGTAGGCTGGTAGCCCACCGCCGACGGCATACGGCCCAGCAGTGCCGAGACTTCGGTACCGGCCAGGGTGTAGCGGTAGATGTTGTCGACGAAGAACAGCACGTCCTTGCCTTCGTCACGGAAGGCTTCGGCCATGGTCAGGCCGGTCAGCGCGACGCGCAGACGGTTGCCTGGCGGTTCGTTCATCTGGCCGTAAACCATCGCGACCTTCGAGTTGGTCGGGTTTTCCAGGTCGACGACCTTGGCATCGGCCATTTCGTGGTAGAAGTCGTTACCTTCGCGGGTACGCTCGCCCACGCCGGCGAACACGGACAGACCCGAGTGTGCCTTGGCGATGTTGTTGATCAGTTCCATCATGTTGACGGTCTTGCCGACGCCGGCGCCGCCGAACAGGCCGACCTTGCCGCCTTTGGCGAACGGGCAGACCAGGTCGATGACCTTGATGCCGGTTTCCAGCAGGTCGGTCGATGGCGACAGTTCGTCGTACACCGGTGCTGCGCGGTGGATCGATGCCATGCGCTCGTTGCTGACCGGGCCGCATTCGTCGATCGGGTTGCCCAGCACGTCCATGATACGGCCCAGGGTGGCGACGCCAACTGGAACCATGATCGGGTTGCCGGTGTTCTGGATGGTCATGCCGCGACGCAGGCCTTCCGAGGAGCCCAGCGCAATGGTACGGACGATGCCGTCACCCAGCTGCTGCTGCACTTCCAGGGTCAGTGCGGAGCCTTCCATTTTCAGTGCGTCGAAAACCTTCGGCATGGCGTTACGCGGGAATTCCACGTCGACCACAGCGCCGATACACTGAACGATTTTGCCATCAGCCATGTTCGTTCCTTCAGATATAGTTAAATTCGTGTTTTAGACCGCTGCCGCGCCGGCGACGATCTCGGAGAGTTCTTTGGTAATCGCTGCCTGGCGGGTCTTGTTGTAGACCAGCTTCAGATCGCTGATGACGCTGCCTGCGTTGTCGCTCGCGGCCTTCATCGCCACCATGCGCGCCGATTGCTCGGACGCCAGGTTCTCGGCGACGGCCTGGTACACCAGGGCCTCGACATAACGCACCAACAGCTCATCGATGACGACTTGCGCTTCAGGCTCGTAGATGTAATCCCACGAGATGCCGCCCTTTTCCTGTTCCAGGTGCTTGGCCGGCAGCGGGAGCAGCTGCTCGACGACCGGTTCCTGCTTCATCGTGTTGATGAACTTGGTGTAGCACAGGTAAACCGCGTCCAGCTGGCCGTCCTGGTATGCGTCGAGCATGACCTTGATCGGGCCGATCAGCTTTTCCAGGTGCGGCGTATCGCCGATCTGGGTGGCGTGCGACACGACCTTGGCGCCGATGCGGTTCAGGAAGCCCAGGCCCTTGTTGCCGATGGCAACCGCCTCGATGCGGTTGCCCGCTGCTTCGATCTCGCGCGACTTCTGCGTCACCTGGCGCAGGATGTTGGTGTTCATGCCGCCGCACAGACCCTTGTCGGTCGTGACGACGATGAAGCCGACAGCTTTTGCCTGCACGTTCTTGGCTTGCGCCATGAACACGTGGGTGTACTCCGGATTTGCGCCGGCCAGGTTGGCGGTGATGTTCCGAACTTTCTCACTGTAGGGACGGGCGGCGCGCATACGGTCCTGCGCCTTGCGCATTTTCGATGCGGCGACCATTTCCATCGCCTTGGTGATCTTCTTCGTATTCTCTACGCTCTTGATCTTGCCACGAATCTCTTTGCCTACTGCCATGAGTCCTTACTCCTTCCGGTCACCGGCAGCGCGGTCTTGCACACGCGCTGCCGGATCCTTCATTTCAATTAGAATGCGCCGGACTTTTTGAAATCAGCAATGGCGGCCGCGAGTGCTGCTTCGGCGTCCTTGTCCAGTTGCTTGGTTTCTTCGATCTTCGACAGGAGCGCAGCCTGCTTGGTCTTCAGGTAGCCGTGCAGGCCACTTTCGAATGCCAGCACTTGCTTGACTTCGATGTCGTCGAAGTAGCCCTTGTTGACGGCGTACAGCGAAGCGGCCATCAGCGACACCGGCAGCGGCGAGAACTGCGGCTGCTTCAGCAGTTCGGTCACGCGTGCACCGCGGTCCAGCTGCTTGCGGGTCGATTCGTCCAGGTCCGATGCGAACTGCGCGAACGCAGCCAGTTCACGGTACTGCGCCAGGTCGGTACGGATACCGCCCGACAGGTTCTTGATGACCTTGGTCTGGGCCGCGCCACCAACGCGGGAGACCGAGATACCGGCGTTGATCGCAGGACGGATACCGGCGTTGAACAGCGAGGTCTCCAGGAAGATCTGGCCGTCGGTAATCGAAATCACGTTGGTCGGAACGAAGGCCGAGACGTCGCCTGCCTGGGTTTCGATGATCGGCAGTGCGGTCAGCGAACCGGTCTTGCCGGTCACGGCGCCGTCGGTGAACTTCTCGACGTAGTCGGCGTTCACGCGTGCTGCGCGCTCGAGCAGACGGCTGTGCAGGTAGAACACGTCGCCTGGGTAGGCTTCGCGGCCTGGTGGGCGGCGCAGCAGCAGCGAAATCTGGCGGTAGGCGACTGCCTGCTTCGACAGGTCGTCGTACACGATCAGCGCGTCTTCGCCGCGGTCGCGGAAGTATTCGCCCATCGCGCAGCCCGAGTAGGCCGAGATGTACTGCATGGCGGCCGATTCCGACGCCGATGCTGCCACGACGATGGTGTATTCCATCGCGCCGTGCTGTTCCAGCGAACGCACGATGTTCTTGATGGTCGATGCCTTCTGGCCGATTGCAACGTACACGCAGGTGACGTTCTGGCCTTTCTGGTTGATGATCGCATCCACTGCCACGGCCGACTTGCCGGTCTGGCGGTCGCCGATGATCAGCTCACGCTGGCCACGGCCGATCGGCACCATCGCGTCGATCGACTTGATGCCGGTCTGCATAGGCTGCGACACGGATTCGCGGGCGATGACGCCTGGCGCGATCTTTTCGATCGGAGCGGTCAGCTTGGCGTCGATCGGGCCCTTGCCGTCGATCGGCTGGCCCAGTGCGTTGACCACGCGGCCACGCAGTTCAGGACCGATTGGCACTTCCAGGATGCGGCCGGTGGTCTTGACGGTGTCGCCTTCCGAGATGTGCTCGTACGCGCCCAGGATGACCGAGCCGACCGAGTCGCGCTCGAGGTTCATCGCCAGACCGAAGGTGTTGCCCGGGAATTCCAGCATCTCGCCCTGCATCACGTCCGACAGACCATGGATGCGGCAGATACCGTCGGCGACGGAGATCACCGTGCCTTGATTGCGAACGTCAGCCGAACCTTCGAGGCCCTGGATCCGGCTCTTGATCAGTTCGCTGATTTCAGATGAATTAAGTTGCATGAGTGCTAACTCCTAATAGTTTCTTGATGCGTAGGGCAAGACGTGGGATGCGGGAATCGTGCGATTTTACGCTTACGACACCAGCGCAACATGCATCTGTTGCAGCTTGGCGCGTACCGAGGTATCGAGCACTTCATCACCAACCACCACACGCACACCACCGATCAGCGACGGATCGACGGTCACCGTTGGGTTGAGCTTGCGGCCGAATTTCTTTTCCAGCGTGGCGACCAGTTGCGCGGTCTGCGCATCGGTCATGTCGAACGCGCTGAAGATGTGGGCATCGGCGGCGCCGGCGCTGGCGTTCTTCAGTTCCTGGAACTGCGCGCCGATTTGCGGCAGCAGGCTGACGCGGCCGTTTTCGGCCAGCATCGTCAGGAAGTTCGACGCTTCCGGCGTCACCGGCGACTTCACCAGCGAGGTCAGGGTGGCGACCAGGTCGGCGGCGGTCACGTTCGGGTTGGCCGCAAACGCCTGCACATCAGGGTTCGCGCCGATCTGGGCCAGTTCGGACACCAGGTCGGACCAGGCTGCCAGGTTGCCGGCTGCGGCAACGCGGTACAGCGCTTCGGCGTAGGGACGGGCGACGGTTGCGAGTTCAGCCATGATTACAGCTCGGCCGACAGTTGCGACAGCAGGGCGGCGTGCGCTTCTGCGTTCACTTCGCGCTTCAGGATCTGCTCGGCGCCTTGCACTGCCAGAGCGGCCACCTGGCCACGCAGTTCTTCGCGCACGCGCGTCACTTGCTGCTCGGCGTCGGCCTTGGCGGCGGCGACGATACGGGCGGCTTCTTCGGCGGCGGTCTTCTTGGCTTCGTCGATGATCAGCGCGGCGCGCTTTTCGGCGTCGGCGATGCGCTTCTGGCCTTCGTCACGGGCGCCGGCCAGTTCGGCCTGCACACGCTTTTCGGCGGCTGCCAGGTCGGCCTTGCCGCGGTCGGCGGCGGCCAAACCGTTGGCGATCCGCTCGGCGCGCTCGTCGAGTGCCTTCATCAGCGGCGGCCACACGAATTTCATCGTGAAGAACGCCAGGACGAGGAAGACGGCGAGCTGTGCAAACAGAGTTGCGTTAAGGTTCACGGTTTTTCCCTTCTCACAAAAACGGATGCCGAACCGCGATGGTTCGGCCCTTCAAATCCAGACTGCCCGGTGTATTAGGTCGGGGTGAATGGGTTTGCGAATGCGAACAGCATGGCGATACCAACGCCGATCAGGAATGCCGCGTCGATCAGGCCAGCCAGCAGGAACATCTTGGTCTGCAGGGTGTTCATCAGTTCAGGCTGACGTGCCGAAGCTTCGAGGTATTTACCGCCCATGATAGCGATACCGATACATGCGCCGATAGCGCCGAGGCCGATGATCAAACCGCAAGCCAGTGCAACAAAAGAAACGTCAGTCATGATTACTCCAAAAAGTTAATTTAAAAAACAGATTAAAAACTACAACTTCGTTACAACCACTATCTAGTTCGATGCTTGCGGCGCCGATCAGTGGCCTTCGTGGGCCTGACCGAGGTACACCAGCGTCAGCATCATGAAGATGAATGCCTGCAGGAACACGATCAGGATGTGGAAGATCGCCCAGATCGAGCCTGCGATTACGTGGCCGACGAAACCGAAGACGGTGGCGGTCGAACCAAGCAAAGCGATCAATAGGAACAGCAGCTCGCCGGCGAACATGTTGCCGAACAGTCGCATACCGAGCGACACCATTTTTGCTGCGTATTCGATGATGTTCAGCAGCAGGTTAAACGGCGCCATGTAGATGCCGAACGGTGCCGCGAACAGTTCGTGGAGCCAGCCGCCCAGGCCCTTGATCTTGATGCCGTAGTACAGCATCAGGATCAGCACGCCCAGAGAAATGCCGATGGTGCCGTTCAGGTCGGCGGTCGGGACCACGCGATGGTAAGGGAACAGGTGCTCGACGCCGAACCACTTGAAGGCTTCGGAGAAGATGTCGACCGGCAGGAAGTCAAGCGAGTTCATCAGGGCGACCCAGACGAACACGGTCAGCGCGGCCGGGGCGATGAAGCTGCGGTCGCCGTGGACGATGGACTTCGACTGGTTTTCCACCATTTCGACCAGCATTTCGACGGCAGCCTGGAAGCGGCCCGGCACGCCGGCGGTCGCTTTACGCGCGGCCATCCACATGATCAGGCAGCCGATCACGCCCATGGCGATCGACCAGAACAGCGTGTCGTAATGGACCACGCTGAAGTCGACCGGACCCTGCTGGTGGGTGTTCGACAGGTGGGCCAGGTGGTGCCGGATGTATTCCGACGCGGTTGGCGCAGCGTGGTGCGCGCCTTCTACGGTTGTCGTCGCCATTTTCAGTGCCTAAATAATAAGAATATGTAACTTTTCAGCGCCACGATGAACCCGGCGAGTAGCGCCAGCCAGTTCAGGTCACGGTACAGCCACGCAGTTGCCGCCAGCAGGGCAAGCGTTAAAGCAATCTTTATAAATTCCCAGATGAAAAACGTGAACGGGTTGGTTCCGCCTGGCTGGTGTGCGGCGGCGAACAAGCGCAGCGCCATGATGCCGTTGGGCAGGACACAACAGATTCCACCGAGTACCGCCGAAAACATCGCAGGCCATCCCCCCAGCAGTGCGGCGATGAGGCCGGCGACTACTGTTGCGATCAATTGCAGGGAGACCAGGCGCCACATTTTTATTCTTCTGCCTTGGCCGTTTGAACCGAGTTACGGTGTGGTAATTACATGAATCAGCGGGATTATAAATTCGTTAGTGCATTTGAGTCAAACGATTCCGGCTGCGCGCGAGTGGGCGCAAGGGCTTGAAATGTCTCATAAATCTTGATAGTTCGGCAGGTTTTACGTGCAGTTCGCGGGGCGGAATACGTATGCCTGGATCGGTGTGCCGACGGGGATTTACCCGGGGAGAATGAGGGTAGCGCAGAGGTTTGTAAGCCGGATGTATCGTTGACCTGTGAGCTTGGCCGTAGCGTGGACGGGTTTCCCGTCCACGCGGTCAACCCAAGTATGATATCCAAACAACTGTCGCATCAACCCAACAATAGTTGGACGCGTGGAGTGATTCAAGCCGGGGCTTGAATCACAAGCCGTCCACCCTACGATTCAGGCGCGCAGCCGGGCGAGAACACCTTCGAGCACATCCAGGTTCGAGAAGTCGATGATCATCTGCCCCTTCCCCTTCGGCCCCATCTTGAACATCACCGGCGTCGCCAGCTTGTCGGACAGCTCTTCTTCCAGGCGCACGATGTCGCCCGATTTTTCCTTCTGGCGCGCGCCAGCCGCCGGTGCGGCCTGTTCCTCGATCGCGCGTGCCACCAGTTTCTCGGTCTCGCGCACCGACAGGCGCTTGGCCACCACTTGCGTGGCCAGGGCGATCTGGCTGGCGTTGTCCACCGACAGCAGCGCCCGGGCATGGCCCATGTCGATGTCGCCGGCCATCAGCATGGTCTGCACCGGCCCGGCCAGGTTCACCAGGCGCAGCAGGTTCGAGACCGCGCTGCGCGAACGGCCGACCGCGCTGGCCGCCTGTTCGTGGGTGAAATCGAAGTCCGAGATCAGGCGCGCGATGCCCTGCGCTTCCTCCAGCGGATTCAGGTCTTCGCGCTGCATGTTCTCGATCAGGGCCATGGCGGCGGCGGCCTGGTCGTCGACGTCGCGCACCAGCACCGGGATCTCGTCCAGGCCGGCCAGCTGGGCCGCGCGGAAGCGGCGTTCGCCGGCGATGATCTCGTAGCGGCCGCCGTCGACCGGGCGCACCAGCACCGGCTGCATTATTCCCTGGGTCTTGATCGAGGCCGCCAGCTCCTGCAAGGCCCCCTCGTCCATCCGGGTACGCGGCTGGTATTTGCCCGCCTGCAGCTGCGAGATGGCGAGCGTCGACGGTGCGTGGGCCGGCGCCGGTACGGCGTCGAGGTCGCCGCCGAGCAGGGCATCGAGGCCGCGGCCGAGGCCCTTGAATTTTTTTGTAGCCATTGTTGTGTGTCTCCCCTGCTTACATGGTCTTGATGCGCTCGACCATTTCGGCCCCGAACGCGATATACGCCTGCGCCCCCTTGGACGAAGGATCGAAGGTCACGCCCGGAATGCCGTAGGACGGCGCTTCGGCCAGGCGCACGTTGCGCGGGATGATGGTCTTGAATACCTTGCCGCCGAAGTGCTGCTCGAGCTGGGCCGACACCTGCTGCGACAGCGTCATGCGCGGATCGAACATCACGCGCAACAGGCCGATGATCTTCAGATCGGTGTTCAGGTTGGCGTGCACCTTCTTGATCGTGTTCACCAGGTCCGACAAGCCCTCGAGTGCGTAGTACTCGCACTGCATCGGGATGATCACGCCATGCGCGGCGCACAGGCCGTTCAGGGTCAGCATCGACAGCGCCGGCGGACAGTCGACCAGGATGAAGTCGTACTCGGCGTCGACCTTGGACAGCGCGTTCTTCAGGCGGCGCTCGCGGCTGTCGAGTTCCACCATCTCCACTTCGGCGCCGGCCAGGTCGCGGTTGGCCGGCAGCACGTCGAAGCGCCCCGCTTCCGAGCGCACGCGTGCTTCAGCCACGTCCGCCTCGCCCAGCAGCACGTGGTAGGTGGAGGCTTCCAGCGTGGCCTTGTTGATGCCCGCTCCCATGGTCGCATTACCCTGGGGGTCGAGGTCGACCAGCAGCACGCGCTGCTCGAGCTTGGCCAGGCCTGCCGCCAGGTTGACGCTGGTGGTCGTCTTGCCGACGCCGCCCTTCTGGTTTGCTACGCAAAATATCTTTGCCATCTATTTCATCCGGATACTTCTTGAATCGGGCTATATCGTTCATTCCGTTTAAACCGTATAAACGGTTTATTCAGTTTAAACGATATAAACCGTTTACTTTGTTATTGGTTGGAATCTGATTTTTCGATGAAAACCAGGTGGCGTTCCGCTTCCACTTTCGGCACCTTGATCGGCCTCGATTCCCTCACCTTCCATTCGCCTGGCAGCCGCTCCTGTTCGTCCGCTGGCGCCGTGCCTTTCAGGGCGATGAATTTGCCGCCCTCCTGCAGCAGGTGCCCGGACCAGTTGACGAAATCCGACAGGTCGGCAAAGGCACGCGAGGTGATGACGTCGAAAGGCCCTGCCTTCAGGTCTTGCACCTTCATCGTATACACGGTGACATTGGTCAAGCCCAGCTCCGCCTTCACCTGGGTGAGGAAGGCGGTTTTCTTGTGCACGGTGTCGATCAGGGATACCTGCATGTCGGGCCGGGCGATGGCCAGCACGATGCCCGGCAAGCCGCCCCCTGCCCCGACGTCGAGCACGTTTTTCGCGCCCTCGAAAGCCGATACGGCGGCCAGCGAATCGAGCAGGTGGTGGGTCACCATCTGCATCGGATCGCGCAGCGAAGTGAGGTTGTAGACGCTGTTCCACTTGGCCATCAGCGCCAAGTAATCCATCAATTGCTCGCGCTGGGCGGCCCAGAGCGGCAAATCCATGGCGTCGATGCCGTCGTTCAGCACGGCAGTCAGTTTTTCACGATCAAAACCCCTCACTGTGCGGCCTCCTCGCTGGCGACTGGTGCGTTCGTGAAGCCCTTAGCGCCACGCTTTTTCAGGTGCACCAGCAGCAGGGAAATCGCCGCCGGCGTCACGCCGGAGATACGCGAGGCCTGGCCCAGGGTCTCGGGACGCTGTTTATCGAGCTTCTGGCGCACCTCGATCGACAGGGCGGCGATCTCCAGGTAGTCCAGGTTGTCGGGCAATTTCAGGTTTTCGTAGTAGTCGTGACGCTCGACTTCGCGCGCCTGGCGGTCGATGTAGCCTGCGTATTTCAGCTGGATTTCCACCTGTTCCTTGACTGCAGGATCTTCCACGCCAGGGCCGGCGAGCGGCTGGCCTTCGACGCCGTTCATGCTCATCAAGGTGTCGTATTCGACGCCCGGACGGCGCAGCAAATCGGCCAGGTTGTACTCGCGCTCGATCGCCTGCCCCACCACGCGTTCGGATTCGGCTGCAGCGAGGATGCGTGGATTGACCCAGGTCGAACGCAGGCGTTCCAGCTCGCGCGCCACGGATTCGCGCTTGGTCTCGAACGCTTGCCACTGGGCGTCGCCCACCACGCCGAGCTTGCGGCCGATCTCGGTCAGGCGCATGTCGGCATTGTCTTCGCGCAGCGACAGGCGGTATTCCGCGCGGCTGGTGAACATGCGGTAAGGCTCGGCCACGCCCTGGGTAGTGAGGTCGTCGACCAGCACGCCGAGGTAGGCTTCCGAGCGGCCCGGAGTCCAGGCTTCTTCACCCTTGGTTTGCAGCGCCGCGTTCAGGCCGGCCAGCAAGCCTTGCGCCGCGGCTTCCTCGTAACCCGTGGTGCCGTTGATCTGGCCTGCGAAGAACAGGCCCTTGATGGCACGGGTCTCCAGGGTCGATTTCAGGCCGCGCGGGTCGAAATAATCGTATTCGATGGCGTAGCCCGGTCTCAGGATAAAGGCGTTTTCCATGCCGCGCATCGAGCGCACCAGGGCCAGCTGCACGTCGAACGGCAGGCTGGTCGAGATCCCGTTCGGGTAGAACTCGTTGGTCGTCAAGCCTTCCGGCTCGAGGAAGATCTGGTGCGATTCCTTCGAGGCGAAGCGGTGGATCTTGTCTTCGATCGACGGGCAATAGCGCGGGCCGACGCCTTCGATGACGCCGGTGTACATCGGGCTGCGGTCCAGGCCGTTGCGGATGATGTCGTGGGTCTGGGCATTCGTGTGCGTGACCCAGCACGGCACCTGGCGCGGGTGCATGGCGGCATTGCCCATGTACGAGAACACCGGCACCGGATCGAGGTCGCCCGGCTGTTCGGCCAGCACCGAGAAGTCGATGCTGCGACCGTCGATGCGCGGCGGCGTGCCGGTTTTCAGGCGGCCTTGCGGCAGCTTGAGTTCCTTCAGGCGTGCCGACAGCGACAGGGCTGGTGGGTCGCCGGCGCGTCCGGCCGAGTAATTCTGCAGGCCGACGTGGATCTTCCCGTCCAGGAAAGTGCCTGCCGTCAGCACGACGGCACGGGCGCGGAACTGCAGGCCGATCTGGGTCACGGCGCCGACCACGCGGTCGCCCTCCACCATCAGGTCGTCGACCGCCTGCTGGAACAGCCACAAGTTCGGCTGGTTTTCCAGGCGCGAACGGATCGCCTGCTTGTAGAGGATGCGGTCGGCCTGGGCGCGCGTGGCGCGTACTGCCGGGCCTTTCGAGGAATTCAGGATGCGGAACTGGATGCCGGACTCGTCCGTGGCAATCGCCATCGCACCGCCCAGGGCGTCGACTTCCTTGACCAAATGGCCCTTGCCGATGCCGCCGATGGACGGATTGCAGGACATCTGGCCCAGGGTTTCGATGTTGTGAGTGAGGAGCAGCGTCTTCTGCCCCGTGCGCGCTGACGCGAGCGCAGCCTCGGTACCGGCATGGCCGCCGCCGACGACGATGACGTCGAATTCAGTTGGAAATAGCATGATGGGAAAGTGAAGCGAGAAACGAATCTCGGGTAAAGATGCGGAGTATAGGATCGGATTATAGAAGCATTTTCTTGCCGAGACTCAGCCGAGGCTGAAAACGCCACCAATTTTGTTTCACGTGGAACACAGTTGGACGGGTTGTTATCGCTGTTTCACGTGAAACAAAACCCGCGCATTTTCTACTTCGGCATAAAAAAAGCCGGGCGAACCCGGCTTTTGTTCCACGTGAAACAACTCAACTCGCCCATCTCACCACGGCATCGAAGCCTGTCTTGACGATCAGCACCGACACCACGACCAGGAATAATTTACGCACGAACGCACTGCCATGCTGGATCGCCAGCCTGGTGCCGACCAGCGAACCGGCCACCTGGCACAGCGCCATCAGCAGGCCCAATTGCCAGATCAGGTGACCGCTGTAACCGAACCACATCAAGGCCGACAGGTTGCAGGCGACGTTGACGATCTTCGCCGCCGCCGACGCGCTGAGGAAGTCGAAGCCGAAGAAACGCACATACAGGAAGATCAGGAAGCTGCCGGTGCCGGGCCCGAAGAAGCCGTCGTAGAAACCGATGGCCGCTCCCATGCCGATGGCCCACCAGCGTTCGGCCGCGCCGCTGTGTACCGGCGCATGTACCGAACCCAGGTCTTTCTTGCGGAAGGTGTAGATGGCGACCGCCAGCAGGATCAATGGCAGCAGGCTGCGCACGAAGTCGCCCGGAACGCGGGTCACGGTCCAGGCGCCGACAAAGGACAGGCCGAACGCCGCCAGCGCCGCCGGGGCCGCCGCGCTCCACGCCACCCGCATACGCTGGGCATATTTCAGGGCCGCGGCGCCGGTACCGAAGATGCTGGCCAGTTTATTCGTACCGAGCAGGGTCGCCGGCACTTCCCTCGGCAGGACGGAAAAGATCGCCGGCACCTGGATCAGCCCGCCACCGCCGACCACCGCATCCACCAGCCCCGCGAGAAAGGCCGCGCCGCCCAGCCATACGAAGTCAATCATCTACCGCTTTCGAAAACTTGGAAAGACGAAATTGTACGCATGTTTGGGAGCGGCCGTGACCGCCGGCTATCGCCGCTGCCCGGCAGTTCTGGTGTAAGCTGATCGGACAACCACACCCTGGATGAGACCATGACCGCCTTTGCCTTCAGCACCGTCGCCAACATCGTTTCCGAAGCCGGGGCCTCGGCCCGCCTCGGGGAGATCGTGCGCGAACGCTTCCCCGGCCCGCGCCGCGCGCTGGTCGTCACCGACGCCGGCTTCCTGCGTACCGGCCTGACCGAACTGCCGGTGCTCGACCTGCAGCGCCACGGCTTCACGGTCAGCATCTATTCCGGCGTGATGGCCGACCCGCCCGAAGACGTGGTCATGGAGGCGGTGCGTTTTGCCCGGGAAAACGACACCGACCTGGTGATCGGCCTGGGCGGCGGCAGCTCGATGGACGTGGCCAAGCTGATCGCCATCCTGGCGAGCGGCGAACAGCAGCTTGCCGAGATCTACGGCATCGGCAAGGTCAGCGGATCGCGCCTGCCGCTGGTGCAGGTTCCGACCACCGCCGGCACCGGCTCGGAAGTGACCAACATCGCCATCGTCACTACCGGCGCCACCACCAAGATGGGCGTGGTCGCGCCCCAACTGTATGCCGACCTCGCCATCCTGGACGCCACGCTGACCCTGGGCTTGCCGCCCATGGTCACCGCCGCCACCGGCATCGACGCCATGGTCCACGCAATCGAAGCCTATACCAGCAAGCACAAGAAGAATCCGCTGTCCGACACCCTGGCGCGCCAGGCGCTCGAGCTGCTGTCGAAGAATCTGATCCCCGCCTGCGAAAACGGCAGCCGCCTGGAAGTGCGGCAAGCGATGCTGCTCGGCGCCTGCCTGGCCGGCCAGGCGTTTTCGAATGCACCGGTGGCGGCCGTGCATGCGCTGGCCTATCCGGTGGGCGGCATCTTCCATGTGCCGCATGGCTTGTCGAACTCGCTGGTCTTGCCGCACGTGCTGCGCTTCAACGCGCCCGAAGCGGCGCCGCTGTATGCGGAGCTGGCGGCGATCGCCGTGCCGAGCGCCAGCGGCAGCGAGGAGGCGCGCACCGAAGCCCTGATCGCCTCCATGCAGCAGACCGCGCGCATGACCGGCATCCAGACGACGCTGCAACAGGTAGGGATTGCGGAAAGCGACCTGGACCGGCTGGCGGACGACGCCATGCTCCAGACTCGCTTGTTGGGAAACAACCCGCGCACCGTCACGCGGGCCGATGCGCGGGCGATCTACGCCGCCGCGCTGTAGAAGCTCAAGCCGGGGTCGTTGCCCCAGCAGACTGCGGCCCGGCCGCGAAGAAGTCGAGCAGCAGCGCATTCACCTGGTCGGCCGCCGTCAGCTGCAGCCAGTGGTCGGCGCCCTCGATGCGCTCGTAGCGGAACCCGCCCGTCACGAACTGCGCCGAGTCGCGCATCTGCTCTTCGGTCAGCGCCACGTCGCGGCCGCTCCAGATGCCCATGACCGGCACCGACACAGGGTCGAACTTCCCGCCGGGCAGCATCATGCGCGGCACGTTCGCGCGGTAGTAATTCAGGGCCGCCGTCAGGCGTCCGGGTTCGCGCAGGCTGCGGCGCCAGATGTCGTGCTGGCCGCGCTCCCTGGTGAAATTGCGCATCGCATGGAAGTCGTTGAAGCTCAGCGATTGCTCGGGCAGCAGCGGCACCATGAACCACAACATGTAGCTGCTGCGCAGGCGCTGCATCAGGCCGGCCCGCGCGAACGCGGCCGGATGCCCGACCGACAGCGCCACGTACTGCTCGAAGCGTTCCGGCGCACGCATGCACAACAGCCAGCCGATCAGGGCGCCCCAGTCGTGCCCGACCAGCCGCGCCTTGGGCACACCCATCGCGTCGAGCAGCGCCAGCATGTCGTCGCAAATGTATTTGGTGCGGTAGGCCGAGACCGCGCCCGGCGCATCGGTCTGGCCATAGCCGCGCATATCGGGCACGATCACGCGGTAGCCCGCATTCACCAGCGGACCGACCTGCTTGCGCCAGACCAGGTGGGTGTCGGGGAAGCCGTGCATCAGCAGCACGGCCGGCCCCTCCCCCGCGCTCATCACGTGCATGCGCAGGCCATTCACGTTGAGGATCTGCGAGGTTTCCTTCATGTCTGCTCCTTCAAGCAATTTCGCGATCGGCGTTGACGACACCCGGCTTCATTGTGCCGGGCTTGGCGCGGGCGCGGCGCTCGAACAGCGCGCCGATCTCGCCGACGATCCCGCGGCGGAACAGCAGCACGCAGACGATGAAGATCAGGCCGGTGACCATGCCCACCGATTCGCCCAGCGACGAGAACCATTCGATGCCCGTGGTCTCGGCCAGCACGGTGCCGACTTCGCCCAGCTTGTTTTCCAGGGCCACGATGATGAAGGCGCCGATGATCGGCCCGGCCATGGTGCCCATGCCGCCGACCAGGGTCATCAGCACGACCAGGCCGGACATGGTCCAGTGCACGTCGGTCAGGGTCTCGAAGCCCAGCACCACGGTCTTGGTGGCGCCGGCCAGGCCCGTGAGTGCGGCCGACAGGACAAAGGCGAGCAGCTTGTAGCGGTCGGCGTCGTAGCCGAGGGAAATGGCGCGCGGCTCATTCTCCTTGATGGCTTTCAGCACCTGGCCGAAGGGCGAATGCACGGTGCGCACGATCAGGGCAAAGCCGAGCACGAAGATGGCCAACACCACGTAATACAGGGTGAAGTCGTTCGACAGATCGACCAGGCCCAGCAGCTTGCCGCGCGGTACGCCCTGCAGGCCATCCTCGCCATGGGTGTAGGGGCTGCGCAGCGCGGCGAAATACACCATTTGCGCCAGCGCCAGGGTGATCATCGAAAAATAGATGCCCTGGCGGCGGATCGCCAGCGAGCCGATCACCAGCCCGAGCACGGCGCTGGCGGCAACGCCGGCCAGGATGCCGAGTTCGGGCGACAGGCCGACTTTCGCCATCAGGTGGCCGGTAACGTAGCCGGCGCTGCCGAAGAAGGCGGCGTGGCCGAACGACAGCAGGCCGGTAAAGCCGATCAGCAGATTGAAGGCGCAGGCGAACAGGGCGAAGCACAACAGCTTCATCAGGAACACCGGGTAGCCGAAGAACGGCGCCGCCAGTGCCAGCGCCAGCGCGATCGCGTAGAGGATTTTCTTGTTCATGCTTACTTCTCCTTCCCGAACAGGCCGGCCGGGCGCAGCAGCAGCACGATGACCATCACCACGAAGACCACCACCTCGGAACCTTCCGGATAAAAGACCCGGGTCAGGCCCTCGATCACGCCCAGCATCAGGCCGGTAACGATGGAGCCGAGGATGGAACCCATGCCGCCGATCACGACCACGGCGAAGACGACGATGATCAGGTTCGAGCCCATCAGCGGCGTGACGTTGATCACCGGTGCGGCCAGCACGCCGGCCAGGCCGGCCAGGGCGACGCCGAAGCCGTAGGTCAGCGTGACCATGCGCGGCACGTTGATGCCGAAGGCCTCGACCAGTTTCGGGTTCTCGGTGCCGGCGCGCAGGTAGGCGCCGAGGCGGGTCTTTTCGATCACGAACCAGGTGCCGAGGCAGACCACCAGCGAGCAGCCGACCACCCAGGCACGGTAGTTCGGCAGGATCATGAAGCCGAGGTCGGTGGCGCCGGCCAGCTGCTCGGGCACGTCCAGGGTCTGGCCCGAGACGCCGAAGAAGGAGCGGAACACGCCTTCCAGCAGCAGCGTGATGCCGAAGGTGAGCAGCAGGCCATATAAATGGTCGAGCTTGTAGAGCCAGCGCAGCATGGTCTTCTCGACCGCGATGCCGAAGGCGCCGACGACGAGCGGCGCGAGCACCAGCATCATCCAGTAGTTCAGCTCATAGTTGTTGACGCCGATGAAGGCGATAAAGGCGCCCATCATGTACAGGGCGCCGTGGGAAAAGTTGATGACGTTCAGCAGGCCGAAGATGACGGCCAGGCCGAGCGAGAGCACCGCGTAGAAGGAGCCGTTGACCAGGCCCAGCAGCAGCTGGGACATCAGGGCTTGCAGGGGGACTCCGAAGATTTCCATAGGCACCAGGGGTAAAGTCGGATAGGGGTCATGCAGGTACTGTGGGCGCGCATGCGTGGTATTGGCCAAAATAGCGCCGGGTATTGCGAACGTCCATTGAACGCGTGGGCGCCCCGTGCCCACGCGTTCACATCACGTTTGCGACAACGCGACGTTCAATCGATATGACTTACTTCCACGCCGCGCACTTGGTCTCGGCCTTGGTCGTGTAGGCCTGGTCGCCCGGAATCGTCGACACGACCTTGTAGTAGTCCCAAGGGCCTTTCGATTCCTTCGGCGTCTTCACCTGCATCAGGTACATGTCGTACACCATGCGGCCGTCCGGACGGATCACGCCGTTCTTGGCGAACATGTCGTTGATCTTGGTCGCCTTCAGGTGTTCCATGATCTTGGTGGAATCGTCGGTGCCGGTTGCCTTCACCGCGTTCAGGTAATTGGTGGTCGCCGAATAGTCGGCGGCCTGCAGCATCGATGGCTGCTTCTTCATCTTGGCGAAGTAGCGCTTCGACCAGGCGCGGGTGTCGGCGTTCTGGTCCCAGTACCAGCCGTCGGTCAGGTACATGCCCTGCGTCGTCTTCAGGCCCAGGGTGTGGACGTCGTTGATGAACACCAGCAGGCCGGCGATCTTCATCTTCGAGGTCAGGCCGAACTCGTTGGCGGCCTTGATCGAGTTGATGGTATCGCCGCCGGCGTTCGCCAGGCCCAGCACCTGCGCCTTCGACGATTGCGCCTGCAGCAGGAAGGACGAGAAGTCCGAGGCCGACAGCGGATGCTTCACGCTGCCCAGCACGGTGCCGCCGTTCTTTTTCACGACGGCGGTGGTGTCGCCTTCGAGCGACTGGCCGAAGGCGTAGTCGGCGGTGAGGAAGTACCAGCTCTTGCCGCCCTGCTTCAGCACGGCCGAACCGGTGCCGCGCGCCAGCGCCACGGTGTCGTAGGCGTAGTGCACGGTGTAGGGCGAGCACTGTTCGTTGGTCAATTGCGCGGTGCCGGCGCCGATCGAGATGAAGACTTTCTTTTTCTCGGCCGCGACCTTGGCCATGGCCAGGCTGGCGCCCGAGTTGGTGCCGCCGATCAGCATGTCGACGCCCTGCTGGTCGAACCATTCGCGCGCCTTGGAGGCGGCGATGTCCGGCTTGTTCTGGTGGTCGGCCACCATGAACTGGATCTTCTTGCCGTTCACGGCGCCGCCCAGGTCGGCGATCGCCATGCGCACGGCTTCGGCGCCGCCGTTGCCGTCGACGTCGGAATAGACGCCGGACAGGTCGGTGATCATGCCGATCTTGATGGTGTCGCCGCTGATCTGGGCGTGCGCCGGCAGGGCGAATCCAGCAAAGGCGGCGGCGGTGGCGAGGGCGAGGGTTGTGCGTTTCATCTTGTCTCCGTTGTTGTAGGTGTAGCGTGAAGCATGAAAGCGTTAGAAGTGCCCGGTGTTCTTATACTCCGAGCAGTTCGGTGAGGACCGGCATCCGGTTCTCCAGTTCGGCGGAGGCGATCGTCTCGACGATCTGCCCGTGCTCGACCACGTGGAACCGGTCCGCCAATGGTGCGGCGAAGCGGAAGTTCTGTTCGACCATGACGATCGTGTAGCCCTTGTTCTTCAGCGTGACGATCATGCGCGCCAGGGTCTGCACGATGACCGGCGCCAGCCCTTCCGAGATTTCGTCGAGCAGAAGCAAACGCGCGCCGGTGCGCAGGATGCGGGCCACCGCCAGCATCTGCTGCTCGCCGCCCGACAGGCGCGTGCCCTGGCTGTGGCGGCGCTCGTACAGGTTGGGGAACATCTCGTAGATCTCGTCGAGCGACATCGCGGTGCCGGCCTTGGGCAGTACCGGCGGCAGCAACAGGTTTTCCTCGGCCGAGAGCGAGGCGAAGATGCCGCGCTCTTCCGGGCAATAGCCGACCCCGAGGTGGGCGATGCGGTGGGTCGGCATGCCGATCGACTCGACGCCGTTGACCTTGATCGAGCCGGTGCGGCGCCCCGTCAGGCCCATGATGGCGCGCAGCGTGGTGGTGCGCCCTGCCCCATTGCGGCCCAGCAGGGTGACGACTTCGCCCTGGGCCACCGTGAAGCCGATGTCGTGCAGGATGTGCGATTCGCCGTACCAGGCCTGCAGGTTGTGGATCTCGAGCGCCGCGGTGTTGGCTGGACTCATCCGTGTGCTCCTTCGAGTTCGCCGTCGGCCGTGCCCATGTAGGCCTGCATCACTTGCGGGTTTTTCGAGACCTCGGCATAGCTGCCCTCGGCCAGCATGGCGCCGCGCTGCAGCACCGAGATGCGGTCGCAGATGCCGGAGACCACATTCATGTTGTGCTCGACCATCAGGATGGTGCGCCCGGCCGAGACTTTCTTGATCAGCTCGGTCACGCGGTGCACGTCTTCGTGGCCCATGCCCTGGGTCGGCTCGTCGAGCAGCATCAGCTCGGGTTCCATCGCCAGCGTGGTGGCGATCTCGAGCGCGCGTTTGCGGCCATAGGGCAAATCGGCGGTGACGGTATCGGCAAAGCTTTCCAGGTCGACCTCGGCCAGCAGCGCCCTCGCGCGTTCGTTCAGGCGGTCGAGCGAGCCTTCGCTGCGCCAGAAATGGAAGCTGGTGCCGAGCCCCCGCTGCAGGCCGATGCGCACATTTTGCAGCACGGTCAGGTGCGGAAAGACGGCGGAAATCTGGAAGGAACGGATGATGCCCATGCGCGCGATCTGCGCGGGTTTCAGGCCCGTGATGTCCTTGCCGTTGAACAGGATCTGGCCGGACGACGGGATCAGGAACTTGGTGAGCAAATTGAAGCAGGTGGTCTTGCCGGCGCCGTTCGGGCCGATCAAGGCATGGATATGGCCGCGCTGCACCCGCAGGTCGACGCCGTTCACGGCGGTGAAACCCTTGAACTCCTTGGTGAGGCGCTTTGTCTCAAGAATGACGTCTGTCATTGTGTCTCCGGTACGTTTTACACGTGCTGCCTCGAGAACCGCATGGTCTATCTATGTAGACTCTTAACAGATATTACACACAAGAGTTGTGGCCCACAATACAACACAGCCTTTGTGCGCCGGTGCACAGGCTGGGTAGTTTCGCCCACCCGGTGTGCATATTTGCACGACTCGGCGGTATGGTTCGCGCTGCGGAAGGAACGGGGAAAGCTACGTGCGTCTCCATTTGACGATGCGCAAACCGTACGGTGGGCACTCCGTGCCCACGCGGTTACGTGCGGCTCCGATGACCGTTTGCCGTGACTATTCGCTCGCGAAGTCTCTCAAGGCCGCGTGATATGAATGTGTCGACTCGCGGTAGAGCCGGCGAGCGGTTAATCCCGGCCGCAGGTGCAAGCATGAGCACGTAACCGCGTGGGCACGGAGTGCCCACCCTACAGGTCGATCTTCACAGCCTCGTCGCCGCCCCCGCCGTCTTCACGATCATCTCCGCCGCCTTCTCCGCAATCATCAAGGTCGGCGAATTCGTGTTCCCCGAGGTAATGAACGGCATCACCGATGCATCCACCACGCGCAAGCCTTCCACCCCGATCACGCGCAATGCGCTGTCGACCACCGCCGCCGGGTCATCGCGCCGCCCCATGCGGCAAGTGCCCACCGGATGGAAAATCGTGGTGCCGATCAGCCCCGCCGCCTGCGCCAGTTCTTCCTCGGTGCGGTACTGCGGCCCCGGCTTGAACTCTTCCGGACGGTATTGGGCCAGCGCCGGCGCCGCCACGATGCGCCGGGTCAGGGCCAGTGCCTGCGCCGCCGTGCGCCGGTCGGCATCCGTGCTCAGGTAATTCGGCGTGATCTTCGGCGCGGCGTAACTGTCGTTCGAGGCGATGCGCACATGGCCGCGCGAGGTCGGCCGCAGATTGCACACGCTGGCCGTAAAGGCCGGGAAGCCGTGCAGGGGATCGCCGAACTTTTCCAGCGACAGCGGCTGCACGTGGTATTGCAAATTCGGCGTCGCTTCCTCGGCGCTCGAGCGCGCAAACGCGCCCAGCTGCGAGGGCGCCATCGACATCGGCCCGCTGCGAAACAGCGCATACTCCATGCCGATCTTCATCTTGCCGAACCAGCTGGCGGCGCTGGTGTTCAGGGTCTTCACGCCCGTCACCTTGTAGACCATGCGCAGCTGCAGGTGGTCTTGCAGGTTCTCGCCCACGCCCGGCGCATCCACGATGGGCCGGATTCCATGGCGCTGCAAGTCCGACGCCGCGCCAATGCCGGACAGTTGCAGGATATGCGGCGAGCCGATCGCGCCCGCCGCCAGCAGGGTTTCGCGGTGCGCGGTGGCGGTAAAGGCGCGCCCGCCGCCGGTGAACTGTACGCCGCGGCATACCTTGCCGCCCGCGCCTTCCTCGATCAGCAGACGTTCCACGTGGCAGCCCGTCATGATGGTGAGATTCGGGCGCTGCGCCGCCGGTTTCAGGAAGGCTTTCGCCGTATTCAGGCGGATGCCGCGCCGCTGGTTGACCTCGAAATACGAGGAGCCGGCGTTGTCGCCGGTATTGAAATCCTCGACCTTCTCGATGCCGACCTCGGCCGCCGCATCGCGGAAGGCATCCAGGATCTTCCACGACAGGCGCTGCTTTTCCACGCGCCATTCTCCGCCGGCGCCGTGCAGTTCGCTCGCGCCGCGGTAATGGTCTTCGCTCTTCTTGAACAGCGGCAGCACATGCTCCCAGCGCCAGGAATCGTCGCCGCATTCGGCAGCCCAGCGGTCGTAGTCGCCCTTCTGCCCGCGCATGTAGATCATGCCGTTGATCGAGGAACTGCCACCCAGCACTTTCCCGCGCGGATAGATCAGCGCCCGCCCACCCAGGCCGGGGTCGGGTTCGGTGTTGAACAGCCAGTCGGTGCGCGGGTTGCCGATGCAATGCAGGTAGCCGACCGGGATGTGGATCCACAGGTAATCGTCGCGCGCACCCGCTTCGATCAGGAGCACGTTCACGTTCTTGTCGCGGGTCAGGCGATTTGCCAGCACGCAGCCCGAAGTGCCGCCGCCGACGATGATGTAGTCATATTCTCCAGCCGATTCCACGCAGGATCTCCTGTCAGGACTGCAGTTCGGATGCCAATAGTTCGATCAATTGTTTAGCCGGCATGGGACGAGCCCGCGCCACGCCGGTGCCGGCCCAGAGCGACATCAGTTCGGTGTCGTTGTGGGCGGAAGCGGCGGCGCGGATGCTGCCGGTCAATGCGTTCTGGACGGGATAAGGCGGCACCCGCGCTTCCACCGCCGCCATCAGGTGCATGAAGCGGTTCTCGATGCTGCGCGCGTAGCGGCCGGAAAAGCTGCGCGTCAGGCGCGTCGGCTGGCCTTGCGCGCCGACCAGGCGCTGTTTATAGGCGGGATGAATGCCGGACTCGTCGGTGACCAGGAAGGCCGTGCCCATCTGCACCGCCGCTGCGCCCAGCGCCAGCGCCTGGCGGATATCGGCGCCGCTCATGATGCCGCCGGCGGCGATCACCGGAATGTCCACGGCTTGCACCACCGCCGGCCAGAGTTCGGCGGCGGTAAGGGTCGCGTCTTCCTGGCGGCCGAGGAAGGTGCCGCGGTGGCCGCCGGCCTCGATGCCGGAAGCGATCACGGCATCGGCGCCGATGGCTTGCCAGGCCAGCGCCTCGTCGACCGTGGTGACGGTGCCGATGACCAGGATGCCGGCCGCGTGCAGGCGTTCGACCTGGAGGGCGTCGAGGATGCCGAAGGTGAAGCTGGCGGCGGCCGGGCGCAGGTCGAGCAGGGTCTCGAACTGGGCGTCGAAGTCTTCGCACCATTGTTTCGGTTGCGGCAGCTCGCTCCAGCCCAGGCTTTCCCAGACCGGACGCAGCAGTTCAACGCCTTGTTCGACTTCCTCGGCGGAAGGCGTGGGCGTGCGCTGGACGAAGAAATTCAGGAGGAAGGGATGGCTGGTGAGACTGCGGATACGCTCGACCTGGGTCCGCAGGACGGCGGGGGAAAGAAGCGAACCGGCCAGGGAACCGAGGGCGCCGGCGTTCGAGACGGCGGCCACCAGCTCGGGAGTGGTGGCGCCGCCGGCCATCGGACCCTGGACGATCGGCAGCTTGAACAGCGAACTGAACTCCATACGGCATCCTTCCGCAAAACGATTCAATTAAGCAAAGCTTACCAGATCGTGAAACGGGTGGCGGAAATGTGGTGGATGACTGCTGGCGCTGACGACGGGCAGGTGTTTACCTTGTCTTTGGCGCCGCACGGCATATCCTTCAGGACAGGCACTGCCGTACCGCAGCGGCCGAGTCAGGGGAATGCGATGGAAAACCGGACCCATATCCTGTTGATGGAGCCGAACGATGCGGTGCGCGAACAGCTGGGCGGCCAGTTGCGGCTGTACGGCATGACGGTGACCGAGGCCGACGACCTTGCCCATGCCCGGCGCTTGTGCCGGCAGCAGAGCTTCAGCCTGGCTGTGCTGGATTTTCCGTCGCCGGGCCTGGAAACGCTGGCGCTGGTGCGCACGCTGCGGGTGAAAGCGGGCACGCCGGTGATCTTGCTGGCAAGGCAGCAGGATCCGGTACAGCTGGTTGCAGGCTATGGCAGCGGCGCCGACGACTACATCGTCAAGCCCTGCAATCCGTGCGAACTGGTGGTGCGCATCCATGCGGTGCTGCGCCGCATGCCCCGTACCAGCCAAACACGTCCTGCCCTGCCTGCCGCCAGTTACCGCTTCGGAGACTGGGTATTCGATGTCGAAAAACGCCAGTTGCGCGGCCCCGACGACACCCTCGTCCCCCTCAGCAGCGGCGAATTCCGGCTGTTGCGGGTGCTGGTCGCGCATCCGAACACGATACTCAGCCGCGAACGCCTGCTCGAACTCACCGCCGGCAGCGATCCGCAAGCTTTCGATCGCAGCATCGACAGCCAGGTCAGCCGCCTGCGCAGGAAAATCGAAACCGATCCACGCCGGCCGCAGCTGCTGAAAACCGTCTGGGGCAATGGCTACATCCTGGCCACCGACGTGCATCCGGCCTGAAGCGCCGGCACAGCCGCATTTCCGCGCAGCGCCCTGCCTGAAAACGCTCCACCCAGCGCTTCCACGAAACAGACGCGAACAGCGGACGCCAGCCCTCGCCGGCTTTGCGTTTCAGTTCACAACAGCAAGCTTACCAGATCGTAAACGCTGCGCCAGAGGCGCAACTGTGGATAAGCTTCTTGATATCCACAGGAACGGTTTGTGCAAAAACGCGGCTTTTTCCACGCTCGGAATTGTTGTCCAGATTTGCCACCAGGAACATACAGCAGCAAATCACCGGCTTATACCGCGCGTAAACCGATGATTTCTCGTCCGTTAACCACCTTATCCACAGAAAGTGGCAGTTGTTAACACTACTACTATCCTTGTATACCTATTTTGGTTGTAAACCTGAGCTGCCTCGCGCTGAACAGCCGAAAAAAAAATTTTCGCTGCAAGCTCGACTGTTGGTGGAAAGCCTCACTTCCCGCTGTGCTGGAGTCCGGTTCGCTGGCCAGGCTGCACGACAACGCTGTTCACCTGCCCGCAGGTTCGGCAGGAAGGATGTCGGCTGCGCTGGTTGGGGCAACTGTGGACAAGCCCATGTATATCCACAGGAAGGAATGTGCAGAACGGCTGACTTTTCGCGGCTTCCAGAATTTGTACAAAAACCGTGCAAGCAGAAACAAGGTTTGTCCAGCCCATCAGGAAGCACGTAAACCGTTGACGCTGTGGAGAAAAACGGCTTTATCCACAGTTCAGCGGGCGTTTACTACTACTACTATCTTTATATCTATCTACTTATTAAGAAGATGAAATGCAGAAAGCGACGGGAAAAGCCAAAACCCGGTCGCGGTACTGCCTGCGCCATCGTCATGCCAACAGAAAACCGTTTGGCAGGAAGTCGCGACCCGGATTCCTTGCCGACTTCGGAAGCACATCGGCCGGCAAGGGCTGGCTGAAAAACCTGGCGAAGCGCTGCGGCTTCGGCATGGCATCGACACCCGCTGGAAATCGCGCAGGCCGATCATGCCGAAACCTGTACCTGGTGCCTGCCCTCGCGTGCGGAAAACAAGGCGCGGTCCAGCCTTGCCTTGCCCGCCCTTGGAATACGACGCGCTGGAAGTTCGCTCAACAGCCGCTTTACAGGCAAAAAGTGCTGTGCAGGCAGCCCGGCTGTGGACAAGCCGCTGGATATGCACAGGATCGGATGTGCAGAAACGTCCCGTTTGCAGACAAGCCGTTTTTTTTCCAACATCCGTGCAAGCTGGATACAATCCTTGTCCAGCCGGTTCGCGCCGATGTAAACCGCTGATCTTGTGGAGAAAATTCTTCTTATCCACAACAACATCATCGTTTACTATCACTATCAGTTTTATATATACGTTTACTACTGTAAACAGCAGAAACCGCGAACAGCGGGGACAAGTGCAGCAAAACGGCGTCCAGCCCCTTGCCTGACCCTTCTTCAACCTGAAAAACAAGCAAAAATATGCGTCTAGGGATCATCAGCGCCTTGTACGAAGAACAGCAGGGGCTCGTGGAGGCCATGCAGAGCCCCTACAAGCTCATCCATGGTCAGCGCGAGTACTGGCTCGGACAACTCTGGGAAATCGACGCTGTGTGCGTTTTATCGCGTATAGGCAAGGTTGCAGCCGCCATGACAGCGACAACCCTTGTGGAGAAGTTCGGAGTTACGCACATCCTGTTTACCGGCGTTGCCGGTGCCGGCGACAAAACGGTGCGGGTGGGCGATATCGTGGTGGCCGAATCGCTGGTCCAGCACGACATGGATGCCAGTCCGCTGTTCCCGCGCTTCGAAGTGCCGCTGACCGGCCTCACCCACTTCCCTGCCGACCATCACCTGGGTACGCGCCTGGCCGATGCGGCCCATGTTTTCCTGGACAGCGATTTCGATACCGCCATCGATCCGCTCGAGAAAGCGGTGTTCGATTTGTCGCGGCCACGGATACACCGCGGCC
>Ga0308166_1000364_pt1 | contig 67101 bp, 71 predicted proteins | sample PhyCR2_2_FD_202137 | JGI IMG/M metagenome (GOLD analysis project Ga0308166, IMG submission 202137) | Phyllosphere microbial communities from UC Gill Tract Community Farm, Albany, California, United States - DLSLCC.R2 | ecosystem: Host-associated > Plants > Phyllosphere > Unclassified | place...
TCCGCGATGAGGGGGTGGGGGTCGCTGTACACGTGGTCGAAGATCTTCTCGGCGGTGGGCGATCCGAGTTCGACACTGCGCGAACGCAGGTCTTCCGCGGCGTCGGCGGCCTCGGCCTCCACGTCGGCGAAGAACTGTCCTGCGGCCCCCCTGTTCTCGAGGAACGCGCGCATGCGGTCGATCGGGTCACGCAGCGCCCACGACTGCTCCTCATCGGAGCCGCGGTACTTCGTGGGGTCGTCGCTGGTGGTGTGCGCGCCGAGACGGTACGTGACCGCCTCGATCGCCCGGGGACCCTGGCCGCTGCGGGCTTCGTCGAGAGCGACGCGCGACACGGCGTAGCTGGCGAGCACGTCGTTGCCATCGACACGGACACTGGGGATTCCGTAACCCGCGCTGCGCTCGACGAGCGGCACCCGCGACTGCGTCGACACGGGCACCGAGATCGCCCAGTGGTTGTTCTGCAGGAAGAAGACCGTCGGCGCCTGGTAGCTGGCGGCGAAGACCATCGCCTCGTGAACGTCGCCCTGGCTCGATGCGCCGTCGCCATAGTAGACGATGACGGCTTCGTCCTTGTCGAGGTCTCCGGTGCCCGAGCGGCCGTCGAAGTTCAGGCCCATGGCGTAGCCGGCCGCGTGCAGCACCTGCGAGCCGAGCACGAGCGTGTAGAGACGGGTGTTGCCGTTCTTGGGGTCGGTCGGATCCCAGCCGCCGTGCGAGACACCGCGCATGAGCTTGATGATGTCGACGGGGTCGACACCCCGGATGCGCGTCACGGCGTGCTCACGGTACGACGGGAAGATCGTGTCCTGTGCACGAGCGGCACGGGCGGATCCGACCTGGGCGGCCTCCTGCCCACGACTCGGCGGCCACAGGGCGAGCTGCCCCTGACGCTGCAGGTTCGTCGCCTGGGTGTCGATCGCGCGGATGACCACCATGTCGCGATAGAACTGCTCGAGCTCGGCATCGCTGATCGCCTCGATCAGCGACAGGTACCGCTCAGCAGCCGCGCTCGGTGTGTAGCGGCCGTCCTGATCGAGGACGCGGACGAGTTCAATCTCAGACGAGGTCACGATGCCACGCTACCGCCGCGCGCATGCCCGGTCACGCATACCTAGGACGTCCTCGCATCTGCCGGGAAACCGGAGAAATGGCGGGATGGAGGCCCTCAGATCAGGGTCGAGGCGACGTCGAGCACACGCGTCACGGACTCTTCCTCTCCGACCGAGATGCGGATGCCGTCGCCCGGGAACGGACGCACGATCAGGTCGGCCGAGACGAAGGCCGCCGCCACCTCGACGGTGCGCTCGCCGGTGGGGAGCCAGATGAAGTTGGCCTGCGAGTCGGGCACGTCCCAGCCCTGCGCCCGGAGCCCCTCGAGCAGGCGTGTGCGGCGCTCGACGATCACGGCGACCCGCTCGAGAAGCTCGCCCTCGGCGTCGAGGCTCGCGATCGCGGCGTTCTCGGCGGCGGAGGTGACGGAGAGCGGGATGCCGGTGGTGCGAGCGGCATCGAGGACCTTCTCGTGGCCGATCGCATAGCCGATGCGCAGGCCCGCGAGTCCGTAGGCCTTCGAGAAGGTGCGCAGCACGACGACGTTCGGATGCCGTTCGAATACACGCTCTGCGAGGCCGTCGACCGCACCGGGGGCGGTGACGAACTCGGCGTAGGCCTCGTCGAGGATGATCAGGACGTCGGTGGGGACGCGTTCGACGAACGTCGCGAACTCGTCGCTCGTGATGATCGGACCCGTGGGGTTGTTGGGCGTGCAGAGGATGACCGCGCGAGTGCGGTCGGTGACGGCATCCGCCATCGCATCGAGGTCATGGCGGCCGTCGGCTGTGACCGGCACCTGCACCCCGGTGCCGCCGGCGACGAGCGGCAGGCTCGGGTAGGCCTCGAACGACCGCCAGGCGTAGACGACCTCGTCGCCGATCGAGACGGTGGCGAGGATCAGCTGCTGCAGGATCGACACGCTGCCCGCGGCCACGTGCACCTGGTCGGGCTCGACCGCGTAGCGCGCGCCCAGCCGCTCGCGGAGCCTCCCGGCTGTCGCGTCCGGGTAGCGGTTGATCGGCGTCGTGTGCTGCAGGGCGGCCGCGACCGAAGGCAGCGGCTCGAACGGGTTCTCGTTGCTCGAGAGCTTGAAGGCATCTGGCCCTGCCTGCTTGCCCTGACGGTACGGCGCGAGGGCGGCGATGGCGGGGCGGATGCGCGGCAGGATCGGTTCGGTCACAAGGATGAGTCTAGATTCACCGCCCTCCGGCGGAGCGCGTGGGAGACTGGGCTGACTATGCGCTTCATCATCCGAGTCGTCGTCAATGCGTTCGCCCTCTGGGTCGTGACGCTGATCCCCGCCCTGCAGGTGCAGATCCAGGCGTTCGCGCCGGGTGAGACCCTGCAGCTGGTGCTGACCCTGCTCGCGGTCGCCGCGATCTTCGCGCTCGTGAACACGATCATCGGCACGGTCGTCAAGATCGTCGCGTTCCCGCTGTACATCATCACCCTGGGCCTCATCGGGTTCGTGATCAACGGCTTCCTGCTGTGGCTCACCGCCTGGATCACGAGCGGCTTCGGCTGGGGGCTCACCGTCGGCAGCTTCTGGTGGGGCGTCCTCGCGGCGTTGATCATCTCGCTGATCAACGGTGTCTTCGGCTTCATCCTGCGCCCGCAGAGCAAGAAGCAGCGGCGCGACTGACGCCCACCCGCGCGTGGGCGATCACCCGACCCGCTCGGCGTGGTACTCGGTGCGCTCGATGACCTCCGCCGTGTCGAGCTCCCTCCAGAACTCGTCCGCCGCATCGATCCGGGGATCGCTCGACGTGTCGGCCGCCTCGGCAGTCTCGATGTACGTGTCGAGGTGGTGAGCGTCGACGAGCCAGTCCTCGGGAGTGTCGCCCGGGTTGCCCTGGGTCGAGATGACCATGCTGTCGACCGATCCCGTGCCCTCGGGCGAACCGCCACCCGCGAGCGCCGGGACGGGGTCATCGGTGTGCCTGAGCTGGATGATCGTCTGATCGTCGTCGAGGGTGGGTTCGACAGGACTGCCCGCGGTGATCTGCATCTGCACGTCGAATTCGCTCTCCATCGCGAGGTGCGCGGTGATCATTCCCGATTGCGAGTGCGCGACCACGTCGACCTCGTCACCGGGCTGCGCTCCCGCCGCCTCGAGGGCATCGAGCGTGGCCTGGTACGACGCCGCATCCTGCTCGGTGTAGAGCTCGATGTTGGACTTGGAGTCCCACGGCTCCTTTCCTCCCCATCCGACGCTCTGCGTCCCTTTCAGATAGGCGACGTACTTGGTGCTGCCGTCGGCGAACGAGTACTTCTCGACGGCGATCTGCGCCCCCGCGGTGACCGGCATGCGACCCAGAGCCCCCGCTATGCCCGATGGAGCACCGGCGGGCGACGAGGTCTTCACCGGGGCGACCGAGACGCGATCGGCCGTGCCCTTCAGCGTCTCTCCGGGGTGCACCTTGCCGAAACCCGAGGTGATGCCCACCAGCGCCACGGTTCGGAAGACATCGTCGTAGATCGAGGGAGTCACGATGTTGCCGACGAGGCCCTCGAATCGCCCAGACCGCCACCGGGCGATCAGCTCATCGGCCAGGCCCGCAATGCGGTCATCCGATGCCGCCAGCCGATCGGCACGTCGCGTGAGTCGAAGCGCTCCGCTCGGATCGGTGTGCGACAGCATCTCGGCCTCGGCGCGCAGCTCGACGTATTCGTAGGCGTCGGCCATGAGCAGGGTGGAGGTGGCGGCGCTCTGGCACTCCGAATGAAGGCGGGCGATGCGCTGCCCCGACGACCACAGCTCGACCGTGTCGACCTGTGCGCTGAAGCCCGGGGTGTCGAGGATGACCTGATAAGCGCGCAGGAGAGCGGAGCGCGCGTCGTCGTAGTGCGAGGCGACGCCCTCGATTCGTCGAGCGACGTCTCGCAGCGCGTCGGGGTCGACCGCGATGGCCCCGCCGTGGTCGATCGTCAGCCCGGTCACGAGAGCTCTGCCCGTTCGACCTCGGTTTCGCGGCTGCGCGTCTCGGTGGCCTCGACGCGGGTGCGCACCCGCAGGTCGTCGAGCGACTCCTGCATCGCGCGCACTCCGTCGGAGTGCCAGTCGGTGTCGGAGGCGAGGACCGCGAGCGACGCGCGGACATCGTCGAGCGCGTCGACAGCGGTGCCGAGCGCGGCGACCGCCTGGGCTTTCGCCCACGCGCCGTCGGCCGTGCCGGCGTGTGCGAGTGCAGAGGAGTACATGCGCTCAGCATCCGCGATCCGCGTCATACGCGGAGGGCGAAGATGCCCGTGATCACGGGGATGGTGAGCAGCCGGCCATGACCGTGATCCGTGCAGAACGAGACTGTCGCAGGCGTCGCGCACGACGCGGGCGTCGCGCGATCGGGCGGCGACCGGCAGAATAGGACGGTGACATCCCCGGATCCCTTCCGCGTGATCTTCGTGTGCACGGGGAACATCTGCCGCTCTCCGATGGCAGAGGTGGTGTTCCGCGAACTCGCGGAGAGGCAGGGACTGGGCTCGCGAATCGTGTCGCGCAGTGCCGGGACGGGCGATTGGCATGTCGGCGAACGCGCCGACCATCGCACGCTCGACTCCCTCGAGCGCCGCGGATACGACGGCTCGCTGCACCGCGCGAAGCAGTTCACCTTCGCCTCGTTCTCGGACAACGATCTTGTGGTCGCGCTCGACCGCACGCACGAGCGCATCCTTCGCGAATGGGCCCACAACGAAGACGAAGAGGGCAAGGTCACCCTGCTGCTCGCGTTCGATCCGGAGGCACCGAGCCACGACGTGCCCGACCCCTACTACGCCGGCCCCGAGATGTTCGATTCGGTGCTCGGTATGATTGAGACGGCGACTCGCGGGCTGTTCCGCCAGCTCGAGCCGGCTCTTCGCCAGCCCCGCACGCCCCGCACGCCCGGGGCCCGATCAGGAGGACTCCCCTGACTTTCCAGCCTTCGCTCCCGCCGCAGCCCCTGAGCCCCCTCGACGGTCGCTACCGCGGCGCCGTCGCCGGCCTCGCCGACTTCCTCTCCGAGGCGGGTCTGAACCGCGCCCGTGTCGAGGTCGAGGTGGAGTGGTTGATCGCCCTCACCGACCGCTCGCTCTTCGAGACGAGCCCGCTCTCGGATGCCGACAAGGAGCGCCTGCGTGCCCTCTACCGCGACTTCGGTCAGGCCGAGATCGACTGGCTCGCCGAGAAGGAAGCCGTCACCCAGCACGATGTGAAGGCGATCGAGTACCTGGTGCGGGATCGGCTGTCATCCCTCGGCCTCGATTCGATCGCCGAGCTCACGCACTTCGCCTGCACGAGCGAGGACATCAACTCCGCCTCGTACGCGCTCACCGTGAAGCGCGCGGTCGAAGAGGTCTGGCTTCCCGCCCTCGACGTCGTGATCGCGAAGCTCCGCGAGCTCGCAGCCGAGCATGCCGATGCCGCGATGCTCTCGCGCACGCACGGACAGCCGGCCACGCCGTCGACCATGGGCAAGGAGATCGCCGTCTTCGCCTGGCGTCTCGAGCGTGTGCGGGCCCAGATCGCGGCATCCGACTACCTCGCCAAGTTCTCGGGCGCGACGGGCACGTGGTCCGCCCACCTGTCGGCCGACCCGGACGCCGACTGGCCCACGATCTCTCGCGAATACATCGAGGGCCTCGGCCTGGGCTTCAACCTGCTGACGACGCAGATCGAGTCCCACGACTGGCAGGTCGAGCTGTACGACCGCGTCCGTCACGCCGGCGGGATCCTGCACAACCTCGCGACGGACATCTGGACGTACATCTCGCTGGGCTACTTCGCGCAGATCCCCGTCGCGGGCGCGACCGGTTCGTCGACGATGCCGCACAAGATCAACCCGATCCGCTTCGAGAACGCCGAGGCGAATCTCGAGATCTCGGGAGCACTGCTGGCATCCCTCGGTCAGACGCTGGTGACCAGCCGCCTGCAGCGCGATCTCACCGACTCGACCACGCAGCGCAACATCGGTGTCGCATTCGGACACTCGCTGCTCGCGATCGACAACCTGCGGCGTGGGCTGAACGCGATCTCGCTGTCGCGCGACGTGCTGCTCGCCGACCTCGACGTGAACTGGGAGGTCCTCGCCGAGGCGATCCAGACCGTCATCCGCGCCGAGGTCGTAGCCGGTCGCTCGTCGATCACCGACCCCTACGCTCTGCTCAAGGAGCTCACCCGCGGACACCGCGTGGGCGCGGCCGACCTCGCGGCCTTCGTCGAGGGACTCGAGATCGGGGATGCGGCGAAGCAGCGTCTGCTGGCGTTGACCCCCGCGTCCTACACAGGCCTCGCCGAGCAGCTCGCGACGTAGGTCACCGCGGCGGATGCGGGGCCAGTAGCGCATCGCCCACGCCATGCGGGGTCAGTCGCGCATCGCTGCACGCCGACCGGGATCGACAGCGCACCGCTGCACGCCGACCGGGATCGACAGCGCACCGCCCACGCTATGCGGGGCCAATAGCGCACCGCTGCACGCCGAATCGAACGCGCAACTGACCCCGCACGGATTTCCGTCGGAAGTGAGTGCGTCGTATCCGGGCCCGCTCGATGACGCATCCGGAACTCGCGAAAGCACATCACACGCTCTATGCGGGGTCAAAAGTGCTTCGCCCACGCCACGCGGGGTCAAAAGTGCTTCGCCCACGCCATGCGGGGTCAAAAGTGCGTCGCAACTAGCGGGATCGGATGCGAAACTGACCCCGCACCGAAACCGGATGCGAACTGACCCCGCACCGAAACCGGATGCGAAAGTGACCCCGCCCGCCACGCGGGGCCAAAAGTGCGTCGCCCACGCCATGCGGGGTCAAAAGTACACCGTAGCTAGCGGGATCGGATGCGGAAGTGACCCCGCACCGAAACCGGATGCGGAATTGACCCCGCACCGAAACCGGATGCGAAAGTGACCCCGCCCGCCATGCGGGGTCAAAAGTGCATCGCAAGAAGCGGAATCGGATGCTCAACCGACCCCGCATAGACGTCGACGGAATCGACGAGGCCGCGGCGACAGCTCGCGAACGGCTACGGGCGGGGCTCGCCCGAGTACGCTCCGGCCGAGTCTCGCGGCATGAACGCGGCCGCGATCAAGGTCAGCACAGCCACGATCGCAGCGGCGATGAACACCCACACGGATGCCGAGATGATGGTCGCCGGGTCCTCGGGGCCGGCGCCCTGAGCGATGACCGAGTTCGAGATCGCCCCGAACACGGCCACTCCGAGCGCGCTTCCCGCCGACCGGGCGAAGGCGTTCATGCCGGTGACGGCGCCTCGCTCACCCCACCCGACCGAAGCCTGGGCGGCGATGAGGGTCGGTGCGGCACTCCACCCCAGGCCGAAACCGAGCACGAAAGCCACGGCCGCGATCGAGAACGGGTTGGGCCAGGGCGACACGACCGCGAGAGCGATCGCCGCGATGGCCGTGATCGACATGCCCGTGAGCGCGGTGCGGCGGAACCCGATGCGCAGGTACAGGCGCCCGGAGTTCGCGGCGGCGAGCGGCCAACCGAGGGTCAGCGCCGCCACGGCGAGCCCCGACAGCAGCGGGGCGATGCCGATCGACCCTTCGAGATAGGCGGGCGCGAAGCTCGTGACACCCGTCATCAGGGCGCCGATGCCGAGCGACACGATCGTGGTCGTGAGGATGAGCGGTCGCGCAGCCAGTCGCAGGTCGACGATCGGCTCGGCGGCCCGCCGTTCCACGAACCCGAAGGCGAGCAGCGCCAGGACTCCGAGACCGAAGCAGATCGCACTGGGCACGGAGATCCACGCCCACGCGTTGCCGCCCTCCAGCATCCCGAGGATGAGACCGGTGAGGCCGATCGTGAGGAGCACGGCCCCCGCATAGTCGATCCGATGCCGCTGCGTCTGCTTCTCTTCGTGATACTTGCGCAGCAGCATCCATCCCGCGATCAGACAGAGCGGGATGTTGACCCAGAAGATCCATCGCCACGCGTCGAGCTGGGCGAAGATCCCGCCGAGGGCGGGGCCGACGACCGACGAGATCGCCCAGACCGAAGCGATGTAGCCCTGCACCTTGGCGCGCTCGGCGACCGTGTAGATGTCGCCGACGATGGTCATCGACATCGGCGCGACCGCCCCGGCGCCGAGACCCTGGACGATGCGGAAGATGATCAGGGAGGTCATGCTCCAGGCGAAGCCCGACAGCAGGGAGCCGAGCAGGAAGAGTCCGATGCCGAGCAGGATGATCGGCTTGCGCCCCACGGTGTCGGCGAAGCGCGAGTAGATCGGCACGCTGACGGCCTGGGCGAGGAGGTAGACCGAGAAGAGCCACGGGAACTGCTGGTAGCTGCCGAGATCGCGGACGATGCTGGGCACCGCCGTCGCGAGGATGGTCGCATCGATCGCGATGAGCCCGGTGGCGAGCATGAGTGCACCGAGCACCGGACCACGGGTCGATCGGAGTCCGATGGAGGCGCGGTCGATCGAGGCAGTCACTTCAGTGACAAGCGCGCGGGCGCGGGGACTATTCCGGAGGGATGCCGCAGACTCCTGCGCCGCACGTCAGCACAGAGGCGCCGCGCATCACGACTGGGCGCTGTGAGTCAGGAGGAGGCGCCGCGACCGGGCCCGTCGGACTCTGGCTCGTCGGGCGTCTCGGGGTCGAAGAGCACCGGGCGGTCGACCGTCTTGGTGACATCGGCAGGATCGACCACGAGGATCAGCATCGCCAGGAACAGCAGCGTGACGATGAACGCGCCGCCGCCGACCACCAGGCCGAGAGCGATCGGGGTGAGTCCGTCGTAGGAGCCGTTCGCGATGGCGGCGTTGACCCGGGCGGTGAAGGCGCCGGTCGACACGAGCGTCACGATCGCGGCGAAGACGCCGCAGCCGAGGGCGATGCCCAGCAGGTGCAGTGGGCGCAGGATGTCGCGCCGGGTGGGCTTCTCGTCGCTCATCGGTCTCCTCCGTGCCCGGCAGGGGCAGGGTCGTTCTCGGTAGCTGCGAAGTCGGCGACGGCGTCGGCGCGCTTCGGGGTGAGCCCGGCGATGCCGAGGAAGACGGCGACGACGGCGGCGTACCCGCCGAACATGCCGACGCCCAGGATGATGCCGGTGAGCTCGAATTCTCCTGCACCCTCGATGGCGTAGGGCTGCACGAAGCCTGCGGGGATCGCCAGCAGCAGCACGGCGAGCAGCAGACCGAACGCACCCAGGGTGATCGAATCACGTGCCGTGGGGTCGCCCGTTCGACGGCCGCGCAGACCGACGACCAGCTCGAGGACTCCGGTGGCCGCCGCCCAGGCGATCACGACCACGAAGAACACATCGTCGGTGCGCCAGGCCGGCACACCAGCCGTCATTCCCGCGGCGAAGCCCAGGATGGCGAGGACCACCGACGGCCAGCGCTGCCCTGCAGGGAACACGAGCCAGGCGGCGACGATCAGCACGAGGCCGGTCGTGAGCACGAAGCCGCTGAAGACGGAAAGGCCGACGGCCGCCGAATGGTCGGGCGAGAAGGTGATCATCACGGCCGCGGCGGCGGCGAAGAGCGCGCGCAGCAGCTGAAGGTGACGCACGGTGAACGCGCGGGCAGGGGCAGACATGACGATCCAGAGTCCTCCGGGGTGTTGCTCCCAGTCTACGCGGGGGCACGGAGTGGGCGCGGACGCCGGGAAAGAGGTGCTCGCGGACGCGGGAGGAGAGGTGTTCGCGGGGCCCGATGGATCTCCCCAGATCGATCATCAGACCCCGCGACAGAACGCAGCGACGGGGGCGACACCGCGTTATAGGCCGATCGGTCGCGAGGTCGGGCACCCTGCTCACGACTGTTCAGCCCAGCTGACCCCAGAAATAGCACCTCGTCCCCTACGCGATGCCGGTGTGGTCGTATGCTCACTGTAGAACGCGATTCTTCACATACCGGAGGGGGTGCTGTGATGAGTATGGAAAGTGGCATCCGCCGGTATGCCGATGTATTTGCAGCGTCCTTCCGTGACGCGATCAATGCACGTGGATTGACTCTGGCGAGACTGCACGAGCAGCTGCGCGCCCGCGGCAACAGCGTCTCGATGGCGACCCTCAGCTACTGGCGCTCCGGCGCTCGACGGCCGGAGGGAGCCCAGTCGATGGCGGCGCTGAGCGACATCGAGCAGCTGCTGCACCTCGAGCCCGGTTCTCTCACCGCACTTCTCGGCACCACCAACCGCACAGGTCCGCTCGGGCCCAATCAGTTCCCGCTCGACGAGCAGGAACTCGAGGAGGCGGTGAAAGAGGCCTTCGCGGCCCTCGGTGCCGAGTACCCCGACACCTCGCGCGAGCTGACCACGCATTCGGTGACGGATGTGGATGCCGACGGCAATGTCTCGTACTCGATCACGCGCAGCATCGTGCAGTCGACCGTCGGCACGGTCTCCTCGATCCCGTTCCTCGAGATGACTCCGGGGGTGAGCACCCCCGCCCCGATCATCAATGCGGTAGCCGGCGGCCGGATCGCGGCCCGCTACTCGCATCCGAACGGGGAGGTGCACGGCGTGCTGTTCGAGCTCGACGTGCCGCTGACCGCTCCGAGCACGTCGATGGTGGAGTGGTCGGTCGAGTATCCGCCCGGGTATCCGCCGCAGCGCGAGACGGGTCACGCCGTCGCTCGGCAGTGCCGCGAGCTGCTGGTCTGGACCCGATTCCACCCCGACGCCCTGCCCGATCACATCGAAGAACGGGCCGAGACGCCGACCGGCACCAAGACGACGGTCCTGTCGCTCGAGGGCCGAAACTCGGTGCATCAGGTTCGGCGGGCCTTCGGCCCCGGACTCCTCGGAGTCTCCTGGACCTACGCCGACGGCCGCTGACCCGCACACCCCGCGGCGCCGCCGCGCCGCACGATCAGCCGGGCTGCTCGCCGACCGCGACCGCGCGTCCCGGTGTGTTGGACCACTGGCTCCACGATCCGGGGAACACCTTGGCCTCGATGCCGGCCTCATCGAGCACCAGCGCGGTGTGCGCGGCCGTGATGCCGGAGCCGCAGTACGCCGCCACCGGCGTCCCCTCAGTCACGCCGACGGCCGCGAAGGTCGCCTGAAGGGTGTGCACGTCGAGGATCTTGCCCTCGGCATTCAGATGAGCCGCCATCGGCAGGTTGAGCGCGCCGGGGATGTGTCCGCCGATCGGGTCGAGCGGCTCGTGATCACCCCGGTACCGTTCGGGAGCTCGCACATCGAGCAGCACACCACTCTCGGGGAACGACGCCGCCTCGTCGATCGAGATCGCGTCGCCGCCGATCTCGTCGAGGACGACATCGCCCGGCTCGACCTCCACCTCGTCGGTCGCGAGCGGCAGACCGGCCGCCGTCCAGGCGCGGATGCCGCCGTCGAGCACCCGGACATCGACGCCGCCCTGTCGCAGCAGCCACCACGCGCGCGAGGCGCTGAGCCCCTTCGCGTCGTCGTAGGCCACGACCACGTCGCCCTGGTTCACGCCCCACCGGCGTGCAGCATCCTGCAGCGTCTGCGTGGACGGCAGCGGGTGGCGCCCCTCCGACGGGTCGCCGTGCGTCGCGAGCTCGGTGGAGAGTGGAACGTAGACGGCTCCGGGAATGTGGCCGCCGAGATAGTCGGCATGCCCGTCGGGGCGGTCGAGCCGCCAGCGCACGTCGATCACTCGGACGGGCGCCTCAGACGCCCGCAGCTCGTTCAGTTCATCGACGCTCACGAAGTTGCTCATGAGGCGAGGCTACCGAGTTCGCCCGATGCTCATGGCCGTCGGCGCCGCATTCCGTCACGGGGCCGTCTGCGCCGGCGCTAGGCTCGACCCGGCCGCGTCGAGAAAGGACCGCATGTCCACTCGATTCCGCTGGATGAGCCTGCGTCGGCAGGAGATCGCCCTCATCGCAGTGACGGCGGTCTGGGGCGGCACGTTCCTGCTCGTGCACTGGGCGATGCAGCACTCGGGACCCTGGTTCTTCGTCGGCATCCGGTTCCTGGTCGCCGGCCTGATCAGCGTCGTCATCTTCCGGCGCGTGCTGCGAGGCATCCGGTGGCGCGACATCGGCGCCGGTGTCGCGATCGGCGTGATGATCTACCTGGGCTACGGACTGCAGACCGTGGGGCTGCAGACCATCGACTCGAGCACGTCGGCCTTCATCACGGCGATGTACATCCCGCTCGTGCCGCTCGCCCAGTGGGCGGTGTTCCGCAAGCGTCCACCTGCCATGGCTTTCGTGGGCGCGGGACTCGCCTTCCTCGGGCTGATGCTCATCGCCGGCCCCGATGCGTTCGCCCTCACACTGGGGTCGGGCGAGATCCTCACCATGATCAGCACCCTGCCGATCGCGGCCGAGATCATCCTGATCAGCGTGTTCGCCGGGAGGATCGATCTCGGGCGGATCACGATCATCCAGCTCCTCACCGCCGGGGCGCTCGGCATCCTGACCATGCCGGTCGTCGGTGAGGGACTGCCCGAGTTCTCGTGGATCTGGGTCGGCTGCGCGATCGGGCTCGGGGCGGCGAGCTGCATCATCCAGCTCACGATGAACTGGGCGCAGAAGTCCGTCTCGCCGACCCGCGCGACCATCATCTATGCGGGCGAGCCGGTGTGGGCCGCCGCGATCGGCCGCATCGCCGGCGAGCGCCTGCCCGTGACGGCGCTGATCGGCGGCGCACTCGTCGTGCTCGGCATCCTGGCCAGTGAGCTCAGACTCGTGCGCCGCCGGGACAAGGCACCGGCACCAGCACCAGCACCAGCACCAGCACCAGCACCAGCACCAGCACCGGAGTAGCAGTCGTAGGTCGAGCCCGTCCCGTTCAGACGGTGAGCAGGACCTTCGTGGCGCGACGCTCGTCCATGGCGCGGTAGCCTTCGGCGGCGTCCTCGAGCGGAAGCGTGAGGTCGAACACCTTTCCGGGGTCGATCTTGCGGTCCCAGATCAGCTGGATCAGCTCGGGGAGGAAGCGGCGCACCGGGGCGGGGCCGCCGTGCAGGTGCACGCCCGAGAAGAAGAGCTCCTCTCCGGGCAGCGCGACGTCGTGCGAGACGCCGACGTATCCGACGTGACCGCCGGGGCGGGTCGCGCGGATCGCCTGCATCATCGACTCCTGCGTGCCGACGGCCTCGATCACCGAGTGCGCGCCGAGCCCGTTCGTGAGCTCCTTGATGCGGGCCACGCCCTCGTCTCCGCGCTCCTCCACGATGTCGGTCGCGCCGAACTCGCGCGCCAGCGCCTGGCGGTCGGTGTGACGGCTCATCGCGATGATCCGCTCGGCGCCGAGTTCACGTGCGGCGAGGATGCCGAGCAGCCCCACTGCTCCGTCACCGACCACGGCGACGGTCTTGCCCGGGCCGACCTCTGCGGCGACGGCGGCGAACCAGCCGGTGCCCAGCACATCGGATGCAGCGAGCAGCGAAGGGATCAGATCGGCGTCGGGCTGCCCCGGCGTCGCGACGAGCGTGCCGTCGGCGTGCGGGATCAGCGAGTACTCGGCCTGGGTCCCGAAGGCTCCCATCGGCACGACATGCACGCAACGGGACTGGTATCCGGCCTGGCAGATCTCACAGGTGTTGTCCGAGGCCATGAACGATCCGACGACGAAGTCGCCGACCTTCACCGTCTTCACCTCGGAGCCGATCTCCTCGACGATGCCGACGTACTCGTGACCCATCGGGTCGTGGTCGACCTCGTTCGCGCCGCGATAGGGCCACAGGTCGGATCCGCAGATGCAGGTCGCGGCTATCCGGATCACGGCATCGGTCGGACGGGTGATGGTCGGCTTCTCGCGTTCCTCGACGCGAACGTCGCCGGGGGCGTACATGACTACTCCACGCATGAGTGGTGCTCCTTCGGTGTTGTGTGTCCAGTCAACTCCCGATGGCGCGCCCGCGGGAGGCTCTGATAAGACACCCCTCGTGGGAATAGACGCGCGCACATCGCGTTTCATCCCACATGATTGAAACTTCAACCGTCGTTCCGGTCGCCATCGAGCGCACGCGCGTGCGTGTGCCGATGCGCTTCGCCGACGGGTTCTCCACCACGGCAGATGTCGTGACGTTCGACGGTCTGGTCGATGGCCGCGAGCACCTGCTGCTCGGCCTCGGCGACTGGAGGGCTGCGCTCGACCGCGCAGCCGACGGCGGGGACGCGCCTCTCGTGCGCCCGCACAGCGAATGCCTGACCGGCGATGTCTTCGGCTCCGAGCGCTGCGACTGCGGTCCGCAGCTGCGGGAAGCCGTCGAGCGCATCGCCGAGGAGGGCGGATTCCTGCTCTACCTGCGCCAGGAGGGTCGCGGCATCGGCCTGTACGCCAAGCTCGACGCGTACGCGCTGCAGGACGCAGGGCTCGACACCTACGAGGCGAACGTGGCTCTCGGCCGCGGCGAGGACGAGCGCGACTACACGGTCGCGGCGCAGATGCTGCATGCGGTGGGCGTCGACAGCATCCGCCTGCTGAGCAACAACCCCGACAAGGCGGCGCAGCTCGAGTCCCTCGACATCCGCGTCACCGAGCACGTCCGCACCGGCGTGCACCTGTCGGACGCGAACCACCGCTACCTCGAGGCCAAGCGCGACCACACCTCGCACACGCTCGATCTCTCGGCCGCGTGATGAACGCGCAGGTGGTGCGCGACCGACGGCTCGACGACACCGAGATGCAGACGTGGCTGCCGACCATCCGGTTCGTCCAGCTGCTGCCTCAGGTGCTCGACCGCGCACTGAAAGCCGAGGCAGGACTCAAGCACGCGCACTACGCGATCCTCGTGACGCTGGCAGGCCAGGATGACCGTGCGATCCCGATGACCGAGCTCGCGCAGATCGCCGGGCTGAGCCGCTCACGACTCAGCCATGCGATCGATTCGCTCGAAGAACGCGGCTGGGTGACGCGCACGTCGTGCAGCAGCGACAAGCGCACTCTGACCGCCGCCCTGACGGATGCCGGTCGCGAGCTGCTGCGACGAGCAGCCCCCGTGCACGTGGCGCAGATCCGTGAGCTGATCCTCGACCCCCTCACCGAAGCCGAGCGGGAGCAGCTCGGCGCGATCACGGCCAAGCTGCTCCCGGGTGTGACTGCGGCTCTCTAGCTCACGCCTCGGGGATCTCCCGGCCGAAGGTCTCGAGCGTGACATCCTCGGGCTCGGGGCCACGGCGCACACCGGTGTCGAGCGCGTCGATCGCGCCGAGCTGATCAGCGGTGAGCTCGAAGTCGAACACGTCGAAGTTCTCGGCGATGCGGGCAGGGCGCACCGACTTCGGCAGCGCGGATCGACCCTGCTGCAGGTGCCAGCGCAGCATCACCTGAGCGGGCGACTTGCCGTGCTCGGCGGCGATGGCCGTGAGGGTCTCGTCATCGAACACGGATGCCCCGTTGGGGCGGTAGGCCGTGATGCCGCCGATGGGCGACCACGCCTGAGTCACGATGCCGACCGCGGCATCCGCCTGCTGCACCTCACGCTGCTGGAAGTAGGGGTGCACCTCGATCTGGTTGATCGCCGGGACGATGCTCGTCTCGGCCGCCAGCTTCTCGAGGTGCTCGACCATGAAGTTGCTGACGCCGATGGCGCGCACCCGGCCGTCGGCGAGCAGGGTCTCGAGTGCCTTGTAGGCGCCGAGCGTGAGGTCGAAGCGCGTGGGCAGCGCCTGGTGCAGGATCAGCAGGTCGAGCTGGTCGACGCCGAGCTTGCCGATCGACTTCTCGAACGCGTGCAGCGTCTCGTCGTAGCCGAAGTCGCTGATCCAGACCTTGGTCTCGATGAAGATCTCGTCGCGCGCGATGCCGGTTCGACGGATCGCCTCGCCCACCTCGCGCTCGTTGCCGTACGCAGCGGCGGTGTCGATCAGGCGGTAACCCGTCTCGAGGGCGGTGCTGACGGCATCGACGGTCTCGTCCGGTGCGGCCTGGAACACTCCGAAGCCGAGGGCGGGCATCTCGATGCCGTTGTTGAGGGTCAGTTGCGTTGTCATGTCCTCAGTCTGCGCGCGGTCTCGCACACGAGGGAGAGTCCACCAGTACCTCCCTCCATTGCGCGAGGAGGCGTACCGTCGAGGACATGGACACCCGCAACGAGGTGCGCGAATTCCTCTCGTCGAGGCGCGACCGCATCACCCCCGACCAGGCAGGCCTGCCCGCATACGGCGGGAACCGGCGCGTACCCGGGCTTCGCCGCGAAGAGGTGTCGCTGCTCGCCGGCGTCAGCGTCGACTACTACACCCGCCTCGAGCGGGGTGATCTGTCGGGCGTCTCCGACAGCGTGCTCGACGCGCTCGCCCGCGCCCTGCAGCTCGACGAGGCCGAGACGGCGCACCTGTTCGACCTCGCCCGCACGGCCCACGCGTCACCGGTCGCCCGCAAGCCGCGCAAGAAGGTCGAGACGCTGCGACCCAGCATCCTGCGCCTGCTCGACGCGATGACCGAGGCGCCCGCGATCGTGCGCAACAACTACTTCGACTACCTCGCGGCGAACGCGCTGGGCCGCGCGCTCTATGCACCGCTCTTCACGACCCCGGTGCCGAACAGCGCCCGCTTCGCCTTCCTCGACCCGGCCGCGCAGGAGTTCTACCCCGAATGGGAGCGCAACACCCGGGAGCTCGTTGCCGCGATGCGCGGCGAGGCCGGGCGCAATCCGTTCGACCGCACGCTCACCGATCTCGTGGGAGAGCTGTCGACGCGCAGCGAGCGGTTCCGCACCCTGTGGGCGGCGCACAACGTGCGCTTCCATCGCAGCGGCGTCAAGAAGATCAACCACCCCGTGGTCGGCGAGATGGAACTCACCTACGAGGCGTTCGAGCTGCCGGCCGATCCCGGCCTGCAGATGTCGACATACACGGCGGAGCCGGGGTCTGCATCGGAGGAGAAGCTGCGGATGCTCGCCAGCTGGGCGGCGACGGATGCTGCGGCATCCACCGCTTCGACCACCGGCTCCGCGGTGTCGGATCGCGCCGAAGCCTGACGCCCGCGCTCAAGCCGGCCCTCAGCCCGGCGTCGCGACCGGCCGCACGGTCAGGCTCTGCACCGAGACGCCGAAGGCTCCTGCCGCGTCGTTCAGCACGGAGTGCGTGACGCCGACACCACGGGCGCCGAACGTCACCGTCGTGTCGAGTCCGATCCACCCCTCGTCCGGCTCGCGGAAAAGATGCGCCGTGAGATCGACGTTCGGGAAGAACGCCGCGCCGATCGGCACGCGCGGAGTCATGCCGTTGGCGAGATCGACGACTCCGAGGGCACGCGCCGTCGAGCTGACCGTCTCGTCTGCGAGCAGCGGATGATGCGGGCGCACCCACACCGATGCCCTCCCCGGCTCCGCCTCCCGGTGACGGAAGTCACCCGAGCGCACGAACGCCCCCGGCCACACCGCGCCCGCCTGCCACTCCGCGTGCGAGTCGAGCGGGGTCATCACGGCGAGTGCACCGCCCTCGATCGCCGAGGTGTCGGCGGTCTGCATCAGCCAGGCCCGAAGGATCACCGCCGGGCGCCCGTCGTGACTCAGCGTCGCCTCGACCAGTTCGATCGTGCGCCCGGGACGCACGACGCGCACGTCGATCTCGACGACGTCGATCGGCAGCACCCCGAGAATGTCGTACGAGACGCGGGCGAGCACGAGCGCATCGTCACGGCGGGCGTCGCGATCGGTCTCGACGAGGTGCGCGAGGAGGCCGATCGTCGGAGCGATGTGCTGCTCGGACGTGTTCCACGCGCCCTGCACCTCCCCGGTGGCTCGGAAGGCTCTGTCGGAGAGGCGTTCGAAGTATGCGGTCACCATCGGATCGTAGAACGTCGTCATCGCACGAGCTGTCCGACGAGCAGCACCGCGCCGATCCCGATCATCGCGATGCCCGACACGATGCTCACGACGCGCGCCGCGGTCGGACGAGCCCGCAGGACAGACCCTGCCCCGAAGCCGACGGCGAAGTAGACCGCGGCGCAGCCGACCAGGTGCACGGCCCCGAGGATCACGATCTGCACCGCGAGCGGCCAGGCCGAGTCGGCCGCCGTGAACTGGGGAAGGATCGCGAGGAACAGCAGAGTCACCTTCGGATTCAGTCCGCTGATGCCGAACCCCTTCAGCATCCATCTGCCCGGTGAGGCCTCGACGAGTTCGGCGCCTTCGCGGATCACGGCGGGGGCACGCAGGGTGCCGACGCCGAGCCAGACCAGGTAGAGCGCCCCGGCGACGGTCAGCACCGTGAGGGCGATCGGATAGCGAGCCACGAGCGCTCCGACCCCGGCGGCGACGATCACCACGGCGAGCACATGGCCTGACAGCATCCCCAGCACCGCAGGTGCCGCTCGGCGGCGCAGGCCCGCCGAGATCGCGAATGCCCAATCGGCGCCGGGGGTGATGACGAAGAGCATCGAGACACCCCAGAAGGCGGTGATCGCGGTGAGTGCCATGGCTGTTCTCTTTCGTCGTTCCTGCGCTGCGGAGGCAACTCTAGGAAGGAAACGACGAAAGGTGTTTGCGTTGTTTGCACTGGCCGCGCGGTTGTGCGCAAGAATCTTGACCATGGACGCGATCGATCGGAAGATTCTTGCCGAGCTGCAGCGTGACGGCCGCCTGAGCATCACCGAGCTCGCCGAGCGGGTGCAACTGAGCGTGTCTCCCTGTCACCGCCGGCTGCGCGAGCTGGAGCGCACCGGGGTCATCACCGGCTATCACGCAACCCTCTCGCCCCAGGCTCTCGGGCTGGGTTTCGAGACCCTCGTCTTCGTCACCATGAAGGAGGCGAACCGCGACTCGATCATCCCGTTCGAAGAGGCCGTCACCCGCATCCCGAACATCACGCTGGCGCACCGCCTGTTCGGCGACCCCGACTACCTGCTGCGCGTCGTCGCCGCAGACCTCGAGCACTTCCAGCGCCTGTACGACGAGCAGCTCACCGCTCTCCCCGGCGTGCAGCGCGTCAGCTCGACGCTCGTGATGCGCAAGGTCGTCGACGACGGTGCCCTGCCGCTCGGCTGACGCGGTGGAGAGACCCCGCGGGTCATTCTGCTCTGAGCAGAACGGCTCGAATCGCCCGCTGACGGGGGATTATCGTGAGGCATGGCCGACCTCGTCTCGTTCTCCCGCGCACCTCGTCCTGCCCGCCCTCGCCCGGCCCGCCCTCGCCCCAGTGAGCCCGAACCGCTGTGGCGCCAGCTGGTGGGCGACCAGCTGCGGCGGCGACGACACGACCGAGACGAGACCTTGACCGAGACGGCCGAGAACGCGGGAGTCTCGCCCCAGTACCTCTCGGAGGTCGAGCGGGGGCTCAAGGAACCGTCGAGCGAGATGATCGCGGCGATCGCCGGTGCCCTCGACACGTCGCTGATCGAGCTGACGAGCGCCGTCGCCGACGAACTGCGCCAGGCGACGGCGGCTCCGGCATCCGCTGCGGTGTCCGTCGCCCGCGGGGCCTTCGCCCTCGCCGCCTGACCGGCTGGCCGTCAGGCGGCCTCCCCCTGGCCCTCGCCCCCTGCCCTCGCCCCCTTGCCCTCGCCCCTTGGCGTGGTCAAAAACGCACCGAATCCGGCGTTCCGGGATGCGTTTTTGACCACCCACCGCCCGTCAGGCGGCCCTCTCGCCCAGCACGGTGTCGATCAGTCCGTAGTCCAGGGCGGCGGATGCCGTGAAGACGCGGTCGCGATCGGTGTCGGCGCGCAGCTCGCTCAGCGATCGCCCACTGTGCCGGGCGAGGATCGACTCCATATCGGAGCGCACGCGTACGACCTCGTCGGCCGCGAGGATCAGGTCGGGAATCGCTCCTCGAGACTGTCCGGCGGGCTGATGCAGCACGATGCGGGCATGCGCGAGCGCGGCTCGCTGTCCAGATGCACCCGCGGCGACGAGCAGCGCGGCGGGTCCGATCGCCTGGCCGACGCAGGTCGTCGCGACCGCAGGTCGGATGTGCTGCACCGTGTCGTAGATCGCGAGCGCCGCTCCCGGGTCACCGCCTTCGCTGTTGATGTAGAACTGGATGCCGGAGTCCTGACTGTCGGCATCCAGGTGCAGCAGCTGGGCGATGAGTGCGTTCGCCACGCCCGCATCGATCCCCGTGCCGAGATAGATGACCCGCTCCGCAAGCAGGTGCGAGTAGACGTCCATGACCCGATCGCCCCGCGGATGCTGCGCGATGACGTTCGGGATCGTGTAGCCGCTCATGCGCCCGCCCCCAGCCCGACGCGGGCCCGGCGACGCGGCATGAGGTCGCCGAGAGAGGCGGCGATCTCGTCGATGAAGCCGTAGTCCTTCGCCTGCGTCGCCGTGTACCAGCGGTCGTGCAGCGAGTCCTCGAAGATCAGCTCTCGCGGCTGCCCCGTGTCGTCGGCGATCAGCCCGAGCACCGTGTCGCGCATGTGCCGCAGATCGTCGGCCTGCGTCTCGATCTCACCCGCCGACCCGCCGATGCCCGCCGATCCCTGATGCATCAGGATGCGCGCATGCGGCAGCGCGCGGCGCTTGCCCTTCGTGCCGGCGGACAGCAGGAACTGTCCGGCGCTGCAGGCGAGCCCGAGCGCGAGGGTCGACACGTCGTTCGGCACCATCGTCATCAGATCGCGGATCGCGAGCATCGAGGGAACGGAACCGCCGGGCGAGTGGATCCACAGGGCGATGTCGGTGGTCGGATCCTCGGCCGAGAGGGTCAGCAGCTGCGTCATCAGCAGCGTGCCGTTGTCGTCGTCGAGGGCGCCGTCGAGCACCAGGACGCGTTCGTGGAACAGCGCTCGCCGGGCCTCGGGCCCGAACTGCGGGAGGGGGTTGTCTTCGCTCATGGCCCCAGCATCCGCCGCCTCGCTCCGCCGTGGGCGGGTATCCGCTCGGGGCGGATCAGCCCACGGCAGATCAAGCCGGCATGCTCGCTGATCCGGACCTGTGCTCAGCCACCGAATGGATCTGTCGACCAGAGGTCCTGTCGATCCCAGGCCTCGGGAAATCCCATGCTGTCAATGCCGAGAAACGGCACGCGAGGGAATCCGTCGACAATCTCGCGCAGGCGGCGTACCCACTCCGGGTAGCCGGAGATGCTGCGGAGCAAGTAGGCCATGATGGCGAGGGCGTTGTACAGGCCGAAGTCCTGCTTGGGCGCTGACTCATCGCGGAGGTGCGCGAGCAAGGGAATCGTCGTACCCCTGGGGCGGGTCGGCGCGTCGACGAGCTTCCTGTTGAAAAGACGCGCCTGGTGGGCCGCGACGTTGCGCACATAGTTCGTGCTGGCGATCCAGCTGATCAGCGTCTTCTTGCTGGGAACGGCGTAATGACTGGCGATCTGGGTGGCGACATCGTTCTGGAGACCGCGGTACAGGTTGGCGAGGTGCCCAAGCTCGAGAATCTCGGTGAGTGCCCAGATGGGCATCTGATCGTCGTACTTCTGTCGGAAGTGGGCGACAAAAGCTTCTTTCGAGTTGGCGCGGCGTTCGTCGACGCGTGCGATCCATTCTGCATGCTTGCTCGTGGACTTAGCCGTCTCCTCATCGTCATACAGTTCGAGGAAGGAAGGAGTGAAGTTGCGTTGTTCGAGGTGTGCGAACGCCGACCGTTGTCCCAGGATGTGACCCACTTGGGTGCGCAGAGAAACCTCGATGCGTTCGACCGCCTCGAGGACATGCAAGCGAAGATCTCGATCGAAGGCGATGAGATCGGCTGCATGTTCGAGGCGCGTCCCTGGGCGGTAGTCGCTGAGGATGCGCATGCTTCGGCGTCCGTCCTCCTTGATGAAGGGTTCAGACTGACGCGCCGGGTAGAGGTAGCCGGTGAGTCGGTAATAACCAACCTCTTCGAGGAGCTGAGCGGCTGCCGCGGTGTCCTCGATGACGAGTCCTCTGCCCTGCAGCTGAGCGATCTGCTGCTCGATCGACATCCACGGCTTCGTATACGCGACCACATGTCTCCTAAAAGAAAATCAGCCCGAGCCGTGAGGCGAGCGGGCTGATCGTGATGTGTTCAGTTTAGCAGCTCTAGATCCTGTGCCGCTAGCGGCGGGAGAGCCTGCACCGCGGCGGGCACCGAACGCATTGGCAGTGTCCGGATCAGCCCACGGCAGATCGAGCCGGCATGCTCGCGTAACACCCCCGACTCACGAGGCTCCTACCCTCGGAGCATGGCGAAGCAGAAGACACCCGAGTGGCAGTGGTCCGAGGACGGCATCAACTTCCGCACCCGCAAGTGGGTGAAGCCGGAAGATCTCAACGCGAACGGTTCGCTGTTCGGCGGCAGCCTGCTGAAGTGGATCGACGAAGAGGCAGCGATCTACGCGATCGTGCAGCTGGGCAATTACCGCGCGGTGACCAAGCACATCTCGGAGATCAACTTCGAGGCATCCGCGGTGCAGGGAGATCTGATCGAGATCGGGCTGCAGGCCACGCACTTCGGCACCACGTCTCTGACCATGCGCGCCGTCGCCCGCAACATGATCACCCGCAAGCGCATCCTCACGATCGAGAAGATCGTGTTCGTGAGCCTGGATGACGACGGCATGCCCACCCCGCACGGATACAGCGAGATCACCTACAACCGCGATCGGATGCCTACCGAGCGCCTGGCCACGGGGACCATCCGCCTGCCGTAGCGCCTGTGCGGCGCCACGGTGCGCTCGCCCGTAGGCCGCCAGGGCGCGGCGACGGCGTCCTGAGCATCCGCGCGTTCCGGTCGCAGTTGCTGCCGCTTCCGCGGGCCCGAAGCGACAGAGAGTGCGACCGGAACGGCGGAGGCAGGGTGTGTGCGAGAGGATGGAATGCACGTCAGCACGACAAACGGAGCAAGGGAGCCCCGAATGAGCCGCCACGCCACCGCAGCCACGACCGCGATCCGCGAGATGCGCGACTTCCTCTTCGCGAACGCCACGGACTACGCCGCCGCCCGCGCCGGATTCTCGTGGCCGACACCCTCCGAGTTCAACTTCGCTCTCGAGTGGTTCGACGTCGTCGCGGGCGAGACTCCGGATCGTCCGGCCGTGCAGATCGTCTCGGCCGATCTCAGCCTCGAGTCGTGGACGTACGGCGACCTCTCCGCACGGTCCGACCAGGTCGCCGCATGGCTGACCGGCCTCGGCATCCGTCGGGGCGACCACGTCATCGTGATGCTCGGAAACACGATCGAGCTGTGGGAGGTGATGCTCGCGATCACCAAGATCGGCGCGGTCTCGATCCCGACCTCGACGCTGTTGTCGGCATCCGACCTCGCCTACCGCGTCGAGCACGGCCGCGCCCGCGCGATCGTCACCCTGGGCGGCCTCGCCGAGCGCATCGCCGACATCGACGCCGAAGTGCTGCGCATCGGGGTGGGCGACCGCATCCCCGCGGAGTGGACCCGCTTCGACGACTCGGCCGACGCGCCGACGACGTTCGCACCCGACGCCCCGACCCCAGCCGACGACACGGCCCTGCTCTACTTCACGAGCGGTACGACCAGCCGTCCGAAGCTCGTGCAGCACACCCACGTCTCGTACCCGATCGGCCACCTGTCGACCATGTGGTGGCTGGGCGTGCGCCCCGACGACGTGCACCTGAACATCTCGTCGCCGGGGTGGGCGAAGCATGCCTGGTCGAGCTTCTACTCGCCTTTTCTCGCCGAGGCGACCGTGTTCGTCTACAACTACGACCGCTTCGACGCGAACACGCTCATGCAGGTCATGGACACGCACCACGTCTCGACGTTCTGCGCGCCGCCCACCGTGTGGCGCATGCTGATCCAGGCCGATCTCGCACGCCTCCCCCGTCCGCCGCGCGAGCTCGTCGGCGCCGGCGAACCGCTGAACCCCGAGGTCATCGATCGCGTACGCGAGGCATGGGGCGGAACGATCCGCGACGGATTCGGGCAGACCGAGATGACGGCCTGCGTGGGCAACTCCCCCGGTCAGGTCGTCAAGGTCGGATCGATGGGCCGTCCGCTGCCCGGCTATCCCGTGGTGCTGCTCGATCCCGCCACCGGGCAGATCGCCGACGCAGAGGGCGAGATCGCGCTCGACCTCGCGCACCCGCCCGTGGGTCTCATGGCGGGGTACTACGACGACCCCGAGAAGACGGCCGAGTCGCGTCTCGGCGGCTATCACCACACCGGCGACATCGCGCAGCAGGATGCCGACGGCTACCTCACCTACATCGGTCGCGCCGACGACGTGTTCAAGGCCTCCGACTACAAGATCTCGCCGTTCGAGCTCGAGTCGGTGCTGCTCGAGCACGACCTCGTGATCGAGGCCGCAGTGATCCCGAGCCCCGATCCGACTCGGCTGGCAGTGCCGAAGGCCTATGTGCGTCTGAGGACGGATGCGGTGGACGACGACGCGGACGCCGCACGATCGATCTTCGCCTACGCCCACGACCGGCTCTCCTCGCACCTGTGGGTGCGCATCATCGAGTTCGTGCCGGAGCTGCCCAAGACCATCTCGGGCAAGATCCGCCGCGTCGAGCTGCGCGCGCGCGAGGCCGCGCGCGTGACCTCAGGCGATGAGGCCGGGCAGCACCGCGACCGCGACTACCGCTGAATCCCGCCGCGGGTTCAGCCCGCGAGTGCGGGGTGTGAGCCGGTGCTCGGCGCCGTCGTCGTGCGCGGCGCGGGCTGCGGCTCCGGCACAGCGGCGAGGGCCTCGGCCCGCGCCGTGCGTGCGGCCTGACGCGCCGGCTCCCCGGCATTCACGATCGCGCGCACCACGGCGCCGATCACCAGCATCGCGGCGAGCATGATGCCGGATACGAGAAGCGGCGTCCACTGGCTCGCGAACGATGCCGTGGAGCTGAGCATCGCGCTCGGAATCCACAGACCCACCGCTCCCCCGGCGAGCCCGGCAGCGCCGCGCATGATCGCGACTCCTGCGACGATCGCGCACAGAGCCGCGATCACGGCTCCCACCACTCCGATCGGCACCAGTATCGATGCCAGTTCGTTTGCCACTCTTGATGACGTCATCACGACCCCCCGGTCACACAGAATCTCCGTACGACCAACACTACGAAGTGTCGGCATATCGGGCATCCATCTCGAGGATGATGTTCCGCAACCGTGACGCGTCGTTCAGCGGCGCTTCAACCTCGCGAAACGCGACGCCTTGATCACGCGCACCGGCTGGGTGACGACCGCGTCGACGACCATCGAGCCGTCGGTCGGTCCGATGATGGCCATCGTCGACGTCTCGGTCGACTCGACGGGGTCCACCGGCATGCGCGCGAGGTCGCGGTGCGCGCGCACGTATGCGGGAACCAGCAGGGCGATCGCACCGAGCCAGGCCAGCGGGTTGCTGAGCGCCACGCCCTCGAAGCCGATCATCGCGCCGAGCACGAGAGCCGCCCCCACGCGCATCACGAGCTCGACCACCCCGGTGACTGTGGGGATCAGCGTGTGGCCGAGCCCCTGCAGCGCGCCGCGCAGCACGAAGAGCACGCCGAGCGCCCAGTACCCGCATCCGTTGATGATCAGCATGAGATGTGCCAGCCTGACGACCTCGTCCGACCCCTCGCCGACGAACAGCCGCACCATGGGCGTGCCGAACGCGATGATCAGCGCTCCGAGTGCGAGCCCGGCGGCGATCGCCATCCAGGTGCCCTCGACGACACCGCGGCGGATGCGGTCGGGGCGGCGCCCTCCGAGATTCTGCGCCGCGTACATCGACGACGCGAGACCCAGCGACGAGAGGAAGGCCACGGCGAGACCGTCGACCCGCGACGCCGTCGTGTAGGCGGCGACCGCCTCGGAGCCGAGCGTGTTGAGCGCGACCTGCACCACGAGCGTCCCGATCGCGATGATCGACGCCTGGAAGCCCATCGGCAGTCCGAGACGCAGGTGCTCCCGGAAGTCGTCGCGGGTGACCCGCCAGTCGGCACGGCGCAGGTGCAGCATCGGCAGGCGGCGGCGCACGAACTCAAGGCACAGCGCGACCGAGACGGCCTGGGCGACGACTGTCGCGAGAGCTGCTCCGCCCACGCCCCACTCGAGCGGGCCGACCATGAGGACGACGAGACCCACGTTGAGCGCACACGAGACGGTGAGGAAGATCAGCGGCGTGCGCGAGTCGCCGATCGCGCGGATGATCGCCGAGAGGTAGTTGAAGAACATCGTCGCGCTCGCGCCGATGAAGCTGATCTGCGTGAAGGTCGTCGCCTCGGGCATGAGTTCGGCCGGCGTCTGCAGCAGGGCGAGCACGGGCGCCGCGATCAGCGGGGCGACGATCGTGAGCACGACGCTCGTGATGCCGGTCAGGACGACACCGGTCGCGACCGACCGCCGCACGGCAGCGCCGTCGCCCGCGCCGAAGGCCTGGGCGATCGGGATCGCGAAGCCGCTCGTGAGGCCCCATGCGAAGCCGATCAGCAGGAAGAGCAGGCTGCCTGTGGCGCCGACCGCCGCCAGCGACTCGACGCCGAGATGGCGCCCGACGACGACCGCGTCGGCGAACTGGTACATCTGCTGCACGACGTTGCCGAGCAGCAGGGGGATCGAGAACGAGAGGATGACACGCCACGGGCGGCCCGTGGTGAGAGAGGTGGCCATGAGGAAGCGGCTCGCAGAACTGGGGGGATGATCGGGGGCCGAACCAGGATATCGAATCGATTCGGTTCGATGCCATCCCCGATCGGCAAGTACGGTCGGAAGGATGCCGCAGCGGGTCGCGGCACGGAACACCGGAGGTTCGAGCGATGACGACACAGAACACGGAAGGAACCGTCGGGGTGGACGGAGCCGCCGACGGAGAAGACGAGCAGCACCTGAAACGGGCACTCAGCAACCGGCACATCCAGCTGCTCGCGATCGGCGGAGCGATCGGCACCGGGCTCTTCATGGGCAGCGGGAAGACGATCTCGGTCGCCGGCCCCTCGGTGATCTTCGTCTACATGATCATCGGCTTCATGCTCTTCTTCGTCATGCGGGCGATGGGCGAGCTGCTGCTGTCCAACCTCAAGTACAAGTCCTTCAGCGACTTCGCCAGCGATCTGCTCGGGCCGTGGGCCGGCTTCTTCACCGGGTGGACCTATTGGTTCTGCTGGGTCGTCACCGGGGTCGCCGACGTGATCGCGATCGCCGGATACACGGATGCGCTCTTCCCCGGCATCCCGTTGTGGATCCCCGGCGTACTCGTCATCGTGATCCTGCTCGCGCTGAACCTGCCCACCGTCGCCGCCTTCGGCGAGATGGAGTTCTGGTTCGCGCTGATCAAGATCGTCGCGATCGTCGCGCTCATCATCACCGGTCTCGTGATGATCGTCACCGGCTTCCAGCACGACGCCGGCACCGCCAGCTTCAGCAACCTGTGGGACCACGGCGGCATGTTCCCGCACGGCTTCATGGGCTTCGTGGCGGGCTTCCAGATCGCTGTGTTCGCATTCGTCGGCGTCGAGCTCGTCGGCACCGCCGCGGCCGAGACCAAGGATCCCGAGAAGAACCTGCCGAAGGCGATCAACGCGATCCCGATCCGCATCCTGCTCTTCTACGTGGGCGCACTCGTGATCCTGATGGCCGTCACCCCGTGGACCGAGTACGTCGCCGGCGAGAGTCCGTTCATCGCGATGTTCGCTCTCGCGGGCCTCGGCATCGCCGCGACCGTCGTGAACCTCGTCGTGCTCACCTCGGCGATGTCGAGCGCCAACTCCGGCATCTACTCGACCTCGCGCATGGTGTTCGGGCTCGCGAAGGACGGAGATGCCCCGCGCCTCTTCGGCCGCCTGTCGAAGCGCCGCGTGCCGCAGAATGCGCTGTTCCTGTCGTGCATCCTGCTGCTCTCGGGCGTCGTGCTGCTCTACGCGGGCAAGGACATCGGCACGGCGTTCGACATGGTCACGACGGTGTCCGCCGTATGCTTCATGTTCGTCTGGACGATCTTCCTCTGCAGCTATCTCGTCTACCGGCGCCGGCGCCCCGAGAAGGTCGCGGCGTCGAAGTTCCGCATGCCGGGCGGCATCTTCATGGTCTACGTGGTGCTCGCTTTCTTCGTGTTCATCCTCTGGGCGCTCACGACCCAGCCCGACACGCTGACCGCGCTGCTGGTGACGCCGATCTGGTTCGTGCTGCTGCTCGTCGCCTGGCTGTTCGTGCGCACCTCGCAGAACCACCTGACGCGCCACGCGGCGCACATCGCGTACCTGCGCGACGACTCCGCCGAGTAGTCGCCCGCGTCTCGCGTTCACGATTCAGCATGAGCCGGCCCGTTTCCGAGGAACGGGCCGGCTCATGCTCGACCCGGGACTGCTGGTGCTGAATCGTGAACGGCGGCTGCCTGTGGGAGGTTCCGGCAGGGCCTCCCTCAGCGCCGCGAGCGGGCGTAGCGTCGGCCCTGACGAAAGGAGTCGACATGCACACTCGCACACTCGGTCAGGGGCTCGAGGTCTCGGCTGTCGGCCTCGGCTGCATGGGGATGTCGCAGAGCTACGGCCCTAACCCCGGCAGCCGCGACGAGATGATCGCCGTGCTGCGCTCGGCGCTCGACCACGGAGTGACGTTCTTCGACACGGCGGAGGTCTACGGGCCCTACGTCAACGAGGAGCTCGTCGGCGAGGCCCTGGAGCCGATCCGCGACCAGGTCGTCATCGCGACGAAGTTCGGCTGGCGCATCGAAGACGGCAAGAGCGTCGGACTCGACAGCCGACCCGAGCAGATCCGCCGCGTCGCCGAGGAGTCGCTGCGGCGACTGCGCACCGACGTGCTCGACCTCTTCTACCAGCACCGCGTCGACCCCGATGTGCCGATCGACGACGTGGCCGGCACGGTCGGCGAGCTGATCGCCGAGGGCAAGGTGCGTCACTTCGGCCTCTCCGAGGCATCCGCCTCGACGATCCGCCGCGCGCATGCGGTGCAGCCGGTCACCGCGCTGCAGAGCGAGTACTCGCTGTGGACCCGCGACCCCGAAGACGAGGTGCTCCCCACCCTCGCCGAGCTCGGCATCGGCTTCGTGCCGTTCAGCCCGCTGGGCAAGGGATTCCTCACGGGCACGGTCGACCAGACCACCTCTTTCTCGGACGGGGACATCCGCGGCACGATCCCGCGCTTCAGCGAGGAGAACCGGGCCGCGAACCAGGCCCTCGTGAGTCACGTCACGGCTCTCGCGGAGGCGAAGGAGGCATCGTCCGGCCAGATCGCGCTGGCCTGGCTGCTCGCCCGTCAGCCGTTCATCGTCCCCATCCCCGGCACGAGGCGCACCTCGCGCATCGCCGAGAATGCGGGAGCGACGGCCGTGGCTCTCTCTGCCGACGAGATGGCGGATCTCGACCAGCTCGCGGCGCGCGTCGGGGTGCAGGGCGACCGCTACAACCCGCAGCAGATGTCGTTCGTCGACCGTTGAGTCGATCTCTGAGCAGCGGCGTGCGCTGGGTAGTCTGAGGCGGATGACTCCGCCCCGCACCTACCCGGCCACGATCGCCGCGCCTGTGGAGCGTGAACTCATCATCAAGAAGTCGCGGTTCAGCGCGGTGGTCGCTCCGGTCGGGTCGGTCGACGAAGCGGATGCCCTGATCGCCCGCATCCGCAAGCAGTATTGGGACGCCCGGCACAACTGCACCGCGATGGTGACCGGCCTGCTGGGCGATCAGGCGCGGTCATCCGACGACGGCGAGCCCTCGGGAACAGCCGGCGTGCCCATGCTCGAAGTGCTGCGGCGCCGCGACCTGACGGACGTCGTCGCGGTGGTCACCCGCTACTTCGGCGGGGTCAAGCTCGGGGCCGGCGGCCTGGTGCGGGCGTACTCGTCGGCGGTCTCGGAGGCCCTCGACCTCGCGGCGCTCGTGCGGCGGCAGTCGCTCACCCGGATCACGATGGAGGTCGCACACGCGGACGCCGGGCGCTTCGACAACCTGCTGCGCGACTGGGTGCTGCACCACGGCGCGACGCTCGGCGAACCTCGTTACGGGGCGCTGGCGACGCTCGAGGCCTGGGTTCCTGCACACGAGCTCGACAGGCTCGCGGACGACATCGCCGCGGCCTCCGCCGGAGCCGTCGTGCCCGTGATCGGCGGCGAGCGCATCGTCGACGTGCCTGACTGATCCCGACCGCCACGGCTGATCCCGACCGCCACGGCTGATCCACAACAGCATCCGGATATTCTGGATGCCGCGATCTCGGAAGGAGAGCGATGTTCGACAGCCCGCTCTCGGCTTCTGCCTACGAGATCCTCGGTGTGGACCCGTCGGTCGACGACGTCGAGCTGCGGCGCGCCTATCGCCTGCGCCTGCGCGAGTCGCACCCAGACACCGGAGGCGACGCCGCCGTGTTCATCCAGGTTCAGCGCGCGTGGGAGCTCGTCGGCACCGCCGAGAGCCGCGCCGCCTACGATCGCCGCAGCGGCGCGCGCCCCGGCATGGCGTCGGAGTCAGAGCCGGAGTGGAGCGGATGGCGTCCGCAGTCCCCGACGCGCACCGACACGCGCCCCCGAGCGCGCTCGTACGGCCATCCCGGCGGCTGGCGACGTGAGCGCTACCTGTCGCTGATCCGCGAATGGGCGGGGCGTGGCGTCGAGGTTCCCGACCCGTACGACCCCGCGCTCGTGCGCTCGGCCCCGCGCGACCTTCGACGACTGCTCGCCGATGCACTGGCCGAAGAGGCGACCGCCCGCACGGTGAGCGCCCTCGGCATGGGCTTCACCGTCTGGCACGACGTCGCCACGAGCGCCGATGCCGACGACAAGCTCGACCACGTGGTGCTCAGCCCGTCGGGTCTCTACGGCGTGATGTCCGAGGACTTCGGCGGAGTCGTCGGATTCCGGCGCGGTGAGATCACCGGCCCGAGTCTCGGCACCCGCGCGCCCGTCACCTCCGCGCTCTCGCGCATGCGCACGGTCGCCAAGGCCGCTCGGGTGAAGTTCGGCGGAGTGATCATCGTGCTCCCCGATGATGATCTCGCGCAGGCCGTCACCCCTCTCGGCAGCAGCCGGGGAGTACCGGTCGTCGTCGTGCGACGCAGCGCGCTGTCGATGGTGCTGCGTCAGGGAGTGCCCGGCGCACGCGCGATCGGCGGCAACGAGCTGTTCGATGTGCGGACCCGTCTGCAGCAGACAGTCACCTTCGTCTGATCCATCCTTCCGGTATCCCGGTACAGGGGTGTCGATGAGTCCCCGCAAGCCTTGACCCCGGCCGTCAAACCGGTTTACACTCGCTCACATCCGCCATCGTCAAACCGGTTTACATCGCTGAGATCGATGCACGAGAATCCGATGTTCCACGAGGAGGTGGCATGAGCCGCACGACGATCGCCGACGTCGCCCGCGAGGCCGGCGTCACCAAGGCCACCGTCTCGCATGCCCTGAGCGGCAAGCGACCCATCTCCGATGACACCAGGGCCAAGGTGCTCGCGGCGGCCGAGAAGCTCGACTGGGTGCCGAGCCAGAGCGCCAGGGCCCTGGCCACGCAGAAGGCCAATGCCGTCGCCGTCGTGCTGGCCCGCGACCCCGAGGTCATCGCCAACGACTCGTTCTTCCCCGCCTTCATCGCGGGCGTCGAGTCGGTGCTCGCCGAGACCGAGACGGCCTTGATCCTGCAGGTCGTGCCCGACCGTGCAGCCGAGGAGCGCGCCTATCGCTCGCTCAGCCACGGCCGGGCCGACGGCGCCCTGCTGCTCGATCTTCGGAACGACGACTGGCGCGTGCCGCTGCTCGAAGAGCTCGAGCTGCCCTCCGTGCTCGTGGGCGCCTACGAGCGACCGACCCGGTTCTCGTGCGTGCGCACCGACGACGATGCCCCCGTTCGCGAGATCATCGCGCACCTGCGCGCCGAGGGTCACGAGCGCATCGCGCATGTCGCAGGACCTCTCGACTACGTGCACTCGCGGGTGCGTGCGGATGCCTACATCGACGCCGTCGGAGGCGACGCACTGCTGCGTGAAGGCGACTTCACCGCCGCCAGCGGTCGCGTCCGCACCGCCGAGCTGCTCGCACTGCCCGAGCGTCCGACCGCGATCCTGTATTCGAACGACACCATGGCAATCGCCGGTCTGTCGTTCGCCCGCTCCAGCGGACTCAGCATCCCCCGTGATCTCGCGATCGCCGGCTTCGACGACGACCACCTCTCGGCCCACCTCTCGCCCGCTCTCACGAGCGTCTCGTCCGGGCCCGCCGCGCGAGGACGCGCGGCGGCCCGCCTGCTGCTGGCCGACATCCTGGGCGCCGACCCGCGCACCGAGGTCGTCGACTGCAACGTCGTGCACTTCCGGGAGAGCACCACCCGTTAGACGATCACCCGCACCATCGCGTCACGCACGAACCATCGCGTCAAGGAGGACACCATGAAGAAGAAGATCCGCGCAGCAGCGCTCCTGGGAGCGGCAGCGCTCGTCGTCACCGGATGCTCGGCAGGCGGCGGGGGCGGCGGCGAAGGCTCGGCCGACTCCACCGGCCCCATCGACATCTGGCTGTCGAACAACGAGCAGGAGGTCGCCTGGGGCACCGCCGTCGTCGATGCCTGGAACGCCGAGCACCCCGACGAGAAGGTCAACGCCCAGGAGATCCCCGCCGGCTCGTCGTCGGAGGAGGCCATCACCGCCGCCATCACCGCCGGCACTGCGCCCTGCCTCGTCTACAACGTGGCTCCGGCCGCCGTCTCGGGCTGGGTCAAGCAGGGCGGTCTCGTCGACCTCAGCACCATGGAGGGCGGCAGCGACTACATCACCGATCGAGGCGGCGAGGTCGACTCGTATGCGACCGACGGCAGCTTCTACCAGCTTCCGTGGAAGTCGAATCCCGTGATGGTGATGTACAACAAGGCACTGTTCCAGGCCGCGGGCATCGACCCCGAAGACCCGCAGATGAACACGTACGACGCGTTCCTCGAAGGCTCGCGCGCGATCGTCGCCTCGGGGGTGCAGAGCGCCATCTGGCCGGCACCGACCAGCGAGTTCTACCAGCCCTGGTTCGACTTCTACCCGCTCTACCTCGCCGAGACCGACGGCACCATGCTCGTCGAAGACGGAAAATCCACGTTCGACTCGGATGCCGGCAGCGAGGTCGCCGAGTTCTGGAAGACCTTCTATGACGAGAAGCTCTCGCCGAACGAGGCGTCGACCGACGATGCGATGTCTGCGGGCACCACCGCCATGCAGCTCGCCGGCCCCTGGGCCATCCCGTCGTACGCCGACACCGTCGACGTCGGCTTCATGCCGGTGCCGACGAGCGACGGCCGCGAGAACCCGACGACGTTCGCCGACTCGAAGAGCGTCTCGATGTTCACCGCGTGCGAGAACCAGGGCACGGCATGGGAGTTCCTGAAGTTCTCGACCAGCGTCGACAGCGACGGCCAGCTGCTCGAGGCGACCGGTCAGATGCCGATGCGCACCGACCTCACCGGCACGTACGCCGACTACTTCGACGCGAACCCGAACTACGTGGCATTCGCAGAGCAGGCCGAGGCGACGGCGGATGTGCCCAGCATCCCCAACTCCGTGGAGGCCTGGCAGGCGTTCCGTGACGAGTACTCCGCCTCCGTGATCTTCGGCAAGGAGTCGATCGACGACTTCCTGAAGAACGCGGCGACGAAGATCGACGATCTCGTCGCCGAGTGACGAGTCGGCCATGACGCTCCGAGACGACGCCGTCGCGGACGTGGCCGGGCGCACTGCCGCCCCGGCCCCGTCCGCGGCCCGGCCGCCGAGAGGACGGCTGCGCACCCGGCTGCTGGGGGCGCAACCGCTCGGCGCCCTCTTCGCGCTGCCGTACTTCGTCTTCGTGATCGCGATCTTCGCCTACCCCCTCGGGTTCGCGATCTACATCGCCTTCCACGACTACTTCTTCACCGCCCCCAACGTCGAGGTCGAGCGTCCCTTCGTGGGCTTCGACAACTTCATCACCGTCCTCACCGACCCGCGCGTGCTCGGCTCGTTCCGCAACACCCTGATCTTCCTCGTCATCAACGTGCCGCTCACGGCCGTGCTCTCGCTCGTGCTCGCCGCGGCGCTGAACACCGGCATCCGCTGGGTCTCCGCGTACCGCGTGGCGTTCTACGTGCCGTACCTCACCGCGAGCGTCTCGCTCGTCGGCGTCTGGATGCTGCTGTTCTCGGGCAACGGGCTGATCAACACCATCCTCGGCCCGCTCGCCCCTGATCCGTCGTGGCTGGTGAACAGCGGACTCGCGATGCCGATGATCGCGCTCTACGTCACGTGGAAGCAGCTGGGGTTCTACATCCTGCTCTACCTCGCGGCCCTGCAGAACGTTCCCAAAGAGCTCTACGAGTCGGCCGAGACCGACGGCGCCGGAGCGTTCTCGCGCTTCTGGAACGTGACCGTCCCGGGGGTCCGCAACGCGACCACGCTCGTACTGATCCTGTCGATCATCACCGGCGCCAACCTCTTCACCGAGCCGTACCTGCTCACGAACGGCGGCGGGCCGGACGGGGCCTCTTCGACGCCCGTGCTGCTCATCTATCAGCTGGGCATCCAGCAGCAGAACCCCGACACCGCGGCCGCGATCGGCATGATCCTCGTGATCCTGGTCGGCATGCTGTCTCTCGCCGCGAACCGTGCAACCAGGGAGCGATGACCATGAGACGCAAGCGTTCACTCCCCCGCATCCTGAGCATCATCCTGCTCACGGTCGCGGCCATCGGCTTCGCCTTCCCGTTCTATTTCATGCTGGTCGGCGCGTTCCAGGAGAATCCGACGAACTCGCCGAACGAGCTCTTCCCGACCACGGGCTGGACGGTCGACAACTTCGTCGCGATCGACTCGCGCATCGACCTGGTCGGCTCACTGCTCAACTCGTTGATCTTCACCGCCGGGGTGCTGCTGGGCACCGTCGTGTTCGGCCTGCTCGCGGGATATGCGATCGCCCGGCTCGACTTCCGCGGCCGCGGCGTCATCTGGGTGCTCATGCTGCTCGTGCAGATGGTGCCGTTCCAGCTTCTGATGATCCCGCTGTACGTGCAGATCACCCGCAGCTACGGGCTCGGCGACTCGTACCTGGGCATGATCCTGCCGTTCCTCATCAACACGACGGCGGTGTTCATCTTCGTGCAGTTCTTCAAGGCGCTGCCCGTCGAGATCTTCGAAGCGGCTCGTATCGACGGCGCGGGCGAGATCCGTCTGCTGACGTCGGTCGCGATCCCGCTGATCAAGCCGGTGCTCGTGACCGTCGTGCTCGTCACCTTCATCGGCCCGTGGAACGAGTTCCTCTGGCCGTTCCTCATCACGAAGGATGCCTCGCTGCAGCCGCTCGCCGTGTCCCTCGCGAACTACATCTCCAACGTCGCGCAGTCCACGGCGAACCCCAACGGCGCGATCCTCGCCGGTGCGACAGCACTGGCGTTCCCCGTCGTGATCCTGTTCGTCGTCTTCCAGCGGTTCTTCCGAGCCACCGACCTCGGCGCGGCCGTCAAGGGCTAGCCCGCCCGTCTCCCGAATCCCGAAAGGACCCCCATGTTCACCGGAGCTTCCTTCCCGCTCGGCCCATTCGTCCCCTACGAGGCCAATCCCATCCTGCGGCCGAAAGGCGACAGCTGGGAATCGGCCAACCTCTACAACCCGGCGGCGATCGTCGACGGCGACGAGGTCGTGCTGCTGTACCGGGCGCACGCCGACGACATCGTGTCGCACATCGGCATCGCGCGGTCGAAGGACGGCGTGAACTTCACGCGTGAGGACGCACCGATCCTCTCCCCCTCCGAGGACTACGAGCGTTTCGGATGCGAGGATCCGCGCATCGCCCTGATCGACGGCACCTATTACCTGACCTACACCGGCTGGGATCGGCGCAGCGCGCAGCTGTGCCTCGCGACCTCGACCGATCTGCGCACCTGGACCAAGCACGGCCCGCTGTTCGACGACTTCGACACGTTCAAGACCATGGATCCGCGCGGGTTCAACTGGTCGAAGGCCGGGGTCATCGTGCCGCAGCGGATGCACGGGAAGTGGTGGATGTACTTCGGCGAGGGGGCGATCTACTGGGCGACCAGCGACGACCTCATCCACTGGACGCCGGGCACCGCCGACACCGAGCCGATGTACTCGCCCACTCCCGGCACATGGGACGAAGCGCTCGTCGAGATCGGCACCTCACCCGTGCTCGCCGACAACGGCCTGCTCGTCTTGCTCACGAACGGGGCCACCCGCACGGTGCACGACGACGGCTCGGTCGACGTCGACTACCGGTGCGGGCAGATCGCGATCGACCCCGACGAGCCGACGACGGTGATCGCCCGACTGCAGGAGCCGTGGCTGCGCCCGCAGACGTTCGAGGACATGAACGGTCTGGTGTCGAACGTCACGTTCGTCGAGGGGCTCGTGAAGTTCCAGGGCCGCTGGTTCGCCTACTACGGGCAGTCCGACACGACGCTGGCCGTCGCCATCCACGACCCGGCCCAGCCGTGGGGTCGGGCACTCCGCGACGTCGGCGACTCGAACACGAGCGAGGGATGAGACCATGGCCCTCTCTCGACGCACGTTCCTGACCGCGGCCGCCGCCGGCTCGGCGCTGGCGCTACTGCCCCTCGATGCTCACGCGGCGCAGGCCTCGGCATCCGCCGGTCTCCACCCCTGGGGCTCCGCGCCGCTGGAGGCCGCACGCGGTGCGAGACTCACGAATCTCACGCACCTGCGCTTCCTGCTCGCCGAGGTGCCGGTGGTCGCGAGCACGACGCACACGACATTCGACATCGAGCAGTCACCCCGGGTGCTCGCGCCGTGGACGTATGCCGACACCGACGGTGCGGGCGGATACCGTCCCGTCGGCGGAGGCACACGGGACGCCGTGACGGGGTACTGGACGCAGGGGGCCTACAACGCCGACGACATCGCCCGCGCGGCGATCGTGTTCCTGCGGGACTGGGCGTCGACCGGCGACCCCCAGAGCCGGGACGAGGCGCGGGACGTGCTGCGCTCGCTCGCCTTCCTGCAGACGACGAGCGGCGACAATGCCGGTCGCGTCGTGCTGTGGCAGCAGGAGGACGGCACGCTGAACCCCAGCGCGATCCCCGTCGAGCTGCCCGACCCCTCCGACTCCGCGGAGTCCTACTGGCTCGCGCGTTCGGTCTGGGCGTTCGGAGAGGGATACGCCGCCTTCCGCCGGGAGGATGCCGCGTTCGCGACCTTCCTGCTCGATCGGCTCCATCTCGCCCTCGACGCGCTGGGCCGCGAGTCGCTGTCGCGCGCCGGGCAGTGGGTGCGCAGCGACGGCAAGGATCTGCCCGCCTGGCTGATCGCCGGAGGCGCGGATGCCACGGCCGAGGCCATGCTCGGACTCTCCGCTGCGACCGAAGCCGGAGACGCCCGCAGCAGCCAGGCCCTGCAGACGTACGGCGAGGGGGTCGCCGCGATGGCCACTGATCCCGCCCAGGGCTGGCCCTTCGGAGCGGTGCTGCCCTGGACCGGTTCGCTCGGGTTCTGGCACGCGTGGGGCGCGGCCGCACCCGAGGCGCTGGCTCGCGCCGGTGCGCTGCTGCGGCGACGGGACTGGAAGGCCGCGGCCGTTGCAGATGCCGGCACGTTCACGCCTCAGGTGCTCGCCTCGGGCGGGCCGCACAACGCGTGGGCACCGCTGCCCGCCGAAGCGCAGATCGCCTACGGCGCGCACGGTCGCGTCGCCGGCGCGGTGCAGGCGGCGACCGTCGGAGGCGAGGGACTGCGCGTGCTCGCGGGGTTGGCCGCCGGCTGGTTCTTCGGGGCCAACACCGCCGGCATCCCGGTCTACGACCCGGCCACCGGTGTGACGTTCGACGGCGTCGAGACCGACGGGCGCGTGAATCGCAACTCCGGCGCCGAATCGACGATCCACGGGTTGCTCACGATGCTGCTGCTCGACGCGAACCGCGACATCGCCCGCATCGCGACCTCGATCACCGGACTGTCGACGTTCTCTGGGCTGCGGGTGCTCGAGGCCGAGAGCGCTCGACTCTCGCCGGGCTGCGAGATCGTGCGCCCCGACGGCGGTGCGTGGATCGGAGAGGGCAACCTCTCGGGTGCCGCATACGTGCGGGTGCCCGCGGGCGAATCGGTCGAGTTCGATGTGACCGAGGCCGGCGGCATCCTGCATGGTCTGATCTGGCGGCAGGCGGCCGATGCCGGAGACGCGGTGTGGGAGGTGTTCCGCGGGCGCAAGCGCCTCTGGAGCGCGCGAACTCCTGCGGGAGCGGTCGGCGATCGGGGGCTCACCGAGGCAGACGGGATGCTGGTGCCGCAGCTGCTCGGCGGAGATCTGCCGGCCGAGACGGTGACCGTGCGCTGCACGAGCACCGGTGATGTGCGGCTCGATGCCCTGGTGATCCAGCCGGCGGTCGCGTCGGCCGTCTACGCGACGACCTCCGGTGCCGCCGTGCTGTACGCGAACGGGACTCGGCGGGATCAGCGCATCGCTCCCCTCGCACTGGGGTCTGGGCGGTCGTACGACGCCGACGGCTCGCAGCGCGGCCAGGCCGTGCAGGGCGGAAGGGTGCGGGTGCGCGGCGGCGGGTTCACCATCACCCGATGACGGGTTCCAGATCACCGGACTACGGTTGCGGTGTGCCTACGATCCCCGAGAACGACCCGTTGCCCGACCGCCCAGCGCCCGACAATCCGTCGGGAAAGCTCGTGCTTCTGCGCCATGGGGAGACGGAATGGTCGAAGGCGGGCCTGCATACGGGACTCACCGACGTGCCACTCACGGCGCGGGGCGAGGATCTCGCTCGCGGTGCCGGAAGGCTCGTCGCCGACTACGACTTCTCGCTCGTCCTGACGTCGCCGCTCGAGCGCGCGCGCCGCACCGCCGAGCTCGCCGGCCTGCACGCGGAGATCGATCCACTGCTCGTCGAGTGGGACTACGGCGGATACGAGGGCCGCACGACGAAGGACATCCGCGAGGAGCTCGGCTACAACTGGAGCGCTTTCACGCATGGCGTGATCCGGGGCGAGACGCCGGGCGAGACCGTCGAAGAGGTGGCGGCCCGCGCGTCGCGGGTTCTGACTCGGGTCCTTCCCGCTCTGGTCGACGGTGATGTGGCACTCGTCGCGCACGGCCACTTCCTGCGCATCCTGACCGCCGTCTATCTGCGGCTGGCTCCGCGCTTCGGAGCGCAGATCACGCTGAACGCCGGATCGGTCTCCGTGCTGAGCTTCTACCGTGAGCAGCCTGCGATCCTGTCCTGGAACTACGGGCTCGAGCTGCCTCTCGCACCCTCGGAGTCCTGACCACCGCGGATCGCAGCTCAGGACACCCGCTGGAGCGACAGCGCGTAGATCGTGGGAGCTCCCTCCAGGTCCATCACGATCTGCATCCCTGTCGCCTCGGTGGTGATATCGAACGCGATCGTCTCGTTCTCGCAGACGATCGGCTCGCCGGAGGGCTCCTCATCGAGCTCGCCGGCGGTCAGGGTGAGGACGCCCTCGCCACGGCAGGCGAGCTGCGCCTGATAGGCGCCCGCCTCCTGAGACGTGAGGGTCGATCTCTGGTGTGCCGAGGTGTTCTCGCTCAGCCACCCCGAGAGACCGGCGCTGTATCCGTCTGCGTCCGAGTTCGGCACCGCGGTCTCTGCCCAGTCCCTGATCTCGTCGACCGGGATCGGAAGCATCGCCTCGTCGGTTTCCGCCGCACTCGAGGTGGCCGTAGGTGTGGGCGATGCGGCCGATGGAGAGGGCGATCCGGTCGGTGAGCCCGAGGGCTCCCCCGTGCATCCGGCGAGCGCCGCACCCGCCATCAGGATCAGTCCGATCGTCGCCGCCCGTCTCCTGTCCATCCCTCCACGGTACGTGTCTGCACAGAGCGCGCAACCGTCGACGCCGACACGCCGATCTTTTGAATAACTCAAAACAGCAGGTACAGTCGAGGCATGGACACCGACCTCGACTCCGCGCTTCGCGATGCGGGACTGCGGGCGACAGCAGGCCGTGTCGCCGTGCTCGAGGCGATGGAATCCATGGCCCACACGGATGCGGAGCGGGTCTACCGTGCCGTGTCCGAGGTGCTTCCGACGACGTCGATCCAGTCGGTGCACAACATCCTCGCGGACCTGACGACGGCGGGCCTGCTGCGCCGTATCGAACCGGCAGGCTCTGCAGCGCTCTACGAACGGCGCATCGGCGACAACCACCACCACGTCGTCTGCACCCAGTGCGGTGCGGTCGGCGATGTGGACTGCGTCGTCGGCGAAGCGCCGTGTCTCACCCCGTCTTCGGCGGGGGGATTCACCGTCCGAACAGCCGAAGTCACCTTCTGGGGCCTGTGTCCCAGTTGCCAGCACGCCGCGCACTAGCATCCGTCGTCCGCTCCCGGTCCTCGGGGTATTCGTCGCGCCCGCGCAGAGAAGGAGAAGAACATGACCGAACCATCGATCACGCCCGCCACCACGACCCAGACGGGGACCCCGGTCGCGAGCGACGCCCACTCGCTCACCGTCGGCGCTGACGGCCCCACGGTGCTGCATGACCGCTACCTCGTCGAGAAGCTCGCGTCGTTCAACCGCGAGCGGGTGCCGGAGCGCAACCCGCACGCCAAGGGCGGCGGAGCCTTCGGAACGTTCACCGTCACCGAGGACGTGTCGGCCTACACCCGCGCCGCGGCCTTCCAGCCGGGAGCTCAGAGCGAGACGCTGCTGCGCTTCTCGTCGGTCGCCGGTGAGCAGGGCTCGCCCGACACCTGGCGCGACGTGCGCGGCTTCGCTCTGCGCTTCTACACGTCCGAGGGCAACCTCGACATCGTCGGCAACAACACCCCGACCTTCTTCCTGCGCGACGCCATGAAGTTCCCCGACTTCATCCACTCGCAGAAGCGCCTGGGCGACTCGGGTCTGCGCGATGCCGACATGCAGTGGGATTTCTGGACCCTCTCGCCCGAGTCCGCCCACCAGGTCACGTACCTCATGGGAGACCGCGGCCTGCCCCGCAGCTGGCGGCACATGAACGGCTACGGATCGCACACCTACCAGTGGGTCAACGCCGAAGGTGAGCGCTTCTGGGTGCAGTACCACTTCCTCTCGAAGCAGGGCGTCGAGGCGATGAGCGCCGAAGAGGCCGAGAAGCTCGCAGGGTCGGATGCCGACTACTACCGGCGCGACCTGTTCGACGCGATCGCCCGCGGTGACGCGCCCTCGTGGGACGTCTACGTGCAGGTCATGCCCTATGACGAGGGCAAGACCTACCGCTTCAACCCGTTCGACCTGACGAAGACCTGGTCGAAGAAGGACTATCCGCGTATCAAGGTCGGCACGCTCACGCTCGACCGCAACCCGCAGAACTTCTTCGCCGAGATCGAGCAGGCCGCGTTCTCGCCCGGCAACCAGGTTCCCGGCACCGGCATCTCGCCCGACAAGATGCTCATGGCCCGCGTGTTCGCGTACTCCGACGCACAGCGCTATCGCATCGGCGCGAACTACAACCAGCTGCCGGTCAACCAGCCGCACGCGGCCGAGGTGCGCAACTACATGCACGAAGGCCAGATGCAGTACAGGTTCAACCCGGCAGAGCACCGCGTCTACACGCCGAACTCGTACGGCCCGGCCGGTGGACCCACTGCTGATCCCGCCGCAGGGGTCGAGGCGAGCTGGGAGTCGGACGGCGAACTCATCCGCGCCGCGGCCACCCTGCACCTGGACGACGACGACTTCGGTCAGGCCGGCACCCTGTATCGCACGGTCTTCGATGACGAGCAGCGTGCTCGCTTCCTCGAGACCCTGACCGGTCAGGGCCAGGGCATCACCATCGACGCGATCCGTGAGCGCTTCTTCCAGTACTGGACGAACGTCGACGCGTCGCTGGGCGACGCGCTGCGCGCGCGCTTCTGAGCCGCATCCGCTGACGACGAGACCCACCGGCCCTCGGGCTGGTGGGTCTCGTGCTGTTCGACAGGTGGACAATGGATGCCGTGGCTGTTCCTCTCTCCGACCTGACCAACATGCCCGAGCCCCAGCAGGTGCACGCCTCAGACGGCACTCGCCTCGCGACGTACACGTGGGGTGAGCTCGACGCCCCGGTGGTCGTGATCGTGCACGGCTTCGCGTCGAGCGCCCGCGACACCTGGGTCCTGACCGGATGGGTGCGCGAGCTCACCACAGCCGGCTATCGGGTGCTGGCGCTCGACCAGCGCGGCCACGGCCTGAGCGAGAAGCCGCATCAGGCTGACGCGTACGGCATCCGCACCCTCGCGACCGATGTCGAGACGGTCATGGACACGTACCTCGTCGATGAAGCCGTCTATGTCGGGTACTCGCTCGGCGCACGGGTCGGGTGGGAGGTCGTGCGCGATCTGCCGCACCGCATCGGCCGCGCGGTGCTGGGTGGAGTGCCCGACGGCATCCCTCTCGCCCGTCTCGACCTCGATCAGGTGCGCGCGTATCTGACGGACGGCACTGCGGTCGCGGACCCGACGACGCAGAACTACATCGCCTTGACCGAGCGCGTGCCCGGCAACGACCTCGGCGCCCTCGTGGCGCTGGCCGAGGGGATGCGGTCGTCGCGGACGATCGATCCGGACCCCTCTCACGCACCGGCCAGTCCGATCCTGTTCGCGACGGGGTCGAAGGACGCGATCATCGAGGGGTCCCGCGCCCTCGCGTCAGCAGCCCCGCAGGGACGGTTCTTCGAGATCCCGGACCGCAATCATTTCAACGCTCCGGGATCTCGAGCCTTCAAGGAGGCAGCACTGGCCTTCCTCGCCGAGGACTGAGCCCCGGCGCGGAGACCGGATTCAGACCGCCGCGCTCTCTTCGCGCTTCGGCAGCACCCATCCCGCACGCGGGAAGTGGCAGGTGTAGCCATTCGGGTACTTGATCAGGTAGTCCTGGTGCTCTTCCTCGGCCTGCCAGAACGGGCCCGCCGGCTCGATCGTGGTCACGGCCTTGGCCGGCCACAGACCTGATGCGTCGACGTCGGCGATCGTGTCGCGGGCGACGGTCTCCTGCTCGGGGGTGAGCGGGAAGATCGCCGAGCGGTAGCTCGATCCGATGTCGTTGCCCTGACGATCCTTGGTCGACGGGTCGTGGATCTGGAAGAAGAACGCGAGGATGTCACGATACGTCGTCTTCGTGGGATCGAAGACGATCTCCACAGCCTCAGCATGGCCGGGGTGGTTGCGATAGGTGGCATGGTCGTTGCTGCCGCCGGTGTAGCCGACACGCGTGTCGAGCACGCCAGGCTGGCGCCGGATGAGGTCTTCCATGCCCCAGAAGCAGCCGCCGGCGAGCACGGCGGTCTCGGTCCCGGGGGTACGGGTGATGGTTCCGGTGTCGGTCATGACTGCTCCTCAGAGGTGGGGGTGGTGGTGTCGGCATCGCTGCCGGCGAAGAGGTGACGGTAGCGACCGTACCCCTCATCTTCCAGGCTGTCAGCCGGGATGAAGCGCAGGGCGGCCGAGTTCATGCAGTACCGGAGCCCTCCTGCGTCGCGGGGTCCGTCGTCGAAGATGTGCCCGAGGTGACTGTCGGCACCACTGGAGCGCGCCTCCGTGCGCTTCATCCACAGCGTGCGGTCCGTGCGGGTGGTCACGGCGTCGGCCTCGATCGGACGGGTGAAGCTGGGCCATCCGGTGCCGCTGTCGAACTTGTCGGTCGACGCGAAGAGCGGCTGGCCCGAGACGACGTCGACATAGATGCCGTCGTCGTGGTTGTTCCAGTACGCGTTGCGGAAGGGCGGCTCGGTCGCATCCTCCTGCGTGACCTCGTACTGCAGGTGCGTGAGGTCGCTGACGGCCTCGGGGGTCTTGCTGTACTCGTTCGACATGGTCTGTCTCCTTGTCCGACGCGGCTGGCTGCAGCGTCATAGAGAAGAACCAGCGGCACCCCCGATTTGGTCCCGCGGGACTGTGAGCGGGCTGTGAGTTTCTCTGCAGTCGATAGAGTTGCTCAGCCACACTCACCACAGGGGGAACGCACACATGTCTGTTGGACTGCTCGCCGTCGTCGACGACATTCTCAGCGCCGCGATGAAGGCGTCGGCCAAAGCGGCCGGTGTCGTGATCGACGACGCCGCGGTCACGCCTCAGTATGTGCAGGGCATCACGCCTGCCCGAGAGCTGCCGGTCGTGGCGAAGATCGCCCTCGGTTCGCTGGCGAACAAGTTCGTCATCATCATTCCGATCGCGCTGCTGCTCACCGCGTTCGCGCCGTGGGTTCTGCCGTACCTGCTGATCCTCGGTGGCGCGTACCTGTGCTTCGAAGGCGCAGAGAAGGTGCTCGAGTGGTTCGGCGTGCAGCACGGTCACGCCGATGAGAGCGCCCGCAATGAGAACAAGCTCGTGTGGGGTGCGGTGCGCACCGATCTGATCCTCTCGACGGAGATCATGCTGATCTCGCTCGCGAACCTCGAAGCCGGTCTCGACATCTGGACCACTCTCGCGATCCTGGCCGTGATCGCCCTGCTCATGACCGGTGTCGTCTACGGTGCGGTCGCCCTGCTGGTGAAGATCGACGACATCGGGCTGAAGATGGCGAAGAACCCGTCGAAGCGCGTCCGCCACACGGGCACGCGGATCGTTCGCTCGATGCCGGCGGTCTTCCGCTTCATCAGCATCCTCGGCACCGTCGCGATGCTGTGGGTCGGCGGGCACCTGCTGCTCGTGAACCTCGGCGAGGTCGGTGTGCATTTCGGAGCCGACATACTGCACGGGATCGAGCACTTCCTCGAGCCCGCCGGTGGTGTCATCGTCTGGATCGGCGACACCCTGTTCTCGGCCATCGCCGGCCTGGTCGCGGGGCTCATCATCGTCGGGATCATCCTGGGCGTCGGCCGCCTCATCGGCAAGAAGCCGAGCTTCCACGAAGGCGAGGAATCCCCCGCCGACGTGCACGTCTGACGCTGACGCCGACGCCGACGCCGACGCCGACGCCGCAACCTCAGGCTGCGATGTCATAGCGGGCCCTCCCACCGAGGCGCGGAATCCTCGCCGGATCGACGTGCGGCGGTGGGATGAGCCACACCCGCGCGGCGACACCGACGCCTTCGATACGGATCTCCCACCCGTTGTCATGGATGCGGTGGTGACATGACTCGCACAACAGCACTCCGTTGTTCAGGTCGGTCGGCCCCGTGTCGCGCTGCCACCATCTCAGGTGATGCGCTTTGGTCATCTGCGGCGGGAGGCTGCACATCGCGCATCCGCCGTCTCTCTCGACGAGAGCCAAGCGCTGCGCCCGTGTGAACAGTCGCTTCTCGCGGCCCCAGTCGAGAATCTCTCCCTCAGACCCGAGCACCACCGGGATGATCCCTCCTCCCGCGGCCATCCGGCGGCAGGTACTGACACTCACCGACTGGTCGCTGCCGTCGATCGCAGCGGCGCCGAGCCCTGAGGTGAGGTCGTCGAGGTTCACGCGCACCACCACCGTCGCACCGGTCGCGGGCATTCCCCCGTTGTCGCAGGCGATCGCGTGCTCGCAGATGGCCGTCAGCGCGTCAGCTTGGATCATCGCGACCGTGCGATGGTCGGCGTCTTGCGCACCCGGGTCGGGTGCCGTGATCCGCGCCTGGAAGGTCGCCGACACGAAGGCATGGATCGCCGCCTTGATCGGGGCGCCCGAGGCGATGTCGGTCTGCAGCACGAGATGCAGCGAACCGTCGCGCTCAAACATGGTCAGGGAACGACGATCACGCGCCTCCCGCTCTTTCGGTGCCACGCCGTCGGGATCGAGCCAGGATTCGGCTCGGGCTACGAGCTTGCCCACGTCGGTGAGCGACATGCCCGCCGCCCGAGCGACGAGCAGTCGCTCGGCCTCGTCGACCCGCGCCGTCCCGACCTTGAGGCCGACGCGTTCGAGCAGCGCGAGGATGATCGCCGCGGCGGCCACGGATATCTGCCCCGCGGCGAGCGCTGCCGCCAGCGCGGGGTACTTCGCCGGCACCGTCTCACCCACCAGGTTGGTGCGCGAGGCTGCCGCCTGACCGACGGTGATGAGGCGCTTCGCGTCTCCCGGCGAGCCGCCGGTCGTCGCGGCGATCATCACTGCCGCGCTGCGGTATCCCTGCTGTTTCGCCAGCCCTTCCGGCCCGAGCTCCGGTCGCGATTCATGGGCTATCGCGGCGGCGAGTTCGGCGTGGAGCCCGTCGAGACAACGCTGCGCCTCGCCGACCGCGCGATGCGTGTCGAGCAACTCGGCCCGAGAGAGATCGGCACCCCGCTCCGCACCCGCCCAGACATCGCCGAGGCGCTCGATGGCCTCGAGCAGCGGTGTCAGACGGGGATTCGGCATGTCTCCAGTTTAGAAGATATGTTCGAATCTTGTTTGATATGCCGACATGCGATCGGCCGCCGGGAGTCACTTCCCGCGCACGTGATCCTCGCTCCCGAGCCAGGCATCGAACGTGATCTCACCCCGCAGCGCATCTGCTCCACCGCGCAGCGACCCCGACGCCAGCCCCTTGCCATACGCACCCGGCAGCCGCACACCCCACACCCGCCGCCGCACCCCGTCGAACGCCAGCTGCCGTCGGGCGAGATCGACCAGCACCTCATCCCGCGGCCCGACGAGGTCGCGCGCACGCCCCGCGGCCGCACCCGAGGCGATCCGCACCAGATGCTCCCCGACCTCGCGCGCGGCCACCGGGCGCATCAGCAGCTTCGGCATCAGCGCCACCGGCCCCGACATACCCGCGAGCAGCTGACCGGCGAACTCGTGGAACTGCGCCGCGCGAGCGATCGTGAACGGCACCGACCCTGCGGCCACGGCGCGCTCCTGCGCGAGCTTGCCTGCGTAGTAGGAGGAGTCGATCCCGTCGATCCCCACGATCGACAGTGCGACGTGATGCCCGATGCCCGCGGCCTCCTCCGCCGCGAGCAGATTGCGGGTCGCCGTCTCGAAGAAGGACACAGCCTTCGCCGCCGACAGCGTGGTCGTGTTCGTGGTGTCGACGACAGCATCCACACCCTCCAGCGCGTCGGCCAGGCCGACGCCCGTGATCACGTCGGCACCGGCCGAACGCGAGAGCACGACCACCTCGTGGCCCGCCGCCCTCGCCGCCTCGACGGCGTACCGGCCGACGACGCCCGTTCCTCCTGCGACTGCGATCCTCATGCGACTTCCTCTCTGCTCGGTTCGCCGCGAACGCATGCGCGCCCGGCGTCATCCACGCCTCCTGCACCTGATGACGAGACGGCATCCGAAAGTGTGAGGCCTCACACCCCGTGACTCCGCATCGTCATATCCTGCGAAGGCGCCCCCCTGCACGGAACCCGAAGGAGACACGGATGGACGACGATCTCGATGACGTCTTCCGCGAGCGCCGCCGTCTGCTCGCCCTCGGCTATCGGATGACGGGGACGATGGCGGATGCCGAGGATGTCGTGCAGGAGACGTACCTGCGCTGGTATCGGCTCAGCGAGACCGAGCGCGAGGCGATCGCGAATCCGGCGGGCTGGCTGACCACCGTCGCCGGCCGTGTCGCCCTCGACTTCCTGGGTTCCGCCCGGCGCAGGCGCGAGCAGTACGTCGGGCCGTGGCTGCCCGAGCCCGTTCCGGCCGAACTCTTCGCGGGAGCGATCGGGTCGCGCACCGCATCGACCTCCGAGGATCCCCTCGACCGCATCACGCTCGACGACGACGTCTCGACGGCGCTGCTCGTCGTGCTCGAGGCGATGACTCCGGCTGAACGCGTCGCCTTCGTGCTGCACGACGTCTTCGCCGTGCCGTTCGACGAGATCGCCGACGCCGTCGGTCGATCCTCCGCCGCAGTGCGGCAGCTCGCGGCATCCGCGCGTCGCCACGTCCGTGAGAGTCGGGCGGTCGCGGTTCCTCGCGCCGAGCACGACAGGGTCGTGCGCGCGTTCCAGGACGCGACCCGTACGGGTGAAGTCGCCCCGCTGCTGAGGTTCCTCGCACCCGATGTCGAACTGCGCAGCGACGGAGGCGGCGTGGTCAGCGCCGCCCGAAACGTCGTGAGCGGGGCTGACAACGTCGCGCGCTTCCTGCTCGGAATCGCAGCCAAGAACCCGCATCTCACCGCCGAGGAGAGGCAGTTCGGCGACGGGCTCGGCCTGGTGTTCCACGACGCGGCGAGGGTGCACTCGGTCATGAACCTGCACGTCGAAGACGGTGCGATCACTCGGCTGTGGATCGTCCTCAACCCGGCCAAGCTCACGCAGTGGCAGCCGCGCTGAGGCGAAGCCGAGCACGCCTCGGCTTCTCGCTCGGGGGATGGCGCCGATCAGGACCCGCCACACTCCTCGGCGACGGCGTCAGCCGCGATCTCGACGAGCCGCTGATCGCTCTTCTCCTCATGCGCCGTGATGGTGACGACCGCGTCCGCCGCGTCATCGATGAAGACGTACTGGCCGTATCGCCCGTCCAGACGCCAGCCGCTCCTCGGCCCACACCATGCGGCGATTCCGTAAGAGGAGTAGATACCCCCGGCCCCTGATACGACCCACCCGGCGTGCATCCGATCGATCCACTGCTCTGCGACGACACGCTGCGCCCCGAAGCGACCTCGATCGCGCAGGAGCCGACCGATCCGAGCCAGCTCCTCGGTGCGCAGCTCGAGTCCGCTTCCGCCGACGATCCATCCGAGCGGACATCTCAGCCACTGCGGATTGTGGATGCCGAGCGGCTGGAACAGTCGGGGCAGCAGCCAGTCCCGCACATCGCCGACGGCAGCGCCGAGCATCCGCATGGCCACGTAGGTGCTGGCATCCGAGTACTGGAAGCGCCCGCCCGGGCCCCTACTCGGACGAGCGAGCATCTCGTGCGCGAGGTCGCGCCAGGGCACCTCCTGATCGCCGAACCATTCGAAGTCGATCCCACTGGTCATCGTGAGCAGGTGCTCGAGAGTGACGCCTTCGCTGCCCGCGCCTGCGGCGGGAACGTCGAGCACGTCGACGGCGCGGGTGTCGAGCGACAGGATGCCTTCGTCGATCGCGATGCCTGCCGCGAGCGCGCTCACCCCTTTGGACACCGAGTACAGGTTCACCCGATCATCGCTGCGCCATCGGTGCTGGGCCGACTCGTCTCCCACGAGCACATGGAGTCCGTAGGCGCCCAGCTGCTCGTCATCGACCGCTCGGACGATGCGGTCGCGGACCGTTTCAGCGAGAGACATGACGCCAGTCTCCCGCATCCCCCGCCCCGGGCGCTCCCGGATAGGGGACCTTCGGCGGCTGACGCACTCGGCCGCCACCTCCACGGGGCTGGCACTTCACGCGCGTCGACCGTAACATCAGCTCATCGAGTAAAGGCTTGTCGGGCCCGTTGACTCCGTCCAGTCAGGAGACGAGATGTACACGTCTGCTAGATCTCACGAGTCACGACGCTGGTCTGCGCTTCGGCTGGCCGCGCTGGGATCGACGATGGTGCTGACCGGTATCGGCGCATTCTTCGCCGTCGGCGCCCCGGAGCCAGCTTCGGCCGCGACCGCGTGCGCCCCCGAACCCGGATTCACTCATTGCCTGCTCTTCGAGTACACCGGTGCCGATCAGACCCTCGTCGTGCCACTGGGTGCGAGCGATCTCGACGTCGCCGCGTGGGGTGCAGGGGGCGCCGGCCGCGTTGGAGTACGCGGTGGCGGGGGTGGCGGCTACGTGCACGCCACGTACGCGGTCGCGCCGGGCACCGCGCTGCACATGATCGTCGGAGGCGCGGGAGGGAGCAACACCTGGTCGCGCACGTACGGTGGCGGCGGCGCCGCAGGCACGGGCCCCAACTTCGGCGGCGCAGGTGGTGGCCTGTCAGGAATCTTCCTCGACGATGCGACGCCGGTTGTGATCGCCGGCGGCGGCGGCGGCTCGAGCGTTCGCGTGAGCGGCACTACCTCGACTGATGCGGGAGGAGGCGGCGGCGGCGCGACAGGCACGAGCGTCTCAGCATCCTCCTCACTGCAGGGCCAGCCCGGCACGCAGACAAGCGGAGGCGCAGCTGGCACGGGCGGAACCTGCACCGTTCGACTCCCAGCGCCAGGGGCCTCATCTCAAGGAGGCGACGGGGGCTCCAATGCCCTGATCACAGGCCAGCCCAACGGTGGTGGTGGCGGCGGCGGCGGTTACTTCGGCGGCGGCGGCGGGAGCTGCGGTACGACGAATACAGTGGGTGCCGGAGGAGGAGGAGGAGGAAGCGGATATGTCAGCGAAGTGGTCGCGGACGCCGTATCGCAAGGAGGCACGTCATCCGACGTCGTGAACACAGGTGGCGCCTCGGGCGGTGAAGGTCAGCCCTTCCATCAGCCGAACATCGGAAACGGCGGGGGCCCTACTCCCACACCATCAGGCGGGGCGGGCAACGGTCAGATCGTCGTGCAGTTCTCGCTGCCCGCACCGGCCGTCACCACGCCTACTGCGGGCAGCACAGTGAGTACGCAACCCGAGATCACCGGGACCGCAGAACCCGGCACCTTAGCCACCGTCCTCATCGACGGGGCGGCAATCGCCTGCGCAGAGGGCGACCCCGTACAGGTGGATCCGTCGGGGACATTCCGCTGCACTCCGTCGACCCCGCTCAGCGCGGGCGTGCACTCCGTAGAAGCGCAGGTTCAGGATCCTGCCGCCCCTGACATCCCTTACCCCTCCAGCACACAGGTCGGCTTCGCGGTTCTCGTCGAGGAACCCTCCTTGGTCGTGGTGAAGAGCGCTGACACATCGGCGTTGTCGACGTCTCCCCGGGAGGGCGAGACAATCACGTTCGGGTTCTCCGTCAGCAACAACGGCAACATCCTCATCGATGCGATCACAATCAGCGACGATCTGGACGGGCTCGGCACGATCGAGTACAACTGGCCCGGCGAGCCGGGCATCCTCTCTCCCGGAGACACGCTCACCGCGTCAGCGACCTACATGATCACACAACGAGATATCGACACCGGAAGCATCTCCAACACGGCAACCGTCTCCGGCACGTCAGCGTTCGGGAGCAGCATCGCCGAGAGTGACAGCGTCGATCTCGACCTCGACCGCGCCCCGGGCATCACGCTCGTGAAGACCGCGGATACGAACGAGATCGTCGAGGATGACCAGGGCGTGATCTTCGCATTCGCGGTGACCAACGTGGGCAACGTCACTCTCACCGAGCTGACCATCGATGAGGTGGCATTCAGCGGCGCAGGGAACCTCGGCCCTGTCACGTGCCCGACACGCGACCTCGCACCCGGCGCCATCACCGTCTGCGCCGCTCCCTACGCCGCGGTTTCCGACGACCTGACGTCGCCCGCGCTCATCAACACTGCACTGGCCAGCGCCACGCAACCTTCCGGGGATCGCATCACCTCGGGCGCCTCCACCGTTCGAATTCCCATCGCTGCGCAGGCCGAGAGAGAACCACCCGGACACGACGATTCTCCTCCGTCCGCGCTAGCGGCGACCGGAAGCGTCTGGGCCACCTCACTGCTGCTGGTGGGTTTTGTCGCCATCGCCACAGGTGGCGTGGCTGTCGCTCGGCGCCGACGCACCCGCTGACGCGCACGGCCGGAGGACCAAGGATGCCACGAGCCCTCCACCGACGCGTGGTTCGAGGCTCAGAACGGCATCATGCGCTCGCGCGATGCTGGAGACCAGAGCAAGGCCGAGTCCGTGCCCTCGCCGGGTAGGTGAGCTCGTGCGCCCAGAGCCGCGAGCGAACGGCTCGAGGAGTACTTCCAACTGGGTGGCGCTCAGTGGTGGACCCGTGTTCTCGACACGGATCTGCACGCTGTCTGGATCGCTGATGAGGGCGATGTGGATCGATCCTCCATCCAGATTGTGGCGAACAGCGTTCGTCATGAGATTGGATACCGCCTGGCGTAGGAGCACCGGCCCGCCGATGACGGTCGCGTCATCCAGGCAGGTGGTCACCGTCAGCTGTCGCTCTGCGATCTCCCCGGCGAGGCGAGTGACGGCGTCGGTGATGAGTGGGCCGGGTTGCACAGGTGTCTTCACGAGCGGGCGTTGACCGATCTCGGCCAGGTCGAGGATCGCTTCGACCATCTGGCCGTTTCTGCGGTTCGTTTCGAAGACGCGTTCAGCTACCTGACGCAACTCACGCAGATCAGTGTCGGGATCGGCGAGAGCGATCTCCAGCATCGTCTGCGTCGCGGCGATCGGGGTGCGTAGTTCGTGGGAGGCGTTCGCGGCGAATCGTTGGTGCGAGTGGAATGCCTCATCCAACCGGGCGAGCATCTCGTCGAACCTCTCGGACAGTTCCCGGATCTCGTCGTGAGGACCTTCGAAACCGATTCGATGTGTGAATGACCCGGCGCCCGCCACCTCGGCAGCTCGGCTGATCGCCTGTAGGGGGCGCAGCATACGCCCGGCGATCCACCAGGCCAGCGCCGCCCCGACACCCGTGAGAAGCACCAGCGCCACCGCGGACACGATGAGTGAGGTGTTGAGGATGTCAATTGGCGATATCAGCACGATGGCGTCACTCACGATTCCGTTCGGGACGGTCGTCTCGTCGAGGTCCCGTCGAGCCACCTGGGCGGGAGCATACGAGGGAACGGTGCGCATGAACAGGTAGACGACCAGCATCATCGCGGCACCCGCGGTGGCGACCAGTGCTGTGAACGCGAGGGTCAGTCGCTCTCGGAATCGCAGCTTGGGGCGCCAGTCTCGGAGTGTCCTGACGGCGGACTTCATTCGTGACTCCCGAAACGGTACCCCGCGCCTTGTACGGTGTGGACGAGTGGTGGCTGTCCGAGCCGCTTGCGAAGGTTGGAGATCGTCACCCGCACGGTGTTCGTGAACGGATCGATGTTGATGTCCCACGCCTTCTCCAGCAGCGTCTCTGCGCTGAGGATTCCTCCGTCGGCACGCATGAGGAGTTCGAGGACCGCGAACTCCTTGTTGGCCAGTCGGAGGAGTCGCCCATCGCGGTATGCCTCTCGGCGAAAGGGATCGAGCCGTATTCCTAACGATTCCAGGGCCGGCGGATGCGACACGCCGGCACGCCTGCTTAGCGCGCGCAGGCGTGCGACGAGCTCGGGGAACTCGAAGGGTTTCGGGAGGTAGTCGTCAGCTCCGCGCTCGAACCCCTCGACTCGCTCGCCCAACGTCCGCGCTGCGGTCAGCATGAGCACGCGGCACTCGGGGCGATGAGCGGCAATCCATGCGCAGACGTCGTCCCCGTGGAGTCCGGGCAGATCACGGTCGAGGATCGCGACGTCATAGTCGTTCACCGAGAGCAACTCCAGCGCGGCATCGCCGTCATGGACGACATCGGCGGCGATGGTCTGCTTTCTGAGCCCCTCCCTGATCGCCTCCGCGAGGTAGATCTCATCATCAACAATCAACGCTCGCATTCATCCTCCATCTTTTGAATACAAGTACACCAGAAAGGGCATAAGAGCGAGGTAAAAGAATCCTTGAACGATGGCTTTACCTCGGGGTTGGTGAGCTAGACCTCGTCCCGGCGCCACGTGTCCGGGTTCCAGAAAGGTCTCACCATGTTCATGACACAGAAGTTCGGCCGGGCGAAGAGCCTGGCCGCGTTGATCGCCGTCCCGCTGCTGGCGTTCTCGCTTGCCGCGTGTTCGCCATCGAACACCGGCACAGACACCAACGAACCGGTGGCAATGTCGCCCCAGGACTGGGACTTGAGCTACGCCGAGTGCATGCGTGGCGAGGGCATCGACGTTCCGGATCCGGACGGTGACGGACGGTCAGCGACGATCCCCATCGACTCGGATGACGAGCGTGCGGCGCTTGAGGCGGCCTCGAAGACCTGCACGGAACAGCTGGGTGAACGGCCCGCGTCCCCAGCGGAAGATGAGAAGGCGAGCACTGACGAGTTCCTCAAGTTCGCCCGACAGATCGCTGAATGCTACCGAGAGAACGGCTACGACGTGGCGGATCCGACCGCTGACAGCAGCATCGAGGTCCCGGCGGATGCTTCCGACGAGGTCGTCGAGAAGTGCGGCGGTATTGCACGAGCTCCGCGGGGTGAAGGATGATCGCGTCGACGGGTGCGGAACTCTCCACGGGCGCGGCGACGAATGAACCCCGGCCACCTACGGCGCGCCCCCGGAAACGCTGGTGGTGGGTGGCGGGCGTGACGGCCTGCGCTCTCGCCATAGGCGGCGCGGGCATGGTGGCGGTGACCGCTGCGGCACCGCCCCCGTCGGCGCAGGCCGCCGATCTTGACGTCGCGACCGAGGAGGTGCAGAAGGGGACGCTGTCCGGGACCCGCACCATTCCCGGGGTCCTGGACTATCGGCAGAACCGGGAACAGTCGTCCAGCGTCGCAGGCGTGCTGACAGCGGTGCCGCCGGCGGGCAGCACAGTGAATCAGGGAGAGTCGCTGTTCAGCGTCGACAACGTCGCTGTCTTCCTCTTCACGGGCGCGGTCCCTACGTGGCGCCCGTTCGAACCCGATATGACGAACGGACCGGACGTCTTGCAGCTCGAGCAGAACCTCCGCGCACTGGGATTCTTCGACCGTGAACCCGATACGGACTTCACCTGGGACACTCAGCGTGCGATCCGAAAGTGGCAGGAGAAGACCGGTCAGGAGACAACAGGCCGAATCGATCTCGGCCGAGTCGTCTTCTCGCCAGAGCCCCTGCGCGTGGCCGACGTGACGGCACTCCTTGGGGATCACGTAGGCCCCGGGACGCCGATTCTGCGGGTATCTGATCTCACCCAGGAAGTTACCGCGAACCTCAAGCTCGCCGACCAACGACTCGCTGTCCTCGATGCCAAGGTCGAAGTGCAGCTTCCCGGCGGGCAGACGACGTCGGGGACCATCACCCAGGTCGGCCAACCCACGGAGACCGACAGCGGCGATCAGAAGACGGTTGCCATCCCGATCACCATCACTCTCGATGATCCGGCGGCGGCCGCAGGTATCCAACGGGCGAACGTGACCATCGACGTGCCGTCCGAGACGAAAGAGAACGTTCTGTTTGTTCCCTTGGACGCATTGATCGCTATGGGTGATGGAAAGTTCGGGCTCGAAGTCGTCAGCAAAGGCCGAGAGCTTCAGCAGGTACCTGTCACTACGGGGTTGTTCGCGGGCGGCAGTGTCGAGGTAACAGGACCGGGCATCTCCGAAGGAACAGAAGTGGTGGTGCCAGGAAAATGAGCGCAGTCATAGAACTTCGTGAGGTCGAGCGCTCCTACGGTGAGCCGCCCGTGCGGGCATGTGCGGGCGTGACGCTGACTGTCGAAGAGGGCGAGCTGGTCGCGATCGTCGGGCCCAGCGGATCCGGCAAGTCGACTCTGCTGAATCTGGTGGGGACACTTGACCGGCCAACGGCCGGCGTCGCCTGTATCGACGGTGTCGATGTCCACACCCTGAGCGACCGGCAGCTCTCCGCTCTTCGCGCGCACCGGATCGGCTTCGTCTTTCAACGCTTTCATCTCAGCGACGGAATGACCGCGATGGAGAACGTCGCGGACGGTCTGCTCTATCTGGGATTGCCGCGCGTCGAGCGCCGGCAGCGAGCACGCGACGCGCTTGATCGGGTGGGTCTCGCGCACCGCCATGACCATAAGCCGGGTCAGCTGTCGGGCGGCGAACGCCAGCGTGTGGCGATCGCACGGGCCGTGGTCGGCAACCCGCCTCTCCTTCTCGCGGACGAACCCACGGGCAACCTGGACTCCACATCAGGCGCCTCGATCGTCGAGCTTCTCAGGGAACTGAACAATCAAGGAACGACCGTTGTCGTGATCACGCACGATGTGGAGCTCGCACACCGATTCCCCCGAAGGATCACGATCCGGGACGGGCGCGTCGTCGAGGACACATCCGAAGGCAGGGGGGCAGCAGCATGAATGCGGCAACGACGGCAGAGCCCATCGCCCCCGAACAACTCAGGGATGACGGCGCAGTACGTGGCGTGCAGCGCTCACGTCTACGGTTCTCGGATGCGATGTCGTTGGGTGCGGTGGGTGTGCGTGCACGCCCCATGCGGGCGTTCCTGTCGGCACTCGGTATCGCTATCGGTATCGCAGCGATGATCGCCGTCGTGGGGATATCTACTTCCAGCCAAGCGCGCCTCAACGAGCAGCTTTCCGCGCTGGGGACGAACCTGTTGACTGCGGAAGCGAACACGAGCCTTCTGGGCGAGAACACTTCTTTACCCACGAACACGATCGACAAGGTTCGGTCAATGGCGGGTGTGGAGTCCGCCAGCGGCACGGGCGAGATCGAGGTGAACGTCTACCGCACGCGGTTCATCGATGCCGGCGCCACCGGAGGGATCAAGGTCCATGCGGCCGACCTCGACCTTCTCACGGTCACCGGCACGGAACTCGGTGCGGGAGCGTGGCTGAATCACGCCTCGTCGCAGTTCCCAGGAGTTGTGCTCGGTGCGGACGCCGCGCAGAACCTCGGCGTGGTCACACCCGGCACCCAAGTGTGGTTGGGGGAGCGGCTCTTCACGGTTCTAGGAATCCTCAAACCCTCCGTTCTCGCACCCGAACTCGACAACGCGGCGCTGATCGGCGAGCAGATCGCAGAATCCGAGTTCGGCTGGGACGGGAGCCCGACCGTCGTGTATGAAAGATCCGACGACGATCGAATCGACGAGATCCGACAACGTCTTCCGGGCACCGTCAACCCCCAAGCTCCCGAAGAAGTGGCCGTGTCACGACCATCGGACGCGCTCGCGGCGAAGTTCGCAGCGGATCAGGCGTTCACCGGGCTCTTGGTCGGGCTCGGTTCCATCGCCCTACTGGTGGGCGGTATCGGGGTCGCCAACACGATGATCATCTCCGTTCTGGAGAGACGCCAGGAGATCGGTCTGCGACGAGCCCTGGGCGCTACCCGGTCGCACATCCGCGTGCAGTTCCTTGTGGAAGCCCTGCTGCTGTCCGCCTTGGGGGGCCTCTTCGGGTGCCTGCTGGGGGCAGCGGTCACGGCGGTGATCGCCGCGCTGAGCGGATGGCCCTTCTCCATTCCCGCAGAGCTGTACGTGGTCGCAGTGGGGAGCACCCTCGGCATCGGTGCGGTCGCGGGCCTCTACCCAGCGGTGCGTGCCGCGCGGACGCCACCGACCGCAGCGCTGAGTTCCTGAAACCACCTCTTCCACGGCCGGATGGCCCCGCAGAACCGGGGCGATCTGTCGAGTGTGCGCCTCCCTCTGGGGAGGAGGTGAGGGAAGCGCACACTCCGCACCGAAGGTCAGCAGCGATCCGAGTGCCTCGTTCCGGCCACAACCCCCGGTTCACTCGGAGCGAGCGAGATCGACACGGAATGAATCCGGAAAGACGCTCAGACGTCGTATCGTTGACGCCAGTCTCCCGCATCCCCCCGCCCCGGCATCCTGCTACCGTCGTCCAGTGCGCACCCGAGCGCAGATGCAGGAGACCCGATGAGCGACCACCAGATCCGGGACGCCGAGACCGCCGACGTCGAGGCGATCACCGCCATCTACAACGACGCGGTGCTGACCACCACCGCGATCTGGAACGAAGAGGCGGTCACCGTCGGCGATCGCACCGCCTGGCTCGTCGAGCGCACCGAGCGCGGCTACCCCGTGCTCGTCGCGGTCGATGACACCGAGGTGCTCGGCTATGCGACTTTCGGCGACTGGCGTCCGCACAGCGGCTACCGCCACACGGTCGAGCACTCGGTCTATGTGCGCGAGGGCCAGCGTGGTCGCGGCATCGGCAAGGCGCTCATGATCGAGCTGATCCATCGTGCCCGCGCTCTCGGCAAACATGTCATGGTCGCTGCCATCGAGAGCAGCAACACGGGCTCGATCATCATGCACAAGCGCCTCGACTTCATGCAGGTCGGACGGATGCCGCAGGTCGGCGCCAAGTTCGACCGCTGGCTCGACCTCACCTTCCTGCAGCTCGTACTCGACGAGCGTCCCTTCCCCGACGAGCTCTCGTGAACGCCCTGCTCTGGCTGGCCGATGCCTTCAACTCGCAGTGGGTGCTCCCCGGCGGACAGGTGCTGCTGATCCGCGAGGTGGTGGGCAACGCATTCGGACTCGCGAGCGCCCTCGGCGGCATGCAGCGCAAGATCTGGGCATGGCCGGTCGGCATCGTGGGAAACCTGCTGCTGCTCACCGTCTTCCTCGGATCGATCCTGAGTCCCGACCATGAGCTGCCCCACCTGCTCGGCCAGGCCGGCCGCCAGGTCATGTTCATCATCGTGGCGATCTACGGATGGGTGCGCTGGCGGCAGGCGTCATCCGACGGCGGTCGCGTGACCCCGAGATGGGCTCCGAACAGCGCACGCCTCGGCCTGGTGCTGGTGCTGGTCATCGGCACGATCGCCCTCACTCCCCTGTTCCGCGCGCTCGGCTCCTGGGAGCCCGTCTGGGCGGATGCCTGGACCTTCGTCGGATCCCTGCTCGCCACGTATGGCATGGCCAAGGGCTGGACCGAGTTCTGGCTCATCTGGATCGCCGTCGACGTGGTCGGCGTGCCGCTGCTGTTCAGCTCCGGGTTCTACGCCACCGGCCTGATGTACGTGTTCTACGGCGTCTTCACCGCGGTCGGCTTCGTCGTCTGGTGCCGCGCGCAGGCGAATGCGAAACCTCAGGTCGAGACGATCATGCCCGATCCTCGCCCGATCACCTCCACGGTGAAGACCGTCGACCCTGATCGGGAGTGACCCGACCGCGATGCTCGGCGCGAATGTGTCGGCGCGTGTCACGGCGCGAATGTGTCGGCGCGTGTCACGGCGCTGGCCGGGCGGCCGATCAGCGGCTTTGCTTGACCGCATGAGCCGCCAGATCCGCTTCAACGCCTTCGACATGAACTGCGTCGCCCACCAGTCGTCCGGACTGTGGCGGCATCCGGACGACCGCTCGCGCCAGTACAACACCCTCTCGTACTGGACCGATCTGGCGAAGCTGCTCGAGAGCGCGACCTTCGACGGCATCTTCATCGCCGACGTCCTGGGCACCTACGACGTCTACGGCGGCACGAACGAGGCGGCGATCCGCAATGGCGCGCAGGTGCCGGTGAACGACCCGATCCTGCTGGTGAGCGCCATGGCTGCGGTCACCGAGCACCTCGGGTTCGGCATCACCGCCGGCACCGCCTTCGAGCATCCGTATCCCTTCGCGCGTCGGCTCAGCACCCTCGACCATCTCACCGACGGACGCGTGGGCTGGAACGTCGTGACCGGCTATCTGCCCAGCGCAGCGCGCAACATGGGTCAGGTGGATCAGCTCGCCCACGACGACCGATACGACCACGCCGACGAGTACGTCGAGGTGCTCTACAAGCTCTGGGAGGGGTCGTGGGAAGACGACGCGGTCGTCGAGGACCGCGAGCGCGGCATCTTCACCGATCCGTCGAAGGTGCACCCCATCGGCCATGAGGGAAAGCACTTCAGCGTTCCCGGCATTCACATCTCCGAGCCGTCGCCGCAGCGCACTCCCGTCATCTACCAGGCCGGTGCCAGCCCCCGCGGCGTGCGTTTCGCGTCGGAGAACGCCGAGGCGATCTTCGTCGCCGCCCCCTCGAAGGAAGTGCTCGCGGGCACCGTCAAGCGCATCCGCGACGCACTCGAAGATGCCGGTCGCGACCGTTACGACGCGAAGATCTACACCCTGCTCACCGTGATCACGGGGGCGACGAGCGAGGATGCCGCGGCGAAGCACGCCGAGTACCTCTCGTACGCGAGTCCCGAGAGCGCACTGACGTTCATGTCGGGTTGGATGGGCGTCGACCTGTCGCAGTACGCGGAAGACGAGCCGGTCGGGAACGTCGAGTCGAACGCCATCCAGTCGGTGCTGCAGCATCTCAAGGAGGAGGCCGACCTCGGACGCGAGTGGACTGTCGGCGACTTCGGTCGCCACAACGCCATCGGGGGCCTCGGCCCGACCATCGTGGGATCGGGCGTCGAGATCGCCGACGAACTGCAGTCGTGGGTGGAGGAGACCGACATCGACGGATTCAACCTCGCCTACGCCGTCACCCCCGGCACCTGGCAGGACGTGATCGAGTACGTCATCCCGGTGCTCCGCGAGCGCGGCGTCTACCCGAACGAGTACACGCCGGGCACGCTGCGACACAAGCTGCAGGGCAAGGGCGATCGCGTGCAGGACACGCATCGCGCCGCCCGGTACCGGGTCGGGGCGGGCGTCCCGGCCGCCTGAGCCTCAGCGGCCCTGCGCGGGCGCAGACCACTCGCGCGCCGACGACCGCTCGGGGATCAGGAGCACGATCCCGAGTGCCAGGCTGATCCCGAGCGCGACCATCTCGCCGACCGCCGATGCGGGAGACATGTGCTCGAGATGCCCCGCGTGATACGCGAAGTGCAGTCCGCCGAACACGCTCCAGGCGAGGCCCAGCACGCGGAAGACGACCGCGCTTCGCCAGATCAGCCCGCCGATGCTGGCTGCGGCGAGCGCGAGATACATGGCCCCGACGTCGCGGATCAGATGCTCGTTGTACGGACCGTCGACCGAGACCCATGAGCCGAGCACCCCGGGGAACGAGTCGTAGAAGTTCTGCGGCGCGAAGTAGGCCCATCCGCCGACGAACAGACCGAGCAGGGCCGAGAACGCGAGGGCGAAGGTGTGGAGTCGTCTCATACCCCTACGACGAAGCCCGACCGCGAAACGTGAGGTCGGGCGCCGTCAGTCGGCCTTCGAGGTGAAGAGTCCGCGCAGCACCAGGAACACCACGACTGCGACGACGAGCACGATCGCGAGCTTGGCGATGAACCACAGGATCGAGAACAGCGCGCTGACGATCCACCAGGCGATCACCACGGCGAGCACGACGCCGACGATGGTCCAGAGCGAGTTCTTGTTCATGGTCCCAGCCTAGGCGGCGGTGCCGACGTCACAGATCGGGATGCTGCGGCGTCAGTACTCATGGAGGCGTATTCGGCGCCCTCGTGAGCGAAGGAGACTCGCGATCAGCAGCCACTACCCGGTGCACGCCTGACCTCTGAACGGCACGAGGGCGGATGCTGAGGCATCCGCCCTTCCGCATCCGATGCGCTCCCGTCAAGACCCTTCACGGGTGCGCGGAACGGGGCGAGACTGCGAGCATCCGATCTTTGGGAGCTTCTTCATGTCCGCGCCAGCAGTCACTCCATCCGCACTCCACGGCATCACCGCGCGCGGCCCGCTCAGCGACGCCGTCATGCGTCGGCTGACCGGTGGCGACGCCGACGATCTCGGCTCCCGCGCCGAGTCCGCGCTCGCGGCGAGCGCCGACGTCGTGCGCGATGACGACATCCAGCTCGCCCTCTTCGTGCTGTACGCATCGTCGTACGGCTCTCTTGCCGACCTCGACCCGACCCTCGAGTGGGACGCCGGGCTGATCACGACTCGAGGGCTGCTCGAGCGGGCGCTCGAGCAGGCTCTGCGTGCCACTGTCCCGATGCCCGAGCTCCCCGAACCGACGGTGGATGCAGTGGGTCGCGCGCTGTTCGCCCTCGCCGAAGCCGACACCGGCCCGAGCCTGTCGCGGTACGTCGCGAAGAAGGCGACGGACGAGCAGATGCGCGAGTTCTTCATGCAGCGCTCGATCTACACGCTGCGCGAGGCCGACCCGCACTCCTGGGCCATCCCGCGCCTGCACGGCCGAGCGAAGGCGGCGCTCGTCGAGATCCAGTCCGACGAGTACGGCGGGGGCCGACCCGACCGGGTGCACGCGACGATCTTCGCCCGGGCGATGCGAGGGGCCGGACTCGACGACACCTACGGCGGCTATGTCGACGAGGTTCCGGCGATCACCCTCGCCTCCCTCAACTCGATGTCGATGTTCGGCCTCAATCGCCGCCTCGTCGGAGCGATCGTCGGTCACCTCGCGGCATTCGAGATGACGTCGTCGATCCCCAACCGTCTGTATGCCGACGGCCTGCGGCGCCTCGGCTTCGCGGAGGACGTCACCGACTACTTCGACGAGCATGTCGAGGCGGATGCCGTGCACGAGCAGATCGCGGCGCGCGACCTCGCGGGTGGTCTGGCCGAGGACCACCCCGAGCTGCTGCCCGACATCATGTTCGGAGCGTCCGCCTGCCTCACGGTCGACGGCTGGGCGGCAGGCCACATGCTCGAGTCCTGGATGCGCGGAGAATCGTCGCTGCGGCAGAGGGACGCGCGATGAGCGCCCGCGAGGATGCCGTCACCATCACCGCCTACCCCGACGGCCCGCTGCTCGTGCGCGGTGCCGCGGTGCTGGAGTCATCCGACGGCGAGCCGATCGAGGTGACGCGCCGCACCGTGGCGCTCTGCCGTTGCGGTCTTTCGACCATCAAGCCGTTCTGCGACGGCACGCACAAGGCAGCCGGATTCCGCACCGACGCCTGAGCGCTTCCGGGTGGCGCGCTGACACCGCCCCGCTTCAGCACGGATTCAGCCGCAGCCCGCCACACTGGAGGAATGCGGATCCTGGTGGTGGACGACGAGGTGCGGTTGGCCGACGGCGTCCGGCGTGGGCTGGAGGCCGAGGGCTTCGCGGTCGACGTCGCGAACAACGGCGTCGACGGACTCTGGCGCGCCCGTGAGACGCGTTACGACGCGATCGTGCTCGACCTCATGATGCCGGGGATGAGCGGATGGAAGGTGTGCGAGGCTCTGCGCGCCGAGGAGAACTGGACCCCCGTGCTCATGCTCACCGCCAAGGACGGCGAGTGGGATCAGGTGGAGGCCCTGGAGTCCGGCGCCGACGACTACGTGACGAAACCCTTCTCGTTCGCGATCCTCGTCGCCCGCATCCGCGCCCTGGTGCGCCGAGGCGCCGTCGCCCGCCCCGCAGTGCTCGAAGCCGGAGACCTGAAGCTCGACCCCTCGTCGCACCGCGTCTGGCGCGGCGAGACGCCCGTCACCCTGACCGCCCGCGAGTTCGCCGTGCTCGAATACCTGATGCGCCACCGAGGTCAGGTGCTGTCGAAGCGCGCGCTGATCGAGGGTGTCTGGGACGACGACTTCGACGGCGACCCGAACATCGTCGAGGTCTACGTCGGTCATCTGCGCCGCAAGCTCGACAAGCCCTTCGGACGCGAGGCGATCGAGACCATCCGCGGCGCCGGATATCGGCTGGCGGCCGACGGTGGCTAGCCGTCTCGGCACGTCGGTGCGCGCACGGACGACGCTCGGCGCGACGCTCGTCGTGGCCGTCGCGCTGCTGATCGGAGCGTTCTCCTTCTACGGCATCCTGAGCTCCAGCATCCAGGCCAGCGCTGAACGCGCCGCCGAGCAGCGACTCGACGAGCTGACCGAACGCCTGGACGGACCCGGAGGCGGCCCGGGTGGAGGTCGCGGCATCGACACCCTCGACGACGAGCTCGTGCAGATCATCGGCGCAGACGGTTCGATCCGCTCGGCGAGCGAAGACGCCCGCGACGATCTGGGATCGAGTGCTCTCCCGATCGCGGACCATGCGCTGACGGTGACGATCGACGGCACGCCGATGCTCGTCGTCTCGGATGACCTCGAGAACGACGAGACCCTGGTTCTCGCCGTCCCCATCGAGGACGACGACGAGACGCTGTCGACCGTCGTGGTGCTGCTCGCAGTCGCCGTCCCTCTCCTGCTGGTGCTCGTGGCGGTCACGACGTGGCTCGTCGTGGGTCGAGCCCTCAGGCCGGTCACGCGCATCCGTCAAGAAGTCGACGGCATCACCGCCGAGCACCTGCACAATCGGGTCGAGGTTCCAGGGTCGGCAGACGAGATCGCGGCACTCGCGACCACCATGAATCGGATGCTCGATCGCCTCGACGCCTCGGCGACGGCCCAGCGCCGCTTCGTCTCGGACGCGTCGCATGAGCTGCGCTCCCCGCTCGCGACGATCCGCCAGCACGCTGAGCTCGCGCAGGCGCACCCGGCCACGACCAGCATCGGCGAACTCGCCGAGGTCGTCTCCGACGAGGGTCTTCGCCTGCAGGGCATCGTCGAGTCCCTGCTGCTGCTCGCGCGACTCGACGAGGGCGGCAGCACTCATGACGAGGCGGTCGACCTCGACGACATCGCGCTCGGCGAGGTGCGCCGACTGCGTTCGCGCGGCATCGATGTCGACGGTTCCGGCATCGGCGCGGCCCGCGTCGACGGTGATCCGCGCCTGCTGGGACAGCTGCTGCGCAACCTCGCCGACAATGCCGCACGGCACAGCGCCGGCCGAGTGGCGATCAGCGTGAGCCCGCAGGACGCGCACGTCTTCGTGACGATCGAGGATGACGGCTCCGGGGTTCCTCCGCAAGAACGCGAGCGCATCTTCGAGCGCTTCGTGCGCCTCGACGAGGCCCGCAGCCGCGACGCCGGCGGGAGCGGACTCGGTCTCGCGATCGTGCGCGGCATCGCCGCCGCGGCAGGCGGAACCGTGATCGTCGACGACTCGCGCTGGGGCGGTGCCCGGTTCGTCGTCACCCTCCCGCTCACCCGCTGAGCGAGCGGGAACGCGCTCACCTGCTGAGCGAGGAGGCGGCATTCCTGAAGAGGTCTTCAGGACGCTTCAGGGTGGCTTCAGCCCCTGCGCGAGAGCATCGATGCATGGACGACAAGAACCCCACCCCCGACCAGACCCCCGAGCCCACGAGCACACCGGACAGCCCGACCGTGCCGGTCGCCCCGGCATCCGACCAGCATCCGGCGCCCGCGGTGCACGACCCTGCCGCGGCGCACGACCCGGCCGCAGCGCACGACCCCGCCGCAGCACCGAGCCCCGCCGCACCGACAGGCGCCGCAGTGAAGCCGCGCCGCAACCGCGCTCTTCTCATCGGAGGGGGAATCGCCGCCGCCGTGATCCTCGCGGGCGGAGGGATCGCCGTCGGCGCCGCGATCGGTGACGAGTTCGGCGACGACGACGATCGGTCCTCGATCTCCGACGACGAGCGCCACGGCGACTCCCCCGCCGGTCCCGGCGACCAGCGGGGAGACCGCGACGATGACGGAGACACCGGTTCGCGCGGTGGCGCTCCGGTGACCGATATCGGCACCGCCTCGGCCGACGACCTCGTGGCGATCGCCGAGGCTGCCCGCGGCGCCGCCGACGGCGACGTCACCTCGATCGACGCCAAGCGCGACGGCACCTGGGAGGTGCAGCTCACGACGGCGAACGGCGACGAGACCGAGGTGCGCGTCGACGCGGACCTCGGCACGAGCATCGTCTCGACGGATGCCGCCGACGGCGACGACACCGGCCCCGCGCTCACCCTCGACGAGGCGACCATCCGCTCGCTCGTGTCGGCCGCGCTCGATGAGGCCGACGGGATGATCACCGACCTCGACGTGGACAGCGATGACGTCAGCCCCTATGACGCCTCTGTGCTCACGACCGACAACCGTTCGATCGACATCGACTTCGACTCCGCGTTCGCAGTGGTCGGCACCGACATCGACGACTGAGTCAGCTGTGGGGCGGGGTCACGGTGCGACGTAGTCGACCGGGAAGTAGACCGTGTTGTTCGTCGTGTCGGACTCGAGGAGAAGTCCCTGCGGATCGACGGTGAGACGGACCCAGTAGCGTCCTGACGGCACACCGGTCACGTCGATCCACTGGTCCGGGAGCTCCGCCCCGTAGTAGTCCGCGTATCCGGAGTTGATGCCCTGCTCCTGCACTCCGCAGTCGAACGGCGGCAGATCGAGGAACACGTCGCCGTCCGCACGCTCGTGCACATCGACAGGCAGCACGTCGGTGAGGCAGAAGCTGATCTTCTCGCTGGATCCCAGCACCGTGCTGCGATCCTGGGACACCAGCTCGTAGCTCTGGAACTGTCCGAGATGGAAGTGGTGATGCTCGGAGTGATAGACGAACTCGCCCGCATCGTGGACGTACACGTGGTTCGGCGCGTAGACGCGCTGCTGCACGACCTGCGTGTCTTCTGCGCCCGTCACCTCGGCGGCGGTGACATGGAGCATGCCACCGAGGTTCGCGGTCGATGTGGCGAACCGCAGGAGCACGCGCCCCGGCTCGGTCTCGGTGTCCACGCGCGTCTCGGTCGGCGACGGGTAGCCCTCTCTGGTGCTCGTGAGCTGCGGCACCAGATCGGGGAGCATCAGATCGGGGCATCGGTCGACCGACAGGCACGGCGCGAATGAGGCGACGGGGATCGCGATCGTCTCGCCCAGCTTCACGGTGAAGGGCTGCGTCAGGGCGGACGGGTCGGGAAGGTTCGTCGCGGCAGGCCCCTCGATGACCGGCTGCACACGAAGCTCCACGGTCGTCTCACCCGGCGTGACGTCGTCGATCGTGCCGACGGAGAACACGCCGTCCTCGTCGGTGGCCGTCGTCGTCAGCGGCGCAGGGCCCGTCGAGTGCACCCGCACCTCCCAGCCGGGGAGGAGCGGTTCGCCGGCTCCCCTCTCGCCGTCGCCGTCACGGTCCTGGAACAGATACCCCGCCACTCCCGTCGCCGACGGCACCGGCACGTCCGGGGCGGCCGCTGTCTCGCGTGAGGGGGCAGTGAGCCAGACGATCAGGGCCGCGACGACGGCCACGACGACGAGGGCTCCGCCCCCCAGCATCCACCCACGACGACGCCTGTCTCTCTCAGCCCGGGGCATCGCCATACGTCCTTTCTACCCGGTCGGCCTTCGTCTGCCCCGCCCACCAGGCATAGCCGGCGATGGCAGCGAGTGCGCCACCGTATCCGAGGAGCCACCAGGGGAATCCGGGTGCTTGGGAAGGCGCGGTGGCCGCGGCGAGCGCGGCCGGGGGCGTCGGAGTCGTACGCTCACCCGTGACGAGGATGCGATGACTGTTGATGCCCAGCGGGGTGCAGGTCACGAGCGTGACCAGATCTCGCCCCGCCTCCTGACGGATGCTGGTCGTGTCGGCGGGATCCACGACGCGCGTGTCGACCACCCGGTATGTCAGCACCTCGCCGAAGGTGTTGACGGTGAAGAGGTCGCCGACCTCGACGCGGTTCAGGTCGGTGAACATCGTGGCATCGGCGAGTCCGCGGTGCGCGGTGATGACGGCGTGGGTGCTCTCACCGCCGATCGGGAGGGATGTCCCTTCGAGGTGGCCGGCGCCGCGCAAAAGGGTCTGCGCGGCGGTGCCGTGATAGACAGGCAGGTCGACCCCGATGCCGGGAATCTGGACGCGTGACATCACGCCCGAGGATGTGCGCAACAGCTCGTCATAGACGAATCCGCTGTCGACGACACCGTCCCCTACCGGCACGTGGGCGTGCGCGGCGAGCAGCGCCCCCGCCGAGAGCGCGTCGTTGTAGCGGTGCGCCTCGGCGATCTGCGCCTCGGGACCAGGGGCAGCCGCACCCACGTCGTCGCCGTAGTCGCCGACGAGAAGGGACTGGTTGTACGAGGAGAGCCAGCTCGCTGCCGGCGAATAGGTGAGCACGGTCGCACCGGCGACCGCCGCGATGACGGTCAGGATGAGGAGCACGCTCGGCCGCCAGCGCCGACTCTCACGCCGATGCTCCGGACGAGCGTGCGTCGCCGGGCGCGAAGGGAGCGCGTCTTGCTGGGCATCGCGGGTGATCATCGTCATCATGCTCCGGTGTTCGCCATGTCGGGGCACGTGGC
>Ga0308166_1000365_pt1 | contig 66909 bp, 53 predicted proteins | sample PhyCR2_2_FD_202137 | JGI IMG/M metagenome (GOLD analysis project Ga0308166, IMG submission 202137) | Phyllosphere microbial communities from UC Gill Tract Community Farm, Albany, California, United States - DLSLCC.R2 | ecosystem: Host-associated > Plants > Phyllosphere > Unclassified | place...
AACCGCCCGGACATGCTGTTCATCGACGGCGTGGCTCAGAAGCAGGTGGCTTCCGCATCGCAGGTCGTCGCCGGGACATTCGCGGTGGACTATGCGTCGGATCGCCTGATCCTGGGTACCGACCCGGCAGGCCGTCAGGTGCGTGTCAGCGATCTCCCGCAGGCCTTGAACGTGCAGTCGGCGAACTCTGTCCTGCGTGGTTTCGGCGTGCGTCGCTATGCGACCTCGTACGACGTGCTCGGTACCGTGCGCATGCACAACGTCGGAACGGTGCTGCGCGATCTCGTGATCGAGGACAACGCCACGATCGGGCTCTTCGTCGGGAACGATCGCGCGACCGTGGACAATCTGACCGTTCGTCGGAACGGTCTGCTCGGGTTCTCGCTCACCACCGCCTACAACTCGACCGTCACCGACTCGCTGTTCACCGACAACAACGTGGAGCACTTCAACGGCTCTCCGGTCGCAGGCGGAATCAAGGTCACGCGTTCGCGGGGGGTCCTGATGAGCAACGTGGACACGAGCCGGAACATCGGCAGCGGCACGTGGTTCGACGAGTCCTGCTTCGATGTGAAGATCGTCGATGTCACCTCCAACGGAAACACGGAGATCGGCATCCACGCCGAACTCTCGTCGCAGGTGACGATCGCCCGCAGCCAGACCTTCGACAACAAGGAAGGCATCCGCATCTTCGATACCGAGAACGTGTTGATCACCAACAACGACCTCGGCAACAACTCGCGCCACGACATCAACCTGATGCAGGACGAGCGGAGGCAGGCGACGCATCGAGTAGGACGCGACCCGCGTGTGAGCGGCGCCGATCCCACGGTGACATGGATCACGCGCAACATCTCGATCAACAACAACGTGTTCGGTGCGGGTGGACCCCGAGCGATCTTCGCCCACGACACGGCGACGGGACGCGCCGTCGACACCTGGAATCTCAGCATCGAGGGAAACCTGTTCAGCAGTTCGACCGGCGGGCCATCGATGGTGACCTGGGGTGGCTCGGGTGACGTCTACGAGTCGTTCCAGACTCCGCAGGCGCTCGCAGCGGCGAAGAACCGGACGTGGGTGAATGCCATGACCACACGCCCTGAGCCCTTCGCGTCCATGGCCGATGAGATCAAGGCCAATGCCTCGGTCGCCGTCCCGCTCAGCTCCCGGGTGGCGACGCTGCTCGGGCTCGCGGCGGGGACCGAGTTCCTCGGCAGCGGGCGCTGAACCGTCGATCCGCCCGGCGTCGTCCTCCGGGGCGGCGGCGGGCGGATCGCGTCCGGGGTCGACGGCGCTCCGCCAGCGGGCACAATGGAGGCGTGACTCAAGACACGCGAGCCCCCTATCTCCTCGTCCATGCCGGGTGGGAGCTGTTCGGCTCCGACCGGATGCTGCTCGAGAGCGCGATCGGGCTCCGGCAGGCGGGGGAGCGTGTCGTGGTCGCCCTGCCAGAGAGCGGACCGCTGGTCGCGCACCTCCAGGCTGCGGGCGTGGAGGTTCTCATCCCGCCGACCTTCGTGCTGCGCAAGTCCGCACTTCGCCCCCGCAATTGGCTGCGCACGGTGCGCGACGTGATCCGCGGCAGCGTCGCGGCCGTCACCATCGTGCGTCGTCTGCGTCCGCGCGCCCTCTACGTCAGCACGATCGTCCTGCCGCTCTGGCCTGTCATCGGCCGGCTCCTGGGAGTGCCGACCGTCACGCATGTCCATGAGGCCGAGGCCTCGGCTGCCCGTGTCGTGAACCTGGTGCTCTACGCACCCCATCTGGCGTCGCATCGGCTGATCGTCAACAGCGAGTTCACGTTGCGCACGGTGGGGGACAGCATTCCTGCCCTCGCTCGCCGGTCGACGGTGATCCCGAACGGGGTCGCCTCCCCGGCCGATGTGCCCCCGGCGCGTGCACGTCTCGACGGCTTGCGCGTCGTCTACGTCGGCAGGATCTCGCACCGCAAGGGACCGGACGTCGCGCTCGAGGCTGTGGCGATGCTGCGCGAACGCGGTGTGGACGCGACCCTTCAGCTCATCGGGGCGGTCTTCGCGGGCAATGAGGCATTCGGCCACGAGCTCACTGCGCAGATCGCCGCGCACGGACTCCAGGACCACGTGATCCACCACGGATTCCGCGCCGACATCTGGCCGGTCCTCGCCGACGCGGACGCGATCGTGGTCCCTTCCCGTCAGGATGAATCGTTCGGGAACACGGCCGTCGAGGGGATCCTCGCGGCACGCCCGGTCGTGGTGAGCGACATCCCGGGACTGCGGGAGGCGGTCGGCGAGTACGACTCCGCCCTCTTCGTCGAAGGCGGCGACGCGCAGAAGCTGGCCGAGGCGCTCGTGCGCATCGTCGACGACTGGTCGACCTTCGTCGCCCGAGCGGAGGCCGACCGGAGCGCGGCCATCCGCCGGTTCGCTCCCGAGACCTACCGGCGGTCTGTCGCGGAGTTCATGCAGACCGCAGCGCGCGGCTGATCGAGGGTTCCGCGTCTGTGCGGAACGTCGAGTCAGGCAGTCTTGGCCTTCGCCGTCGACCTCGCCGTCGACCTCGCCGTCGACTTCGACTTCGCCGTCGACGTGGTCTTCGTCGCGGTGTTCGCGGCGGCTCCCGGACGCTCGTTCGAGGGCGATTCCGCTCTCTCCGCCGGAGTGCGCGGTGCCGCCTCCACCGATGACAGCGCCCCTTCCAGGAACCTGTCGAGCTGTCCGTGGACGTGCTTCACATCCTGGACGGTGGCCCGCAGCATCGCCTCATGCTCCCGGTCCGACCCGTGGTGCGCGTCGGCGATGTCGTACGGGTTGCGACGTCGCGCGCCGAACAGCGTCCGCCTGACAGCGGGCAGCGTGACGAAGCCGCGTCGCGCGTGCAGCGCCCGGGCGTAGCGGCGCACCCCGCGCAGATCATCGGCATCGGAACCGAGCTGAGCCAGGAGCTCGAGCTCGCGCTCCTGCACCGGCTCCGCACCGAGGTGGACGGCCTCGCGCAGCGTGAACATGCGCGAGCGGACCTCGGGGACGAGCGCGGCGACAGCGGAGCGCTCCGCACGAGACGCGGTGAGGATGAGGTCCGCGCTCCGGAGCGCATCGGCATCCAGAGCCTGTGAACGATGCGCCCGCTTCTGCTTCGCGGTGTTGCCCGACTCGGCGTCGGCGATGGATGCGGAGACCTGGCAGATCTCCAGCCCGCCGGGGCCCACGCGGGTGCCGGCGCTCGAGATGCGCCAGTCGCTCATGCCCGGCTGCGCGCGCATCACGATCTCCATCAACGGCGATCGGCATACGTTGGCTTCGCAGACGAAGATCAGTCTGTAGGTCACAAGTTCCCCCTCGTGGAACCGTCGACTCCGGTTCGATCCTCAAACATAGGCGATAATGGTGCGGATGACGCATCTCGCGACGTCGCGTCGCGTTGTGTCGAGGGGATACGGGGACACATGACACTGCAGGATTACTTCCAATCGCTGAAGAGCCATTGGATCGTGATCGTCCTCCTGACCCTGGTCGGAGGCGGATCCGCATACGCCTACTCGCAGTTCGTCGATCCCGAGTACCGCGCAGAGTCCCAGGTGATGGTCATCCCCACTCGCGGTGAGAACACGAGCGAGCTTCTCCAGGGCTCGAATTATGTGCAGAGCCTGGTTCAGACGTACACCCTGCTGGTGAGCTCTCCCACGGTCCTCGACCCGGTGATCGAGGAGCTCGACCTGGATGAGACGCCCAATCGGCTCGCTCGGCGGATCGACGTCAACGTGCCGCTCAACACCGTCGTGATCGAGATCGGCGTCACGGATGCCGACGGTGAGAGCGCGAGCGACACCGCCAATGCGATCGCGCAGGAACTCGCCGAGGCCGTGCGGAACGTCTCGCCGACGAGTGTCGACGGAGAGCCCGCAGTGCGCATCGAGACGATCTCGCCGGCGCGGACGCCCACCGTTCCGGTGTCACCGAACACCCGCAACAACGTGATCCTCGGCGCCGGCGCCGGATTCGTGGCCGGTGTGGTGTTCGCCATCCTCCGCCGCCGCCTGGCCACACGGATCACCACCGCGCGGTCGCTGAGCGAGGTGACCGAGGTCGCGCTGCTGGGCGAGATCCCCGAGGCCGCAGACAAGCAGGCCATCGCCCGAGTCATCCGGTCGCAGCCGGACGGACGGGTCGCGGAGGCGATGCGTCAGGTCGCTGCGAGCCTCAAGTTCGTCGAGGTCGACAAGCACCGGCGCGTGATCCTGGTCACCTCGTGCTCCGCGCAGGAGGGCAAGTCGTCGGTGAGCCTCGGCCTTGCCATCACTCTCGCCGAGGGTGGCCGTTCCGTGCTCTTCATCGAAGCCGACCTCCGCCGGCCGAGCACCGCGAGGTACACCCAGCTCGAAGGTGCCGTGGGACTCACGACGGTTCTCATCGGCGATGCCGAGCTCGACGACGCCGTCCAGCAGTGGGGACGCCCCGGTCTCGACATCCTGACCGCCGGCGCTCAACCGCCGAACCCCGGGCAGCTGCTCTCCAGCGGGGGCCTTCACCGGGTCGTCGAGGAGGCGCGCGAGTCGTACGACTACGTCATCATCGACACGGCGCCCGTGCTGTCGGTGAGCGACGCCCTGTGGTTGTCGACGATGGCTGACGGCACGCTGTTCGTGGTGCGTTCGAACCGGACGAAGGGCGCAGATCTGACGCGAGCGCTCACCTCCCTCGAGTCCACCAGGACTCCGGTGCTCGGCATCGTGCTCAATGGCGTGCGAGGCGCGGCGAAGAACCCGTATTACACGGACGAACGCGCCAAGGGCCTGGGGCCGCGGCTTCTCCGTCGCGGCGCGCTCCGGTAGCCGTCGTGAACTCGCTTCTCGCCCTCGGCGCTCGGGCGCTGACGATGGTGATCTCGCTCGTCTGCGGAGTGATCACGACCCGCATGATCCTCGGTGAGACCGACATCCAGCACTATGCGCTCTATTCGCTGCTGATCACTATCCCGTCCCTGCTGACCTTCACCGATCTGGGCAGTGGTGCGGTCCTCGTCAATGCCGTCGCGACCAGCGACGACATCCGCACGGATCGCAGGCTTCGTCTGCAGATCACCTCGGTGGGTCGGGTGCTGCTGATGTTCGCCACCGGTCTGATGCTGATCAACACCGTTCTGCTCGTCACGGGTGGCTGGAGGGTGCTGTTCGGAGATGCGGGTGCGATCCCCGGTGCAGCGCTGGCGGCGTTCCTCTGCGTCACGCTGTTCAGCCTCTCGATCACTCTCGGCGTCTGGTTCCGCATCCTCCTCGGTCAGCGCCGCAACCACATCGTGATCCTCGTCCAGGGCATGATCTCGCCCGTCACGCTCGGCGGTGTGTGGCTGATGCTGACGTTCGGAGGTCGCGACTTCGACTCGTATCTGGCGATCGCGTCGTACGGGGCGTCGCTGTTCTCGGCGATCGTCGGCTTCGCACTCGTCACTCGGTCGACCGCCCCGCTGATCCCCGATGCGCTCCGGATGCTGCTGCGTTTCCGCAGCGTGCGCGGTGTGCGGGTGATGGATGTCGGCTGGCCGATGCTCGCCCAGATGGTGACCTACCCGATCGCCGTGGGATCTCAGCGCTACGTGCTCGCGCAGTTCGGCACGCCGACCGATGTGGCCGAGTACGGGGTGGCGGGCCAGGTCTTCTTCGCGCTCAACGGTCTGGTGATGGCCGCGGGTGTCGCGCTCTGGCCGCAGTTCGCCCGACTGCGTCACAAGGGAGAACTGCGTCGCGGACCCTTCCTGCTGTCGCTGATCTTCGCGGGTGCCATCGCGGCGGCCACCTTCCTGGTGTGGTGGGTCTCGCCATGGCTGTTCGAGTTCATCACCCAGGGCGAGCTCGAGGTGCGGACGCTCACCATCTTCGCCTTCGGCTGCATGATCATGCTGACGGCCGCCGTGTACCCGCTCGGGATGTTCATCATGGACAAGCCGGGGATCCGATTCCAGGTCGTGCCGACTCTCGCGATGGCGACGGTGAGCATCATCCTCTCGCTCGTGCTCACCCCGATCCTCGGCATCGTTGGTCCGCTGATCGGCGTCTCCTTCGCGCTGATCGTGTGCCAGATCATCCCGTACTCGATCTACATCCACCGGCACCGCGAGCGCCTGCTCGGGACGGGGGAGGAGCCGCGGGCCGAGGCTCCGTCGGAGGTCGGCTAGCCGGGCCAGTCGCTCTGCGCGCGCCGCGCACGGCGAGCTGCGGGGTGGATCGACTCGCCCCGTGCGATGCGGATCGCGAGGTCTTCGTAGGCGGCGGCGACATCGTCCCATGAGAATGCCTCGGCGGCGCGGCGACGCATCGCCGCGGCGTTCGACGCCACGGCGGTCGGATCCGCCTCGACGACGTCGAGGGCTCGGGCCGCGTCGGCGGGACCCGCGAAGTACCACCCGCTGCCGTCGAGCACTTCGCGGTTGAACCCGACGTCGTACGCGACCACGGCGGTTCCCGCGCCCATCGCTCGCAGCAGTGAGGGGTTCGTGCCTCCGACCGAGTGCCCGTGCAGGTACGTGTGCGCATGGTGGTACAGCGCGTCGAGCAACTCCTGGTCGTACACGGCGCCGAGCAGGCGGATGCGCTCGTCCGTCGCGGCGATGCGGTCGATCGCGGCCGTGTACTCGGCCGCATACGGCGCCGAGCCGACGACGACGAGGGGCTTGCGCGCCCCGGACGCCGAGTATCCCTCGACGATCTCGCGCACGTGGTTCTCCGGTTCGAAGCGCGCGACGACGAGGTGGTACCCGCCGGGTTCGAGACCGAGACCGGCGATGCCCTCCGCCGGCGCGTCGTCGAGAAGCGGGGCGCCGTAGCGGATCAGCTCGCTCGGAACGTCGAACTGGTGGTCGTAGTAGTCGGCGATGCCCGGGGCGTCGGAGATGATCGCGTCCGCCGTCTGCACGCCGAACTCCTCGGCCCAGCGGTAGTAGGCCTTGCCGCGAGTCCCCCACTTCGACCGACGCCACTCGAGCCCGTCCATGTGCAGCGCCACCGGGATCCCACGGGCTCGAAGGAGCGGGAGGAACGGCGAGTTCGCGGCGTTGAAGACGAACGCGGCGTCCGGGCGGGCCTTCGTGACCGCGTGCAGCGTCGAGAGTGCCGTGTGACTCAGGGTCTCCAGGGCCTTCTGACGCACGGCGGGAAGGGTGACCCTGCGCATGCCGAGATGAGTGTCGCCGACAGTGCCGGCGTCCCGACCGTAGACGAGGACCCGGTGCCCCCGTTCGACCAGCCGGCGGCCCACCTCCTCCACCGCGGTCTCGAATCCTCCGTAGGCTGCGGGGATCCCGCGAGTGCCGATCAGGGCGATGCGGAGCGTCGGCGTCGAGGGGGTCGAATCGGAGCGCATCGCATCAGTATGCCTGAGCCGGAGCTCGGCAGCGGTTCGGTCGCGGCTATCCTGGCGGGGTGTCGACACCGCGCAGAGCAGACCGTCCCCTGTCCTGGGGGTTCCCCGCTGAGCAATCGGTCACCGCATGGCAGGAGCGTCATGCACGCGGCGAGGTCCCGAGCGTATGGCCATACGGACTCGACGGCCTGCGCGAGTCCGGAGCGGTCGAGGTGCTCGATCTTCCGACACCTGGGCGCGTGGCGCGACTGCGCGCGCGGGCGGGAATCGGACGCCGTCCGAGTCCCGGTCTCGCGTTCACGTGGGACGAGAACGCCGCGTTCCGTCTGCACGTGATGCGACCTCACGCTCGTTTCATCTCCGGGGTGATCTGGCTCACCGACATGGTCGAGCGCGGCACGGTCCCGGCCCGGCTCATCGAGGTGCTCGGGCGTGCGGAGGCGCTGTGGGTGCTCAGCGAGGCTCAGGTCGCTCCGCTGCGTGCGCTGTTCGGCCCCGAGGGTCCTCGCGTCGTCGCCGTGCCGTTCGGCGTGGATGCGCGGTTCTTCTCCGAGCGTCCGTATCCCACGCGTCCTCGGGTGGTGAGCATCGGCAACGATCGCGATCGTGATCCCCAGACGCTCTTCCGCGCTCTGGCGCGAGTGCGCGATGCCCGACCGGACGCGGAGCTGATCGTGCAGTCCTCGGCCTCCGGCGTGCCGGACGGCATCCAGATCGTGCCGCGGATGTCGCACGGCGAGCTGCGCGAGCTCTATGCGACTGCGAGCGTGGTCGCGACCGCCACCCGTCCGAATCTGCATGTCTCCGGCATGACGGTGACGCTGGAAGCCCTGGCGACGGGGCGCCCGGTGGTCAACACGGATACCCCGGGCATGGGCCAGTACGTGTCGGAGGGGCGCACCGGGCATCTCGTTCCCGTCGGCGACGACGAGGCGATGGCACGCCGCCTGCTGGCGTTGCTGGACGACCCGATCGGGGCGGAGGCCATGGGGCGCGAGGGGCGCCGGACGGTCGAGAACAGCTTCACGACGCAGGAGATGTGCGCGCACCTTGCCACCATCCTGCGCGCTACGGCGGAGTGACACGCGTCTCGGACGTGATCCCCCGGAACTGGTAGTGGCGGGACTGGACTCCGTGCGCTATTCTTGGCGCGGATGCGTCTATGGGGGACGCGGGGGAATCCAACATGCTTGCCGTTCTTCGGCAGTGCCTATGGGGAGGCGCTATGCGAGTCCAACGACTCGATTCAATCGATCATGACTTCACGTCGCGATCAACATCTTTCCGCCGTACCGCGATCGCGGTCGTCGCCACTCTGGTGATCGGGCTCCTGGGGTCGGTACTCGCCGCGCCTGCAGCGCAGGCCGACACCGTGCCGACGGATCCGACTCTGCCGGCGACGGTGAGCGCCGATGCGCTCCCGACGACGCAGATCAACGGCATCGTCTGGGCGCAGGCCGTCGCAGGCAACAAGGTCTTCGCCGGTGGCCAGTTCACGAGCGCACGTCCCGCAGGTGCTGCAGCCGGGACCAACGAGACACCTCGTTCGAACCTGCTCGCGTACGACATCACCACCGGTGTGCTCGACCCGTCGTTCAACCCGCAGGTCAACGGCCGCATTCTCGCTGCCGCAGTCTCTCCCGACGGCACGCGCCTGTACATCGGCGGTGGCTTCACCGCCGTCGACGGCCAGAACCGCTACCGCCTCGCGGCGTTCAACACGGCCACCGGTCAGCTGATCGCGAACTGGACCCCCGGGACCAACACCGTCGTACAGGGCATCGTCGCCACCGACACGACGGTGTACGTGACGGGCGAGTTCTCCAACGTCAACAACACCACCCGCACGGGTGTCGCGGCGCTGAGCGCCTCGACCGGTGCGGTGCAGGCCTTCAACCCGGTGCTGGCAGGCGGATACGGCGCGCGCGCCGTGGTCGTGTCGCCCGACAGGTCGAAGGTCGTCATCGCGGGATCCTTCACGTCGACCAACGGGTCCACGAACCCGGGCCGCGGAATGGCCGCGCTCGACGCGACCACGGGCGCGAGCCTGCCCTGGGCGATCAACAGCGTGGTCCGCAACGCGGGAACAGGTTCGTCGATCTACTCGCTCGCCTCTGACGGCGACAGCGTGTACGGCAGCGGCTACGACTTCGGCGGATCGAAGACCGAGGACGACTTCGAGGGCGCATTCCGCGCCAGCTGGAGCGACGGCTCGATGGTGTGGATGGAGGACTGCCACGGCGACACCTACTCGGTGTACCCGTCCGGCGGCGCCGTCTACACCGCGGCGCACTCGCACTACTGCGGGAACATCGGAGAGTTCCCGCAGCTCGACCCGTGGAACTTCAACTTCTCCCTCGCGTTCGACAAGAACCCGTCGAACCGCACGATCACGCCCGACATCTACGGATACCGCAGCTTCACCGGCAATCCGGCCGCGCGTCTGCTGCACTGGTACCCGACCTGGCAGCCGGGAACGGTGTCCGGCATGAGCCAGGCCGCGTGGTCGGTCACCGGAGGCGGGGACTACCTCGTCTACGGAGGAGAGTTCACCGCGGTGAGCGGCACCGCCCAGCAGGGTCTGGTCCGCTTCGCGAAGCCGGGCACCGCACCGAACAAGGTGGGACCGACCATCAAGGGCGGCGCCTACCAGATCAGTGCGCAGTCCTTCCGCGCCGGACAGGTACGCGTGGCCTGGCCCGCGAACTACGACGCGGACAACTCCACGCTGACCTACGAGGTGTACCGCCGCGACATCGCGCAGCCTGTGTACACGACCACGTCCGAATCGACGTACTGGGTTCGTCCCCGCATGCTCTACTCCGACACCGCCGTGACTGCGGGTCAGGTGTACGAGTACCGCGTGAAGGTGACAGACCCGAACGGCAACACCACGACGTCCGACTGGACACCCGTCACGGCCGCCGATTCCGGCACCGCCAACACGTACAACACGGCGATCCTCGACTCGGCCCCCAAGTACTACTGGCCCCTCAACGAGGCGACCGGCACTGCAGGGATCGACTGGGTCACCGGCAATGATCTGAAGCTCGCCGGCGGCACCACCCGGGGTCTCCCCGGACAGGTGCAGGGCGAGACCTCAGGGTCCACCGCGTTCAACGGCTCCACGGGAACGGCCGCGTCGTCGTCCTCCGAAGTGGCGCCGAACACCTTCTCCGTCGAGGCCTGGTTCCAGACCACCAGCACCAGCGGTGGGAAGATCGTGGGCTTCGGGAACAACCCGACCGGCGTCTCGGGCAGCTACGACCGGCACATCTACCTGAGCAATACGGGTCAGATCACGTTCGGCGTGTACCCGGGCGGAACCCGCACGCTCACCAGCAACAGCGGCTACAACGACGGTGCGTGGCACCAGGTCGTCGGCACGATGAGCCCCGCGGGAATGGTGCTGTACGTCGACGGCGTCCGCGTGGGCGTGCGTACCGACACGACGACAGGACAGGACTACACGGGGTACTGGCGGGTGGGCGGTGACAGTCAGGGCGGCTGGCCCTCCGCGGGCTCCTCGAACTTCCTGAACGGACGCATCGCCGATGTCGCCGTCTACTCCACGGCGATCTCGCGCAACGACGTCGACGCGCACTGGGTGGCATCCGGTCGCACGTCCGCGCTGCCGGCAGCGCCCGCCGACGCATACGGCAAGGCTGTGTACGACCTCGATCCGACCCTGTTCTGGCGGTTGAACGAGACCACGGGCACCGTCGCTGCGGATGCCGGACGCGACGCGAGCACCGGAGGTTACAAGACCAACGGCACGGCGACGATCCAGCGCGGACAGACCGGCGCGATCGCCGGGACCACGAACAAGGCGATCCGCTTCACCTCGTCGAAGCTGGGTTCCACCTGGAACAACCGTCAGACCGTGATCAGCGATCGTCAGTACGTCTCCCCGAACACCTACTCGATCGAGACGTGGTTCAAGACGACGTCCACGGGCGGGGGCAAGCTGATCGGCTTCGGCAACAGCAACTCCAACAACACCAACGCGAGCTCGAACTACGACCGTCACATCTACATGGATTCGTCCGGACGGCTCAAGTTCGGTGTCTACAGCGGTGGCACGCAGGTACTGACCGCACCGAGCACCTATCGCGACGGGCAGTGGCATCACGTGGTGGCTCAGCAGTCCGCGAGCGGCATGCAGCTGTTCGTCGACGGCGTGGAGGTCGCATCCAACAGCATCGCGACCGCCGATCAGTACAGCGGCTACTGGCGGCTCGGCGGCGACACGACGTGGGAGGGCGATCCCTTCTGGGTCGGCTCGCTCGACGAACCGGCCGTGTACGCCTCACCGCTGACGGCGAGCCAGGTCCTGCAGCACTACCAGCTGGGTTCGACGGGTACGCCGAACGAGCTCCCGGTGGCGCAGTTCACCACCGCGACGACAGACCTCTCGGTCGCGTTCGACGCCTCTGCCTCCACCGACCAGGAAGGGCCGATCGCGGCATACACCTGGAACTTCGGCGACGGGCAGACGGGGACGGGCGTCGCCCCGACCCACGTGTACGACGCAGCGGGCACCTACACGGTGACTCTGACGGTGCGTGACGGTGGTTCACTCACCTCGTCGATCACCCACGAGGTCATCGCTCGGAACCCGAACGTCGCCCCGACGGCGGCCTTCACAGAGACCAAGGACTTCCTGGCTCTCTCGGTCGACGCCTCGACGAGCGCGGACAGCGACGGCTCGATCGCCGCATACGCCTGGAACTTCGGTGATGGCGCGACCGCCACCGGCGCCACGGCAGCGCACACGTACACCGCCTCCGGCACCTACGAGGTGTCTGTCACCGTGACCGACGACCGCGGCGGTTCCGCCACGACCACGAAGTCGATCACGGTCGAAGCTGCGAACGTCGCTCCTACGGCGCTGGCGAACGTGGTGCGCGGTGCCGACGGCATGTCGATCACCGCAGACGGCTCGGGATCCAGCGACAGCGACGGCACGATCGCCGCTTACGCCTGGAACTTCGGCGACGGTGCGACGGGATCGGGCGCCACGGCGACCCACACCTATGTCGCGGCGGGCACTTACACGGTGACGCTCACGGTGACGGACGACGACGGAGCGACGCACCAGGTCACGGCATCCGTGACCGTTGCGCCGGCGGCGACGGAAGACGTCATCGCGAAGGACGCTTTCGAGCGGACCGCGTCGTCATCCTGGGGTAGTGCAGACGTCGGCGGCGCGTGGACCACCACGGGCGGAGCGGCGGCCTTCTCGGTCGGCGACGGTGTGGGCAAGTTCGCGCTCGCACCTGCGGCGACACGCGAAGCACGTCTCGCCGCAGTCTCCGGCACCAACACGGTGACCTCGCTCACGCTCGCCTCGAGCAATGCGACGAGTGGAGGAGCATTCAACTTCACCGTGAACGGACGTCAGGTCGGCAACGACACGTACTCCGGTCGGGTGAAGGTCGAAGCGACCGGTTCGATCCGGCTGTACCTGCTCCGCAACGAGACCGCGATCGGCAACAGCGTGTTGCTCTCGGGCAACTACACCGCGGGCGAGAAGCTCTCCATCGCTCTGTCCGTCCGAGGCACGTCTCCGACGAGTCTGGCGCTGAAGGTCTGGCGCACCGGCACCACGGAGCCGACGAGCCCGCAGCTGCAGGCGACCGACACGACGGCTGCACTGCAGACGGCGGGGTCTGTCGGTCTGAAGATGGCCGTGTCCTCGGTGTCCTCGGTCTCGACCGTCGTCACGATCGACGACTACAAGGTGGTGACGGGTGCCGTGGTGGCTCCCGTCAACCAGGCGCCGACGGCTGCGTTCACCTCGTCCGTCACCGCGCTGACCGCGGGCGTCGACGGTCGCGCGTCGACCGACTCGGACGGGACCATCGCCTCGTACGCCTGGACCTTCGGTGACGGAGGGACGGCGACGGGTGCGACCGCATCGCACGCCTACGCCGCCGCGGGTACATACAACGTGACGCTCACGGTGACCGACGACAAGGGCAAGACGAACGCCATCACCGCGCCGGTGACCGTGACGGCTCCCGTCGTAGACCCGCCTGACCCGGGCGGCCCCGCGCCGCTGGCCACCGACGAGTTCGATCGTGCCGTCACCGGTGGGTGGGGGGCGTCCGATCTCGGAGGTGCCTGGGCCACGACCGGCGGCAACGCCGCCTTCACGGTCGCGGCCGGAAACGGAACGATCTCGCTGGCGCCGTCGCAGACCAGAGAAGGCCGCCTGGCCGTCTCGGCTACCAGCGCGGTGCTGGATGCGACCTTCGCCTCCGACGTCGCGTCGGCTGGCGGCACCACCAGCATCACGCTCCACGGACGTACCGTCGGCACCTCCGTGTACTCGGCGAGGGTGCGGCTGGAGCCGGCGGGCGTCGTGCGTCTGTACATCCTCCGCGATGAGACGGCGATCGGAAACAGCTTCGTCCTGCCGACGACGTACACCGCCGGGCAGGTGCTGCACGCACGGCTGTCCGTCACGGGAACCAGCCCCACGACCATCGCCGCCAAGGTGTGGGTCGAGGGTCAGACGGAACCCGCGAGCTGGCAGCTGCAGGGCACGGATTCCACGGCGGCCCTCCAGGCTGCCGGCGGCGTGGGCATCAAGGCGTCGAGCAGCTCCGCGTCGACGAACCCGGTGACGAAGATCTCGTTCGAGCGCTTCGCGGTCGTGGTCCCGCAGTAATCCGTACGCGAAAGGGGGTGCATGGCTTCGGCCATGCGCCCCCTTTCTGCATGCGCTCTTCGGGGGCGATCACGAAGTCGAGCAGGTGGACCACCGTCGGCACGTGACCTCGAGAGCACGCGGTGCGGGCGGAAGGCTGCCAGAACGGGTCGGAGCCGGTGAAAGCGGGCCGCGCCTGTCAGGGGTGAGGCAGGCGCTGCCGGCGCGGGTGAGGCGCCGCTGCGTGTGAGTGGACGTCGCTGGGTGCGGTTGCGGCGCCACTGCGCAGGGATGGCGCGCCACACCGTGTGCGGGTCAGGTCGGCCATGGGCCCAGCAGTGCGAGTGCTCGAGCCGTCAGGATGCCTGGGATACGCCGGATCCGCCCGCCGCGGCGCGCGCGTACTCGGGGGTGATGCGACCGAGCGCACCGAGGATTCGTCCCTCGGCGAACCAGGCACGACGGCGCAGCACCGCATGTGCGGCAAGATCGCCGCGGAGGCGCGCGACGAAACCCCGCGCCGAGAAGACGATCAGTCGGACGACACCGCCTGCGAGGTGCACCCCGCGCAGCGCCGCACGGCGAAGTGCGGAGGGATGCCGCGTGAGCAGGGTCGTGCGCATCTGCCCCTGGGACACCGTGCGGCGCCGCACGAACTCCCGGGTCGTGCGAGCCGGGGGCACCTCGTCGCGGACGACGGAGTCCGCCGAGGCGACGATGGTGCCCCCGGCGGCGAGCAGCGCGCGTCCGAACAGCATGTCTTCGCCGCCGGCGAGACCGAGGCTGGTGTCGAATCGTACGCCGAGATCGCGCACCTGCGCCGCATCGACGAGCACGTTCCCGGTCGCGAGCGCGTCGAGGCGCTGCCCGGTGGTGCGACGTCGACGCCGCATGAACCCCCCGGCGATGATCCACGGATCGGTGCCTTCGGGCCAGACGTAGTCGACGTAGCCCATCACCACTGCAGGCCGGTCGGAGGACCAGACAGAAAGCAGCGCATCCAACCATCCCGGCTGGGGAAGGACATCGTCGTCCACCATCGCGACGAGTTCACCATCGCGCGCGGCGTCGAGTGCCGCCTGCCGTGCGGCTGCGATCCCCGGCGTCGGCTCGGAGACATACCCCACGCCGAGAGCAGATGCGTCCGCTTCCGCGGACCGGAGCGGATCGTTGTCGACGAGGGAGATGCGCATCCGCGACCCCGCGTCCCCCGCGTTCGCACGGATCGCGGTGATGAGCGGTGGAAGCAACTCGGTGCGACGGAACGTCGTGACGGCGACGAGAACAGGAGGGATCTCGGCGGGGGGCGACGCGGTAGTCATCCGTTCAGTATGCCCCGCTGGGCTGCACCATGACCTTGGCGGTGCGCCACATGATCTGCAGGTCGTTCATCACGGACCAGTTCTCGACGTAGCGCAGGTCGAGGCGCACGCTCTCATCCCATGAGAGGTCGCTGCGGCCGGAGACCTGCCACAGACCCGTGATGCCTGGCTTGATGTACAGGCGACGGAAGACCGTGCCGTCGTATGCCGTGACCTCGGAGGGCAGCGGCGGGCGGGGTCCCACCACGCTCATGTCGCCGATGAGCACGTTCCAGAACTGCGGCAGCTCATCGAGCGAGAGCTTGCGCAGCACCTTCCCGACGCGGGTGACCCGAGGGTCGTCCTTCATCTTGAACAGGAGGCCCGCACCCTGGTTCTGTTCCTTGAGCGCCGCGAGCTGCTGCTCGGCGTCGGTCTTCATGGAGCGGAACTTCATGATCTTGAAGGTGCGTCCGTCGCGTCCGACGCGCTCCTGGGAGAAGAACAGCGGCCCAGGGGAGTCGAGCTTGACGAGCAGCGCGAGGACCGGTGTGATCAGCGCGATCGGGATGAGCGCGACGGACGCGACAGCGATGTCGAGTGCGCGCTTGAGCACGTGCTGGCCGCCCTCGTACGAGGGGATCTGCACCTGGATGAGCGGAAGACCCTCGACCGGCGCGAACGAGATGCGCGGGCCGGCGACGTCGGTGAGGCGGCTCGAGAGCACGAGCTCCGCGGCCGTGCCTTCGAGCTGCCAGCTCAGGTGCTTCACGAAGTCCGGGTCGCCGTCAGGGCGGCTCGCGACGATGATCGTGTCGGCGCCGAGCTCTGCGGCGACCGTCGAGACCGAGTTCACATTGCCGAGCACCGGGAAGTGCGCGTTCGCGACCTCGACGTCACGAGCATTGCCGTCGAGCAGCGTGGCGCCGACGACCTGGTAGCCCGAGGCGCCGATCGGGTGAAGGGTGCGAATGACGTACTCGACGTCGTCTCTGTTGCCGACGACCAGCGTGCGGGAGGCGAACCGCCCCCGCGCACGCTGAGCCGTCAGCCAGTGCCGCCACGCCCATCGCGTGACGAGCAGTATGAGAACACCGAGCGGCAGGCCGACGAGCAGCAGAAGCTGCATCGTCTGCCAGCCGAGCACGACGCCGAGCATGGCGATGATCCCGAACGCCAATCCGCTCGCGTGGGCCACGCCGCGGTACTCGGTGGCGCTGGCACGGAACAACGCTGCATCACGGGTATGCAGAGCGCCGAGCATGAGATACCAGAGCGTGGCCAGCAGAATGCCGTTGCGCAGGGCCTCTTCCCCCGCGACACCGGTCATCAGCTGGACAGCTGCGGTGATCCCGCCTGCGAACAGGATGACCCCGGCATCCGTGATCCGCAGCCTCATCCGATAGCGCCGCTCCCACTGGCGGCGCCTCTCCAGCGTTGCGGACACGCGCGGTGTGACCACCGTGTGCGTGACCGACTTGGTGGCTCGCGGTGCAGCGACCGGCGTGAAGACCGAACCCGCGCGAGTGATGCTCAGGGCATCCTCGACGGAAGTCATGCCGAGGCTCCGTGAGCCGTGTATGTACGCAGAAATCCCCAGTGCGCCATTGTTTTCCCCAGTGTTTCCCCAGACCACGGACCCCACGTCCATGGCATCGTCTGCATCCCGACCCCTCGGGTTCCTGCTGCATCCGTGATCCCACATCACGGGTTGCGATCACCGTCCCACACGGTGGTGCTGGCAGCAGGCACTGCAGACTTCGATCACTCTAGCGGAATCGGGCGTCGAGCGGAAGATAATTCACGCGAGTGGACGAACCGATATTCCAATACACGCGTTCTGCCCTGCAGACACGTCGGTATTCTGACCGCGTGACCACAATTCCCGCACCTCGATTCCATCTGAGTCGCATGCTGCCGCGCGACCCCTCGCAGCCGCATCGCGCAGCCAGCACGCTCGAGCTCTTCTTCGACCTGGTCTTCGTCGTCGCCGTGAGCATCGCCTCGGCGCAGCTGCACCACGCCCTGAGTCACGGCGACTTCGTGCACGGCATCACCTCGTACGCGATGGTGTTCTTCGCCCTGTGGTGGGCGTGGATGAACTTCACCTGGTTCGCGACCTCTTTCGACACCGACGACTGGCTGTACCGCGTCACGACGATCGTGCAGATGGGCGGGGTTCTCGTCTTCGCAGCCGGGATTCCCGCCGCGTTCGAGCACGGTGACTTCACCGTCGTGGTGCTCGGCTACATCGTGATGCGCGTCGCGATGATCGCACAGTGGCTGCGTGCGTCGCGGAGTGCGGGGCAGCTCCGCTCCGCGGCACGTCGGTATGCGCTCGGGATCGCCGCGGTGCAGGTGCTGTGGGTCGTCTTCCTGCTCATACCGTCAGGCCCTGCGCAGCTCATCGCGTTCGTGGTGTTCGCGCTGATCGAGGTCAGCGTGCCGGTGTTCGCCGAGCACCGCACGCAGACGCCGTGGCACCCGCATCACATCACCGAGAGGTACGGCCTCTTCACGCTCATCGTGCTGGGTGAGAGTCTGCTCGCGTCGGCGAACGCGATCATCGATGCGAGCCACGAGCTGGAGTCCTTCGTACCGCTCATCTCCATCTCCGTTCTCACGCTCGCCGTGACGGCGTCACTGTGGTGGATCTACTTCTGGCCGCCCCACCACCGGGCGATCACGACATTCGCCCGCTCGCTCCGCTACGGCTACACGCATTACGTGGTCTTCGCCGCCGCGGCCGCGTTCTCTGCGGGCATCGAGGTCGAGCTCGACGTCCTCACCGGCGAGAGCCACCTCTCGAATGCGGTGGCCTCGTACACCGTGACGATCCCGATCGCGATCTTCCTGTTGGGGATCTGGTGGGTCGCGATCCGCGAGAACGCCGACCGCGTCGTGAACACGGCGATCCCGACCGGTGCCGTCGTGGTGCTCCTCGACCCGATCCTGCCGATTCCGGTGGCCATCACCGCGCTGGTGCTCGTCGCGATCGTCGTCGTGCTCGTGCTGCATCCGCCCATCGACAAGAGGTCATAGCCTTCGTATAGAAGAGGCATAGCTCACTGATCGTCTCCTCCGTGACCATGGGTGCACCGACAACGACATCGACACCCCGGAACCATCGAGAGGAGCACGATCATGAGCCGCATCCCGGAACCAGTCCAGACCCCTGAGGGCCCCACCTACGAGGGGCGGCTGCTCGACCGGGTCGACGAGGAGGTCGTCGATCAGGGCGCCGCCTTCGACATCCGCACCCTCGTGACCCGTCGCGGAGTGCTCGGTCTCGCGGGTCTCGGAGTCGGCGCTGTCCTGCTCGCCGCCTGTGCGCCCGCAGCCACCGGCACGTCGAGCACGAGCACCGGCGCCCCCACGGCGACCACCGACGGTGACGCGTCGACCGGCACCGCGACAGCGGAGGGGGAGATCCCCGACGAGACCGCAGGTCCCTACCCCGGGGACGGATCGAACGGACCAGACGTGCTCGAGGAGTCCGGCATCGTGCGTCAGGACATCACGACCTCGATCGACGGCTCGGCCACAGCCGACGGCATCCCGCTCGCCTTCGAGTTCGAGGTGCTCGACCTGGCGAACGGCGGCGTGCCCTTAGCAGGTGTCGCCGTCTACGCGTGGCACTGCACCTCGCAGGGGGAGTACTCGATGTACTCCTCCGGACTGGAGGACGTGACGTACCTGCGCGGCGTGCAGGTGGCGGATGCCGACGGCAAGGTCTCGTTCTCGTCGATCTTCCCCGGGTGCTATTCGGGACGCTGGCCGCACATCCACTTCGAGGTGTATCCGGACGTCGATTCGATCACCGACTCCCAGAACGCGGTCGCCACCTCGCAGATGGCTCTTCCCGAAGACGCGTGCGCTGCGGTGTATGCGGACTCCCGCTACGACGGCTCGTCGCAGAACCTGTCGCAGACCAGCCTCGCCGGAGACAACGTGTTCGGCGACGACGCCGCCGCCCTGCAACTGCCCGCGATCTCGGGAGACATGGCCCGCGGCTACGTGACCACCCTCGTGGTCGGCGTCGACACGACGACCACTCCCACCGCAGGTTCCGCTCCCACTGGCGGCGGCCCTGACGGCGGCCCGGCCGGCGGGCGAAACTGATTCTCGCCGTTCGGATGCCGATCTGCTAAGCTTATGGTGCAGCGTGTGTTCTGGCCCCCCTCTAGGCCACCACGAAGCCACTGATCAGGGCCATAACGGACCAAGCGCATCGATGCGCGCGGCATCCGCCTTCGATCTCATCATCTTGCGGGTCGCGACAGCGCGTGCCCGTCACACAGCAATGAGTATCACCATGAGCACGACAACCTTTCCGCCTTCTGACCCCTTGACCTGGAAACAGGCCGACACCGACGTGCACGTCGCGACCCGAGCCGGCGAGTTCGCCGGATTCGTCGAGTTCGACGGCACCACGCACCTCGCCCGCGACCAGCGGGGCACCGAGCTCGGCTCGTTCGAGTCCCTCGACGACGCCCGCGATGCTCTCGAAGGCGCGACCACTCCGGAACGACGTCCGTCGGCGTTCTCGCGACGGCTGCGTCTGGTGCTGCGTCGCGGCCCGCACCGAGGGCGCGCCTGACCATAGCCTGTGACCTCACACAGAGTCGTCACAGAGTCGCCGACGTATTCCCCACAGCGCATGTGAGGGGGGTTAGGTTGAGTTAAGCGTTGGGCGATCTGCCTTGGGCTTTCCACAGCTCAAGGGCTCCAATCGACAGGAGAGCATCATCTCCATTGCACAGGTCGAAAAGACCGCAGCCACCCTCGGCCCCGTACGTCAGACGTATTCGGGCAACGCAGAGATCCCCCCGATGACGCACGCCTACAAGCAGGTGTCGCAGGTCATCCGCGAAACCGGACTGCTGCAGCGGGCCGGATGGTTCTACATCTTCGTGGCCGCCGGCATCGCCGTCGCCCTCGGTGGAGTCGTCACCGGCTTCATCCTTCTCGGAGACAGCTGGTTCCAGCTTCTGATGGCCGGCGCGCTGGGCATCATCCTCACGCAGGTGGCGTTCCTCGCCCATGAGGCCGCCCACCGCCAGATCCTCTCGACGGGCCCGGCGAACTTCCGCCTCGCCCGCATCCTCGCCGCCGGTGTCGTCGGCATCAGCTACTCCTGGTGGGACTCCAAGCACACCAAGCACCACGGAAACCCGAACCAGGTCGGCAAGGACCCCGACATCGAGGTCGACACGATCTCGTTCCTCGAGACGGATGCTGCGCAGTCGCGTGGCCTGGTCCGCCTGATCACGCGCAAGCAGGGATGGTTCTTCTTCCCGCTGCTCATGCTCGAGGGGCTGAACCTCCACTACCTCGGCGTCAAGCACCTCGTGACCAGCAAGAAGGCCAAGGGCCGCTGGATCGAGCTCGGGCTCATCGCCCTCCGCTTCGCGATCGTGCTCGTCCCGGTCTTCCTGATGCTGCCGCTCGGCATGGCGTTCGCCTTCATGGGCGTCCAGCTCGCCGTCTTCGGTGTCTACATGGGTGCCTCGTTCGCACCGAACCACAAGGGCATGCCGATCATCGATCCGAGCGCTCGCCTCGACTTCTTCTCGAAGCAGGTGCGCACCTCCCGCAACATCCGCGGCGGATGGTGGGCGACCTGGCTCATGGGCGGGCTCAACTACCAGGTCGAGCACCACCTGTTCCCGAACATGCCCCGCCCGAACCTCTCGAAGGCCCGCGAGGTCGTCCGCGACTACTGCGCAGCCAACAACGTGCCGTACACGGAGACCAGCCTCGGCCAGTCGTACGCCATCGTCATCCAGTACCTCAACCGCGTCGGTCTCGCCGCCGGTGCTGACCCGTTCGACTGCCCTGCAGCCGCACAGTTCGTCCGGGCCTGACACTCGCGACAGCACGCGGACCCGCACATCCAACGGCCCCATCCTTCGGGATGGGGCCGTTCGTGCGTCGGGCGGTCAGTTGCGCCTGATCCAGCGGAAGGTCGCGCGGCTGAGGATGAACCCCGCCACGAGCCAGGCCGCGAGGGCGACCGCCACGAGGCCGAGCTGCCACGATCCGCTCGGTTCGGCCGCCGAGAACGACTCGGGCAGGATCGCCGCGCGCATTCCCTGAGCCATCCACTTCAGCGGAAAGACCGCGGCGACGTTCTGCAGCCATTCGGGCAGCGCGGTGAACGCGATGTACACGCCGGAGATGAACTGCAGCAGCAGCACCACCGGGATCACCACCGCCGAAGCGGTCTTGCCGGAACGCGGCACAGCCGACAGCGCGATGCCGAGGAGGGTGCAGGAGAGCAGGCCGAGCACGAAGACCCACGCGAAGCGCCCCCACGCCTCGGCATCGGAGGGCAACTCCACCTGATACAGGACCACCGCGACGATCAGAAGAAGGGTGATCTGCAGAATCGCGGTGACGAAGACCTCGCCGATCTTGCCGATGAAGTACGTGGCGGGCGAGATCGGAGTGCTGCCCAGCCTCTTGAGCGTCCCGTCGCTCTTCTCCACGGCGATCTCGATCGACAGCCCCTGCATCCCGGAGAGGAAGATGCCACCCGCCACGAGACCGGGGAGGTAGTACGTGGCCATGCTGATCTTGTCGGCGCCCTCCCCGATGTCGCCCGTGAAGATCGTGGCGAAGATGAGGTACATGAGTGTCGGGAACAGGAAGGTGAAGAAGACCTGATCGCTGGCACGGAAGTACTGACGCAGTTCGAACGGGATACGGCGGATCCCGAGGCGGATGGTGCGAGCGAGTCCGAATCCGGGAGTGGTGCTCGTCGTGCTCATCGTGCTCATGCTGACTCCGTCACATCTGCCGACAGGTCCTCGCCCGTCGGATCCGAGTCGGCCTCGGCGCCGACTCCGTGCTCGCGGATCAGGCCGAGGTAGATGTCCTCCAGCGTGGGGCGCACGACCTCGAGGCTGTCCGGCTCGCCGCCCGCGCGCTGAAGCTCGGCGACGACCGCGCCGGGGGTCGTGGTGCGCTGCTCGTGGCGCACGCCCGCGGCATCCCTCCACCGCACCATCGGGGTGCGTGCCTCGGGTCCGCCGATCTCGTCGATCCGACCGATCGCCGCGATGCGACCGTCCGTGATCACTGCCGCTCGGTCGCCGAGACGCGCCGCCTCGTCGAGGTAATGGGTCGTCAGCAGGATGCTCGTGCCCTCTGCCTTAAGGGTGCGGATGAGCTGCCAGAACTGCTGTCGTGCCTCGGGGTCGAAACCCGTCGTCGGCTCGTCGAGGAACAGCAGCTCGGGTCGGCCGATGATCCCGAGAGCGACGTCGAGCCGTCTTTGCTGACCGCCCGACAGCTTGCCGGCTCTGGATCGCTGCTTGTGCTCGAGACCCACCGCGGCGATCACCTCGTCGACCGGGCGCGGGTCGGGGTAGTACCCGGCGAACTCGGTGAGCAGCTCGCGCACGGTGAAGTTCCCTGCCTCGCCGGTGGACTGCAAGACGATTCCGAGCCGCGCCTTCCACGCCAGACCGCCACGCTGGGGATCGACCCCGAGTACCCGCACCTCACCGGAGGTGCGGTGTCGGTAGCCCTCGAGGATCTCGATGGTCGTCGACTTGCCCGCGCCGTTCGGGCCGAGAAGGGCGAAGGTCTCTCCGCGGCGGATGTCGAAGCTGATGCCGTCGACTGCGACGGCGCCGCCATACTCTTTGCGGAGGTCCCGCACCTCGATCACGCTGTCTGTCATAGGTACAGCGTGCACGTTGACGGCGCGGAGCGATAGGCGATGGGCGGACCCGAACGGGACGGGGCGTGGGCGGAGAACCGCCCACGCCCCGTCCCGTCGGTCAGGCGAAGGTGCTCAGCGCGATGCGTTCTCGTCGGACTCGACGACCTCGATCGTGATCTTGCCGTCGATGGTCTCCGCGTCGTCGTCGAGCAGCTCGTCTTCCAGCGCCTCGTCGCCGCGGAACTCCGAGGCGGCGTCGTCGATCAGTTCGGCGTGGACGGTGTCGGGGTCGGTGTCGGTGTCGGTGTCGGTGTCGACGGCGTCGGCGGTGGCAGTGTCGGCATCCTCGCCCGCATCCGGGCCGGTCGTCGCGACGCTTCCGAGAGTCGGTGCCTCATCGCTGAAGATGCCGTCGGGCCGGATCAGCTCCCGCACCTCGGCCATGAAGCTGGCGAGCTGCTGCTGCTGCCAGCGCAGCTGCCTGGCCTGATCTTCGGCATCCCGCAGCACCGTGGAGGTGTGGCTCGTGACGGAGTCGACGATCTTCTGCGACTTCACGCGGGCGCGGTCGAGCGTGTCACGCGCACGAACCTGCGCATCGGCTTCGATGGTCTGCGCCTGCGAGCGCATCAGGCGCTCGTAGTCGTCAGCCTTCGCGGAGATGCGCTGTGCGTGATCCAGCGACGCCGCCACCTGCTCGTTGGCGTCGGTGGTGATGCGCTCGGCGTGGGCGACGGCCTGGTTGTGCAGCACGAGGAACTCCTGCTGGGCGTCGTCCTGGCGGCGGGTGAGCGTCTCTTCGAACTCGAGGACGCGGGCGTTCATCTCGCGCACTTCACGCTCGGCCTCGGCGCGCAGCTGGGTGGTCTCCCGGGTGACGAGCGAGCGGAGCGCCGCAGCGCCCTTCTCCGCTTCTGTGCGGATCGCCGTGGCCTCCTGCGTCGCCTGATGCACCCGCTCCGCGGCATGCGCGGCCTCGCGCTCGAGCGTCGCCTGGTGAGCGGTGTACTCGGTGTCGATCTTGAGGCGCACCTGGTCGGCATCGTGCTGCGCGTGCGCGATGATGCGAGTGACATCGGCGTCGGCCTCCGCGCGCTGCGCGGTGACCTCTTCGCGAGCCGCGGCCATCAGCCGGTCTGCCTGCACCGCGGCGTTCTGGATGAGGACGTTCGCCTGCTCCTCGGCGACGCGGAGGATGGCTTCGAACTGCTCGCGCGACGGCGCCTCCTGCCCATCGGCGCGGGGCGTGTCGACGAGCTCATTGGTGAGGGTGGCCACCTGCTGCTCGGTCTCTGCTGCCTTCGCCTTGGCGGCGAGCAGCTCGGCCTCGAGCTCTTCGCGAGCGATGCGCTCCTCGTCGCGGAGAGCCTCGACGGCATCTTCGTGACGAGCCTCGGTCGCGGCGAGATCGGCCTTCGCCTGCTGCAGCTGGTTGCGCAGCGTGCTGAGAGCCGAGTCGACCTCCGCCTTGTCGTAACCGCGGAACGAGGCGGTGAAGCCGGACTGCTCGCGCGGGTTCTCGCGGGGAGTCTCTTCGATCAGCTTGTCGAAGAAATCGGGGGTCCGGTCGTTGTCGGGTGATGCACTCATGGGTCAGCCTTTCCGGCGCAGGTCACAGGGACTGAGAACTGTGATGAGAAGTGGTGCCGTCGCTGTCCGGCTGCAGGGCTGGTCGGGGCGTCATCGGCAATACCACAGCCTAGTTGCGACGGCTGTGAGATGCACCCGGTCGGAGCATCGCCTACTCGAGCGACCAGGTGCCGGTGGCCTCGTCACGACGGTGGCGCAGTGCGGGCCCCGCGGCGGTCGCGACACCGCGAGCGCTCGCCGCGGAGGCGATCCGGGAGCGCAGGTCCGCCCAGAACTCGGTGGTCTGCGGCATCCCGAGGTACTCCCGGACTCGTTCGATCTGCACCCGGGTGCCGTCCTCGTGCTCGACGAGGCGCACGAGTGAGTCGTCGGGTTCGACGAATCGGATGCCGTAGGCGCCGTCCCGAAGCACCGTGAACTTGCGAGGCTGTTGCAGTGCGACGCCGTCGACGATCTCGCGCGCGACGGGTTCCGGCGCGAGGAGCACGATCGTGGAGCCGAGCTCACCGAGGGTCTCTTCGAGGCGGGATGCGGTGACGCGCTGCTCGGCGCGCTCTCCGGCCGAGCGGCTCGAACGCCGGATCCACCGTGGCAGAAAGATCGCCAGGACGATGACGGCGATGATCAGTACGACGAAGAAGAGCGGGTTGTCCACGCGTCCAACCTACTGGGCGGGTGATCGCACAACTCTCTTGGAGTAATTTAGCTCCAGTGCTAGATTCGCAATATGTCGATCATCCACGACGTGCGAGCACAGCTCCGCAGGCGACTCCTCATCAGCTACCGGGTCGACCCAGCGGTAGCCGCGACGCTGCTGCCCGACGGCTTCCGTCCTCAGATCATCGACGGGTCCGCGCTCGCCGGGGTGTGCATTCTGGGATTGGAGTCGATCCGTCCGGCCTGGATCGATCGCCGATCGGGCCTCCGCTCCGAGAACGCCGCGCATCGGATCGCGGTCGAGTGGGACGGCCCGCAGGGCGTCGAGCAGGGCGTCTTCATCTTCGAGCGGCACAGTTCGGCGTGGCATCCGGTGCTCTTCGGCGGCAGGGTGTTCCCCGGAGTCCACCGCAAGGCGCGATTCCGGATTCGGGAGTCCGTCGACCGCTACGCCCTCACGATGCAGGCGGGAGCCCACAGCCTCGATGCCGACGTCGAGGTCGGCGGGGAGTGGGCGGGCGGGGTCTTCGGCTCCGTCGACGAAGCGTCGGACTTCTATCGCGCCGGACGCACCGGATGGTCGCTCGGGCATGACGGGCGCACCGTCGAGCCGGTGGGTCTGTCGACGGACGGATGGAAGATCGAGGGAGCGCAGCTGCACCACCTCCGGTCATCGTTCTTCGACGCGCTTCCCGCGGGATCCGCGGTCTTCGACAGCGTGGTCGTGATGCGGGATCTGCCGCTGGTGCTCACGGATGCCCGGGGATCCGCGGCTGCCGAGAGGATCAGCCCAGCAGGAACATGATCAGAATCAGCACGGGGAGGCATCCGAGCGTCGTGAGGAACACGGTGTCGCGCGAGATCGTCTCGCCGATGTCATACCGCTGCGAGTAGTTGAAGACGTTCTGCGCGGTCGGCAGGGCCGCGAGGATGACGACGATCAGCACCTCGGTCGACGACAGCCCGAACACGAACTCCGCGACGACCCATGCGATCAGAGGCATCGCGATGAGCTTGAGCACCGTGGCGAGGATGATGTCCCGTCGGTGTCCTGGAGCGCCGAGGACGCGCTGGCCGTGCAAAGAGATGCCGTAGCTGATGAGCAGCACCGGCACGGCCGCGTCGGCGATGAGCTGCGCGGGCTCCATGACGATCGGAGGAACCCTGATCCCGAGCACGGACACGAGTGTTCCGAGCAGCGAGGCGATGATGATCGGGTTCGTCGCCGTGCGCACGAGCGTCTTTCGCAGTGAGACTCTGTCGCTGGTGACCGCGTCGAGGATCGTCAGCGAGATCGGTGTGAAGACCAGCAGCTGCATGAGCACCACGGGTGCTGGGTAGGCGGCGCTTCCCAGCAGGTAGAGCGACAGCGGGATGCCGATGTTGTTCGAGTTGACCTGGCCGGCGGACAGGGCGCCGATCAGGGTCTCGCCGACGGGACGCTTCCACCACAGCCGGGCGATGAGGGTGTACGCCGCGATGATCGTCACGGCGGCGATCGCCGAGACCGGCAGCAGTGAGGAGAACAGCATCTTCGCGTCGGCGTGGGCGAGCACGGTGAACAGCAGGAAGGGGGAGAGGACGAAGAAGATGAGGCGGCCCAGCACGTGTCGGGCATGGGGGCCGAGCAGATCGATCCGGCCGAGCACGTAGCCCAGGGCGATCGCGACGCCCACGACGGCGAATCCGGTGAGCGTCTCGAGCATGATTCGAGCGTATCGAGGGTCGGCTCACGTCGTCGCCACAGGCAGAGCACGTCGACACCGGGGGCCTAGCAGGTCGAGCGACCGCACGTCAACGGTCGGGCCGCGATGGGCGTCGGAAGGCCCACCGCCATACGCTGGCACTACGACGAGCCGCAGTCTGCCGCTCTCCGTCGGTCGAACCAGACGGTGCCCTCGAGTTCTCTCGGTCTTGAGCGCCCACATGGGGGTGGGTGCGCTTGCGGACCTTCTCACTCGGCTGCTCCGGTCCTCCCCGTTCGGGCGAGGGAGGGCCGGATCCCCCTCCGTCGAGTAGATCCGCTACGTGAAGCGGAGCATCCGCTGCACGGCTTTCACGCCGGCATTCGCGCTGCGGGCGCGCATCGCCGACTCGAGCTCTTCGAGGGAGTCCTTCGTGTTCACTCGCGGCTCGCCGAGATAGAGGTCGCGGAAGACCAGGTACCAAAAGTCGCTCAGCATCAGTCGATAGAGGTCGTTGAGAGCGCGGTCGGTGAGGAATTCGAAGAGCTCGACGTGCGCCTCGATCCAGCCTTCTCCGGATTCGACCGACTCGATCGCATCGTGGATCAGTTCGCAGGCGATGACGAGGTCCTGCTCCGACAGCGCGAGCGCTGCCTCGCGGATGATCTCGCCCCCCTGAGATGCGGCGAACTCGCGGGTGATGCGGGAGCGCTCATCCGTGATGTCGGTGACCATCGAGTAGCGATTCGCGTGCACCTCCATGAGTCCCGCGCGCGCGAGACGCTGCACGGCCTCACGAACCGGGGTGCGTGTGACGCCGAGGTCCTCGGCGATCGCCTTGTCGCTCAGCTTCGCACCCGGCGCGTAGGTGCCGTCGGCGATAGACGTCGCGAGGCGGCGGAAGAGCTCGTCCGGCCCCAGGTTCCGCTGCGCCCCAGGCGCAACGGGAAGTTCAGGTCCCATGTCGATATATTACGACGCCTAACAAAGAAACCGCGTCATTCATAGCGGTCTCCCATCGGGGAGAAGCAACTTCAGGCGTCTGCAGAACGTGCATCGCGGCGGACGCGACGGTTGTGAAGGCTCAGGACGATCAGCGCCGCGATGGGCCCGGCTGCGACCACCATCAGGGTCCAGTGCCAGCCTTCGGTGCCGACGAGGACGGCGCCGAGCACGATCAGACCTGCGGCGAGCGCACGCATCTGGACGGACCCGGGCGGAGTCTCGCGAGGGCGCCCACCAAAGGGGATGCGTACCCCGGCGTTCGCACGCAGAGTCCTGCCGAGTGCCACATGGAACAGCGTGATGCCGATGACGGCGGAGGCGATCCCGGCGACGAACATGCCCTCGACCGTATCAGGGGAGGGGGAGCGGCCGAACAGACGGAAACCGAACCCGCATGAAAAGCGGAAACCCCCGCCATGTAGAAGCTAGGCGAGGGTTCCTAAGGTGACTGTAATGATCACCCTGTGGCTCCGACGGGCGTCGATCCCGTGACCTCACGATTTTCGGGGAGGGGTTATCAGGGGTTATTGCGGGATGCTGAGTGATGAGGAACAGCCCGACCAAGGCTGCTTTTTACTGTCGAGCGCTATCAGCTGAAGCACGCGTATCCGCGGAGTAGATGCGGGGTGCGCTTCAGTCTGGTCCTGTACTCGGGCACTTCGTGAGTGCACAGACGAAAGCCAGAGATCGGCGTTCCTGCGTTCCTCCAGGGCCGCCCCTTCTGTGCGGACTTGGTGGTCGAGCTTTCGCGGGAGCGCGGCGACATGGTGGCGAAAACTGAGCATGCATGCTCCAGCCGATGCTGGACCGTCGTCGGAGTAGCGAGCTGGAAGCGTTTCTCCTACTCTCAGGGCGAGTACGGTCAAACCAGAATTGGTCGAGTCGCTGCGAGCGCTCGGCGTCCCCGCTCAAATCGTCCGGCGATTCGCTCGGCTTCCGCGCGCCGTGAGGGCCGTGCTGGTTTACGGGAGTCGTGCTCGGGGAGATGCGGTCGATGGGTCAGATTTGGATGTGTTGGCGCTAGCTCCTCATTCTCGACCTAGCATCAGTTCTGGCGATGTGAGCGTCAGCTCCTATACAGAGGAGCAATTGCAAACCGGAATTGGCACGCTTTTTGGCGCGCACCTCCGCAGGGATGCGAAGGTTCCATGGGATCCCTCAGGCTCCCTCTCTCGCTCGGTACAGGCCATGGGCGATGTGGACACGGAGCGTCTCGTGACACGTGCGAGGGTCATGTCGTCGTTGTTCACCACGCCCTCGAACGACTCGTTCCCGAACTCGGCGACACGCACGCGCACGATCGGAGCGATGACGCAATCGCGTGATCCGGTCGTCACACGTCGGGCTGGCTGATCGGCTCGCCCAACGTGTGTGTGCGGCGACGGCCCCGATCACGCCCCTGGCGCCATCCGCGTGACATCGCCGTGACGTCGCGACTCAATCCTGCGCCGAGCAGCATCCCAATCGCGATCGCGGTGAGCGACCCGAACGTGCGCAGGATGGTGCTCGTCGCGCCGGAGGTGCCCGATGCCGCCTCGCTCAGACCGATGAAACCCATGGCACCGGGAACGAGGAGCCAGTAGGCGCAGGTGAGCATCACCGCGGTCGCCGGCGCAGTCTTGAGGCGACCGACGAGCATGACGGCGGGGATGACGATGACCGCACCGATGAGGCCCGACATCTCGGCGCCGACCAGCACATCGCCCAGGAGTTGTGCCGAGTACGCGACCACCAGAGCGTAGAGGATCCACACCAGCGAGCGGCGGGGCGCCGAGGAGTAGAGGTAGTAACCGAGACCGACCAGAGCGATGCCGACCCACGGAGCCCAACTGCCGAGCTGCGTCGGCGCCGTCGTCGGCGCGGGCGGCTGACCCGCGATGGAGATGCCCGCGTACACACCGAATGCGAGCAGACCGAGCCGTGCGATCCCGGAGACGAGACGGCTGGCGCCGGCCATCATCTGCCCGGAGGTGAGTTCGACCGCGGCGATCGTGAGGGTGAGTCCGGGGAGGAAGGACACGAGTGACGGTGCCACGAGCCGGAGCACGTCGTCGTGAACGATCGGTCGGACGAGCAGAGAGATCAGCAGCGTCACCGAGAACGCGGTGAGCACGGGCAGGATCAAGGAGAGCGTGGCGATCCGGTTGCCGATGAGCACGATCGATCCGACGATCACACCGAGTACCAGGTAGACGGGCAGAGCGGTGACGGTCGGGTTGAGCACGAGACCGAACCCGACGGTGAGCAGCGTGTACCCGAAGACGGTGAGCACGGTACCGAAACGCGGGGGCCGCGAGCGGATCTCGGCGAGTTCGGCGACCACGTCATCCGGCGGGGTGGTGTTCTCCCGCGCGCTGCGCACCAGCCTCTCCACCGCGTCGACCTGGTCCAGCCGCAGAGCCTCACCACCGGCGGCGAAGACGGCAGTCTGCGATGACGCGCTGCGAGGATCCTCGACCAGGATCAGTGTCGGCAGCACGAACACCCGCAGATCGCTCCGGTCGTAGCACTCCGCGAGCCGGTTGAGCGTCTCCTCGACGTCATTGGTCGCCTGGGATGACTCCAGCAGCGATGCTCCCAGCAGCCCCAGCATCGTGGGCACTCCGGCGTCGGCCGACGGGACGAGCTCGGATGCGGCGCGCGGCCGCAACGCCTGGAGAGCGCTCTGCGCGCGGACGATGATCCCGGGCCGGGCTTCTTCCGCGCGATCGGTCGGTCGCATCACGGCCTCTGCCTCGCGTCATCCGCGAGCAGGTGCAGCCGGGATGCAGCGACGATCGCATCCTCCCGGTTGGAGCAGTCGAGTTTGCGGTACAGCGATCTCAGCTGGGACTTGACGGTGTTCGGCGACACGAAGAGCGACACGGCGATCTCCGCCGTGGTCTGATGATGCGGGAGCGCGTGGAGCACACGGATCTCGCTCGACGTGAGCGCGGGGGGCCGGGGGCGATCCACGGCGGCAAGCCCCTCGGTGACCACCCCGAATGCGGCCGCATCAGACGCGGAGAGATGCTTCTGCACCTGTCTGATGAGCTGCAGCGGCATCGTGGAGAACAGGCGACGCGTCCCCGTGCGCGATGCGAGACGCGAGACCTGCAGCGCGGTCGCGGGGCCGATGGTGTCGGTGAGCGCGCATTCCAACCACGCCGACAGCAGGTTCCGTTCGGCGTGCGGACCCGGGCCCAGCGAGCGGTCACCGGCAAGTCCTCGCAGGCCGTGCGCAGCCTCCTCGAGGTGCGACTCGAGGAGTTCCAGGCGGACCATCGCCAATCGTGTCAGATGCCCGGAACGACCGCTCGACTCTCCGATCCGCCGCGCGGCCCGCCTGTCGCCCAACGACCAGAGCGCCTCGACGGAGATCGATTTGATGACATCGGACGCGAAGGAACCATGCTGATCAGGATGCGCGTCGCTCGCCAGGCGGACGACCTCGAGCGCCTCGTCGGCCTGCTGCCTTGCGAGCAGATGACGAGTCCGCGCCAGAAGTGCGAAAGGCCAGGTCGGCTCGATGCTGTCGTACGTCTCGAGCTGGGGGAGGAGCGCGTCGACATCCGGCGCCATCCTCTCGACATCGATCAGCGCACGGGCGCTGCGTTCTGTCATCGTCGTCGAGGCGCGATGTGCGGCAGCCGGCGAGGGGAGCGCCGAGATCGCCTCGAGCGCCCGCTCCGCCTCATCGAGCGAACCTCTCACGGCGTGGGCGAGCGCCGTACGCCCGAGGATCATGCGCTCGGCATCGGGCTGACCCGAGAACGTCCCCAGCTCTCGGGCCGTGGTGAACTCCAGCAGCGCCGCCGACGATTCGCCCGCGGTGAGCAGGGTCGTGCCGATCTGCTGGTGATAGAACCAGAGCGGCCCGTCGAGCTGCTCGCGTGCTCTGCCACGGTCATCCAGAATGCGCTCCTGCAGCCGGCGCGCATGGATCATGGCTGCCGCCACGTCACCGCTGAGGCGGAAGGCGACCATCTGCACCAGCGTGAGGATGTCGATTTCCTCGGCGCTCATGTTGCGCGCATCGGCGGGGGACACCAGCGGCTTGAAGTGGGTCGTCGTCCGCGCCAGCACCGGAGTCATACGGTGCAGGATGCGCAGGATCGGGTAGTTCATCAGGAGCGGGCCGGGGAGGGATTCGACGGCCGCGGTCAGTTCGTCGAAGTGGGCGTTGTAGAGCGGCCAGATGTTGCTCATCGCCGCGTGGGCGATGGCTTCGGGCCGGCCGGCGGCCACGGCGTCGCGCAGCTCCTGGATGGCGCGCTCGGCATCCGTCAGATTCAGGGTGTGCGAGCGTTCTGCAGAGGTGCGCGAGCCGGAGGGCATCGCCGGTCAGCTCTCGCCGGAGTGCGCGGCGAGCCGGCGGAGATCGCTCAGGGTGAGCAGGTGGAGCTCGCCACGATCCTCGAACTTCGTGGAGACGTTCCCCGCGAGTCCGCCCTCGAGCGCGAGCCGGCTGCCGAGATCGAGCACGCGCTGAGGTGCGCCCTCCGAGAGGTCGACGTCGGCAAGATCGACCCACACGATGTTGGGGCGCGTGGTCGACTCGAACACGTAGCGGCGGCGGGTGAGGTCGGCGACGACCTGCCAGATGGTCTGCGACGCATCCGGCTTCCCGGCGTCCGGCAGGCGGAACGGCTGGGCGGCGTTGCGGATCACGCTGAACATCGAGGCGATGGCCTCGAGCGGTGTCGTGGGCTGTGGCAGGCGGTTGACGTAGTGGGCTGCGCGGGCGAACCGGTCGGTGGCGAGCGTCGTTCCGGGCAGAGGAGCATCGCCGCCGAAGCCATCGATCCGTGCCAGCAGGGCGAGTTGCTGGTCGTAGGAAGGAGAGTTCGTCATCACGCGGTAGTCGGGGCTGTGGTGCACCGTCATCTCGCCGCCGATGTACTCGATGATCGCGGAATCTCCGGCTGCATCGTCGAGCGCCAGGTGGATGGTGGGGACCTCTCCGGTGACGGGATCGGTCAGCTGCACCACCTGCACGCGGTGCGATTCGATCCACTCGACGGCCGCGGCCACCGTGGCGAAGTTGTCGAGGAAATACTGCAGCCAGACGGCCTGGCTGAGTGCAGGGCGGGAGGAGTCGAGCTCTCCGTACGAAGACTCCGCCAGCCAGAGCACGTGTCCGGCCAGCCCTGCCTCGTTCATGCCGTCGACCGAGATCATGTCGAAGGCGGTGGCGACGATGCTGCCGTACTCCGCCCGCCAGGCGAGGGCGCCGTCGACGCCGTCGTCTCGTCGCGCTCCCCGTGGCAGGAGCCAGAGGTTCGTGGCCAGATCTCGGTGGTAATCCATGTTGCGTCCGACGAGGACGGCGCCCGCGGCGTCGGGCCAGACCACTCGTGTGCACATCGTCGTAGCTTCTCTCTCGTAGGGCGGTCGTCGATGCGGAAGGCCTCGCGTGTCTTCTATGCCTCTCGCGGCATAGAAGACACTACTTCTTCCGCGGGCGGAACCAGGGGAACAATGAACCGATCACGACGCCGGCGGCCAGGACGGCGAGGAACCATCCCCACGCGGGCATCGTGAACTCCAGGAACAGGAACCGCAGCGTCGCGGGAGCGACGTTCGAGAACACGAAGGACAGCGCGGCGATCGCGATGATGATCGCGACGATCGCCTTGGCTCCGTTGCTCTTGGCGTTCGAATCGGCAGTGCGATCAGCCGTGTTCTCCGTCTTCGACATCAGTCTCCTCCTCGTGCTCCCGCGCGGTCGCGGGGCGTCACAGCAAGGACACTACTCACTTCGGCGGCTCGAAAACGAGAGGGTGAGAGGCGGGTGAAATGCAGATGACGGGGCAGATCATCACCCGAGTGACGCCCCGGGGGAAATCTCCTGCGCGCAGGTCCGGAGGGCTCCACCGTCGGCATAGTCTCGCGGCCATGACCCCAGGAACGCATGCTCCGCAGAGGATGATCATTCGCGACGTCCGTGTGTTCGACGGCATCAGCGACAAGACGCAGGACAACGTCGATGTCCTGATCGAAGGTCCGCACGTGGTCGCGGTCTCCTCCTCTCCCGTCGCGGGAGACGCCTCCGACGGTGTCGTCGAGATCGACGGCAGGGGCCGGTTCCTGATGCCCGGCCTGACCGACGCGCATGTGCACCTCATGGGAAATGCCAACAGCATGGTGGAGTTCCTGCAGGGGCCGACGGGCGCCCTGTACGGCAACACGATCGCCGAGGCCAAGCGGATGCTGCTGCGCGGCTTCACGACGGTGCGCGACATGGGGGGTGACACCGCCCCTGTGAAGTCGCTCATCGACCGCGGCGTCTTCGAGGGGCCGCGCATCTTCCCCAGTCAGGCGATGATCTCGCAGACCTCGGGGCACGCCGACTTCTCCTTCGTCTACGACGTGCCCGAGGAGTTCGGGGGCACGCCCAGCCGTACCGAGGACATCCACTTCACGCGGGTGGCTGACGGGGTGCCGCGCGTACTCGCCGCCGTCCGCGAGCAGCTCAAGATGGGTGCCAGCCAGATCAAGCTCACCCTCGGCGGGGGAGCGGCGTCCATGTACGACCCGCTCAACACCCTGCAGTACACGCCGGACGAGATCCGCGCCGCCGTGCAGGCGGCGACCGACTACGGCACCTACGTCGCGACGCACGTGTACACGCCGGCCGGGATCGCACGGGCTCTCGACGCCGGCGTCACCTCGATCGAGCACGGTCACCTCGCCGACGAGGCCACCATCCGTCTGATCGGCGAGAAGGGCGCGTGGCTCTCGATGCAGCCGTTCGCCGAAGACGACCACCACTATCCCGACCCCGTCCGCGCGGCCAAGAACACCGAGATCTGCCACGGCACCGATGAGGTGTACGGCTGGGCGAAGCAGCACGGGGTCAAGACCGCGTGGGGCACCGACCTGCTCCTCGAACCGCAGTCCGCAGCGCGCCAGAGCACCATGGCCGCGCGTCTGGGGGAGTTCTACAGCAATGTCGACGCCCTGAAGATGCTCACCTCGGGCAATGCCTCGCTCTTCGAGCTGGCCGGTGAGCGCAACAGCTACCGCGCGGCGAAACTCGGCGTCATCGCCGAGGGAGGGTGGGCCGATCTGATCCTCGTCGACGGCGATCCCCTCGCGGACATCTCGCTCATCGCTGACCCTGACACGAACTTCACGGTCATCGTCAAGGGCGGCCAGATCATCAAGAACACGCTGTGACCGCATGCCTACCGGATCGGAAGTCTCAGAGTGAACCGCACAGAAGGGGCGTGGCCGTCATGACTGACGAGAGCGTGACCGAGATCCTGACCGAGGGCGAGGTCGGCACCCGTGCCGGGCATCGTGGCGCGTTCGGCGAGGTGCTGATCAAGGCCACCGGAATCGGCGTCGATGCGTCGTGGGGTCATATCTACGGTCCGGTGGACCTGACCGTGCGGGCCGGCGGGGTGACGGTGCTGGTGGCCGCGGGAGGGCGTGGCCGTCAAGCGCTCCTGCTGACCTTGGGCGGCCGGATGAAGCCGACGACGGGGACGCTCGAGGCTTTCGGGCGCGTGGACAAGCCGCACCATCTCTTCGACAGGGCAGCGATCGCGAACATCGACGAGGTCGACGGCATCACCCAGACGATCCGGGTGCACGACATCGTGACGGAACAGGTCCGCTGGGCGGCCAAGTGGTACCAGTGGGTGCCGCAATCGACCGAGGAAGACCTCGAACGCATCTGCCGCCCGGTCTTCGGGGAGTACTCGTTGCCGACCATGGACGCGATGGTCGAAGAACTACCGGAGTTCACCGCGGCGCTGTTCCGCATCGCGGTGGCCAACATCCGCAAGCCCCCGCTGCTCGTCGTCGGCGGAGTGGACACGCTCGCCAGCGTCGAAGGCTCCCAGCGCCTCCGCGAGCGTCTGATCGCCCTCGGCTCCGAGCAGACCGTCATCATGGCCGACATCAACGGGGTGGAGAAACAGGACGGCATCACGGATGTGATCGAGGTCCCGAACCTGACTGATCAGGAGTTCGCGATCCTGGAGCGAGAGGTGACGGGCCGATGATTGCCGCATTCTCACCGGGCAGCGACTTCAAGCGCTACTACCGCGGGCGGATGCCCCGCCTCGCGGTCGCCGTGATCATCCTGATGCCCCTGCTGTACGGTGCGCTGTATCTGTGGGCGTTCTGGAACCCCTTCGGCAACGTCAACCACCTCCCCGTCGCGATCGTCAACCTCGACGAGGGCACCGAATCCATGGGAGAACCCCTCGACGCCGGCACGCAGGTCGTGAAGGGAATCGTCGCATCCGGACAGCTCGAGACGCACGTCGTGGATGAGGAAGAAGGGACAGCGGGTCTCGCTCACGGGCGCTACGCCTTCACCATCACGATCCCTGCGGACTTCAGCGAGTCGATCGCATCGGCAGCCACGGGTGATCCCCGCCAGGCCGACCTGATCTTCACCTACAACGACGCGAACAACTACCTGTCGACCGTTATCGGCCAGGATGCGGCCGCCGAGGTCATCAACGACGTCACGGCGCAGGTGGGGGAGCAGGTCTTCCTCGCCGTCGTGACCGGCATCAAGGGCGAGCTGCCCAAGATCCGCCAGGCTGCGGCCGGTGTCGAGCAGCTCAACAGCGGTGTCGACGAACTGAGTACCGGAGCCGACCAGCTCGCCGCGGGACTCGTGACGGCGAAGGGCGGAGCGGGCACGCTGTCCGGTGCGCTCGACGAACTCGTCGGTGCCGTGGACGGCGCGGTCGGGCAGGTCGAACGCGCCGTGAACGCGAACGGGCTCACCACCGGCGAGCTGCAGCAGTTCGCATCGTCGATCCGGACCAGCACGGATGCGGTCGACGGGGCGCTCCGCGGCATCGCCGACGCGAACGCTCGCGCGCAAGCCGATCTGCAGGCCGTGATCGACGACGTGCGAGCCTCCGGAGACGAGGAGCTCGCCGAGCGACTCGAAGGGGTTCAGAACTCGATCCGACAGAGCGGCGTCGGGCAGGAGGTCTCGATCGCCTTCGATCGCCTCCGCAGCGATGTCGACACTCTCGCGAGCGAGTTCGACAACCCGAGCAGCCGCGTCAACGTGATCCTCCGTGCTGTCGAGTCGGGTGGCATCAATGGCACCTTGAACGAGGTCACCGCGAAGGCGAACGAACTGCGCTCCGGTGCGGACCAGCTCGCCAGCGGGTTGGTGCAGCTCAGCGACGGGGCGAACGAGATCACCGCGAACATGCCCCGGCTCGTCGCCGGCACGGCGGAGCTCGCGACCGGAGTCGAAGCGGGACTCAAACTGATCCCGTCATGGAACAGCGATCAGCAGTCGAGCTTCATCAAGACGCTGGCCGACCCGGTCGTGATGAAGCAGGTCACGAACAACGAGGCGAAGACCTTCGCCTACGGGTTCGCCCCGTTCTTCTTCGGACTTGCGCTGTTCGTCGGCGGCATCATCGCCTGGATGCTCTTCACCCCGCTGCAGGCACGGCCGTTGGCGCAGGGACTCGGATCCTTCCGTACTGTTCTGGCTTCGTACGCGCCGACGCTCGCGATCGGCTTCCTGCAGGCGACGATCCTGTACCTGGTGGTGCGGTTCGGCCTCGGGATGGAGTACGCCAACCCCTGGGGAACCTTCGGGTTCATGCTGCTCATGGTCGCGATGTTCATGGCGATGATCCAGATGTTCAACGCGGTCCTCGGGCCGGCTGTCGGACGTGTCCTGACACTCGCCTTCCTCATGGTCCAGCTCACCTCGGCCGGCGGGGTCTACCCCGTCGCCGTGACGACCCTGCCGTTCCAGTACATCCACTGGATCGATCCGATGACGGCGACCGTGACGGGGCTGCGCTTCATGATCCTGGGCGGCGCGGACTATCGGCTCTGGGTCGCGATCGGCACGATCGCGCTGCTCACCGCGGTGTTCCTCGCGATCTCCACCTGGGCCGCCCGACGAAACCGTCAGTACAACATGGACCGCCTCTACCCACCGGTCGAGGTCTAGGAGGCGTCAGCCGCACGACACGTCCCACATCCACTCCGAAGCATCTGTCCGATCCATTCGTAGGAGCGAAAAGTGACCACCAACACCAGCAAGGCCCGTCAGTCGAACAACCTCGATTCCACCCTGAGCATCAACCCCGTCTTCGTCCGTCCGGGCGAAGCGACGGAGTTCGACAAGTTCACGTTGCCGGCGGGACCGAGCCTGCCGGAGACGGCGTACCAGATCGTTCATGACGAGTCGATCCTCGACGGCAACTCGCGACTCAACCTCGCGACCTTCGTCGGCACGTGGATGGACGACGAGGCAAAGAAGCTGTACCTCGAAGCCGCCGACAAGAACATGATCGACAAGGACGAGTACCCCGCGACCGCGGCGATCGAGGACCGCTGCTGGCGCATCCTCGCCGACCTGTGGAACATCCCGGACAAGGACGACACAATCGGCACCTCGACCATCGGATCGTCGGAGGCGTGCATGCTCGGCGGCCTCGCGCTCAAGCGCCTGTGGCAGGAGAAGCGCAGGGCCGAGGGAAAGTCGACCGAGAAGCCGAACCTCATCATGTCGGCGGCCGTGCAGGTCGTGTGGGAGAAGTTCTGCAACTACTGGGATGTCGAGCCGCGCTACGTGCCGGTGTCGCCTGACCACATCGTCCTCGACGGCTACAACCTCGAGGACTACGTCGACGAGAACACGATCGGCGTCGTCTCGATCCTCGGTCAGACCTTCACCGGCCTGTACGACGACACCGTGGCGATCTCGAAGAAGCTGGACGAGATCCAGGCGAAGACCGGCCTCGACGTCAAGATCCACATCGACGGCGCATCCGGTGCCATGGTGGCGCCGTTCTGCCAGCCCGACCTGGTCTGGGACTTCCAGCTCGACCGGGTCAACTCGATCTCGACCTCCGGGCACAAGTACGGTCTGGTCTACCCCGGTGTGGGCTGGGTCGTCTGGCGCAACACGGCGGTGCTCCCCGAGAGCATGATCTTCCACGTCAGCTACCTCGGGGGCGACATGCCGACCCTCGCGCTGAACTTCTCGCGTCCGGGCGCCCAGGTGCTGCTGCAGTACTACCAGTTCCTGCGCCTCGGGTTCGAGGGCTACCGTGAGGTGCAGCAGAACTCGATCGACGTCGCGACCTACCTCTCGAGCGAGATCGCGAAGATCGGTCCGTTCGAGCTGGTCAGCAAGGGCGACACGATCCCCGTGTTCGCGTGGGTTCTCAAGGAGGGCCACACCGACACCTGGACCCTCTACGACCTCGCCGACCGTCTGCGTATGAAGGGGTGGCTGGTTCCCGCCTACCCGATGGCCGACGACATGGCCGATGTCATCCTCCAGCGCATCGTGGTCAAGGTCGGGCTCAGCCGCGACCTCGCTTCGGCGCTGCTGGCCGACATCAAGGGTGAGGTGGAATTCCTCGAGGCGTTGACCGTGCCGCTGCCGGACAGCGCCAACGGATCGCACTTCCACCACTGAGTCCGCAATCGCGGGGAGGGCGCGGGGGCGTGCCCTCCCCGCGGCTCTTCGCAGCGCCCTACAGAACGACCAGCCCCAGGAAGAAGGAGATGAGCGCGCATGACCGCCGCTGATATCAGCATCGATCCGCCCCGCAGACTCTTCGTTCCCAGTGTGACGAAGCAGTGCTGGGGGTTCATGATCGGCTCCGCGTTCTTCGCTGTCGGGTCCGCCCCCGGCCTGAGCGAGGTGCTGGGATCCAACGGGTCCAACCTCCTGTTCTTCATCGGCGCCTGGTTCTTCACGGCCGCAGGTCTGATCCAGCTGTTCCTCAGCGGAGCGGTAGCGGTACCGGTCTCGTACGCGCCTGGGCGGATGGTGCGGGCCGAATGGCTCACCGCCGCCACGCAGTCGTTCGGCACGATCATGTTCAACGTCAGCACGACCAGCGCTCTGCATGCGCGCTCGGTCACCGCGCAGGAGAAGTTCGTCTGGAACCCGGATGCCGGCGGCTCCGTCGCGTTCCTCCTGAGCGGTGTCGTGGCATTCATCGCGTACGCCCACGTGTCAGGGCGTTGGAACCTCGGACGCCGCGCATGGTGGTCGGTGTTCATCAACTTCGTGGGCTGCGTCGCCTTCGCCGCCTCTGCGGTCGGCGCCTACATCCTGCCCAGCGGGGACGCGATGAACGGGTCGCTCGCGAACAACGGCACCTTCATCGGCGCGCTCTGCTTCCTGTTGGCTTCGCTCATCGTGCTCCCGTTCTGGGACCGGTTCCGCCACCAGGGCGAGACCGTCGCCGGCGCCGGCGACAAGACTGTCCGTCCATGAGCGGCACGACAGCGGAATCCGACCCGGCCTGGGCGCCCGTGCCCGGAGTGACGGGGCCTGTCGTGGCCCGTACCGCCCGCCGTTCGCTGGACGACGAGTCGTTCGCGCTACTGGTCGGTTCGGTCGCATTCGTGGTGTGCGCGATCGTGGCCGTCTTCGTGTTCTGGGGACGTGAGGTCCCCATCGATGGACGGCAGTCGCTGGGCGACTTCACGGCCATCGCCGGTGCCATCGCTGCGGCGCTCAGCTTCGCCCTCTCCCGACTCCGGCCGCGCCCGGAGAGCGAGGGGACGGCGCCGCACGCGACGACCGCCAGGTACTGGTGGATCGACCTCGTGGCGCTCTCGGCGGCGTATGGAACGATCGCGCTGCTCGGGTGGATCGGCGTCGCGACGATCCTCAACCACAGCTTCCTCGGCGCGACCGTGTTCGCCACCCCCGCGGTGGTGCTGGCAGCGGCCGCGACGGCGCTCAGCGCCTACCTCGCATTCGTGAGCGGGGCCGGCCTCTCGCCCCGGCATCTGTCTCTCGTCCTGGCCGTGTTCCTGGTCGTGGGTATGGTCACCGCGATGCTGAGCTCGGCGGATCCGCAGTGGTGGCAGATGAACCTCTCGGCGCTGGGCATCACCCACGACATCTCGGCGCTGACGTTCAACCTGACGCTCATCGTCTCGGGCGTCATCGTCACCACGATCGCCCGGTTCGGCACGGCATCGCTGCCGGCCTGGACCACCGCCGAGCGGCGCAGGCGGGCGGTCGTGCGCGCGTTCTTCATCCTCCTCGGGGTGCTGCTGGCCTGCGTGGGGATCTTCCCGGTCGACCGGTTCTTCCTGCTGCACAACACGGTCGCCACGGGCATGTGCGTCGCCTTCGCTGTGCTCGTGATCGGGTTGCCCTGGCTCGTGCCGAGCATGCCCACGGCGTTCACCGTGCTCGGCTTCGTGTACGTCGGAGTGATCGTGGTGCTGTCGCTGCTCTTCGCTGCCGGCATCTACAACCTCACCGCCGTCGAACTCGTCTCGGCGCTGCTCATCTTCAGCTGGATCATCCTGTTCCTGCGCAACGTGCAGAACGTGCCCCCGCGGCGCCGCGAACAGACGACCGGTCGGTCATGATCGTCCTGCTGGCAGATCTGCTGACGCTCGGCGTCGCGGTCGCGATCAGTCCGCTCTCGATCGTCGCCGTCATCCTGATGGCGACCTCGGGGAAGGGGCGCACCAACGGGACCGCGTTCCTCATCGGCTGCTACACGTGGGGGATCGTGTTCGTGGGCGCCCTGGTTCTCCTCGGGCGGGCGGCCGGCGCGGATGAGCCCGATTCGGGACCGCACATCACGATCGACATCGTCGAGATCATCCTCGGGCTTGCTATGCTCTACCTCGCGCTGCGGCAGTGGCAGAGCCGCAACTCGCATGAGCCGCCGAAGTGGATGGCGAGCCTGGACGGGTTGACGGTCTGGAAGGCGTTCCTCGTCGGAATCCTGCTCGCCGGTCCCGCATCGCCCAAGGATCTGCCCCTCCTGGTCGCCGCGAGTGGGCGCATCTCGCAGGCCTTCCTCCCGGTGGGGGAGGTCATCGCGGTGATCCTGATCTTCGGCGCGATCGGTGTCACCGCCATCGCAGTGCCGTGGTTCATCAGCGTCGTCTCGCCGAGCAAGGTCGAGGTGCGGCTCTCGGGCATGCGCACCTGGCTCGTCACCAACCACGCGGTGATCATGACGGTGCTGTTCGTCATCCTCGGATTCAAGCTCATCGGCGCAGGCGTCGCCGACCTGGCGGGGTGAGCCGTGGAGCCCGTCCTGTTCGTCATCCCGGCACTCGCCGTGCTCGCACCCCTCTTCGCGCGGGGAGTCTCGCGGTGGATCCGCATTCCCATCGTCGTGTTCGAGTTGCTGCTCGGGATCCTCGTCGGACCGAGTGTGCTGGGCTGGGCGGGGCCGTCCGCGTTCATGAGCACTCTCGCCGCACTCGGGCTCGCGATGCTGTTCTTCCTCGCGGGGAGCGAGATCGAGTTCGGCGTGTTCCGCGGACGCACCGGGCGCAACGCGGTCCTGGGGTGGATCATCAGCATCGCGGCGGGACTGGCGATCGGGTGGCTGTTCGCGCCGGGCGATGCGGCGGTGATCATCGGCATCGCCCTGTGCTCGACAGTGCTCGGAACGCTCCTGCCGATCCTCCGCGATGCGGGCGAGCTGCGCACACCGTTCGGACTCGCGGCGGGCGCGGTCGGCGCGGTCGGGGAGTTCGGACCGCTGATCGCCGTCTCGGTCTTCCTCGGCTCGCGTGATCCGGGGCCGTCGACGCTGGTGCTGGTGCTCTTCGGCGTGATCGCGGCGATCGCGATCTGGTTGTCGATCGCGCTCCCGCACGGAGCCTTGTATCGCTTCGTCAGCTCCTCGCTGCACACCTCCGGCCAGTTCGCGGTGCGTGTGGTGTTCTTCGTGCTCACGGCGCTGCTCGCGTTGAGCATCGCGCTCGACCTCGACATGCTGCTCGGCGCGTTCACGGCCGGTGTCGTGTGGCGCCTTCTCATGCGCGACGCGCGGAAAGCCGACAGGGAGGCCGTGGAGAGCAAGGTCGAAGCGGTGGCCTTCGGCTTCCTCGTCCCGGTCTTCTTCCTCTACACCGGGCTCACCTTCGATCTCTCCGCGCTCCTCGCACAGCCGATCCTGTTCGCCTTCGTCCCGGTGACCGTGCTGGCGCTGCTGCTGGTCCGCGGTGTGCCGTCGATGCTCGCCGCTCCCGCCGGTTCCTCCTGGCGTGATCGCGTCGCGCTCGGCCTGCTCGGGGCGACGGGGCTGCCGATCATCGTCGCGGCGACCGCGATCGGGGTCGCCAGCGGGGTGCTCTCCTCGTCGATCGCCTCAGTGCTGGTCGCCGGCGGGATGCTGTCGGTACTCCTGCTGCCGTTGATCGCGATGCGGATCCGCGGGTCGAAGCCGGCGGTCGCCGCGGCGCCTTCCGGGAGCAGCCTCGCATGAGGCGGCCGGTGCTCCGACGGGAGAAGACCCGATGACGGTGGAGCTCCTCGCCCTCATCATCGCCGCCGTCCTCGTCATCGTCCTCGCGAACTCCCTCGCCACACGCACCGGGGTGGCAGGTCCCCTGATCCTGGTCGCGATCGGCGTGGGCGTCAGCCTCATCCCCGCGGTGGGGGCTGTCGCCATGCCGCCGCAGTTGATCCTGGTCGGTGTGCTTCCTCCGTTGCTCTTCTCGGCGGCGGTCTCGGCCCCGGCGATCGAGTTCCGGCGGGATCTCGCGGCGATCGGCGGGCTGTCCGTGCTGCTGGTGATCGTGAGCTCGTTGGTGCTCGGGCTGTTCTTCTTCTGGGCGATTCCCGGGCTCGGCTTCCCCCTCGGGGTCGCCCTCGGTGCGATCCTCAGCCCGACGGATGCCGTGGCGACGACGATCGTCCGCAAGCTCGGGGTCCCGCGGCGCGTGGTGACGGTCCTCGAGGGGGAGGCCCTTCTCAACGATGCGACGGCGCTCGTCCTGCTGCGGACGGCGATCGTCGCGGCCGCGTCCGGGTTCTCCTTCCTGACGACGCTGGGGTCTTTCGCCTGGGCCGTCCTGTGGGCGCTCGTGGTCGGCGCCGTCACCGGCTGGGTGGCACTGCGACTGCGCGCCTGGGCGAAGAGCGCGACCGCGACGACCGCTCTCGGGCTGACCGTTCCGTACATCGCCTACCTGCCCACCGAGGCGCTCGGCGGATCGGGCCTCGTCGCGGCCGTCGTCGCCGGTGTCGTCTGCGGACAGGGAGCGGTGCGCTGGCTCACCCCGGAGCAGCGGATATCCGACAAGCTCAACTGGCGGACGATCGAGTTCCTCTTCGAGGGAGCGGTGTTCCTCATCATGGGGCTCGAACTGTGGGGGATCGTCGAGAGCAATCTCGCTGCGGAGAACGGGTTGCTCGAAGGAGCGGTGATCGCAGCCTCCGCGCTCGTCATCCTGCTGATCGTGCGTGCTGTGTATGTGTTCCCCATGCTGCGCGCCCACGCGCGCCGCGTGAAGAGATCGGTGCGCAGCCGGCTGCTGTCGGCCAGCGAGGACGACACGAAGGATCGGCAGCGCGCCGGGCGGATGCGCGCCGACATCGACTACTTCGACTCGTCGCCTCTGACCTGGAAACACGACGTGATCGTCGTCTGGGCCGGCATGCGCGGCGCGGTCACCCTCGCCGCCGCCCAGACCCTCCCGCCGGAGACACCGCAGCGCGACCTGCTCGTGTTCATCGCCTTCCTCGTCGCGGCCGGCAGCCTGGTCCTTCAGGGGCTGACCCTTCCCGTGCTCGCCCGGGCGCTCGGGCTTCGTCGTGCAGGGGCGAGCGGACCGCCGCGCGCGGAGATCCGCGAGATCGACGGACAACTGCGTGCGGCCGCGCAGACGGCGATCGACGGCGGAGAACTCCGGCACGGCGACAAGAAGCCCTTCTCCGCGGAGATCTACGCCCTGCCGGCGGCGCAATTCACCGCCCCGTTCGACCCGACGGGCGGATCCGACACCCCGGAGGCGCTGGAGTTCCAGCTCGCTCTGATCCTGGCCATGCGCACGCGGCTGCACGAACTCGGACGGTCGGGCCGACACAGCACGACTGCTCTGCGCTACGTCCTGGACGAGCTGGATGCGTACGAGATCAGCGTGAAACTCCACCTGGAAGGCGAGAGATGACGATGGAACTGGAATCGGCACCCTTGATAGGGATCGCGCTCGCGCTCGGGTCGGCGGTCGCGCTGGCGGCGGGCAATCTGCTGCAGGCCCGCGGAGTGCGGGCGATGGAGGCGGAGGCCGCCCGCGGAGGCGGGGGCTCCAAGGCCGTGCGTCTCGTCCACAACCGCTACTGGCTTGTCGGGGCGCTGTTGCTGGGGGTGACGGTGCTGCTGCAGATGGGGAGCCTCACGTTCGCTCCGCTGATGGTCGTGCAGCCGATCGGCGTCGCCGCGCTCGTGTTCACGGCGCTGCTGACTGCGCTGATCACCAAGAAGAAGCCGTCGCGGGCCGTGGTGCGGGCCATCGCGATCTGTGTGATCGGCGTCGCCGGGTTCGTCACTGTCGCGGCGCTCGTGAGCACGCAGCACGCCATCACCGATGGACAACTCATCGCGGTGCTCGTCGTGCTGGCCGTGCTGCTCATCGCGACCGGAGCCATCTGGCTGCTGGGGCGGCACAGCGACACCCCGCCGATGCTCTGGGTGCTGCTCGGCGGCATCTACTCCGCGTTCGTCGCGACCCTCGGAAAGACCGTGATCCTGCGGGTGCAGTCCGCGCTGCGGGTGGGCGGCTTCCGGCCGGACGCCGCCCACCTGCTCACGATCGCCTGCATCGTGGGAATCGGTGTCGCCGGTGCGCTCTCGGTCTATTTCGTGCAACGGGCGCATGCAGCGAACCGCCCCGAGGTCGTCGTCGCGGGGCTCACGGTCATCGACCCCGCGGTCGCGGTCGTGTTGGGCATCGCGATCCTGGGCGAGGCGAGCGGTGCCGCGCCGTGGGCATTCCTGGCGCTCGCCGCGGCCGGCGCGGTCGCGGTGAGCGGCGTGTTCGCGCTGTCGAAGGAGGAGAGCCGCACGGAATGACCCGCACGCACCCCGCCGCGAGCGCCGTAGCGGCTTGGGCGCGGGCGCTCGCGCGCACGACGCCGGCTCGCGTGCAGTGGGACCGGGTCGCCCTCACCGGCGGCGGGATCACCGCCCCGGTCGCCCTGAGCCTGGCGCTCGCACCTCACGACGACGCGCTGATCGGCGCGGGAGCGTTGGCGTCGATGGGGGCGCTGGCTGCCTCGGTGATGGATGTGGGCGTCGCGGGTATCGAGCGCGTCCACCGGATGGCGTTCGTCTCGGTCGTGGCCACCATCGGCTTCGCGCTCGGCACGGCCGTGCACGGCCATGCGGTGCTGACGTTCGTCGCGGTGATCGTCGCCGGGTTCCTCTCCGGACTCTCCGGAGCGATCAGCGCGACGGCGTCGAAATCGGCGATCTACTTCCTCATGTTCGTCGTGATGGCGGCCAACACGGATTTCGGTCTGGCCTCGGCGTGGACGGCGCCCCTCGTTTTCTTCATCGGCGCGACGTGGAGGGTGCTGTTGACCGTACTGGCCGCGGCCTATGAGGGGCGCGCCTTCGCCCCGGAGCGGGCCGCAGTCGCGCGCGTGTACTCCGCGATCGTCGATCAGCTGGTGGCGCACGGCGTCGCCGATCGTGAGAAGGCGGGCGTCGCCCTCACCCGCGCGCTCACCGATGCGTACGACGTCCTGGTCGCCGCCCGCACAGAGCTGGCCGCGCACGACCGCCGCTGGCAGAGTCTCGTCGCTGTGCTCAACGCGTCGGCACCCGTGGTCGACGCCACGATCGCCGCAGCGGAGGACCGCGTGGCCGTCTCGCCCGATGTCGTCGCCTCGCTGCGGTCGGTGGCGGCCTGGGTGGCCGACCCCAGGAGCCCCGTCCCGCGGGTCCCCCCGCCGCTGCCGGCGGGGGAGGCGGACAGGGCGCTCGCCGATGCGATGCGTCATGTGTCCCGCGTCATCGCGGGCCTCGCGGCGGATGCCGAGGGCGGAGGTGTCGCGGATGCGTCCCTGCCCGGGAAGCCCTCGATCGCGGCCCGGTTGCGATCGGCGCGACGAGCTCTCACCTCCGGCACGGAGTTGTGGGGGTCGATCCTGCGTCTCATCCTCTGTCTCGCTGTCGCTCAGGGGCTGTGCATCGTCTGGCAGCTCGACCGCCCCTATCTGGTGATGCTGACGGTGGCGCAGGTGATGAAGCCCGACTTCGGGTCGATCTTCGGGCGAGCCGTGCAGCGTGGCGCAGGCACCCTGATCGGTGTCGCGATCGGGTCGGTGGCGGTGGCGGTGGTGCCGAGAGGGGAGTGGCAGATCCTCGTCGTGCTGATCCTCGCGGCCGGCATCCCGATCGTGATGCCGCGCAACTACGGACTTTTCTCGATCGTCACGACACCGCTGGCCGTGGTGCTCGTGGAGCTGCATGTGAGCGACAGTGCGGGGCTCCTCGACGCGCGCCTGCTCGACACTCTTCTCGGGTGCGCGATCGTCCTGGTTCTGGGCTACCTGCCCTGGCCGCAGACCTGGCATGCGCCGCGGCACCTCGCCGCGCAGGTGGCTGTGATCGCGCGGTCGATCGGAGCGTACGCGGATCTCGCGCTGCGTCGTCCGGGCGACCCGGACCCCATCCGCATGCGCCGTGAGGTCTATCGTCGTATCTCCGATCTGCGCACCACGGTCGCACAATCGCTGGCCGAGCCTCCCCCGATCAGCACGGCGACCGCCTCGTGGTTGCCGGAGATCGCCGCTCTCGAGAGGGTTGCGGATGCGATCACCGCGGCGTCGACGGACGCCGCCTCATCCGGCAGGCGTCCTCCCGGGGGAGAGGCCGACGGGGTGTGCGCGGCACTGAGCGATCTCGCCGACGCGGCGGCTTCAGGGCGCCGCCCGACGCAGCCCGAGGTCGTTCCCGGCGTGTCCGGTGCGCTCGCCGGGGAACTCTCCGCGGCCCGCGCGACTCTCCTCGCGCAACAGCGGGGTGCGCAGCGCAGACGCCGGGTGGTGCGGCCCGGCTCGGGCCCCGCGCCCTCCTCTTCAGCCGGGTGGTGATCCGGGTGTCACCAGGGTGATCACCCGGGTGATGTCGAGGGGTGATCTGCGCCTCGGAGCCGCCAATATATTAGGAAGGAGTCAGCGAGGCCCTGGGAGGGTGCCGCGCTCGAGTAGCCGACGCTGCCCCAGAGCGTCGGCAGATCAGGGGGAACTGATGATCCGCACGACCACCTTTGACTACGTACGCACACGCGTCGTCCATCGAGATCTCCGGAGCCGCATCGGGGTGCGACCCCCGCGCTGCTCGCCGGGGTGGGCGTGGGTGGGTCCGGCATGAACCTCACCGACACGGACCGTGCACGCGACGAACTCGCGAAGGCGGTGCGTGCCGGCCATCCCGAGACCATCTCCCGCACCATCGTCACCAACGTCTGGCCGCTCTACACCTCGTACCCGGACGAGCTGACAGCAGCGATCGTCGGCCTGCCGAGCAGCTCGCTCGACCGACACCCCATCCTCCGGATCCTTCATCCCATGACGCCCGTGCTCGCCCGGAGAGCACGATCGTTCAAGCCGGTGGTGCACGCGCAGGACGCGCGCCTCATGAGCGCGGATGAGATCGACTTCCTGACGCTCGCGCAGATGATCTCGTTCCGCATCAACGGTGATGTCACGGCAGCCGCGGTCTATGCGCGCAGGCTGGAGGATCGACTGCTCGAGACCTCGGCCGAGGGACGAGACCGCATCGACGGACCGTTGTGGTTCCTCCATCACCAGATCGGGTCGACGTTCCTCGCCGCCGGCGAGACGGCGCGCGCCCTCCTGGAGTTCGCGACCGCGCGCCAGCTCGGTGAGTTCTCGGGGCAGCCCTACGCCCCCCGCATGGCTCTCTCCCGAGCGGCGCTCGCCCATGCGGTGCGCGGAACCCTCGGCGACGCGGAGCGTGCCCTCGCAGAGGCGCAGGAGCTGCCGTCCGTGACGACGATGCACGCGAGCGCGACGTCGTCGTCGGAGGTGATCGCTGAGGCGCTCATCGCCGTGGAGCGCAGGTCGGGCGACATCGACGAGCTGTTGGGCCGTGCGTGTCCGGCCGACACCATCGAGTTGAACTGGCCGTTCGCGTTGCTCGCCCGGTGCCGCGCCTACCTGTCCCGTCATCGTCCGGAGGACGCGCTCGAAGCCATCCGCCTGGCCTCGGAGGGCCATCCGCCGCAGCGGGGCTCCTTCGCCGCTGACATCGTCGCCTCCTCGAGCATCGCGGCTCTCATCGCCACGGGAGAGACCGCCTACGCCTGGCAGATCGTGAAGGACAACCCCAAAGTGGGTGTGCTCACCCAGCTCGCGACGGCTCATCTCGCGCTGCATGATGGCCGATTGGACACCGCCGCGCAGGAGCTGCGTGCACTGTCGACGGACCAGACGCTCGGGCCGGCCCAGCGTGCGGAAGCCACGCTGCTCTCGGGGTGGCTCGAACTCGCGCGCACGGGCGAGATCGATGCGGAATCGGCGCGGCAGATCGCGAGGGTCGCTCAGCGCGGCGACCGCCGCCGTCTGCTGGAGATCATGCCGCGACAGCTCGTCGATCGGGTCAAGGATGCGCTCGATGCTGAGGCGGCCGTCGAGTTCGCGACGGCGACGTCGGATCTCGCGTTCGGTGACCTGCAGGCGCGCCCCACGCTGACCTCGGGCGAACTCCGCATCCTCAACGCGCTGCCCGCGCAGCGGTCGACGGCCATCATGGCGTCGAGCTTCCATGTCTCACCGAACACGGTCAAGTCGCAGTTGCGATCGATCTATCGCAAGCTCGGATGCTCGACGCGGGAAGAGGCGATCCGCATCGCGACGCGGATGCGTCTGCTGGCGGCGACCTCGCACGACTGACCTCGACGGAGACGGAAAGACCGCGAGGTCGCACAGGCCCTCGATACCGAAGGCCCGTGCGACCTCGCGGTCAGTCGGGAGGTCAGCCGCGTGAACGACCGAAGGCGATCGCTCGCACGATGTTGATCACACCGAGCACGACGAGCGAGATGCCCATGAGCAGCCAGAGCACCATAGCGCCCCACAGCGGAGCGAACAGCAGCACCACGCCGGCGAGGATCGAGATGATGGCGAAGAGGACCGACCAGACCTTCGATCCGGTGCCGGAGAGCGTGGTGAGTGCCACGACACCCTCCACGATCCACATGACACCGACCAGGATGCCGAGGAACGCTCCGAGCCAGATCGCGGTCTGGCCGAGGTTCGCGAACGCGATCACACCGGCGGCGATGAAGACCAGGCCGAGCAGCACGTGGCCGACGCGAGACCATCCGCCCTTCGTCCTGCTCAGGCCGCCGATGGCCGCGTAGACGAGGCCGGCGACGATGGCGTAGACGGCCACGATCGCCGCGACGACCATCGCGGACTTGTCGGGCCATACGAGGATCAGCACGCCGACGACGAGCGCGAGCAGCCCGCCGACGCCGATGGCGATCCGGATGCCGTCGAAGGCGGTTCTCGTGGGGGAGGGGGCAGAGGTCATGGCTGTTCTCCTTGAGGATGAGGCGTCGGGCGGCGCTGGGGTCGCCGCCCGACGGGTCGAGATCAATACGTGGTCGTCTGGTCGCTTTAGGCGGCGTGCGACTTCTTCTTGCCGACCAGGCTCTGGACTGCCTTCGTGAGTGCCGCGAACTCGTCCTGCTTACGCGCCACGAACTCGAGCGCCTCCGTGCCCGTCGCCAGCATGGCCTGGCCGAGTTCGCCGACGTCGGCGAAGTGGTGGCTGGCGTTGCCGACGAGGCCGCCCTCCAGTGCCAGTCGTCCCACCAGGTCGAGCTTGAGCACCTTGGTGCCCTCGTTGAAGCTCATGTCGTCGAAGTCGACCCACACGATGTTCGGTCGCGTGGTCGACTCGAACGCATACCGCTTGTTGGTGAGGTCGAGCACGACCTGCCAGATGGTCTGGGAGGCATCCGGCTTGCCCTCCTCCGGCGTGCGGAACGGCTGCGCGGCGTTGCGGATGATGCTGAACATCGCCGCCATGGCCTCGATCTGGGTCTTCGGCTGCTTCTGGTGCGCCACGTAGAAGGAGGCGCGCGCGAAGCGGTCACTGGCCAGAGTGGATCCAGGGAGGGGCTTGTCGCCGCCGAGACCCTCGACCTCCTTGACCAGCTCGAGCTGCTTGTCGAAGGTTGGGGAGTTGGTCATCACCTGGTACTCGCGGCCGTGGTAGACCTTCGGCTTCCCGTCGGTGTACTCGATGATCGCGGAATCGCCACTCGCGTCGTTGATGGCGAGGTGCAGCGTGGGGACGAGGTGGCCGGTCGGATCGAAGAGCTGAGCGATCTGCACCTGCGACTCGTTCGTCCACGCAACGGCCGCTTCGACGGTGGCGAAATTGTCTATGTAGTACTGCAGCCAGATGGCCTGACTCAACTGCGTCGCATTGGCGTCGGGCTTACCGTAGTCGGACTCGGCCAGCCAGAGGACGTGGCCCGCGAATCCTTCTTCGTTCATTCCGTCCGTCGCGATGAGGTCGAACGCCGTGGCGACGATGCTCCCGTACTTCGCCTTCCAGCTCAGGTTGCCGTTCACTCCGTCAGACCGCTCGATGCCGCGCGGGAGCTTCCAGAGGTTGGAGAGCAGGTCCATGTGGAAATCCATGTTTCGACCAACGATGACTGCACCGTTGGCATCGGGCCATACAACTCGTGTGCACATGAGCGCCGCACTTCCAATCGTCGATGTGAGTCGCCCGCCCCGGCGGGGTAAGGGCTTTATGGAAATTATTCGGTGAGGGCCCTGAGGCCGACATCGGAAGAGCGCGAATTCACCCGCACCGGTCACCCGGGCGGCACCCGCCATTCACCCGGTGGGGTTCGCACGGCACGGGAGCTATCGGCTCATTGAAGCCCCGCGGGATCGCGCCCTAGGGTGAGCATCATGATGTCTGAGGATGGGACTGCCTCGACCCGCGATGGCGTGCGCGATGACCCGGGCGACGATTCGGGGCTGGGCCTCGCGCTCAGCGGCGGCGGGGCATTCGGCGCTGCGCACGTCGGCGTCCTGCAGGTCCTCGCCGAGCGTGGCATCCGCCCGGGTATCGCCGTCGGAACGAGCTCAGGTGCGCTGGTCGCCGCCGCACACGCGGCCGGCTTCCCCGTCGAGGCCATCGAGCGGGCGGCGCGCGCGTTCAGGTGGCGGCAGATCGCACGCTGGTCCGGCACTGCGCGGTGGGGGCTTCTCGACACGGTGGCGACGAGAGAGACCGTGCAGCGCATCTTCGGCGCGGATCCGCTCATCGAGGATCTCCCTCGTGTCTTCGGTGCCTACGCGACGAACATGCGCACCCGTCAGGGAGTCATCCTCGACCACGGCCCGTTGAGCGTCGCCCTGCGCTCCACGATCGCGGTGCCGGGACTGCTGCCGCCGGTGCGTTACCAGGGGATGCTGCTCGCCGATGGCGGGATGGTCGACAACGTCCCCGTCGAGGCAGCGCGTGCCCTCGGCGCCGAGCGCATGATCGTGGTGCGACTGCATGCCAAATGGGAGAACGTGCGGATGATGAGGACAGTGACCCGCACGGCCGCGCTCGCTGCCGACGAGTCGGTGCTGCTGATCCAGCCCGAGATGGAGAAGCTCGCGCAGTGGACGATGGGCGATGTGCCGCGGCTGATCGCGGAAGGGCGCCGCGCGGCCGAACAGGCGTTGCGCGAGACGTCCTTCGCGCCCGGTGTAGATGGCTTCGGAAGACGTGGAGACGGGTGATTTTCGGATCCCGGCAGGGAGCGCTGACACTCTGATGATCGCGACAGCCGTTTCTTTCACAGGATCTCCCGGCGCCTGGTCGGCGACGGCACACTCCGGCAGTAGCCTCAGTGCCTGCCGGAAGTTTTAGGGCGGCCCGCTCGCCCGGCGCCCGCGGGGAAGGTCGAGTTGCGGAAGCCGTCTAACACTCAGCGCGAGATCCGGGAGAGCCGAGACGATCTTGGCTACCCCGAACTATCGACTCACTCGTTCCGCAAGACAGTCGCGACGATTCTCGACAGGGCGGGACTGTCCGCTACGGATATTGCGGACTACCTCGGCCATGAGGACCCGAGCCTCACGATGGGTACCTAGATGAACACTCTGAGAGGCGGGACGAAGCCAGCGATGGTGCTGCAGGAGTAGCTCAAGGGCCTGTTCTGATAGTGCGGGGTTTTCGCGGCATGCCTGACTGTTAGATAGTCTCGCGATCGGTCAACCCCGCTCCGGGAAAAGCGGAAACCCCCGCCATGTAGAAGCTAGGCGAGGGTTCCTAAGGTGACTGTAATGATCACCCTGTGGCTCCGACGGGCGTCGATCCCGTGACCTCACGATTTTCAGTCGTGCGCTCTACCAACTGAGCTACAGAGCCATGCGACCGGCTGAACCTGCCGCATCTAGACGAAAGGCCCTTCTCGAAGAAAAGGGCCCGTCGCTTAGAGCGACCCTGACGGGACTTGAACCCGCGACCTCCGCCGTGACAGGGCGGCACGCTAACCAACTGCGCTACAGGGCCATACTTGTTTTCAATTGTACCGGAAGGAGTGACCCCAACGGGATTCGAACCCGTGCTACCGCCGTGAAAGGGCGGCGTCCTAGGCCGCTAAACGATGGGGCCGAAGTCTGTCCCGGAGGACTTCCTTGCCGACGCTCAAGCATAAGGGAAGATCTGAGCAAAACGCGAATCGAGGGCGAGCCTGCTGTCGCCCGGGCGTGTTCGGGAGGACGATGGAGTCGTATCACTGTGCCTCCGATGCTGTCCGCCACCTGGTGCGGATGTGAAGGATGTTGTTAGTGTGGCATTTGTGAAACCGGCGGAAGGGGCCGTGTGAACGACAAGCACTCCTCGAAGGATGCTGCCGCGGCGGCATCCGACGATTGCGGCTGCGCGCCCACACCTGCAGAAAGCCGAGCGTTCTGGAAGAACGGCTCGGTCACTCGCCGTAGCGCGCTCACGATGGGCGCACTCAGCGTCGTCGCGCTCAGCGCCTTCGGCGTCTCCTCAGGGGTGACCGCCGCGTACGCCGCGACGTACCCCAGCTGGGACGACGTGCAGCGTGCCATGGCGAACCAGTCCTCCAAGGCTGCCGAGGTCACGCGCATCGAGGGACTCATCCAGTCGCTCACGCAGCGCGTCGCCGACGCTCAGGCGAAAGCCCAGCTCGCCGGCGAGGAGTACAACACGGCGCAGCTGGCGTACTTCGACGCCATCGCCGTGGCCGAGGAGCTGCAGGCCCAGGCCGACGCCCAGGCTCTCGTCGCCGACGAGGCGACCAAGAAGGCGGCGCAGCTCGCAGCGCAGCTCTACCGCAACGGCGGCGACGACACCGCCCTCGAGCTGTTCTTCGCCGGCTCCGCCGACAACGCCGACGAGCTGCTCTCGCGCCTCGGCTCGATGGACAAGGTCTACCAGTACAACCAGACGGTGCACGACAACGCGGTCGCCGCACGCAACTCCGCGCAGTCGCTGACCGATCAGGCCGTCGTCGCCCGCACCGAGCGCGACCGCCTGCAGCAGATCGCCGAGCAGAAGATGATCGAGGCGCAGGCTGCAGCGGATGCCGCTCAGGTCGCCCTCGACGAGCAGACGGCCAACCTCTCCACGATGCAGGCGCAGCTCGCAGCTCTCAAGGACGCCACAGCGACGACCGTCGCCGGCTACCAGGAGGGCGTGCGTGTCGCAGAAGAGCAGCGCAGGCAGCGCGAGGCGGCGGAGGCCGCAGCAGCCGCAGCCGGGAACAACGGCGGCGGTGGCGGCGGTGGAGGCACGGGAGGATCGCCGGGGACCGGCGGCTGGGTGCGCCCGCACGGCGGCCACCGCAGCGCGGGATACGGCGCTCGTCCCAAGCCCTGTGCGGCCTGCTCCGGCTACCACTACGGGGTCGACCTCGCGAACGGCTGCGGAGCCGCGATCTACGCGGCGAACTCCGGGACCGTCGACTATGCCGGTCCGCGAGGAAACTACGGCAACTACATCCGCATCCAGCACGGCGGCGGGGTCTCTTCGGGCTACGCGCACATCAGGGACGGCGGATTCGCCGTCCGCAACGGCGCACAGGTGAGCTCCGGCCAGGTCATCGCCTACGCGGGCAACACCGGAGCATCCGTCGGATGCCACCTGCACTTCGAGGTCTACCTCAACGGGGCGTACACGAACCCGATCACGTTCCTCGCCGCCCGCGGCATCTCCGTCTGAGAACCGCGCCAGCGACGAAGAAGACCCCCGGTCCGCTCAGCGGAACCGGGGGTCTTCTTCGTGGAGCCTGGGGGTCAGTGACGTGGAGCCTAGGGATCAGTGACCCTGCTCGCCGAAACGGACGATCGCCTCGTCGAGGATGCGCTGCGCCTCAGCGGCGTCACCCCACTCGTCGACCTTGACCCACTTGTTGGGCTCGAGGTCCTTGTAGTGCTCGAAGAAGTGCGCGATCTCCTTCTTCGTGTACTCGGCGATGTCGTCGATGTCCTGGATGTGCGCCCAGCGGGGGTCTTTCGAGAGCACGGCGACGAGCTTGTCGTCTCCGCCGGCCTCGTCGCTCATCTTGAGCACGGCGACGGGACGCACCTCGACGACGACGCCCGGGTAGATGGCGTGGTCGAGGAGCACGAGCACGTCGAGCGGGTCGCCGTCCTCGCCGAGGGTGTTGTCGAAGTAGCCGTAGTCGGCGGGGTACCCGAAGGTCGTGTAGAGCACGCGGTCGAGGTGCACTCGTCCGGTCTCGTGGTCGACCTCGTACTTCACGCGGCTGCCGCGCGGGATCTCGATGACGGCGTCGTGTGCGCCCATGCGTGTGCTCCTCAGGAAAAGTTCGGTTGGATGCCGCCGACCAGCCTACCTTTCAGCGATCTGAGCCGTCGCGCGCATCATCTGTGCCACGCCCTCGCCGGCCTCGGGCGGTGGCGTGATTCAACAGACGTTCGAGAGGGCTGGACAGGATGACGAGCAGCAGCGCCGCATAGCCGATCGGGTGCACCCACGCCGCAATCGGCAGAGCGATCAGGAACAGGATGATCGCCGCGACGTCTCCGAGGACACCACGCCACAGCACATCGGAGGGGAGGTCGGTGAGAGCAGGATGCCGTCGGAGGTAGACCTTCGCGGCGAGTGTCGTCACCTGGGTGAGGATCAACGTCCCGATGTAGACCGCCGTCTGCAGGGGGTCCTCATCCATCTGGCCGAGCATGGCGGTAGGCACAGGGAGCCACACGATCGTGACCATCCAGGCGATGTTGATCCACAACAGCCCACCCGTCATGCCCTTCACCCCGGCGTACAGCCGATGATGCTCGAGCCAGAACGACGCGATCAGAACGAAGCTCAGGGCGAAGCTCAGGAGCTGTCCGTGGTGCTCATCGAGGAATTCAGCCGTGCTCAGGTTGGCGGCACCTGCGTCCGACACCGATTCGAGCAACGGCAGGATGAGAAGAGTCATCGCGATCGCGACGACCGCGTCGACGAAGGTCGTGAACCGTTCGGTGCTGTACTGCTGCCCGCCCAATCGATCTGCCACGGCGCCAGGTTAGGGCCATCACCCGATCAAGCGCGACCCTTGTGCGACGATCCCGGCTCGTGATCTACCGTGGAGCTGTGCCCTCGCTCTCACCTGCCGTCGCCGAGATCCGCCTCGCCGTGCGCACCGCGTTCGCCGATCTGCCCGAGGGATCGGCCATCGTCGTAGCTCTCTCCGGCGGAGCGGACTCGCTCGCCCTCGCCGCGGCGACCGCGTTCGAGGCACCCAAGCAGGGGCTGCGAGTGGGGAGCCTCACGGTCGACCACGGTCTTCAGGGAGACTCGGATGCCGTCGCCGCACGCGCCGCGCAGACGGCGTCGGCTCTCGGGATCGACGCCCTCATCGTGCGGGTCGACGTGGGCGAGCACGGCGGCCCCGAGGCCGCGGCACGCGATGCCCGATACCGGGTGCTCAGGGATGCGGCAGCGGATGCCGGTGCGTCGGCCGTGCTCCTCGGACACACTCTCGATGACCAGGCCGAGACCGTGCTGCTCGGACTCGCCCGTGGATCGGGCGCCGCGAGCCTTCAGGGCATGGCCCCGGTGCGCGAGGACGACGACGGAGTGCGGTGGGTGCGCCCGCTGCTCGGAGTTCGGCGCGAGACGACGCGCGCGTTCTGCGCGGCATCCGATCTCGAGGTCTGGGACGATCCCCACAACTCCGAGGACCGCTTCGCGCGGGTGCGCGTGCGAGAGCGCGTGCTGCCCGTTCTCGAATCGGAGCTGGGCCCGGGCATCGCCGAGGCCCTCGCCCGCACCGCGGAACAGCTTCGCGAGGACGCGGAGGCGTTCGACGAGATGATCCACGAGACGATCGAGGACATCGTCGAGCACGCCGAGGCGGGGATCTCGGTCAGCGTCGCCGCCCTCGCCGCCAACCCGGCCGCCCTCCGCAACCGGATCATCCGCCTCGTCGTCGACAGTGAGTTCGGCGTGAGCCTGACGAGGCTGCAGACCCTCGAGGTCGCCCGTCTGGCGACGGACTGGTCGGGTCAGGGCCCAATCGATCTGCCCGCGTGCACCGCGGCCCGGCACAGCGGACGGATCGTCTTCACCGCCCGCTGAGGCGCCCGCTGAGGGAGAGCGGAGCGACCGACACGTGTCGACCGCTCCGCCGTTCGCTACTTCTTGCCACCGCCGAGCAGGCCGCCCAGCAGGTCGCCGATTCCGCCACCGCCCGAGGAGTTGCCGCCGCCGAGCAGGCCGCCCAGCAGGTCGCCGATCCCGCCGCCGCCCGACGAGCTGCCGCCGCCGAGCAGGCCGCCGATCACATCGCCGATTCCGCCGCCGCCGGACTGCGCCTCTGCGGTCTCGGTCTTCGTCGACTTGCCCTTGTTCGCGTTGGCGATCAGGCCCATCACGATCGGGGCGAGGATCGGGAGCAGCTTGCCGAAGTCGATGCCGGCGGTCTCCTTCGACTCGGTGAGCTTCTGCGTGACCTTCTTCTCGTCGGCGCCGAGGATGTGCGAGACGATCTTGCCGCCGTCCGCCTGGTCGATGTCGTCGACCTTCGAGGCTCCGGTCTTGCCCTCGTGGCGCTTGAGCGCGTTCTCGATCGCGGAGGAGCCTTCGGCAGTGGAGGCGTTCTTCGCCAGACCGCCGAGCAGCACGGCACCGCCCTGCTCGACAGCCGACTTGGCGACCTCGGGGGAGACTCCGAGCTTCGCGGCGATGTCGTCGATCGGGACCTGCGTGAGGATGTCGTCGAGAGCCATGGAGATTCCTTCCGTCTGGGGCGTCCGCCCGTGTCACCGCCCAGAGTAGTGCGGCTGCCGGACGCGCAGCCGGAATTCTGCTCGCCGATCTGCGGATGCTGTGCGGGAGCATCCGGGCGCGTCACCTAAAATCGATCCATGCGCGCCGCGGAAATCCAGGACGACCTTGCCCAGATCCTCGTCACAGAGGAGCAGATCATCGCGAAGCTCGACGAGCTCGCGACTCAGGTCGCCGCTGACTACGCGGGCAAGGAGATCATCCTCGTCGGCGTTCTCAAGGGCGCGGTCATGGTCATGGCCGACTTCGCACGTGCTCTTCCCTTCCACGCGCCGATGGACTGGATGGCCGTCTCGAGCTACGGCGCGAGCACGAAGTCGAGCGGCGTCGTGCAGATCCGGAAGGACCTGGACACCGACCTGAACGGCAAGCACGTGCTGATCGTCGAGGACATCATCGACTCCGGCCTCACCCTCAGCTGGCTGCTCGAGAACTTCGAGTCGCGTGGCGCGGAGTCGATCGAGGTGCTCGCCCTGCTGCGCAAGCCGGAGGCCGCGAAGGTGGTCATCGACTGCAAGTACGTCGGCTTCGACATCCCCACCGACTTCGTCGTGGGCTACGGCCTCGACTACGACGAGCGCTATCGCAACCTCCGCGACGTCGCGGTGCTGGCCCCCCACGTCTACAGCTGAGAGACCGTTCACGGGCGTACCGATACGCCGTGGGTGAACGCACAGCGGCCACCTAGGGCACGCGCGATACGCTGATCCGACCATGGATGTCAAGAAGCTCACGCGGAATCCGCTGATCTACGTCGCCCTGATCGGCCTGCTGCTGTTCGGCGGCTTCCTTCTGATCTCGAACCTCGGCGCGCCGAAGCAGATCACGACCCAGGAGGGTCTGAAGCTGCTCGCCGGCGAGTCCGTCACCGAGGTCGTCAACACCGACGGCGACCAGCGGGTCGACATGACGCTGTCGAAGGCGTTCGAGGGCTCCGAGAACGTGCAGTTCTACTACGTCGACGCCCGGGCCGACGAGGTCGTCAAGGCGATCAACGACGCCGACCCGAAGGACGGCTTCAACGACGCCGTCCCGCGCGCGACCTGGTTCGACGGCATCCTCTCCCTTCTTCTTCCCCTCGTGCTGCTCGGCCTGCTGTTCTGGTGGCTGCTGTCGTCGATGCAGGGCGGCGGCGGCAAGGTCATGCAGTTCGGCAAGTCCAAGGCCAAGCTCGTCAACAAGGAGACCCCGACGGTCACCTTCGCCGACGTCGCCGGTGCGGACGAGGCGATCGAGGAGCTCCACGAGATCAAGGAGTTCCTGCAGGATCCGGCCAAGTTCCAGGCGATCGGCGCCCGCATCCCGAAGGGCGTGCTGCTGTACGGCCCTCCGGGAACCGGAAAGACGCTGCTCGCCCGCGCGGTCGCCGGCGAAGCCGGAGCGCCGTTCTACTCGATCTCGGGTTCGGACTTCGTCGAGATGTTCGTCGGTGTCGGCGCCTCCCGAGTGCGCGACCTGTTCAACGTGGCCAAGGAGAACTCTCCCGCGATCATCTTCATCGACGAGATCGACGCCGTCGGTCGTCACCGTGGTGCCGGCATGGGTGGCGGAAACGACGAGCGCGAGCAGACGCTCAACCAGATGCTCGTCGAGATGGACGGCTTCGACCCGAACGCGAACGTCATCGTGATCGCGGCGACGAACCGACCCGACATCCTCGACCCCGCGCTGCTGCGCCCCGGTCGTTTCGACCGCCAGATCGGCGTCGACGCCCCCGATCTGCGCGGCCGCCAGAAGATCCTCGAGGTGCACAGCAAGGGCAAGCCGCTGTCGAAGAGCGTCGACCTCGAGGTCGTCGCCCGCAAGACCCCCGGCTTCACCGGAGCCGATCTCGCGAACGTGCTCAACGAGGCCGCACTGCTGACCGCTCGCTCGAACGCGCAGCTGGTCGACAACCGCGCCCTCGACGAGGCGATCGACCGCGTGATCGCCGGTCCTCAGCGACGCACCCGCGTCATGAAGGACAAGGAGAAGCTCATCACCGCGTACCACGAGGGCGGCCACGCTCTCGCCGCGGCGGCGATGAACTACACCGACCCGGTGACGAAGATCACGATCCTTCCTCGCGGCAAGGCACTCGGCTACACGATGGTGCTGCCGCTCGACGACAAGTACTCGGTCACCCGCAACGAGCTGCAGGACCAGCTCACCTACGCCATGGGCGGCCGCGTCGCTGAAGAGATCATCTTCCACGACCCGACCACCGGCGCATCGAACGACATCGAGAAGGCGACCTCGATCGCCCGCAAGATGGTCATCGAATACGGCATGACCACCCAGGTCGGACCGGTCAAGCTCGGCTCCGAGGGCGGCGACATGTTCGTCGCGCGCGACATGGGGCGCGGGCGGGAGTACTCCGAGAAGGTCGCGGAGCGGGTGGATGCCGAGGTGCGCGCGCTCATCGAGCAGGCGCACAACGAGGCCTACGAGGTGATCAGCGCCAACCGCGACATCCTCGACAGGCTCGCACTGGCCCTGCTCGAGGAGGAGACTCTCGACCACAACCAGATCGCCGAGATCTTCACCGAGGTGAAGAAGCTCCCCGAGCGTCCGCTGTGGCTCTCCAGCGAAGCGCGTCCGGTGTCGGAGCGGCCTCCGATCGAGGTCCCGAAGAAGGACGTCTCGCTCGCCGCCTCTGTCGAAGCTCCGTCGGCGGCTGCGCGCACGCAGCAGGGATCCGCGAACGCCGGTCAGGCACGACCCGCGACGGCCTGATCCGTGTCCGTCGACCGTGCACGTGTCGAGCGACTGACACGAGAACTGCTCGAGGCGATCGGGGAGGACCCGGATCGTCCCGGTCTGAGGCAGACCCCGTCGCGCATGGGCGAGCTGTACGCGGAGTTCTTCGCCGGAGTCGGTGAGGACGCCGCGGCACCCCTCGCGCACACGATCAGCGTCGCCCGTGGTCCTGCCCCGGACACGCTGCCGTCCGGGGCGGTCCTGCTGCGAGACATCCGGTTCAGGTCGGTGTGCGAACACCACCTGCTGCCGTTCGCGGGGCGGGCGCACATCGCCTACCTTCCGGGCGAGCAGGTGGTCGGTCTCGGTGCGCTCGTGCGCGTGGTCGAGACGCTCGCGGCCCGGCCGCAGGTGCAGGAGCGTCTCGGCGAGCAGATCGCCGACACGATCGCCGAGCACCTCGACACCCGCGGGGTGCTGGTCGTGCTCGACGCGAGCCACGGCTGCGTCACGATGCGCGGGGGGCGCCAGCCCGAGGCATCCACCCTGACGATCGCCGCACGCGGCGAGTACACGGATGCGGTCGCCCGAGCCGAGCTCATCGCGCTGATCGGCGCGTCGACCGCATCGGCGCACACATGACCGGCATCTGGGGCATCGTCAATATCACCCCCGACTCGTTCAGCGACGGCGGGCGCTACTTCGACGTCGACCGAGCGGTCGCGCACGGCCTCCGGCTGCGAGCAGACGGAGCCACGGTGCTCGACATCGGCGGTGAGTCGACCCGACCCGGCGCCGAGCGCGTGGGAGCGGCGGAGGAGCAGCGGCGCGTGATCCCGGTGATCGAGCGGCTGGTCGCCGAGGGCGCACCGGTCAGCATCGACACTCTGAACGCCTCGACTGCCTCGGCCGCGGTGCGAGCGGGGGCGCGGATCGTCAATGATGTCTCGGGCGGTCTGGCCGATCCCGACATGCTCGAGGCGGTCGCCGAATCCGGCGCCGACTACGTGATCGGTCACTGGCGTGATGCACCGGACGACATGTACGCGAACGCCATCTACCGGCGCACCGCTCGCGAGGTGGCGGGGGAGCTGCAGGAGCGGATGGGCGAAGCCGCGGCGTCGGGCATCGCACCCTCGCGACTGATCCTCGATCCCGGCATCGGGTTCTCGAAGAGGGGCGGTCAGAACTGGGGAGTTCTGCGCGGACTCGACGAGATCGTCGCCCTCGGACCGCGCGTGCTCGTCGGCACGTCACGCAAGAGGTTCCTCGCGGAGACCATCGGGGTGAACCCCACGGAGGTCTCGGAAGCGCGGCGTGATCTCGCCACTGCGGTCACCAGCGCGCTCGCCGCACGTGCAGGAGTATGGGCCGTGCGGGTTCACGATGTCGAAGCCACGCGCGATGCGCTCGCCGTGACCCACGCCTGGGATGGGAGGTAGGACCATGGATTTCCTCGATGAGATCGTCCTGACGGGGCTCACGGTCTTCGGCAGGCACGGCGTCTACGACCATGAACGCGAGAACGGTCAGGACTTCACGATCGATCTGCGCCTGATGATGCCGCTGCGTGAGGCCGCGGCATCCGATGACGTCGTCGACACCGTGCACTACGGCGAACTCGCCGAGAAGGTCGCTGCCGTGGTCGGGGGAGAGCCCGTCAACCTCATCGAGACGCTGGCCGAGCGGATCGCCGACGTGGCACTGGCGGACTCTCGCGTGCACGCCGTCACCGTCACCGTGCACAAGCCGCATGCCCCGATCGCACTGGCCTTCGGCGACGTCGCCGTGACGGTGCATCGCGCGCAGAAGCACTCGGCCGTGGAGGTGTCGCGATGAGCCGCAACCTGGCGAACCCTCCGACCATCCCCGGGCCACGCCCCGGCAGGGACGACGCAGTGGCGGTCGTCGCCTTCGGGGCGAACCTCGGAGACCGTGAGAGCACGATCCGCGCAGCGGCCGAGCGCATCGCACGGCTGCCCCTGGTCAGCGACGTCCGTCTGTCCTCGCTCTTCGAGACGGTCGCACTGCGTCTCGACGGGCCCGACCCCGAGGCCCCCGGATACGTCAACGCCGTGGCCCTCGTGACCACGCGCCTCGCGCCGTCGATCCTTCTCGGGATGCTGCACGCGATCGAGGACGAGCACGGCAGAGAGCGCCACGAGCGCTGGGGCGACCGGACCCTCGACCTGGATCTGATCGCCTACGACGACGAGGCCTCCGATGACGAGCGACTGCAGCTGCCGCATCCGCGAGCCTTCGAGCGGCTGTTCGTGCTCGAGCCGTGGCTCGAACTCGATGCCGACGCCGAGCTGCCGGGCCACGGCAGGGTCGCAGACCTCGTGACGCGCCTGCGCGCTGCGGAGCAGTGATGAAGCGCACCTCTGTCGGACTGCTCGTCGTCCTCGCGCTCCTCGCAGCGGCTGCGGGCTATGTGCTCGACCACATGCTCACGGCCCTGGGGCGCACCACGTTCACGCCGTCGCTCCTGCTGCCCGTGCTTCTGCTGCTCATCGCCGCCGCATCGCTCGGCGTCGCCTGGCCGGTGCGTTCGAGTGTGCGCCGGGGCATCCGCATCGACCCGTTCCGTGCGACCCGTGCCGTGACCCTCGCCCGTGCCTCGAGCCTCGTGGGGGCGATCATGGCGGGGTTCGGAGCAGGCCTCCTGGTGTTCCTCCTGTCGAGGCCGGTCGATCCCCCGGTAGGGTCGACTGTGGCGATGCTGGCGCTGATCGGAAGCGCGGTCGTGCTCGTGGTCGCCGCGCTCATCGCCGAACAGTTCTGCACACTTCCGAAGGATCCTGATGACTCAGAACCCAGAGATCGAGCCGGGGATCCCGGCCCCGCTGAACTCGGCGGAGGTCACTGACCTCGCGTCTCTCGACCAGGGCACCTACTCCCAGCTGCGAACCGCGCGCAGTGAGGCGAGGCTGGAACTCGACGGCAGCTGGCACCAGATCTCGCCGAGATACGTCGTGTCGCAGATCGTGCAGAACCTGATCTTCGTGGCGTTCGTGCTGGCCGCTGCGCTGGTGCTCGCACTGGTGCTGCACCAGACGTGGGTGTGGATCCCCGCGGGCGTGATCGTGCTGATCACGCTCATCACACTGATCATCCTGCCGCGGCAGGCCAAGGCGATCGGCTACATGCTGCGTGCTGACGACATCGTCTTCCGCAAGGGCATCCTCTGGCAGCGCATGATCGCGGTGCCGTACGGGCGCATGCAGCTCGTCGACATCACGCAGGGGCCGCTCGACCGCGCCTTCGGCGTCACACAGCTGAAGATGGTCACGGCAGCCGCGACCACCGGCGTGCAGATCCCGGGTCTCACCCAGGCCGCGTCCGAGGCCCTGCGAGACACGCTCATCGACGTGGCCGAGACCCGCCGGACGGGCCTGTGAGCGAGCAGCAGTTCCCGACGCCGCCGCCGCCGGCGACGCCGACGCCGACGCCGACGAACGTCGAGCCGCGCGCGGAGGCGACGACCCTCGCCGACGGCGAGTGGCATCGGATGCATCCGCTCACCCCCCTGTTCAAGGGCGGGCTGGCACTCATCATCATCGCCGGTATCGCGATCGCCAACCTGCGCGACCGTCTCATCGCCTGGTTCGTCGATCTCTTCACTCCGGAAGAGGCGCACTACGACGACTACACGGGCGGCGACCCCGTCGACTGGGTGCTCTCCAACAATCTGATCCTCGTCGTGCTGCTCGGCGTGCTGGCGCTGGTCATCGTGCTGGTGGGGATCTTCTGGTTCATCTGGCGCTTCCAGCAGTTCCGGATCACGGGCGACCACGTCGAGGTGCGCAAGGGCATCATCTTCCGCTCACATCGCCGTGCGCCCCTCGATCGGGTGCAGGGAGTGAACCTCACACGTCCGTTCCCGGCGCGCATCATCGGGCTCGCGAAGCTCGAGGTGGTGGGCGCCGGAACCGATTCGAATGTCGAGCTCGAGTACCTCGCCACACCCCGTGCCGAGTCTGTGCGCGCCGACATCCTCCGCCTCGCCTCCGGGGCACGTGCCGCGCGACAGACAGCAGCGGATGCGGCAGCCGGAGTGCGCCCCGCGAACCCTGCCGGTGGTGCCCCCGGCGCCCCCTCCTCGGCACGGGCTCAGCTCGTCGGATCCCTGAATGAAGGTGTCAACGGTCTGATCGGCGGTGTCGACCTCGCCGACGTCGAGCCCGAGAGCGTGGTCAAGATCCCGGCGGGGCGGCTGATCGGATCGCAGCTGATCTCGAGCGTGCTGTGGGTCGTCTTCTTCGGCGTGATCTTCGGCGTCGCGGTCGGAGGCATCGCGATCGGATCGCTGATCGACGGCGACCCGATCGGGGGCTTCCTCGGCCTCGGGATCACTCTCGGCATCGGCATTCCGATGGTCATCGCCGTCGTCGGCATCACCTGGGCGCAGATCTCGAAGTCGCTGCGGTACTCGATCGCGCCGACGCCGGACGGTGTGCGGATCACCTACGGACTGTTGACGACCGTGACCGAGACGCTGCCCCCAGGCCGCATCTTCGCCGTGGAGGTCACGCAGTCGCTGCTGTGGCGTCCGTTCGGGTGGTGGACGATCAAGATCAACCGCATGAGCGGCAAGAGCGCGGCCCAGCAGTCCTCCGGTTCGGCGCAGCAGTTCAACGTCGTGCTGCCCGTCGGCAAGCGCGCCGACGTCGAACGAGTGCTCGCGCTGATCCTGCCGGATGCGCCCATCGCCGACATCCCGCTCGTCTGGGAACACGGCATCCTGGGCCCTGTCGAAGGCGACCCGTATCGCACGATGGCTCGTCGGGCGTGGTGGCGGCGGCCCCTGTCGTGGAAGCGGCACGGGTATGCGCTCACCGAGTTCGGGCTGCTGCTGCGCAGAGGAACCGTCTGGCGCAAACTGGCCGTCTTCCCGCTCGCGCGCCTGCAGGGCGTCTCGCTCTCGCAGGGACCCATCGATCGCGCCCAGAGCGTCTCGGGAGCCCAGGTGCACTCGGTGCAGGGCTTGATCACGGGATACCTGTCGGGGCTCGAGCGAGATGACGCGCTCTTCCTCCTCGACAGGGTGAGCTCGGCTGCGGTCGCCGCCGCAGCGCGGGACCACACGCACCGCTGGGGTGAATACGTGACGGATGCCGAGGGTGCCCAGGTCCCCGGCGGGTATCCCGGCGCCGGCACCGAGGTCGCACCCGGTGTGCTCGGTGCTTCTCCGGTGACGCCTGTGGGAGGACCCGCGCCGGTGACGCCGCCGCCGCCGTATGTCGCGCCGGCCGCGCCTCCTGCCCCGCCGGCCGCGACTCCGCCGCCCGTGCCTCCGGCCCCGCCCGTCGCGCCTCCCGCCCCGCCCGTGCCTCCGGCGTCGAACGGTGAGTGACCCGTCGCGCCGTGACGGGCGCCTCGGGGTCGGCATCATCGGCGCCGGGCGCGTCGGTCCGGTCGTCGGCGCGGCGCTCGCCGGAGCCGGTCATGCGATCACGGGAATCACGAGCGGGTCGGACGACGATCGTGCGTCCGCCGTATTGCCCGACGTGCCCGTCCTCGATGCGCTCGAGGTGGTGCGTCGCAGCGAGCTCGTCGTCATCGCCGTTCCGCACGACCAGCTTCCTGCCCTGATCGCGGGCATCGCCGAGGTGGGAGGCTGGCAGCTCGGACAGCTCGTGCTCCACACCGACCCCGGGTTCGGCATCGAGGTGCTGCGCCCGGCCGCCGAGAGCGGTGCGATCCCGCTCGCCGTGCACCCGGCCATCACGTTCACGGGCACCACGATCGACCTGCGCCAGCTGCAGGCGAGCTACGCCGCTGTGACGGCGCCGGCCGCGGTGCTGCCCATCGCCCAGGCGCTGGCTGTGGAGATGGGATGCGAGCCGGTGGTCGTCGCTGAAGCCGATCGTGCCGCGTATGCCGATGCGATCCAGGCGGCGACGGAGTTCTCGCGGTCGATCATCGTGCAGTCGACCACGCGCCTCGGCGAGATCGGCATCGAGAACCCCGGCGGGTATCTGTCGGCGCTGGTGCAGTCGACCGTGGAACGGGCGCTGCGCGACGCATCCGGTCCCGCGCCCCTGCTCTGACGCCGCAGGATCACCGAGGTCAGCGGCCTCCCGAGAAGCCGCCGCCGCCACCGCCGCCCGAGAAGCCGCCGCCGAACGACCCGCCCGAGCTCGACGAAGTGCTCGCGCTCGGGGCGGAGTAGCTCGCGGCCGCGTTCGACGAGGCCGCGAACGCCGCCAACCGGCCATGCACGAAGGGTGTGCTGGGGTCGCCGATCCAGGACGCCCCGCGCCGCTCCGAGG
>Ga0308166_1000366_pt1 | contig 66899 bp, 67 predicted proteins | sample PhyCR2_2_FD_202137 | JGI IMG/M metagenome (GOLD analysis project Ga0308166, IMG submission 202137) | Phyllosphere microbial communities from UC Gill Tract Community Farm, Albany, California, United States - DLSLCC.R2 | ecosystem: Host-associated > Plants > Phyllosphere > Unclassified | place...
TCGGTCCGAACCCCACGCCGATTATCAGCCCGGTTTCTTTCCGGATACGCTCGCGCATCTGTTGGCCAAACGTCTCAAGCGGAATAAGGTTGCTAATTCCGGTAACGTCCAGGAAAGACTCATCGATGGAATAGACTTCCTGTCCCGCGGCCATCTCGCCCAGTATGGCCATCATGCGCGCTGACATGTCGCCGTACAATTCGTAATTGGAGCTGAACACGTGTACGCCCTTCTCCCTGAAATAACGTTCGTTCTGGAATAGCGGGGCAGCCATTTTGACCCCTAAACGCTTTGCTTCTGCTGATCGTGCGATAACGCATCCGTCGTTGTTCGACACGACGACAATAGGTTTGCCGCGTAGGTCGGGCCTGAAGACTGTTTCGCAGGAGGCGTAAAAGTTGTTGGCATCGGCCAGCGCATACATTTCTAACCTCCTGCAGGTCCGTTAAATCCCACACCGGCTACATCAGTGAGGGCATAGGCGACTACACCCCACACGGGAAGTGCCTGACTCAAATCAAGGAGCGTTACAGTCTCGTCCGCGTCCAGCGCCTGGAGGGCGGGAACCGGATTAAGCAGCAGGCGCCTCAGCGTCAGCTCTCCGTCGAGCTCAGCAACGATTAACTGACCGTGTGCCGGCGTCAGAGCGCGATCGATGGCCAGCACGGACCCTTTAACAATACCTGCATCGGGGCAATTGCTTTCGCTGCGCATCAGGTAGGTTGAGTAAGGGGAAAGATGCACCAGATCACCCAGACTCAGTCGCGTTTCAGTGTAATTCTGGGCGGGACTCTGAAAGGCCATTGGAATGCTCCATTCTGACCAGCGTTATATAACTCCTGATGTGAGTATACGTCGCTACAGGCGGCAATGCTCAGATGTGAAAGCCAATGTCCGCTATGAACGATCTGCGGACATAACTAACAGCATTCTGTGTGAGTCAACGGGGAGCAGGTCAAATGCTGGCAATATCTCCAGGTATATGCACAATCATTCATCCGCAGTAATATAGTTAACATCAGTGGATAATATAATTGTGCCGATATGTGGTGAAAATGACTACGGACCTGAACATCAGAATCTGATGTGGTGACGCCATTCTCTTTGTAAGACTGTAATCCGAAGCGTTAGATCTGAGTAAACAATCAGTAACATAAGCGAATAGGTAATTGAAGTTTCTTACGCAATTTCAGCGCATGCAGAGTCTTTGCCAAAAGCAGGTTAAGAAGTAATTAGCGTGTATGTAAGAACCCTGCATTTGCTCTGAGGAGTAGAACCGAACGCTGACAAACAAGAATGTTATCTAGTCTAGTCTCTCAGTCAGAACAGCTTAATACGATTTAAAAGGATATTTGCGTGTTAGAAAGAATTGAGAAAATAACCGGCATCGGTCTATTTGCCGATACGAAACCTGCTGCTTTTCCATTCCGTAGGCTGTCTCTGATATACGCAGATAACGGTCGGGGTAAATCAACGCTGGCGGCGCTGCTCAAATCCTGCGGCGATAATCAGCCGCAGCTGCTGCTCAACCGCCGAACGATTGGATTAAGCACGCCTCAGTACGCAGAACTCCGGTTTTCGCATGGAAACAGGTCTGCCTTTACTGCCGGGCAATGGAGTGCGCAGTATCATGGCACGCATGTCTACGACCTTCATTTTGTTGAAAGCAGCGTTTATTCAGGCGGCGAGATTAACGCGACGCACAGAAAGCAACTGCTGAGTTTTGCACTGGGCGAAAACGCCGTCGGCGCGATGAAGGCTTTCAATGACGCTACGGATGTGGCCGCAGAGAAAACAAAAAGGCGTAAAATTGCCGAGGAAAAGCTGAACCCGTACCGTGAAAAAGCAACGCCTGCAGCGTACATGCGCATGAAAAAGATTGCCGGAGCGGCTGAAGAAATAGCCATCATTGAACAGCAGCTTCGTCAGGCGGACAGCATAGCCTCAATTCGTACTCGTAAAGGCTATGATTCCTTTGCCCGCTTCAGGCCCGACTTAGCCGGGCTGCTGGCAATTATGAACGCCACTCATCAGGAGTTAAGCTCACAGGCAGAAGACGCCGTCAGGGCCCATGTGAATAATATTGAATCGGCGGCTTTCAAAAGCTGGGCGCACAGCGGGCTGAACTTCATTAAAAATGAAACCTGCCCTTTCTGTACGCAAAGTCTGAACGGAATCGCCCTCATTGGCTACTACCGCGAGTGCTTTGATGAGGCATTCAGCAGACTTAATACCCAGGTTGCCACCCTGGATGACCTGAAAGGGCGAGTCATGGGCACGCTGAACTTACCGCTGCTTCAGAGTCGCATAGAACAGGCAAACTCGATAACCTCTCTCTGGGCTGGCGAACTCGACTTAAAGGTTGCGTTGCCTAATATGGAGCAGATTAAAGCAAGTTATGAAGAGCTTGACGCGCTGCTCGCGCAGCTTATTGCGCAGAAAAAAACCTCCCCGCTGACGGCCCCGGATAAAATGTCAGCTGATCGCTGCACTGCAATACTGGATGCAATTAACGATCCACTGGACGGATTTAATGTCAGCGTAACCATCGCCAACGCGCAAATTGCTGAATTTCGTGAACAGCTAGAGCAGCTTCCCGTTGTGGAGCTGCGTGCCCGGCTGAAAGAGCTCAACGAAAGACAGAAGCGGTTTTCACCTGAGGTTGTCGCACTGGTCGAATCCTGTGAACAGGCTAAGACGGCGGAAAAGCTGGCATTGGAAGAAAAGGAAGCACGACGGGAGGCTCTGAACTCCATCATGCGCAATACGCTCGGGCAATATGAGCACACTATCAATAAGTTGCTAACTGATTTTGGCGCGCGATTCAGTATCCGGGAAATCAGCTACAACTACAGCGGCGGCGGCGAGCCCAAATCAGAATATGCCATTGAGCTGCGCGGTGAAAAACTGGCCCTGAGCGGCGAGGCATCCTCCTTCAAAACATCCCTCAGCGAAGGCGACAAGCGCACGCTTGCCTTTGCCTTTTTCATTGCGGTGGTAGTAAGCGATCCCGGGCTGCAGAATAAAATCGTGGTGATTGACGACCCCATGTGCAGCCTGGATAAACACCGCCGTACCCAGACCCTAAGCGTGCTCAAAAAAGTTTATGATGGCAGCCGGCAGCTTATCGTCATGGCACACGATATGTACTTTCTGAAATCTCTGCTCGACGAGTTTGAAAAGAAAAAGGAATCGCAGAACGTGGCCTGCATGCGCATTGTGCATGCTCAGGGAGACCACAGTCATTTTGCAACGCTTGACGTGGATCGCGAATGTGAGTCCGCTTATTACAGCAACCACAGGCTGGTCAGTGGCTACTTGGCAGGAGAGAACTATGTAGCACGCGAAGTAGCAACCGCTATCAGGCCACTGCTGGAAGGTTATCTGCATCGGCGTTATCCTGGACATGTAGCACCGGGGCTGCTTTTTGGGGAGATTGTAAGAAAAATTGCTGGGGCAGGTTTTGACAGTCCGCTTTGCCACGCCGCCGCACTAGTTGACGAACTAAATGAAATTAATACTTACGCCGGCAAGTTTCACCACGACACGAACGCGGCCGCCGGAGCTGAAATCGTCGAACCCGGGGAGCTGATCGCTTACTCACGCCGTGCGCTGAGTGTCATTTACGGTGGCCACGTGGCATAGCTTACCGCGGGAGAACCCTTGGTTATAGAAGCAACCGGTGTTTATCACGGGCGTCTTAATTCCGCAATGCGGTGCTTAAGACGCCTGACTTCATCCGGCGCGAAGACCTCGCGGGCTCTGGCCAGCTCCTCTACAGATGACTTGGGCAGTGTTTTCATCAGTTCCTGAAACTGGGTACTAATCGAGCTCAGCGACACGCTTGACGTCAATGCGGTATTCCGGTTGGTTTAAACGAGGCGCTGCAGAGGCTTTGTCAGCTCTTTATCTTCCAGTAAACCCACAGGTAAACATCAACCAGCTCCAGTCCTGCACTACGGGTACCAGACTGAAACACGAGCGGCCGTTCCGGCATGTTAGTCATATCCATAACCGGCAGACCGGGGCCAATAGCGAAGGGCTGTTCGCGGATCTGCCGGTAGAACCCATTCAGCTCGCGCTGCGTAGTATTAGACTGGGACTGCTGGTCAACGATGATTTCTGCCCACCGGTTGGGTCCTCCCAGGCGTGTGCAGATGCCGTGCAGGACCGACTGAAATCCCATCATGTTAGGCATGATCCGCAGCCTGTCCTTGTTGGTTTTGCAGTTATACCCCAGCTGTGAAATATTGGTTCCGGCGTACAACCCCAGGAATAATATCTATCATTCGTGTAGGGAAGAAAGGAAGGCTTTGCGCGGAAACTGCGGACCACACCTGCGTCTGCCGGCTGGCCAAACTGGTGGCCTGTATTGGCGGAATCTGCACGCCAAGTCTGGGGACACATGAGATTAATATTTCATCCCCTCTACAGTAAGCTGAATAAGCTTTTCCTGACAGAGGGGTTAAATAAAATCTGATTTTATCAGCAAAAAAGGGGCAACTAGCTCGTCAGTTTTTCCAACGCCGACAGGGGAAGCCATTGCTGGTTTAGCCTGTCATCCTTATCAAGCCAAACACACAGTATCATTAATCCTTCAGGCTGATGATAATTACCTATCTGAGTCACGGTCATTTTCTTTGACTCTGATCTCAGAGCAACCACTGCACCTATTTCGATACCATTATTCATTAATTTTCCAGAGCCGCCATGCCAGGCGGCCATAAGTCACGAGTGATTGCCTTTAGCTATTCTTTTATACATTCCTATTGCGCTGATTTCATCAATAGTGAAATTAGTCAGGTTTTTCTTAGCCGCACTTCCGGGATTAATTTCAAGCTGATAAAGTATATCTAATAAATCTTTCCGGCTGAAACGCTGCCCGATGAAATATTCCTGCAACTCATTCGTGCTCATTTCAAATAATTCTTCAATACTTTTCTGATTTTTTTTCCTAGCCACGTCCACGACGTGGTCAATAATGTCTGAACGCTTCAGCTTAGACGTGTTTTTTGGAAGGATTTCGCTAAAACTTTCAAGCAGCTCCGCAATAGTGAGCTCAGACTTTTCAAGCCCTGCTTTAGCTCCATCAGCTCCAAGCCATGTAACTAATTGAAAAATATCTATCATTTACATACCCTTATAAACTCGTTTGTCAGCTTCTTGAACTGGTTAGCCTGCTTGTAAGCATTGGCTAAAGCAACCTCATACACAGACAGACGTTGTGCCGCAGCCTGACGGATGCCGTCACCCTCTGTGACGTAATTTCTGAAAACATGACCAGCCTGACGTAGTCGGTTATATTCAAGCTGCTCAGTTTGTATCAGGTCCTCACCCCATTCACGTGCCATCATTCCCATTGCGCCAGCAAAAACAGTCGGATAAAAATCATCACCGACTCTTAAAGAGCGACGCAACATTTCGATATCCTCATTGACATTTTCGATTTCACCAATGACGGTTGCTACACCAATAGAGGATTGACGATCAAACTTCACAGGTGAAACGCAGTAGTCTGACGCATAAATAATAGACCGCATTATGTCAGAAACTTCCGGATGAGAATCAATAAGCACATAATCGTATTCGTCCTCTACGGACTCAACGATAAACTGGATGGTTTTCAGATGCTGCAGCAGCATTGCATTATTAGACCGAATGTTGTTCGAACTCGGTAATTTATCTGTAGAAACTGTTGAAAGTCGATAATCAGCCGGGATAACATCAATGCTCGTATTATATTTTACTATATCAATTTCTGCTGACTGCGTCGTCGCGCTGTATAACTGCTGATATTTGTTAAATAAGGTCGTCCCGTTTGGGTTTTTTCTTCCAAAATGCTCAATGAGATTTGGGAAGTATCTGCCCGTTATACCTCCACGCTGATAGTCAGCGTCTATAACGAGTATTTTTTTTTCGTGAAAACGGCTCAGGCCCTCAGCGATATGATAGCAAGCTGTTGTTTTCCCGACACCGCCTTTCTCGCTGATAAAACCAACTATTATGGCCATAATTTCCTTACCCAGAGCATACTTTTTATTAGGGTATTCTATTCAAACCTCCGGTGCTAAGCAAAGCTATTATCCCGTGCTGCGTCTTTCCCATACTATCCTTCAGCGTTCCAGCCATTTTTAGCAGCTCGACTGACCTCGTAAAATCAGTTTTACAGAAGCCGGCGGCGATCTTATGGGTCTGATGAATTTTTCGCATGATCCCTTATGCGCAGCACATTTGTGTAAATTCAGAGCGCTATATATTTTCATCCTGCTTCTCTCGAGACCTAAGGGTCTCCTCCAGTCCTCACATCGCGAGCTGAGCACTAGGATACCCGATCAGATAAAGAGGCGGGCGAGCAGTGCGCAGCCAGCCCCTGAATGCCGCATTAGCGGCATGGAGGCGCCAGAAATCGCTAAGGACGGCTCTTATGTCATCGGGCGCCGTTAACCCGGCAACGCCGGTTACAGAGCGTTATGTTCGCACAGGCCCAACCACGCCCTGCGAGACGCTGTTTAAGCAGCGGTCTTTCAGGCGCGAATTAGTTTGATGGTCGAAGACGAAAGATAGATACCGCGGGTATTAGCATAGTAGCAATACTTGAGGTAGTTACATCATCCAGTCTAAAAGCGACTCCATCCCGGCCTCTGGCCGGGGCGGTGGGGCTTTTCAGGGTGGGTACCACTCGATACTGAAATAAGCACAGCGATTCTGTTGCCAGCTGATTAGCTTGTTGTAACTACGGACAATGCCCGGCGCTTGCGACGGGAGCTATTTCTGACGCGAAGCGTCTTATCCGAACCGGCGCGGACGTTAGTCCGCAGCAAGGGCGGACATTGTCCATCTGTCCACAGGACGGATGCTGAATAGGTTTTGTCTTTAAAAGTAAGTAATGACTGTTGTTTAAAAGAAAGGAGATCGGGTTTTTAAAAGGATCATCGCGGTTTGTAAAAAAGACGGATAGCGGTTAACTCACAGTTCGGTCAGAAGATAAATAACATACCCTCTCGCAGTTAATGTGGATAAGTCAGGACTACAGATTGCGGGCCTGCTCGCAGGTGAATTTTGTGCGCCCGGTCTCGTTTCTGGATTACCGGTAAGAGACTGTTGTGATTAATGTTTGTGCAAATTGCTTTATGCAGGCGTGATCGGGCCTCCGCCGCGAACCGGATAACGTGAAGGGGGGCAGAAAGGCGTAGGTGCCGGCTTCTGAAGCCGGATTACGTGCAGGGGCCATCCGGCGCGGGTGCGCCAGCAGTTTAAGAAGGAAGGCGTCAGAGACGCATCAGGTTGTGACCAGCAGGTCGTCACCGAGTCGCATGTAGTGTCCGCGTGAAAGCTTCATGCGCTCCGTGACGCGGCGCTCTATCTCTGTGCGGACTGCATCGAGGCTGCCAAAAAAGTCGCCATTACGGATTTCTTTCTGCAGCTGCAGTCGTACCAGCTGCTCGATGTCCTTACGGGTGCGCGGTGCGTCTTTGCGTGCACGGTGGCGCTTCATGCCGTGCTCACGCCGTGACTTCTGATACTCACGGAAGCGCTCACGGACAAATGACCAGGCGGCGCCGATGAGCTCACCGGCGTCGGCGCGCGGTAAGCCCTTCTTTTCGCGCTGACGGTTTTCCCACTCTATGCGGCTGCGGCGTGCGGCCGCAACGGCTTCCTCGGAGACGTCCAGCACCTGCCACATCAGCGGAGTAAAGGTGATGTCCGTAGGGATATTGCAGCCAATTTCTTTATCGTATTCGGTGTTGTACGTGATGAGTTTCAGCTGTTCAAGCGTATGACATGCGCCCGTAAAGCGAGTGATCGAGAGGCGTTTCTTCTCGGTGGCAAGTCCGCAGCGGATACTCATCGTAGTGAGTGAGGCGCCTACGCGATTGGCCAGCGGATTGAAATAATGGCATAGAGCCTGCAGCGAGGCTTCCAGTGCACGCATGCGCAGTTCCGGAGGTCGGCGCTTACGCTCCCCCCGGGCTATAGACATGGCAACCAGCGACTGGAACTCCATGCGCTGGGTGAAGCCTGCCGCTTTCTCGCGGATTTTTTCGCAGAACGGCAGGGTTTTCTTTCCGTTCTCTGGAATAAATTCCGGATTAGGATTCTTTACCTGCCGGTAAAATGAGGTGTTTTCAGTAAGTTGCTTATTCACGCCTTCCTGCGCTTATGTTGCACAGAAGGAGTAAGCACCGAGGGTATTGCAGTTTTTCGGGCATGAAACTATACTCCCCGCATAGAGCAACAGCTTCTATGCAGATTCAGTGAGCCCCGTTAGTCTTCTCCGTGTCGCCAAACTCAGGAAGATTATCGGGGTTTTCTTTTTTCTGGCCTTAACTAATCAGTCAGCACCAGACTTCTGCCACCTTTCGGCGTGGCAAACCAGGAACTTAATTGCGAGCTAATGTATCACCACAGGTTTGCACAATCAATTTCCGTGAATAGTCACCTTCATTAATCGCTACTTTTGTTGCCTTCAATTAATCGTTCAATCGCTTCAGCCTGCGTCAACCCAGACTCTCTGCAGATTTCATCAAGCTTCTGCTTGGTGCTGTTATGAATAAACACGTTCAATGGAGAATGTGTTTCGCGCTTACGCGCAACTGAACGCATTTTACGCTCTCTGGGGCTCAGAGGCGCTGGGCGGGAAGGTTTTACCTCAGATTGAGTAGGACTTTCAGTCTGCGGCATACGTGCCTCCAGCATTTCTAAAACGAATTGGCTGAGAATACTACATATCCCCTAAATCAGCGACTTAACTTTAAAGTGGCAGGACGGCTGCGTTGGCGCGCAGCCAGTCCGGAAAGGTGATGAATCGTGAGGACGTGGCTCAGTATGAAGAGTGCCAGTCTGTACCCCCCTCCCAGCGTGACTGCCAGTGCGCCAGGTAAGTCTGCGCCAGTGCCGGAACTTCCCGCACGACCAGCGCATTCTCGGAATTTGATTCAGCTGCGCTGCGGGAATAGTTAAATGAGCCAAGCTCCACGTTCTGTCCGTCAGTGATGATCACCTTGTCGTGCATAATCTTGTACTGACCATTGGTGCGCAGAGGAATGCCGGCGTTAACCACCACGTTCATTGCTGCCTGGCTTGCTTTATTGCGATTGCCTTTTTCATCAATCACTACCCTGACGTCCACACCGCGGCGCTTTGCCGCAACGAGAGACTTCACTACTTCCGGAGAGGTAAAGCTGTAGCCCATCAGCCGGATGCTCTCATGGGCATCATCCAGAGTGCGCAGGACCAGCTGCTGCGCACTGCCCTCGGGTGAAAATCCGGCATCGATTGAGGGGGCAGCAACAGCCGCGCCGGTGGATAAGGTCAGCCATAACGCTGTGGCCACGATTCGCGGGTTCAATTTCATTTCGGTTCCTTATTAATCCGGATGTATAAGTAGGTGTTAAAACTTTGATTTAGTGTTTTATGATGGGTAAAGCTCTAAGTCAGCTAACCATGCATTAATGCTCAGATGGGTGGGGTTTCTGACATTTTGCTTATGAGCACATAGTCGTTTTCACCATCTATTGAGATGGTATGATTTTTCTCTGGACAGAGTTGACGTGACTAATATGAGTTAAGTTTGTAAGGGCCAGATCAGGTGCATATATTCGATAGGACCTCATATCCAGGTATGGATAAAACGGGGTATGCGATTTCTAAAATTTTTCATCCATATCTTAACAGGAGTGAATAAGTGGTTAAAAAAATGACAGCTATGCAAACAGTTATTGGCCCAACTCATCGAGGGCGGTTTCAGGCACAGGGCCTTAGTCTTGAAGAGTCAGAGGCTTGGGCTGTTCCTATACCTCCCTCAACCGAGGAAGGAGAAGCAATGCTGCTGAAATTGGAATCTAAACTTGAATACCGGGATGCAAAGCTCCGGAAAGACGCATTTGATGAAGCAAAAAACTTTATCCAAAAATCTTACAAGGCAGGCGGGATAAATGCTGTAAGGAAGAAAACCTTTATGGTCAGAAGCACACGCCGAGAAAGGGTCGATGTTGAGATCTTAAATGGTGCAGCCTTTCATCTGGTGAAGAATGTATGAATCGGGACTTCGATGAATCAATCATATTGATGGAAGATACTTCCGCCGCACACGATTTCTGGAGAAAGAAAATACATGAACTTTATGCTAATCGTGAAAAAGGAATGGAGTTTGAGAAGGAAATAATTGAGTTATTCCCTCCATTTAAACTTTTTTTTGAAAGAAATGAATTTCTACTGCAACGTAAACATCGATTATTTGATTTCCAGGAAAAATGGGATAGTGAAGATGGAAACCCTATCTTTTATGGCTATGTTCCCAGAACTTTCAGGGCTATTCGTATAATTCAAGCCCCGCCACAGGACACTACTAATCAGTTAAGTGCTTGGGTTGAGAAAAGCTTTACCAATTTCTCAGAGGAGATTAAAGCTTTTGACGCTACAGGCTCCTATGAATTAGTTATCTACATTGAAATGAACAGTCTCACTTTTCGATATGCAATGATCCTAATCTACTTTTGGATCTCAAGGAGAGCTGTAAAGCCGCGTCACGAGGAGTTGCTTATTGAACGAATATACAACACAAGGATCCGTGGTAATGACTCATTGCACTATTAATTACATACCTTGTCGAAAGGGTATCGAAAGCGACCTTTGCTACTGATACTGCAGGTCATAAAAGGTTACCGATAGAACTGAAAGGTTTGAGGCAGAACAAAGTTATCAGTCAAGATAGAGGTTTACACTCTGGACCCTACAACGCCGGAGCACTTCATATGACGTTGTAGGTTTTTTGCGACAGATGCGGCTAATGACAATTTTAGACACTCAAAATCGGGTACTGAAATTATTCAATTGCTTTGTATGTGGATCAACTGTAGCCTTAAATTCATCTGGAACCATTGCACCGTCACCACCATTTCGAAAATATTCACTGACGGAGAATAAAGCCAATCCCTTCAAATATTCCCATTCCTCATAAAGCGAGTCCTGTCGTTCCTGCTCCTCACGGGCTGCACTAAGCTTTCGTGTTGGCCGCTGAGCCATGAAATCATATTGCGGCTTAACGTCATGGCTAAAAGTAATGCTGCCGAAGTTCCAGTTGTCTTCAGGCGCTTTTCGCCACTGATACCTTATCTGCACAGAAATTTTATTAGAAAAGCGACCGGGTGGCATGATCTGATCTTCAACATAGAAAAGCAGCCTCTCACGCTGTTGCGTTTCTACTTGTTCCTGCAAATTGCTAATGATATCAATCAGAGCTCGGCCAGCACGCTCGGCGGTATGCAAAGTTTCGTCACGCTTTTTAGGCATTTTAGACTGGCAGTATTGTTCTAGCGCCCTTTCAAAAATCCCTATCTGCGTAATAACAGAGAAACCACAGACATCGAGCCGAAGATCTCGTAGTCCGCAAGATTTTTCTTCATTAATGCATTGCCTGATGCGTTTCCTCAGGTCTTCTAAATCGACGTTTTTCAAAGCTTCCTGTTCAATGCACGGAATATTCAAGACAGACATGTTAAATCCTTGCTGACCAAAGCATTTAGCCTACATCTAACGGCGAGTGAAGCCAAAATTTACTGAAATCGGTAGAAGGGTTTTAGGGCTAATGTAACGAAAACGTTAGCTTATGTTGACTGGCCAACGTTGTTGGCCGGTTCAGAGAATATCTTTGAGACTATGATTTCTGGCCTCGGCATGCCGGCCTTACTGTCTTCCTATGACGCCACCCTCACAGGTGCCAGAGTCACGTAGTTCTGTGCGGCTTTTTCAATCGCCTCACGACCCGCGCCCATTAGTCGAGGTTCACGCAGCCGCACCTTATAGCCTCTTCCGCGTATAGGCAGGCTTTCATTGACCATGCGCCAGAGTACAGCCGAACGAACCGCCGCTGACGGCTTACGCTTCCAGCTGTACTCACATTCAAGATCAAACTCACAGACTGTAGCCAAAGCGGGGTCGGTTAGTATCAGATGACCGGTATGCTGCGCGCCTGGTGGCGCGTCCAGTACCTGTAGGATGAGCTGCACCCGCTCGGCACGCACGTAACTGCGACGCCAGCGGTACGGCATGGCTGCCAGTAGCTTGGCTTCAGAAGGTGGACTGACCTCCATAAAACGGTTGATGCGCACAGCCTCATTCGTGAATTTGTCATTGTCAGAGATATAGAGCGAGCTGCCGCGGACCACCTGGCCCCTGAAAAGAGTAACGTTTTCGCCCTCCTGCAGCGCCTGCACCTCTTCCACATCGACCTTTTTCTTTTCGCTCACCTGCAAGCGCGGATCATCCCTCAAACCGCTACCGAGGATGCTGCCCTGCTGCACAATGGCACTCATGTGCGCACGGTATTCCGTGCCGGCCATCAGCTGCAGGATTTCCAGAGTGTCCTTTGGGTCCATAATTTTGCCGGTAATGCGCACACCCATGTTGGCGATCAGCGTCCATACTGCGTCGCCCGCCGCCGTTTTCAGGCGCTGCACCTCTTGCCCGGCCAGCAACAGGCAGTAGCCCAGCGAGCGGATTTGAGTAGCCAGCTCACCCACTTTTTCACTGTAGCCGGCGCCCACCTCGTCGATAATCCAGAGCAGCGGAAAGCGGTCCTTGAATTTCCGCACTTTCATATTGTCTTGTGGCCGCCCTTCGATCTTCTCACCGAGATCCTGACTTAAAATCATGGCCAGCTGAGACTGATAAAGACGGCCCAGAGTACTGCTCTCCGTAGCGGAAAGCTCCAGCGCCGGTACCAGCACAATCAGGATACGATCGTTATGCACCACGTCCCGGAGGTCGATGTCACCCGCGTCGCGAGCAAACACGTGACCATAGGTGTCGTTGAACAGGCTTAGCATGCGAGTGTACTGCTGCATCAGGTAGCCGTGCTGGCGGTTCGCCTCGGGATCCCATTCTGATGGCGTGGCCACTTTATCCAGGTCAAAGCCGGCAAGCGTACTGAGGTAGTTTTCGAGCGCCACACGGATTTCCTCGTGCCACTGTTCCTCAACCGCCTGAACGTAGAGCCCGGCAATTTTTCGCAGCGGCAGGTGTGCCTGTATCGTGCGCTGCGACATCACCGTGCCTTCACGGCGACTCTTGTAGACCAGCGCTGTCACCAGTGCCTGGTTCATGGAGCGCGCCTTCTCCTGCCAGTCGCCGCCGCTGCTGCCGGTTTTAGGCAGCATGGAGTCCATCAGGTTGATGGTGTAGGTTTCCTGTGCAATACCGAACACACTGGTGGTATTGGTCTGCGGTCGCCCCTTCGCGTCTTCAAGTAGCTCCTGCGCACGCGAGCGCCCGCCGGTAATGAAGTTCATCAAGCGCAGGTCGTCTTCACGCCCGAAACGACGGGCCATAGACATCATGGCGAGCGCCACGTCGTTTTGTGCCTTGTGATCAGAAAAAATAACGCCCTTGCCCCAGCACAGTGCGTTGAATACCCAGCCCAACAGCGTCTCCGTTTTACCGGCCCCGGTGGTGCCGAACATCAGCACGTGACGCGTAAGGTCGTCCATGGAAAGCCACAGTTCGCGCCCGGCGTCCCTGCCTCGCAGGTAGCCAGCGTACAGTATGCCCGCCGCACGGCTCGTATGAATGCGCACTGTGGCCACAGGCAGAAAGCCCAGCACCTTCGCCGGCACCTTACGATCGGTCGACGGGTCGTCACGGTTCATGTCGGTTGGCATGCGCATTGGCATCTTCCAGCGGCCGGCGGGCACCACGACTAGCGACCAGAACATCAGCACCGGTAGGCTCAGCACCAGCGTGGCCGGCCAGATAAAGCCCGCTCCAACGGCGGCCAACATTCCCCAGGCCAGCGTACCAGTCTCGCTCAGCACATCGATAAGCCATGAGCGGCCTGCGTGCCGGTGGACGCGAGTGCTGTCGAGCACTGAGTTACTGTCCGTCATGGCTGCCTCCGTTCAAAAACTCAGTGAGCGCCGCCGGTGAGCTGAGCACGCTCTGCGGCACGTAACGCCCGTCGTCGGAAATCGTCCACGGGGTGCCCGGCAGTCGGTAGGCGTGATACGCAACCTCATTGACGCCAATAGCGCCGCGGGCAATTTCAACGACATTTTCTGCAGGCACGGATGCCGCAGGCGCCTTGCCTGGAACACTGACGCCTGCATCGGCGGAGAAAAGCCGTTTCCACGCATCGGCCCGCTGAACTTCAGGGAGTGCCATTACCGGCGTCAGCACCTGAAGTGACGATACCCCACCGCGGATGGTGACGGGGAAAATTACCACGTTGACGACGTCTGAAGCCGCTTCAAGATGGCGCTCCATGCGCTGACACTCCGGGCAATTTGGGTCAGAAAATACATACACCGTACGTGCGTGACCAGCCGAAAGGGGGACTGTAAACAGCCCGCGTGACGCAGCGTTTCTGAGCTTAGACGGCAGCTCAGCTCGCACATTCAGCGGCAGGTCCCAGCCGTCAGCTGGCGCAGCGGCTGCTGATTGTTGAGTTTGCTGTTGCGGCGCACCATGGTCGATGTGTTCACCCTTGTCTTGAAGCTGCATCATGGCCGGGGCCGCGGGTTCAGCAGGCGTATTGCGGGCAGGCCCCACTTTTGAGAGGAATTCCTGTCGCGAGTCCACTGTAGTAAGCATTGGGGTGTCATGAGCTGAAAGGAATTTGAAGCCGGTGATCGGTATTGCAAGCAAAAATCCTGCTGCAATCAAGGCTGCCGCGAAATAACTGTACTTCCGCTGCCGCAGGCTGCGCAGGCGCTTACTCTCTACAGTGGTCATCAGGTCATTAATACAGCGTAGAAGTAATGCTGCATCCTCACCTCGGTAAAGAGGTGTCAGCGCGTCGTGCGCGTTCTGTGCGTAGAGCCCGTCACTGTGCACCACAAACCACGGCATCTGACGGAGAGAACAAAAGAACAGCATACTAATGCCATTCCCTGTCAGCGATCCCGACTCCGGGCCCCATTTTTCTTCTGTCTGATAACGTTGGACACTCAGCAAGTCTCCGATAATTTTGGCCACAAACGGGCCTTCTCTGCGAGATAAGTTCATATTGAGATCCTTGTTCAGCGCGCAACGGCGCTTTCAGAAAATTCGTCTTCGCCTGAGCCGGGAAGATAAAGTGCGTCAGGGAACGGAACGTCGCGCCGCGGTTTAGCGCGCTTAGCCCGCACGTCGCGTGGGTAAACGAGAGCCAGTGTCTCGAGCTCAAGCTGCAGCCCGTCCACGGCCTCGCCAGTCATCAGCGGCGGACGCGGAAGCTTTAGCCGCGCCGCCATCTGCTCCGCGCGCGCCTGCGCAACAATGCCCGCGCCTTCTACGAATACTTTTGCGGTGTCGGCAGTATGTAGTCCGTACCACAGAGTGCGATCACAGCCCTTAAGCCAGCGGAACCGGGCAGGCGGCAGGCGGAGGTCCCGGCCATAGAGTCCGGCCAGCGCGGATCGGACCGTACCGTGCGTCTCCAGCCACTCGCTAACGCCGGGGTTTGCCAGCACGCGCGCCACGTGCTTTTCAGCAACCTGCCAGTCGGGCACGCTCCGGAACTCAGGGGGCCGAAACAGACGGCGGGTCATACACGAACGGTTCAGGTCATCCAGCAGCGTGGTGGCAGCCTTACGGTCATCTGCAAACACTTGCAGGCCAAAGACGGCCAGTAGCGCACGTTCGTGCGGCTGCCACTGATCGGGCATGGTCATCGCCGGGCCAGTCTGCGCATCGAATAAGGCTGTTGCCGCGTCGCGGTCGAGCACCCGGCGCTTAATCAGCCCGTGCTGCTCCGCAAATTCCTCGGGCTTTAGTGCCCAGGCATTCTCCGGCGTAGTGTCGTTCATCAGGCCATCACCGCGGTGCCCGGACAGAACAGGAATAACTGAAGGGGCAAAGGTGGCCATCACCCGGGGTAGCGAGTGAATGTCGATCGCGCGCCGGCTGCGAAAGCCCAGCGCAGGGTGACGCGCCAGCGCCCAGCTGGTCACGGCAACAAACGGCACCATGGGAATAAACAGGATGCCTGCTGTGTGGTTCATGACGTCACGCCATTCGCTGATACCTACTGACTCCGCCCCGTTACCGGTTGCGGCCAGCAGATTAATGCGTTCTGCGGCGTAACGATGAATGTGCGGGAAGTCAGCAAAGCGCCACATCCAGTAAAGGAACCAGCAGCTCCATCGAACAAAGTCTGCAAAAAAGAGCCAGCAAAGCAGGAGCACCACACAACAGGTGACCATCACCATAGCCGGCTCATTACTGCCGGTGGCGTTCGGGTTATAGGCTTGCATATGAAAGATTCCGGAAGAGGAGACAGGCTCAGACGACCCGCCAGACTGCAGATAAGAAAACACCGGCGCGGGGCCGGTGTCAGAGGAAAAACTTCAGGATGTCAGGATGAATCAGATAACCTGCGGGACCACCACGTTGTGTTCAAACTCAACAAAGCGGCTTTGAATGCCTACATGCAGTGGCCAGGGCTCTTTAGGAAACGATTCAACGTAGCTTTTATGGCTCATCGCACCCAGCGTACTGAACAGCTCTTTGGCCACGAGTGGATGAGCGTTGATGCTCAGCACAGGTACCTCAGGATTCTTCGTATTAATGCGCAGCGTATTGCCTTCCAGCTCGCGCTCAGTCCAGTCATCCATAGTGAGACCGATTACATCAACGAGACCTTTTTTCACCAGATGGATGTACAGAATATTGCCGGATTTTATATCGACACCCAAATACTGACCACGACCTGCATCCATCACCTGATGCTGCCTGATCGGGCTGAAACGCTCGTTACTCGTGAGCAACTTAACCATTTTTTCAAGCTGGCGGCGGCGGGACACTTTCCCATAGCGACGAAAAGCTAAGGGAACGATAAGAGCAATCCAGACTAAAATAAAAAAGCCAGCCATGGCGGGATCATCATGACCGCCCGGTTGTTTACCTAAATAGATCATCAGGCTCGCTACCGTGAAAAAAAACAGACACGGTAGTGCCATAAAATAATAGATAAACCTCACAATAACCCAAAAACTTTCAGCTTTAGAATCATGTCTTTGCACTGATTTCATGGCAGCCTCCTGCGGCAATTCCTCTGATTAAATTATACGCACAGCTGTAAATAAAGCCAGGTGTAATTACTTAATCCCATCTTCTTTTGGTGAACCGCTATTAGGTGATTTTTGCAGGCCTGGAACTCTACGAGCGCCGCCACCTGCAGCCGCAAACATCCCCTTAACGTCATCAACCAGTCCGCCCATAATTCCTGCCATACCTGCACCGCCCAGGAAGGTAATCACATAATCCGCAAGCGTGGCCTGAAGGCCAAATACGCGCGTAACACCGAAAGTCGCTATACGTGCGTAAATTAGCAACCAGCCAATCATTTTCACTAATCCCATAATTGAATCAGCATTAGCATTTGCTAATCCAGTTCCGAACAGCAGGTTCAGGAGTGTTCCTCCTGCCATCGCCGCTACAGATGCAAAGAAGAACCCGAGTACCATTAGTGAGGGACGCAGCATCATGTCGATAAGAAAGATATAACCATATGCGCTGCGGCTTCCCTTATCTTCCTCGGCCCCTAAATGTGTAGCCGACCACATCGGCCCTGCAGCACAACCCACCATGACGCTGACAATCCAGTTAAAGACTCCGACCATCCAGTAAAGGAAAGGTACCGCAGGCAGGAAGACTGCAAGGGAAAACCCTACTGCAAAAAGAAGTAACATGACGAAGTAAAAAGGTGTCGAGAGTTCCGTCAGAACATCTTTAACAACAGCTCCCGGATTAACGAATAGTAACCCTCCAATTTTGCCTAACACTGAATTATCAGCAGTAGATGCCGCCGCAAGTGTCAATGTATAAGCAGCTAAGGCTGTCTCAGTGGCGCCCAGGGTAAAGTCACCGATAATTTGCATCTTGATTAGAGGATTAACCTGATGTGAGAAATCCGCATCAGTCCCAAATTCATTTGTAGCTATTGCTGTTGTGATTTTCTGCATCGGACTTTTATAAAAGCTCACGAATACAGCGCTTGAGTCAGTTGCGTTTAGTGCAGCCCCATCATCTTTAGACGTCTGCGTACCCAGCGGAGCCGTATAAGAGCTGTTCTGCAACTGTGACCGATAGGCCGTAAACACCTGATGATATAGGTCACCGGTTCCAGTCTCTCCTTGCAGACTCGCTCCAGAAGTTACCGGAGCTGCATTGGCCACTTCGTTCGTTTTGCTATTGGCCGTCGCAAACGTATTGTACCAGGCACCCAGCGAAATCCAGCCGTAGGTTTTGAGCTGCGTTGTCAGCTGACTCTGCAACGAGTCCTTGTAGTTCAGCTGGTTCAGCGCATTATTCACCGTAGTCTCATACGCAGCCGCTGCGTTCTGAATGCTTGTTTCAGGGTCAGCCAGCGTTCCGCTATCCTGGTCACGCCGGCTTAAATAACTGGTGACATAAGCTTGTGCGGCTGCATCGAGCGTGGACTGCATGGTATCCAGTGCCCCACGCGACGCCGTAGTGACACTGGCTGTATTTACCGCTGATCCAAACAGGCTATCTATAACGCCGGTCGAAGGCTCCGGGATGCGGGCGCTGCCGCATAGCGCACTGCCGTTGCCAGTGGTGTAGTCGCCGTTCCCGCCCTTAGTCTGCATGAGCGCCGTCCGCGCCTGACCGTCCTGATAGAGCGAGGACAGTTCACTGTTGGTTGCGTACTTGCACAGGTTCATCTCAAACACTGCGCGCGCCGCCGATCGCGTGGAGGGCGCCGTGGGCTGCACGACCAGCGACATGCCGCTGCTTATCAAGTCGGCCGCCTTATCTGTAAACAGATTAGCGCTGCCAATGCCCATGGTCGATGCCGCCCACAACATGACCAGCTGCGACAATGACCAGCCCGAGGCGGTCGGAATGAGTGTAATAAAGCCAGCAAAACTCATCACCGGGTGCAGCATTGAGCGACCGGCGCTGAAAACTTTACCGTCCTGCCCACCTTTAAATAATGTTTTTAGCGTAACGATGAGGAACCATACCAGTGCCACCGCGCACAGCACGCCGTTCAGTAACGCAAACAGCGAGCCAATAAGTGTGGCCTGTCCGGGCTGAAACGGTGTGAGCACCACATCGCCGAAAATCATCACCAGCGCCTGACGGGAAAGGTCACCTGTCTTGCTGGCGGCATCGCTGATGGTCTGGTAGTCCACGCCGTCGGCTAACGCTGGGCAAGACGCGGCGCACAGCAAAGCCGCCGCCTGAATTTTAGTCAAGAGCTTCATGATTTACCTGCGGGTCAGGTGCTGACCGGATAGGAAAGAGTGGATACCGCCTGTGCGGTCATATCAGGGGCGTATCAGCGGCCGCAGGGGAGTGCAGCGACGTCTCGCAGGATAAGGTTCATATAGCGCTTAGATACGCCTGCCGTACTGCTAATCAGGCAGATAACGATGACAACAACAGTCGCCGGAAGCATTAGCGCGCATACTGTCCCAATAAAGCCCAGATAACCCAAGATAACCCAGCCCGTATGGGGTAAGTCTCCTGTAAAAGCAGCCTCCAAAAGGGGCTGTGCCTGCGACCTGCATAAGAAGATGACAAGCACTATACCGCCCACCAGGGCGATGAAGCTCAGTGCGTTTTTAAACATGATATGTGTTCCTGATTATGCCAGCTGATTACCGGCTGAGGGCGGCTTCAGAAAGGGTTATTTCACAAAATGCCACACGTGCTGCGGTACACGATCAAACAATTTACCCGTAGCGAGTTCCGCTTTACGGTGATCATATGCCTGTGTCATCACAAATTCTTCGGCAGCATCTCCGGTGTAACTCAGGTGTTCATAAACCTTTTCGAGCGTGTCCGAATTATGAATACGGCGGAATTTATACAACCATTCAGTTCGGGTCATTAATCACCTCCGTTCGATACGCACCGCAGGGTGCAGATAAACCGACTAACCGCAGCTGGCTCAAACAGCAGCTGCCCTTCAGACCTGACAGGAACAGGCAGCGTAATACCACGCAGCCGCTTACCTCTACAGACTGCCTGCCAGAGAGCCAGCGGCGCGATGTCTGCCTGTTTTGCAAAAGCATCGAGCGTTATTAGCGGTGCCCCAGAGGAAGCGGCGTTGTTATCCGGCTCCCGACCGTGCCATCGCGCTGCAAAATCCATGGCCTCGGTCTGATCGAACATTACGGCTGCGCCGCGCACCTGTATGCGGACAGGCAGCCTCATGCCATCCAGCTCACCTGTCGTGCGTACAGCGTGAAGCAACTCTCCTGACCTTACTCTCAGCAGGTCGGCAAACACATCAAGCTGCATATACATTGCTTTACTCCTTTTTCAAAATCCCGGCAGTTGACCAGGAGACCGTACGAAGGCGACAGCTAATCCTGCAGCAAAGATCAGAAATAACAGCAAATACCGAAACTCCAGTGAACACACAATAAAATAAGCGTATGAGTCCGCATCGGCTTCATTCTGCACAGGAAGCAGCATGCCAACCGCATTCTCAAGCACAGTGATCTCCTGCTCATTTGCGCCAGAAACCCGAAGGCTGTGACGCGCTTTGCGCAACTGGCCGAGAGCCTCAGTAATGTGCTGCTGGGCGGTAAAGACTTCCCGTTCCCGGATGGCGCGCCGCGCACTGTGTAACAGGTTTAAAATAGTTTCCTTTCGCTCATCCAGACGGGCGTTATCCAGCAACGTTATCAACTGGATAAGAACCTGTTCACGCTTTTTACTTCTCATAGATTTTTACTCCCGTAAGCAGGCCGCCGCTCAGCACCTGACGGCACCATCGCGTCTCCTGCAGGTAATCCTGAAAACTGCCTCTTTCTGACGTCGAAACCCGCCGCTCCGTAAGCTGCCACAGGCGATAGCTCACTGCCAGCGCCTGCACGAAGCCGGTGGCGGCGAGCAGCAGGAGCACGATCATCACACAGCTAACACGCAGCCAGCCGGTGCCGCCGATGCTGCTGCCTGCGGCAATCAGCATCATCAGAAAACCCATGACCGGCAGGCCAGTCAGCCACATCAGCCCCCACCAGATCCATCGGCTAACGCGCAGGTTACGTGCAAGACGCACTGGTGTGAGACCGCTGTCTTCAACCGCCTGCGACCAGTCCGCGGGCCGATAACCGCCAGCACCTCTACCGGCAGTAACTTCCCGGATGCGCTGCCACAGTCGCGACACGTTGCGCCCAGCATGACGCGTCACGCTCGATACCTCCCACGCCGGCAGAAAAATATTCAGCGCTATCCAGCCCACACGCTTCGGGGTCACGCGGGCTTTTTTTACATTCTCCTCAGGGTTTCCTGAATCAGACGGTTTCACTGGCGCCTCCTTCTTCAGCCCTGACAGGCTCTGCGAGCGAGAACGTGACGTTATGAAGCGACGCCATTGCCTGCAGCGCGCGCATCAGAAAGCCATACACCGACGTCAGCTCGTCGCTTTCCATGCAGCGGATGTCCGGCGTCAAGAAGATGACCTGTCCCGGGCGCTGTCGCAGCGTACTGAGGCGAAATCCGGGTGCGCCCGTGAACGTTTCTGCCACGTGCGGATGGTGAAAGATGGTCATGCGGTCAGAGATGGCCAGCACCGATTCGCTGGCCCCCTCAAGCGTTAGCAACGTGCGCGCTGACTGCAGTGAAGGATGATACGGATACTGGCGGCTCCATCGTGCAATAGCCCCCCAGAGATCATCAGCCCAGAGCTGGCCAGCCAGTGCACCGAGTCCGGAAGACTGACCGTTAAAATGTCCCGTGTCTCCGGCAAAGGCCATGACGCAGGTCATGAGGCGGCGCGTCAGATCAGTGTGGGTCGCTGGCGGAAACAGCGCGGCAGCCAGCGCTACGGCACCGTCCCCGGCGTGCACGTGTCGCAGCGCACCCAGCGCGTCCCAGACGTCGCCTTCCTGAGTCTGACCGGGTGCCAGCCGCCAGGCCTGCCACACGTTTTTCCGGTGCGGCGCGTGCCAGAAAGCTTCCCATAATGCGCCGCAGGGGTCATTTACCAGCACCGGACCGGCGCCCGCGTCCAGCAGGGAAAAAAGTGCGTCGGCGTCCGGCGCAAAGGTCTCGATCGTTGTCATGTTCTCTCCGGAAGAATTACTGTGCGCTGACGCCGGCGCTCATCTGCGTGGACAGGGCCTGCAGCTGCGGGGCGTACTCATTTTTTGCCGCCAGGGCCAGCTGCTGGCCACTTATGATGTTGGCTTGACGCAGCTCGTTTTTGATGCCGAGCGCCAGCCAGTTGGCCAGACTCTGCTGACGAGCCATTTCGCGTGCCAGGTTGTCGCCGTCCATAGCCTGCAGGTCAGTAACCCACGCGGTATTGGCATAGCGGCGCCCGACCTCGAACGCTTCAAACTCGCGCTCGCTCATGGTGCCGGTCTGTTTGGCCTGCGCGGATGCAGTCTGCTGAAAGTAACTTTCTGCTGACGGTGCCTGCCGCGCCTCGGTGAGTGCGGCCTGAGTGGCGTCCTGCGGCTGACTCGCTGCTACCATGTCGAGCTGCGGCTGCATCGCGGCACTCTGCATCGCCTTGTACTGCGTGAGCAGGCCCTGATACTCCTGACCTGTAGCGGTCTGGATTTCGCCCTTGCCCGGCGTGCGCCCGGCGTCAAGCTTCGCGGAGTTGCTCACATACGCCATTGCCGCGTCCGTCTGCGCCTGGGTAAAGGTTAGTTCCGGTGCTTTTCCCGCTTCGCCTGCGCCGTCATAGAGTGAGCGCGCCTCCGTATCGCCGCCCGGCAGGGCTGAGACACCCGGGCACAGGCCGGTGCCGCCGTAAAGCTTCGCCTCCTCCGCCGTACAGTAGGCGGCATGAATAAGCGCGCTACGGTAGCCGCCCTGCCGGGGTGCAACGGGCAGACTGGCCAGCGTTTCACGCACGGCCCTGCTCGAAACCCCACCGCCACCGGCCAGCCTTGATGCCGACGCCCGGGTTGCCTGACTCACCTGCGCAGCCGTACCGGAGGCCGACTCGCTGCAGATGGCGTCCGGCACCGCGTAGGCCGACCGCGCCTTCTCCAACCGGTCCACCTGGCGGTTAAAGTTGTCCGCCTCGCGCTGTGTACGCGCTGCTTCGGTAATGGCTGTGGTGGTTTTGTCTGAGGACTGCACCACTGCCGTACCGGTTTCCTTCTCAGCCGACAGGATTTCAGCCAGCGTTGCCTGCATAGTCTGCAGCGCCGGCACGACCAGCGTCTCAGTCGGGACGCTGCTCAATTCCTCAGTGGGATAGGCCAGTGCGCAAGGGGAAAGCGCCGCCAGCACGCAGGCGGCAAGCCACCTGCGCCCCGCGGGGCGCCAATGTGTGGATGATTGCATGTCAGAACTCCAGAAGGGTCAGAGGTCGTAGCCCTGTTGATCGATAAGCTCGGTGGCAAGCGCGCGGATAACGCTCTCTCCGCCCGTTTCGCCAGCAGTGCGGCGGCGGTGCTCTATGAATTTTTCAGCACTGCCATTAGGGAAGAAGCGTCCGAGAATGCGGCGGGATGTTTCGGCGCCAACATCTTTCTCAAGTGTGCGGCGCAGCGACATATCTACCGGCGTGGTGCTGTGACCCCACAGCTCCTCCGGGCCTACTGTGTTTTTCATAATGTGGGCAATGGTGCTGCCCCCTTTGATGCGGAAGATACCAAGGAATGGCACGCCGCTGCCGTCGGCTGCGGGACCGCTGCCAATGCGCTCAAAACGGTCCAGCGTCACGTTCGGCACTTTAAAGCGCTCCTGCAGTAGCTTGCGATCTTCCGGGTCAACACCAACCATATAGACGTTGTTCGCAGACTGGCGAAGCGCATCGGGCATGTCTCGGAAGTACTGCGAGGACAGCACGGTACGCACACCAAACTTTCTCTCCTCACGGTTGTCGGTCTCAAGCATAGGGAAGATAAAGGGCACACCTTTGGCGTTATGCAGTTCGTCGTATTGTTTGGTTTTGACCTCTTCATCAAGCTGTTGAACGCGGGCGCGGTGTATCGCATGCCAGCGTTCGTGCAACTCAGGGAAAAGCTCGTCCTGATACTGCGGCAGCACGAAGTCACCGCCAGCAATATGTCCGGCGAACAGATACATCATGCCAGTCTGCAGGTAACCCGCCGGAGACTTGTCGCCAGCGACATACTGAATGTCGACCGTGATGACTCGAGCCTTCGGGCTTATCATGAAGCGCGTGCGTCCGGCAAACATGCGGTACTGCGCGCAGGCGTCACGCAGGCATCGGGCGATATATTCAATTAGCGGCTCGTTGCTGCCGTCGCGCTGAATATTGCCGTACATACTCCTGTAATCTTCGCTGAGCAGCCGGGGTGCCATGTCGGCAAGCTCCGGCACTGCCTGGAACTGTGCACGCTGCGACGCAACCGTGTGGCCGGCGTCCTGCAGCAGGTCACGCACTTCATACCAGGAGGCGTTTTCGCGGTAGTCCGGATGCGCCTCCCATATACCGGCATCACTCAGCGCCGTATCAACCTCCGGCACAAGCCCTGGCTCGTATCGCCGCGGATCCTCACGGCACGCCTTAAATGAATCGCTGACCAGACGACGCAGGATCATTGGCGAATCGCGACCGTTGGGTGGTATGCCGGTTCCGGGGTCAATACAGAGCGCCGACAAGGCGTTCAGCATAAATGTTGACTCGTAACTCAGCGGCGCAGTCAGGCCCAGCTGGATATCAAACAGGTTTCGACAGTGCGTTGCATCGTTGCGCAGGATAATGCTGAGCACCTCATCATGACGCTCCGGCGGTAGCCCTGCATGCAGTATTGACACCATGCCCACGGAGCTGAACCCTTTATCGATGCCGGCATAGAAGGGAAGCTGCTTCTGGGCGGACATTGCGAGAATAATTGACTGACGGTTGATCAGTACCGATTTTCCGCCGCCGGATTCGCCCGCCACGATAGTGGTTTTCTTGGTCTGATTAGACGCTGCGAGTGCCACTGGCATCAGCCTGCCGTCAGGCGAGATAAACATCGCGTTGCCTTCTTCACTCCATGCGGTAGTCGGACGGGTGAGTGGCATCAGGTTCAGCGCCTCGGACAGCGGCGGATACATCAGGCACGGTCCGCTTGCCGCAGATGACGCTGTGAGTGTGGCCACCCATGCCTTTACCGGATCACCAAAGGTCTGGGTCACGCCACAGATCCCCCATGAAGTCAGCGCCTGCTGTAGCAGCGTGAGGTTGCGCGTCACGGTCTCCGGCGAATCTCCCCAGGTTGCAGCGGTGATGGTCATTACGCATACCGGCTCGTGCATCTCGCGCTCGGCCAGCAGAGAAATCGACTGAAAAATCGGCTTCAGCCCCGGCACCCACTCAGTAAAGCTTAAGACTGCCTGTTTACCGCCCAGCCGGCGCATGCCGCCCGGCATCAGGTCCTGACGGATACGGAACGGAACGCTGCGCGGAATAAGCTCGCGAAGCTTTGCAAAACTTTGCGGATTCTGCGGCCCAAGATTCACTGCCACCGTACCGTGCCATACACCGTTAATTTTCAGTAGGTTATTGCGAATCTCGTCGACGTATGTACCCATCACCTGAAAGTTCAGCCAGGGTGCCAGTAGCGCTGTTGCATCTGCCCCCTGGCGCACCCCGCGGGGAATAATGCGGTCATCGGGAAGCAAAGGTTGCCAGGCAGCGCCAGTGCCCGGATCAATCTGCGTGCGCAGCACGCGACCTGCCTCATGGGCATCGATGCGGCGCATTAGCACACCCTTACCACTGTCGCCCAGCGCGCGTTCCACCTGCGAAAGAAAAGCGTCATGACGGATTTTAAGTCCCGCCAGTTCGGTAATCAGCGGGTTCTGCCCGAATGCAGCGGTGGGGCTTGCCTTCATAAGGTCACTAAGACGTGCATTTTCATCACGCAATTCGTGCCCAGCCAGCACGCCGCGCCCGGTATAGCACACAAGCCAGGTGCGTTCGCGGTTCACCCATGGCTTGAGCTTTTGCACCTGTTCGTCGAGCAGATACTGCAGCTTCAGTCCGGTACGCTTCAGAGACTGATACTGTGGCAGCAGCAGCCGCCTGACTTCGTCCGCGCCCCCGGCAGGATCGCACTCGTGCACGATGCTGATACGGTGTCCCATGTAGCGATAGTGCGCGGTCAGCGTCTCGGTCATACGCTGCAGGCGACCCTGCCACGAGTCATCATGCGAGGACGCCAGATTTTCGTCAGATTCACGGTAGCTGCCTGAGATTTCAAACACCGAGAGGTAGTCGCCTTTGTGCGTAACCATGATGTACGGCGCGCTCAGCTCCGGGTGGCGGATGCGGTCGTCTTCGGTCAGGCGCACCACAGTTTCGAGGTCACCGTAATCAGGCAGATCGCGCGACACGGCAAAGCGCGTTGCAGCGGTGATGATTTCTTCAGTCCAGCGGATGAGGCGGTTTGGCATACAGGTCGCTCCGGGTATAGGTATTCCAGGCCGGGGTATGCACGGCGCTTTCAGCGGTGCGCCCCATCGGCAGCAGCAGGGTAATGTCGCTGAATACGTCAGCGGGCAATATAAGCACGCAGCCTTCAAGCCGCTGCTGCATGAGTTTCCGCTTCAGAGGGGGCAGCCGCGCAAAGGCTGCGGCAAACTCCGGCGCGCGGGATGTACCCCACTCGGCCTCGACCTCACGCGCATGGCGGGCGAGCCAATTCCAGACTCTGCGTGACTCTTTGCGCACCGCTTTAATTTCGCTGTGCAGCCCGATAAGCGCACGGCGCTGCAGGTTAATGAGGTCGGCCGGCTGCGCGTCGGGCAGCCAGGCAAGGTGTCCGTGTGCTGCCGTCGGGCTGTCCAAATTCAGGGTCAGCCAGCAGAGTGTGCAGAGCGGCTGCGCATCCGGGCCCTGCCAGAGACGCTGCGCGCGAGTACCGCAACAGCGGCAGGAAGAGCCGGCGTTTGCAGGTATTGGCCTCGGTGGAGTTTCTTCGCCGCTGACGTCCGGAGTGAGCGGCAGCAGTGAACCCGCCGCCGAGACCGGGGCGTGATTAGGATTCATGGTGATACCCTGTCGGAAATGAAAAATTAGAGGGGGATAATGTCAGTCAGAAGAAATGGCTACTGGTCAGCTAATCCACATCAATGCTGCCGCAGAAACCAGTGTAGTGCGCTTAACGGCGAAATGGACGGGATAGAGCCGCCATACTCTCCCACTGTGGCCAGCCCGTTTTGGGCTGCACACTACAGTAGGACTCGCTGCCGCCCACCATTGCCTCCGCTCCCTGACTGTAGGCTTTACCCTCCAGCCAGCAGGTACCGGTTCCGGCGCTCTGGTTCAGCTGCCCCAGTACCAGCTGCAGGTGGCTGTCAATAACCTGCGCCGTGACGTTCAGTTGGTCGAGCTTCCTGCTGACGTCAGCATCACTCACCGGCTGGCTGGCAAACGCACCGGCACACAGGCAGGCAGATAACGTGAAGGCTGAGGCAGTGCGAATTAAGTTTTTCATCATGGAACTCCGGAGGAATTAACAGGAGATGTGCAAGAATGCCGCCCCGCAGGGCGGCAGGGGGCATTAACTGATTGAAACCGGTGAGAGCCCCACCTGCGTCATGCCGCGCTTAATGATTTCCGTGATCCCGATAGCCAGTAACCCACCGCCGATAGCCAGAACAATCATCCAGGCCTTAATCTGTGGATTGTTCTTCATGGCCTTGATCGAAAGGAGCCCGCCGGCGACGGCAAAGAAACCGATGACCTGAATGATGATGATCCCGCTGGTCTGGATAGATTTGGCACCTTCGGCTGCACTTTTACCCATATCTGCCAGGTCACCGTCAGCCATGGCCAACGGAGAGATGAGTGCGGCCCAAGCGTAAACGCCACGCAGGGTGAGCTGACGCAGGTTTTCAGACAACATAAGGGCGCGGGCAAAGGCCGCGCGGTAAAGGCGAGTAAGCATGGTGTTTTCCTTTAAATGATGGCCGGATGGCCAGTTGAGTTCGTCCGTGTGGACGTAAGACTGAACGGCTGCGTCAGAGCAGGCCGAGTGTTTTCTGTAAGGCGTCAAGCAGATAGGGGTTACACACAAACATCACGCCGATAATAAATTTGACTGTGCCGCTGCTGACGTCGTTGCCCGCAGTCAGGCCGGAATGGCCGTCTTTCCGGGAACGACGCCACATCAGAACACCGGAGAGGACGAACCACACACCTATCATTCGCAGCAGGCTCAGCAGGGCGTTGGCGGCAACTGCCCCCTGACCGAAGGTGCCCTGGTCAACATAACTGATGGCGTCAAATGAAACCTGCCACCCCACCTGACGCGCCCCCGCGCCAATAAGTTGATCCAGTCCTACCAGGCAGCCGCAAAGCAGTATCCAGGCCACCACTGCGCCGCCGCTCGCCGACTGCCCGGGTGCTTTGCGGGCAAGCCAGGACTGACGGGCAAGAAACCCGCCGGCTCCCAGTACCCCGAACAACGATCCCAGCGTCAGGGCCAGTGAGATGAAAGTGCTCTGCAGCCCGGAGGCAAGGTTAGAAAGCATCTGGATGCCGTCAAGAGAACTGCCCATGACGCCTCCTTAGCGAAGCACGCCAGCGCTGGTGATAACGCTGCGCTCCGCCGAGCTGATATCGCGCACTGTCACACCGCCCAGGCTGTCTCCCGGCTGCACGGCATAGGTTCTGCCCTGCCAGCTCACCCATGCCATACCTTCCTGAAGACTTTCCAGCCGCATGCCAGCAAGCGCTGAGCGTGTTACTTTTTGCCCTGTGGCAGGCCGGGAGGCATCTGCAGCAGGACGGACTGCCAGTACGGTGACAAGATTGCCCAGCCGCACGTTCTCCTGCGCCACTCCATCAAGCTGCTGCTGCAGCGCCGACAGTGCCTTAGTCTGTGCCCGCACTGTGTCAGACAGGCGCGTAATAGCTTCACGATTCGCCGCCTCAAACTCCCGCCCCTCACGGACAATTGAGACAAGGTCATCCGGCACGCTGCCGGCAGCAGGTGCCGTATTCACAGTCGCAGGAGCGCTGAGCCCGCCGGTCTGCAGCGGTACCGGTGCAGAGGATGCAGGTGACTGGACAGCTTCCAGCCCGGCGTCCTGACCAAACGCACGCTGGCTGGCCTCCTGCGAGGAAGAAGCGGGCCAGAACAGGTACCATGCCGTGCCGCCCAGCCCCAGAAAGATAACGATTATCCAGGGCAGCGAGTAGCCCAGAAGCACCGGGCGCGTCAGCAGACTCTGTTTTTTTGCAGCGAGCGGTGACGCGGCTGGAGCCACAGGTGCAGTTTCTGCCGGCTGCGGATCAAATTCATTCACGGGCGTTTCCTCTCTGTTCAGCGGCGCGGATGCGCGCCTGCGTTTCCGCGCGAAGGTCTGCGGCGGTAGGTGTCGGATTGCTGCTTAGTGAGTCAGACGTTCTGAGGCTGCCAGATGAGGACATGACTCCCTGCGGTGATTCAGCATCGGTGCTGTACACGCCTCGCATAAACTGGATGGCCACCACTTCGCCATTTTTAACCGTTACGGTACGATCCGGCAGTCGCGCGGCATCGCTGGCCAGCACCTGTGCCGCCTGCTCCGCCGTACCACCTGCAATGACCCCGGCGACTGCTGTTCCATCCGGCGTGGAGGGCCGTGTAGTAACGGTATTAAAGCCATTGCTCAGCAGCTGCGTATTGGCCTGCGCGTAGAGCTGACCTGTTGCGCCAATTCCCTTAAAGATTGCAGGTAGCACAATGCGTCGGACATAGTGATGCTCAACGTCAGTCGCGATGTTGGCTACGAGCGTGTCATCCTGCAGCGCGTAAGCATCTACTTTGTAGTTCTGTCCGTTCAGCGCCATGGTGGTGAAGTGAATAATCACGCCATCGCCGGACAGCTTCGCCCCCTCGGGTGCCTGCAGCACCGCGCCAGCGTACTGGCCAGTGGTGATCCGGCCCAGCACCGGCGTGGTGCCGTTGTCAGAGTTAACCCCGGTGTAAATCTCACCCGGCCCGCGCCAGTATGGCGCCACTACAACAGAGGCCGGCGGTGTGTTCTCAATGGCATGACGGCTGCGCGCCGCGGCCTGCTGTACATAGCTGCCAGGCTGTGAATCACGCCAGCTTGCCCAGCTACTTTCTTTTCCTCCCAGCAACTGAGCCGTCGGCAGCTCATCTGTTTTCGGCTCCATCTGCATCTTTGCAAGCAAAGCATTCAGCGACTTTGTACGGGTCTCAGCCAGCGCTTTTTCCTGCTCCGGTGTTCGGCCTCCGGCCTGCTGTCGCGGTGGAGGCGTAGGCGTCGCAGCAGGAGTCACAACTACAGCAGATTTTAGCGTCACCACATCCTGCTGCGCCGGAATGCTGGCAATGAAGCTCGTGTTCCGGGCAGCGGCGGCCTGCGCGCCCAGTGCGTTGCTTTCACGCAGCCGGTCCCGGTAGTCAGGCTGCTCCTGTGCGCCCACCTGCGCGGTACTTGCAAGGCGGGTCAGATTGACATTTGAGGGCTCGATCGCCGGTGCGGCAAAGTAGCTCCACAGCCAGTAGCCGCCGCCGGCGAATATCACAATGCCACCCGCTATCAGACTTATCATCAGGCGGATGTTGCTGCCGCCGGTATTCTGTTGATCGCTCATGATTACTCCAGGGCAATACTGAGGGCTTCGGTACGCCCATCAACGGAGAAGGCCACACGCGGCGTCAGCGGAAGCTTCCACAAATGCGTGCCGTCGGCGGAGGAAAGCGTGGTGTCAAACTCGTCGCGAATGTCCGCGCGCGAACGAATGTAGAGATCGTCGCCCTGCTGCCACACCGCGGTGTCGGGCACGCTGCCGGTCACCTTCAGGCGCTTTGCGCCCGATGGCGGCACGCCGTCCAGAAACGCCTGCAGCACGTCGTCGTGCAGTCCGATACGTGACGGTCCCGGCGCGTCTGGAGCTGCGCCTGGACCGCGGCGGGGGATCCGCAAGTCAAGGCGCGCATCCACCGTCCAGGTTTTTTTGGCGGTGTCAGCCTCGCCGCTCATCACGCTTATCTGAATCGGTACCGGCAGGCCTTCCAGTCCTACAGTCACCAGCGTGTTCACGAAATCGCGCTTTGCAGTGATGACCATAAAGGACATACCCGGTATCCACTTCACTTCAATATCAGCGGAGCCAGAGACCGGTTCACCTAAGATTTTCCAGGGCGCGCCCGTACTGTCAATAAAGCTAACCGTGGCGGGCCAGTTTACGGCGGTACGCACCAGCGGCAGGCTCGCGCCCGGCTGCAGACTCACAGTCTGTGCGCTGATGCGCGGCACCGCTGTGATACCCGGCGTAGCCAGCGCACGGTTCTGTTCGGTCTGCTGCGCGCGCAGCTGGCGGATTTCATCCGGCGTCAGAGGAGATATGGTCGCCTGCGCCTGGTCGTACGCGGCCGATGTAGGCGGCGGCAGCGCCTGTCCGGGCAGCGGCCCAGAATGCAGGGCCGAGGCGCCCACCGCCTGCCCTGCAGTCTGACTGGCGGTCGGCGCGGCGCCGGGCGTTGCGGTGGTGCGCCAGTTGCCGTCGCTCCCGGCAGCCGGGGGGGTTCCCGCTGAGGTGGCGGCGCCCGCGCTACCGCACAGCGCCAGCCACAGGGCCAGCATGCGAAAGTTGCTCATAGCATTATCCTGCGTTGTTAGTAATGGTCTGCGTAACCTCAAGACCGCGTTTTTTAAGGCGCGTGTCAGCCTGCTGGATGCGGAGCGTGAAGATGTAGCGCAGTGGCGGAGTACTGCTGTTCTGGCCCTGCAGTCGCATGGTCACGGGGTACTGGAACTCCCACGTGTAGCGGCCGCTGATAACTCCACGGCGCGTAATGACGCCGGGTTCCACGGAGTTGGTCAGGTTCATACGCTTATCCCGGACCAGCGCCAGAATGTTTGATCCGGTGGTCAGCGCCTGGTTGTAACCAACAAAACCTTCCTCGGAGAAATTCGGCGACACAGCGGTCATCTGGTCACGGAAGTGCACGAAGTCCAGCGTGAACGCCTGACTGATGGTGTCAGCACCGAACTGGCGCACGTCGCTTTCACTCCAGACTGGCTTGTCCGTCGCGTAGACGGTCGTGATACGTCCGCCCTCAGTGGCGATGTACTCCCGCGGCACGTTGATATACATGAAGATCAGAACGCCGATGCTAATGGCCTGTAAGACGTTGAGGATAAGGCTCCAGCCAAGCTTCTTCAGGCAGTTACGTGCAAAGTCTGCGCCCAGAGACCGCTCATGCTGTGCCTGCACCGCGTGTTCGTAGGCATTAGCATCTGTTATAGCCACGACCGCCGCCTCTGGTGGCGCGGCGGGTTGAGGGTTTTGCATGGGGGCTCCTTACAGGCCGTATGACTGCCATGGGTCGATGCTGGTCGGCAGATTGCTGTTGATTTTGTCCGTCAGCGCCCCGCAGACCTTCTCTGACGCCTGGTTCATGATGTCCTGCAGACTTGGCAGATTAGGCAAGCTGATGGAGATATTGCGGATACCGGATAGACAGTTCTGCAACTGATCCGAGGTCTGGCTCTCACGTGCAGACCATGCATCATTCGCCTTTTTCGCGGCGTTGTATCCTGCTTCACTGCCGGCCTGCGCGGCAGTTCCGGCACGGCAGGTCGCGGCATCAGCACCAAAAATTGTGCAGCATAAAAAGACCGCCACGAGGGCGGTCGGTGTGTTCAGTTTCATGTGAAATCTCCGGTTGGATCGATTACTGGGCCGGCCGCGGCGGCGTAGCCGGTACTGCCTGTGGTGCTGCTGCCGGCTGCTCCTTTACCCAGCCGGACTCTGCCTTATAGCGTTCGTCATAGCCGAGGCGGGCGTGGAGCGCGGCGGGCACATCCGCTGGCGAATCCAGCTTTGCGATGCGCTGCTGCGTGTCGCCGGTGAACCTTACTACCACGTGCTCACGCGGAACCGGCTGACCGTTTGAACGGTTAATACCATTGCCGCTGCCGATAGGCTGTGCCCCTTCCGGCGTTAGCAGATTCACCACCATCGGCGGAGCCTCCGTGCTACCCGGAAGACTGACCAGCACGTGCTGATAGGTGCCGTTCTGCCGCACCACCCCCTGCAAGTAATCACCGTCTCCCTGCACCAGAAGCAGATCCGGGCGGCCGTCTTCACCCCATGAGGACATGACTGGTACACCAGCACGGTCGTTATGGGCAGGACGTGGTGCCGACAGTGGATCACCGGGCTGACTGCTCCCCTGTCCGTCCGGCCGGAACCAGTACAGCCCATCTGCGGGCTTTGGTGGCGCATCAATATTGATGTCGAGACGACTTACCAGCGTATGCTGGATCTGTGTGTACCGATTTACATCTACGGCTGCCAGCGGCACTAAATCATCAGCACCGGTCTGAACGCGTGAGCCGCCAGCTGGCGACAGAGACCACCGATTTCGGTGAGTGTTCTCGTTTTCATAATGGGTGACGACACCCTCTTCATTTTTCCTGGGTACCTTAACGGTGACTGGTTGCTTACCCTGCCACTGGAGCGTGACCATACGGCCGGTCTTCAGATTTGTCTCGCGCAGTAGGCCAGCAAGCTCTTTGCCCCAGAACGTTTGCGGACCCTCTTTTGTGCGCAGGGTGATAAAGGTGCTTTCGCTGGCATCAGGTTCAAAGCGGAACGGAGCCTGTCCGAAGGCAGTAACTTTACCGGTGACCGGCTCGCGGGCTTTTTCCGCAGGGGTGTGAACCGCCGGTGAGATTTTCGGCGCGGCAGGCTCAGAGGCGGGTACAGAATTCTGCTGCTGTGAGCCTGTCATGGGCGCGGAGTTTTTCACAGGCTCATCGGCATGCGCCGCCGGACCATGCTGAGTGATCGGCGGTGCCTCATAAGTGCGTGGTACCTGTTGGTCGCCGCGTACCGCATCTGCCGGAGCGGCAGGACTCACGGGCTGACCCGCTGCACGTCGTGCTGCATCCAGTTCTGCCTGCTGACTGGCATTCTTCATGCTCACGTCCAGCTTGTTGGCCACGATGACGTCGATCGCAAATGCTTTGAACTCGTCGCTGCCAGTGAGCTCTATGCGACCGTGGTATTGGTGCGCAGCTGTAAGAAGCGCGGCCAGCACTTTTTCCTCATGCGAACTGGTGCCTTCGGCCATAACCAGGCGATTGCCGTGGTCGATAAACGCGGGTTCGCCGTCCAGCTTGTACAGGACGCTTTTGCCGTCCGGGTGTTTCTCGTGAGTGACGCGGCTCAGCAGCTTATCGGCATCGATACGTGCCGATTTCGACCCGGAAGAGGCGGGCGCATCTTCATCCTGAGCCGCCACGCGAGGCGCGCCGACCAGGATGGCATTTTCTGCGCCAAAACCCGAGGTTAGTGGGTTGCCCGGCGAGGCGTCAGGCTGCGGAGCATCCTCTGCAGCCGCCTGCGCCATTTTTTCATGTGCAAGTTCAGGCGTGCGGGCGGCGCGTTCAGGTCTGGCATCAGCCTTTGCCGTTTGAGAAGAGACGTCCGATACAGCAGAAGCAACAGGGGCTGAAACCGATGGAGCCTGTGTCGCCTGCTCAGATGCTATGGCGGATACCACTGGCATTTCGGATGCCGTTGCAGCTATCGCTGCATTAGGCTGCGGGTCCGTCACATTTGCTTTTGTCACCGATGTCACCGGCTCAGTCCCGATGGCCATGGATGGTGTGACGACGGCGGACGGGGCCGGCACTGCCTCAGGCTCCGGAGATAGCGCGTCAGAGGATGTGACCGTTACTGAAAGCGGTGCCGGTGAGGCCGCGTCGGATGGGGCTGGTAGTGCGCCCAGGTTCGCAAAGGCCCCCTCTGCTGCAGATAGTGCAGCCGGAGTGACTTTGCCGATCTCTGACAGCCGCACTACCTCATTGCGCAGCACCACTAGGTTGTCCTCAAACTGTGCGCGTGAGACATCACCGCGAACAAGAAGGCTGAGCTGCGCCTCAATGCGTGCTGGGACGGTAGCAACATCGAGCGAGGCGGCCCCGGGATTGCGGGTTAAATAGTCTCCACGGGGAACCGGTGCGTCCGGCGAGGGCATACCCGCGAGTCCGTCCTGCGTTACGCGATCAAACGCACCCTGTACTTCTTCAAGGTGGCTGCTGGCATAGACGCCCTGCGCCTTTGCATCATCGAGCTGTGCCTGAAGCCGCGCCACGTTTTCCATCAGAGCCGGCGCCGCCGTTTCACCGCGGGCCAGCGACACAAACTCATCACGCAGGGCCATCTGGATACGAACAAGCGCTGTAGCGTTCGGGTCAGCAGCGGACGCTGGCGGCAGCTGCGCCGCTATAACCGCCGCGGTTGCCGAATACTGAGCGGCACGCTCAGGGCTCTCCAGTGAAGCCATGCGCTCAAAGACCGCGCGTGTTTCCTCCTGACGGCCCGGCTTAAAGCGTTCCGGGTCGGCGCGGGTAAACTCGCCGTAAAGCATCCTCAACTCACGATCAAATTGCGCACGTGTCACGTCCCCTCGCGCCAGTAGCGCATACTGCTGAGCTACCCTGTCTGGCACGGTGTTAACGTCAAGCGTGCCCCCGGTCGGGTGAAGTGAACTCCAGGTGTCGCGCTGGCCAAGAAGGCCACGCAGGCGGCTTAAACCGCCCGTTTCCATGACGTTAGCACCTGCCATTCCACCCTGCGTCACGCGGTCAAAGACCTGCTGCATTTCCTTTACGTGTTCACGGGTGTACACGCCGGCTATCAACGCGCTCTCCACGCGTGAACGCAGCGTGCTGATATCCTGTAGCAGCGTCGCCGGTGAGATCTGACCGCTGGCCAGCGCGGCCAGCCTGTCACGTAGCTCGGCGCCAGTGCCGTAGAGACCAGTGAATCCGTCATAAGCGGCGGCGGACGGTGGCGGCATCACCGGTGATGCAGGTGATGTCAAAGCCTCCGCCTGCGTAACAGCCGGGGCTAACGCTGAAGGTGCAGCCACCGTTGCAGTGACAGGTTGAGCTTCGGCAGTCGATGCCATGCCAGTCGCAGGCGCCGGGATGTCAGAGTCGCTGACGTTGACGCCAGGCGCCTCTGCAGCCGCAGACGTCTCTGCCGGAGTGACCGGTTCGCTCTCATTGGAAGCAGGTATGGTGCTGTCCGTTGCTGGCGCATCTGTCTGCTGCGCTTTCAGAATGCGGTACACGCTGGTCTGCCCGATGCCAAGCTGTTCAGCAATCTGTGCGGGCTTCAGGCCTTGATCGCGCAGCTTAAGAATCTCATCCGTTTTTTCCTTTGCCGCGCCGGGGCGGCGGGCGGGCATGACTTCTGGTGCGTCCGGGGACACAGCGGGATGATTATCCGGCGCAGGTTGTGCGTCATCAGGTGTGGCCATTGGGGCATCCTTATAATTGAGCTGCTCAAGAGCCTGAGCAATATCGGGAAGCAGCGTTTCGCGCAGGCGCTCAGCGCCACGGAAAAGGTGCAAATCGTTGAAGTCTGTAAAGCCGCGTTCGATTTCGGCGGCCGTCAGGTCTGGCAGCAGAACCACGCCTCCGGTGGCGGCTGCAGCTCGGTTTGCCGACAGTACGCCTTTGTTTTTTTCTTTTGCATGATCAACATCGGCCATAAACAGGTGAGGGCTGTCGGGATACCGAACTTTAAGCACGTTGGCCACTGCCTCCATGTTCCCGGCATCGATAGTCATCACAACAGGCCGGCCGGTAACCATATAAAGGCTGCGCGCTGTGGCATAACCTTCGGCGTACAGAATGGGTTCGCCGTTGCGCAGTTCGCCGCCCTCCACGCGAAAATGTCCGGCTTTGGGCGCGTCCTTAAACAAATATTTTTCACCGTCGGGCGGTATGTACTGCAGCGTCCGGAAAGCACCGTCAGCATCATGGAATGGCACAACCAGTGCCCCATTTCGTGTCTGCCTGACGTCGTCCGCAACCGTAATGCCTTTGCGTTCCAGATAACTGTGCGCCGGGTCGACTGCAGGTAGCCTGTCATACAGCGATTGCGCTTTTGCGGTCTGTTGCGCATATAGCGCAGCCTGCTCGCGAGCAAAATCATCCTGTGACTGGCGCATCACTGCGCGGATGTGCACGCGCGCCAGCGGATCAGCTTCGCCCGTACTGCCACTGGCTTTCCAGCGCGTAATATCCTTGTCGTTATCGGCGCGGTGGTAATTGATGTACCAGCCGCCGGGTTTGACGCCATCAAGAAAGCCCCGGTAAACACCATCGCGATTGCCTTTTTTTCCGTCCACAACCGGCACTCGGTGGCGCTGTCCATCCATCACCGGAAGGCCATCCAGCACCAGACCAGCGCTGGTCAGCGCATCGAAAAATTCCGACTGAGGATCACCACCTCCGCTGCTCCGGATGCTGCGGTCGGGCAGCCATTTCTGAAGCCGGTCCAGGTCGGCACCCGGGCGGGCATACCAGAGCTGCTGCTCCTTATTCCAGGCAATAGCGCTGCGCCCGTCCGGGTGCGTCCCTGCATCGGCGCGTGCGGCGTCGCGCTGATCCGGTAAAACGGCAAGCCACACCGGATAGTCTGCTGTTTTCATAAAACCTCCTGTGACGCTATGTCAGGACGACTATTCGCCGTCGGTGAACCGGCGGTACCACCATGGGCGGCCGCTCAGGCTTTTGCCACGCGCAAGGCGTGCCAGGCGCGTGAGAAGTTCGGTAACTCCCCAGCCAAACATCTTGAGTAAGCGGAAAACGGCGATAATGCCGCTTACGACGTAGAGGGTGTTCATGCAGGGAAAGCGGAACCAGAAGAGATAAAGCAGAAACAACCAGGCGGGAATACCAACGAAGTCCAGAGCGCTGCCGGCGCGTCGCCAGAAACCTGGAGGATAGTCCTCTTTTCTGAACGCACTCATGCGGTGCCCTCCTCAAACTCACGGCGCTGACGCGGCGACATCACCACAGCCAGCTCGGATTCAGGAATACGGCCGGCGCGGTACAACTGCCAGGCCTGGTCAACGATGCGGCGCTTTTCCAGTCGGATAATCTTGTTAATGTGCTGCCCCCACTGCGACCAGGGCATTTCGGCGAGTTTTTCACGAAGGTAATAGTCAATCAGGATGTACTCGCGCACTGCTACCCGCTTACCATCTGTGGTACGCAACAGCGTCTGCACCACCACGTACTGCAGAACGCCCAGCAGCGACCACGCCATTGCATCGCGGCTCTCATGCGCAAATTCATTGATAAGGCGTGGAAACGCCTCACCCGGCGAATCAATGTGCGTGGTGGATAGCATAAGATGACCGAGCTGGCCGGCGCGGATGCCAGCATCAATGGTCTCGCGGTCGCGCATTTCGCCTACACCGATGACCGACGGTGCTCGTCGCAGATCTGCGCGGATACCGGTGGCAAAATCGGGAATGTCTTTACCTACTTGCGACTGCAGTGGCGGCAGCACGTCGTCCGGACGCCCCAGAATGAACTCAATCGGGTCCTCCTTGGTGGTGACCTTACGATCAGGATCCGTATCAAGGCAGTAGCGGTAGGTTGAGGCCAGCGACGTACTCTTGCCCGAACCCGTAATGCCACCCCATAGCCCCACGCCCTTAGCCGGCAGGAGGTTTGTCATCAGTTCCCGCTCCAGCCCAAGACTTTCCAGCGGCGGAATGTCTGAGGGGATAACTCGCAGCGTCCAGGCAATGGTACTGTCCTGGCGCCCCGCCGTGCCCTGTAGCAGGTTCACACGAAAGCGGACGCGCTCGCCGCGCTTCAGCCCCCAACGCCCGTTCATGTCGCCGTCGAGTTGCATGGCGCGGTCGACTGGTACCCCGCCCCGCACCTGCGGCCGCAGCTCCGGAGAAAATACCTCGTCCATGAGCTTGGCCATGGTGTCGTCTGCAACGAGGAAGGGACTTGCCTTAAGCAGGCGGCCGTAACGGCCGACTACAAAGTGGTTATCTCCCTGAAGATGGATGTCACTCACACCGTTATGCGCGCACCACACCATAAAGCCACGCAGCGTGTCGGCATTGAGTCCGCCGCTGAAGTCGTAAAGTTTCAAATCCGAATCAGACATCAGCGCTTCTCCGTATTGATGATCGGCTTCCACTTCGCCTTGTCAGTGACGAAGCCAGCGCGGGACTCAAGACGGCGCTCGCGATCGCCGGTCGTGAGCTTATTGGTGTCGCCGGTGACCGTCTGTTGACGCTCAGTTACTACCGGTGCTGTGATGAGATTCTGCCGGCGCAGCAGCACATACTGCAGCATGCCGTTATAGTCACGCGTGAGTCGGTTAACGTTGGCCTCCAGCGTCTCATCGGCGCTCTGCCGTCCCTCAGTCCAGCCCTCATTGACTGCCGCCTGCCAGATATCACGCTGCACGCCGTTCTCAGGAACAAGTCCGCCCTCTGGCTCGTCCGGCGGCACGGTGCTAAGCCCGGCCAGCAGCCAGCTCCGCCACGTCGGCGGATTGCTGACGAAGCGCTCGGGCTGGATGATTTCGTACACGTGGCTTGCGGTACGTATCTGGTCGGGCGTGACGTGTGCCACGTCCACCGCCTCTGTGATGACCGGTGGCAACCAGCCGCGGGCACTGATTAGCGGGCGAAAGTCATAGGTGGCGTCCAGCTGCTTTGCGCGTGCCTCCAGGTCACGGCGTAGCTCCCACGCGCGCTGTGCCTTGCCCCCGCGAAACCCGGTTGTGCGCCCGCCCTCTGTCAGCATCTGCCGACGGTTATCGGAGACATCAGACGTGTCACGCTTCTGCGGCGACAGGTAGGCTTCCGGCCCCGGAGGGGGGGCGCCGTCTGGCCCGGATGCGGGTACAGTCTTAGTGAAGTGAAATCCCGCGCAGCCCGCCAGCAGCACGGGCAACAGCAGGACGCAGAGTCGGGCTTTCATCGGCGGCCCCCCTTTTTATGGCGTACCGGCTCAGCTGGCAGCGAAGACATGAACTGCAGCACCATCTGCCCGGGATACGTTACGAGCGTGGCGCGCCAGGCAGTCTGCATTTCGACCATGCGCAGCACATTCGCGTAGGTAACATCCTGTACTTCAATGTCTACAGGCAGAGGCAGACGTACGCCGATATAACTGAAAGCCTGTCCCCGCGCACGAGCCAGACTACTCAGCAACTCTACAGCATCACCGTTCCAGCTGAGCGTCACGCGATCGCTATCAGCTCGGATGGCTGCAAACGGAAATGGCGAGGCCTCTGACATATCGCCTTCCAACCAGAGCCGCTGCAGCTGAAGATCAACCCGGGGTTTTGCATAGGGAACAGGGCGGGATTGTTCCGCTTGCTTAACATCTCTGCCGTCATGGTTACCGATAGCGGACTGACAGCCAGACAGCAGAAAAGCGCCCAGGCAGGCTGAGTAAATTGATAATTTCATATTGATTCCGGAGAGGTTGGATTTGCGCGAAGCGCATTCGCCGTTATGGAACTCAGCGGCAGTGCGGGAAGTGCATTAGATTAGTGTCTGGAACGACACATCAGTTGGCCGGTTTACTCACAAATGGCATAGCTTGTTGAGCGGATCATCTGCTCTTTTGTTGAGTCACAATATGCAAACCAGGACGCGTCACCTGAAGGTATTGATGTTACAAGCCATACGGTTCCCTGATTGGTAATGCTCTCGCAATTCCCGCCGCCACCCACAACTTTCTTTGGTGCCGGACATGTTGCTGTTGCCGCCGAAAATCGTTTGGTTATGGTTGACGCTGAAACAATATCTTTTGAGGTAACGGAGCTCTGCCAGACACCCGACTGACAGGCCAGAAGGGCACCCGTTGCATCATGACTTATTGCCCCCAACTGCCCACAACCCGCACCCACTGTGTTCACCTGATCCTGACTAAGGACACCACCTGCAGAAACATCGCCGTCGGAGCGCAGACTGCCTGCCTTCATCTGTCCGCCGGTATAAATATTTTTGTTATTTACCGACCTTACCCAATCATTGTCAGACATATAAAACCCGCCGCCGTGGGATTCGTTGAGCCAGCCTTTATCTCCACGAGTAATTATCCAGCCGTTGTTGCTACGGATATCGTTATTGGCGGTGATACCGTTGTTCGCATTAACGTTATTTCCGGCATTAACATCGCCGTTAGCAGTGACATTTCCATTGGCGGTTACTGAGCCGCCAGCGGTAACGTTGCTGCCGGCAGAAACCTGCCCGGTAAAAGTACCCGTTGCTGCGTTGACTGTGCCGCCGCTGTTAATATTGTTGCCGTTCATGTCGATAGCAGTGTGCATGCGGTTCAGGTCAGGACGGCCGGTCACCTGATAACGGTAAAGCCTGTCGCTTTCATCTGCGTCGGTACCCAATGCATCAGCGGAAAGGAAAGCTGCAAGATGCCCCTGCTGCCCGCTCAGCCCGTAGTCACTTAGTCTTGCCTGCCACCCGCCATCGACACCCACGACTGTGTTAGCTGGCCACACGTATCCGCCCATTCCACCAGTGTCCGCTGCTATCTGACGCAGACCTTTGAAAGGAATTTCGCTGCCGCCAGTCGTCAATACGAACGCGACCAGCTGACCTGATTGTCCCGGGTCTCTGGCCACCGATAATTGATAAGTCTGATTGCTATCGTTAGTCAGCGAGAAGCCTGCCGGAAGATAGCCCTGCGAGCGCAGGGTGGCGCCAGTAACGATGACCGGGCCGCCCGCGACTTGCGTCAGCAGCTTGTCACGGTTATCGCGCACGTATCGCTTGCCAGCCTGCGCCACGAAGCTCAGGTGAGAGGCCGTCCCGGTCCAGACTTTTTCCTGTTGCATGCCGGCGTAGCGGTCTATCGCACCCGGTGTGATAAAAAGAACGATGGCCATCACGATGCCGAGTTGAAGCAGCATGTTGCCGCGGTGTACCGCACGCGGCTTACGTTTCAGTAATTTCATCAGAGTACTCCCGCCAGTTGCTGGGGAAAGAAAAGGCATATGCCGCACAGGTAACCAAACAGCGCCGGTGCAAATGGTTTTGATGTCTGGCGCGTCAGCACAGCACACAAACAACACAGCAGTAGTCCACCGGCGGCGGCGTAACACGCGCTCCGCCAGGGCAGCCAGGCACAAAGACCGGCCATCAGGTAAACATCACCCAGCCCCATAAATTCCTTCCCCTGACGATAGTTGGCCAGCCAGCGCACCACGCCTGAGAGCGTGAACACTATCAGACTGGCCAGCAGTGCCTCCGTAAACGGCAGCACTGCACCGGGCAGCACTGCAGACGTCAGCCCGCCGAGCCAGAACATCACCGTGTAGCGCATCGGCAGCCACTGACAGCGCAGGTCGGTCAGCGTGAGTGGCACCGCCAACACCAGCAGTGCAACGCTGCGCAGTGCCGCACTGAGTGGTACAGCAGGAGGAAGCGTCAGCAGCCAGCCGGCGGTGAGCAGGTAAATCAGGGCAACCGGCGTCAGAAGTGACCAGGTTAAGGGCGGACCATCATGCGTACGCAGAAAGCGGCTTGCCTGATAGGCCTGCAGTGCAAACATCGCAGCGTAACAGGCAAGCCACACAGAGATAGCCGGCCCGTCAGTATATGAAGTCATGAATTATTCCGTTTAGAAGGTCAGCGGCGGGCCATGTAGTCGGCGTAAACCTTTCGCGCATAAATCATGCGGCGGGCAGTATTGTCGTCGGCAAAGCCAGCGTTATAGCTGCCGAGACACTCCCAGGTCACACCACAGACCTGAAGGTGCTTGGCCAGAATCCAGGCGCCAACCATAACGTTCAGGCAGGGTTTGGTTAGCAGTTCCTGTTCGCTCTGCAGCACGCCCATGGCACGCAGCTGCGGTACGTGCGTGGAATTAATCTGCATCAGGCCAAAATCCCGACTGGTAACCAGCCCTTTTTTATTGCGGTTATAGCCGATAGCTACAGGATTGAAGCCGCTTTCCACCTTACTGATAGAGCGCAGTAGTTGTGGATCGACGTGATAACGAGCGCCCGCTTCGTTATAGCAGAATGCCTGCGCGGAGCGGGAAGCGCACAGCATCAATCCGCTGGCCAGCAGCAGGGTGAAAAGTTTCTTCATGATGTGTACCGGGGAAAGAACAGAAATCAGAACTCGGTGCAGGCCGGGGTTCCCCCGGCCTTCCCGTCAGGTGTTACTGGTAAAGACCAGTGTGTTTGTTCCGGTAGAACCGCTGTCTGCCGCACACTGAGATGAAGCGACGGATGCACTGACTGTGCCACTGGTTGTACTGCCGTTAATGCTGGTTGATGCGACGTTGTTAGCGCCACTCAACTTCTGTGACATTTGCGTGCATGCCTCCATCGGCACTTTTGTGTATGTCAGTGAGAATGAAGTCTTCGAACCGCCACCAGTGCTGACCGGCGCGACGGTAATAGTGCCATTCCAGCGGTTAGTCATCGTGGCACTACCGGCTGACTTATCTCCTGTTATAGCGATTGTGCTGGGTACGCCGCCAAATTTAATCAGCGCGCCGGTCATATCAGATGATGAACTGAACTGATATGACCCGGCTGTTTTCAGGAGCCCGCGGGTATTTGTCATCATGTCACTGGCGTTCGTAATTTCCTCCGTATAATCAGAACGGCCAAACAGGCTGTTACCGCTGGAGATGTAGTAGATAATTGCCAGAAGGACCAGAACCCCGACGATAGCAGCCTCAGTCAGGTTAAAAGCGCCGCGATGAACAGCAGAGATAGTTTTTTTCTTCAGAGTGGACATATGAGCCTCAGAGATGATGGTCAGTGGTTGCCGATTAAGTCGCCCAGGTTCTGTGTGGCAATGAACGTGAGCAGCAGATAGCCAGCGGTGGTGAGCATTCCGGCTACCTGAAGTATCCGGGTCGTTCGTTTTATGCGGTTGATGGTTTTGCTGAGCCACATACGGGCAAAGTTTTCGATATTGTCTTCTCCCCCGGGACTTGCTGTCAGGAGACTCAGACGATCGATGGCATCACGTGAAGGGAATAAATAGCCACTATCTGCCAGTGCGAGTCCAAGATGTTTCCCACGAGCAACCTGACGCCTGGCCGCCGTCAGGCGCTCATACAGCCACGGCGTGGCATTGCGGCTGAGCATATCAAGTGCCTCTTCCGTGCGGACGTTTGCACGTAAAAGCGCGCTCAGGTTCAGAAGAAATGACACTCCCTGCATCTCACGGTAGAGACTCCAGGGAAAAAGATGGTCAAGAACACGTTTACGCACAGGACCGGTTAATCGGGGTAAAGACCAGATCACCCATGCACTGAATGCTGCCAGCACGCAGGCCAGCAAATACCGGTTATCGATAAAGAAATGCGTGACGCTCCCAAGCCACCACAGTGCACCTGTCCAGCTTTCGACTGGCACCATCCGTTCCAGCTGCGGAAGAAAACGCTCATACACCATTTTCATCATGTAGAACGTGCTCCCCATCAGTAGTGCGGGATAGCTGAGGTTTGAGATAGTGGTCGATTTCATCTCGCCCATACCCCTGACTACAAAAATTGCCCTGTGCAACGCGCCCTGTAAATCTTTCGCCGCGCGTCCTGCCCGCAAAATGGTTGTCTCCTGAGGTGGAACCCAGCCAGTCAGCCCGGCTTCTATTCCTCGTCCGCGTGTCAGTGCCCGCCTGACGTCGCTGAGGCACAGAAGCATCGGATCATTCTTTCGCCGGCGGCTACGTTGCATGCCCGCGATAGCGTCCTCTGTCTTCTGGTTGTTCTCCAGCAGGAAAGCCAAGTCTTCATACAACGTCATGCGATCAGTGGTGCTGAAGGTTTTCTGTCCAATCCATCGGCCCAGCCCTTCTGAACGAGCACTGCCTTTTGTAAGGGCTCCCTGAAGACGTGCACGCCACTGGCGAAGGAAGTCATTCATGACCACCTCCGGTCAGATAAAGGGCAACCGTCTCAGGAGGCAGCAGGTTAAGGGTGTCTTCATCAAGCGGACTGAGCTTATCTGCATCAATCGGATCTGCCTCACCGGCCGCGATATAACGCTTGAGATGTGCTCCGCGCGTAATACCGCCCATGTGATGCACCCAATAGCTGCGCGCTGCGAGCTTGCCATGATCGCGGTAGAGCTGCATAAAACGAGCGTCAGGACGAATCACCTCCGCGATGACCTTGCGCCCGATGATTCCGCGCCAGCAACCTGGTGTGCTGCAGCCTTCGTGATTACGAAACGCTACGGTTGAAATGTCGCAGTGGCTCTCAACCAGTTCGCGATCGTCTTCGGAAAGTTCCTCCCTGACGTCTTTCCATCGTTTTTTGCAGTTTGGACAAAGCCTCTGCACCAGGCGCTGCGCAACGAGGCCAATCACCACCTGTGGATCCAGCACCATCCCGGGCGCAATGCCCAGCGTATCGGTCAGGCGGTCGATAATGCCGGTGCCGTCATTAGCGTGCGTCGTTGTCTTAACCAGCGTGCCACTTTTTGCTTCGCTGAAACTGGCATTGGCAGACCAGGTATCGCGTATCTCTCCTATTACCGCGGCGTTGTAATCCAGACGCTTTAGAGCAGAAAGACGGCGTTGCCATGCACGGGTAACAGATTCCGGGTCGTTTCGGTCGGCTATAATCGTGGTCTGTACTGCTCCCGGCACCTTGCCTTCAACCGGATCCTCCACAGTTATCAGCCTGCGTTTACCCTCAGTCATTTCAACGTACATCTGGCAAAAGGTTCGCATTGTGGTGCTTTTGCCTGAGCCGGTTGGCCCCGCCGTAATAATAATGCCCTCCGGACGCTTGAGCATGCGACGGATCAGCTTCTGCTGTTCTGGCAGGTAACCCAGCGTATCCAGTGAGGGAATGTCCTGGCTTTCATCAAGAATGACACGCAGCACGACGTAAAGACCGGACTCTGTGGGTACTGCCGAGTAACGCGCAGCATAAAGATCCAGTTCCGATACGAACTCGTTACGCAGGCGTCCGTCCTGCTCATCAGTTTCACTGAAGGCCTGAGGCGCAACGTCGCACATCGACATGACGATGGTTGAGGCAAGGCTCATCCCCTCCTCTACGTCCAGTTCGGCCTGCAGCTCTAGATCACCATGAATACGGAACACTACGGCCGTAATGTTATCCATCCCGATAAGGATGTGAATGTCAGACGCGTGTGATTCCGCTGCGCGGCGCATAAAATTCACAACCTGGTTCTGTTCCTGCGACCAGGAGCCTGTCGAGGTGGCCCCAGCCCGGCCAGTTTGCAGCCGGCGCAGCTCGCTCAGGTGTACGGTATGAATATCAAGACCGGGAAGCTGGCGCCGGGCGCGGGCGATTTCTGACTGGACTGCCGGACTGGCAAGGTGTTCATTTGATACATACAGCCGCCGTTGTTCCGGGTTACTTTTGTCCAGATGAAGCAGATTCAGAGTCTGTTCGCTGAATTCCATATGCTTACCCCGCGAAGGCCAGTGAAATGAGGCCTTTGTCCGGGCTGCTGACCGTCACCTCACCGAATGTGATTTTGGCTACCGTCCAGGCAGTGCCAGGAATGCGGCTGCCTGCCTGCACACGGACCTGATTGCCGCCGTCAAGCTGCAGTGTGGCTGAAAGCTGCTGCCCGCCGGATATTTCTACAATAAGCGGAAGTGCACGGCTTTCCTCAGCCGGTTTAGCGGCAGTGCTTTCTTTAGCCGTCGCTGCTGGCTGCGGATTAAAAGGGCCGCCCAGCACCGCGTCATAGCCATTTTTCTGCAGCTCGTTAAGCGCCTTTGCCTGTGCAAGCTGGAACTCATACAACACCGTTTTGGTTTGAATATCCTCAAGACGTCCAAAGCTGTTGTCCTGTGTAACAGGATCTGCTGGCCTTACAGCATCGGGAGGTGAAACAGGAATGCCGGCACCAGTCAGGGCATTGTCCTTTTTAACCTCACTCTGCGGTGTCAGCGTATCTGACGCTGGCTGACTGGCAGCAGCCAGCTGGCTGATGACAAGCACGGGCAGCAGCAGGTGACGCCACTTATTTGTCTGCATAGAGCATTCCTTCCAGGGTATAGGTCAGCCGGCTGCTATGTAGCTCGGCCTTTACGGAACTCAGCCGCAGCCCGTTGCCCGGGAAACGCGAGGCGTCAAATAGCCGGTCCGGCGGGATGTCGGTAATGAACGTAAAGCTGTAACGCTTCCAGGGCAGCGGGATCTGATCCTGCCCGACGGTCTGAGCCAGTAAGACGGGCTCACTGAAGCGCAGATTAGCCCGCAGGCGTTGCGCATAACTGGTCATGCGCCGCAACTGCTCATCACCGGGTAACAGCGTCTCAGGTAAGGCTGAAGTGAAATGCACAGACTCACTGAATGAGGCATCATCAGACGGCCCGGGCATGTTGAAAACAGCCTTAATGCCCGGCCCGTAGAGCTGTGGCAGCCGGGTGGCAAAATCGCCGACCGTGCCGCCATCCGGCAGGGCATAGTGAAGCGTCAGCTGTCCCGATGACTCGCAAGTGGCCTGGCTGAACACCCAGCCAGCAATCGAAAGCGGCGCCTGTCGCCATTGCTTCACACACGCGCTGAGCATGCCTGAAAAGTCTGGCTGGCCACCCCATGGTTTAGCCAGAGTGGCAGGCTTGAGTGCTGCCGCCTCACGGGCCCGGGTCAGCTCAGCCTGGACCCACGCCTCATGCTGAGCCGTCTTTCTGGCTTCCAGCATGTGATTGCCATACCAGGCGGCAACCACGCACACACCTCCCAGCAGCAGTAAGCGGGACGTTGTACGGCTGTCAGTTTTGTTCAACAGTGCGCGCGGCGGCACGGTAGCAGGAATCAGATCTGCAAGCTGTTCACGGCGAGCATCCGGCATATTCAGCATTGAATCCGGATCGAACACTACCCAGCCCGCAGAAGGTGCTGGCGACGTGTCCCGAAACAGTTCAGCTGCCCGGAGAACGGCGGCAGCATTGCCGGTCACATCGCCATAGGGTGAGGGATGACCGCCGGTAACGGCCATAAACCAGTAATTTCCCCCAGGAAGCAAAAAAATGCCCCAGCAGTCGGCGGGAATGCTCCCGAGCACTGCCGCCGCAAGTGAGGCCGGGCGCTTACCTTTCGGCATGGGCGCAGCATCATCGGCAAGTGCACCGAGCCAGGTTGCCGGCTCATCAGCTGTACCTGCAGGCAAAGCCAGCCAATAGCTTGCCTGTTGATCCCGCGCCTCAATTTTGAGGCGTCGGCGACCACGTGCAGCCACCCACTGCCAGTGCAGCCCCGCAATCAGCGCATATTTCCCGGACGGGACCACGCTGATTGCTGGCTGCGTCAGTTCAGAAGTCATAGCGTCTCCTTATCCCAGCACTACAGGCGTCACGAGAATGATGAACATACGTCGCCCGTCGTCGCCCCGGGCGCCGCCGCCCAGGCCAAAGAAGCTGTAGCTGCCCGTTCCCTGCCGGTTTGCAGAATCGCTCAGCTGCTCATAGCCGCTCAGAACCAGAGTCTGGCCGGACTGCATGATCACGCGCTGGACAATAGTTTTAGGTGTTGTCCTGGACAGCTGCGATGTCTGGCCGCCGGAGGTAAAATCTTTGAATACCGGGTCATCTGACATGCTGATGGAGAATTCCAGCTGCATTTTCGGTGAGTTAGGGAACAACAACGGCAACGCGGTCATGTTAAAACCGGTGGTGATCGTTGCTGTGGTAATAGAGGTACTGGTTCCAACGTTCGCTGTCTGGCTTGTGCTGATATTCGGTACGTAATCCTGTTGAATGGCGTTCTGTACCGGCACGGCAGACAGATTTGTTGTCAGCGCCGAGGCAGAGGTAACCACGCTGAGCTTTGCCTGCTCGTCAAGGGCCTTAAGGAACGTCTGCGTGCCCTGCCCCTTGCCGTCCAGAATGGCCACACCGCCGCTTAGCGCATCCGCTGCTGCACCCGTAAACGGGCTGGTCAGCGACATTCCAACACTGCCGGTGTTTAGTACCGCATTCCAGTCAATACCCAGCTGGTTCTGATGACGATTCTCGATGCTGAAGACCTTCACTGAAATCATCACCTGGCGGTTAAGCTCGCGGTTGCGATCGTCAATGTAGCGGCTAATGGCATCGAGCACGCGCGGCGTATCGGTAACAGTAAGGACGCCGGCTGACAGGTTGTAACGCCCGGACCCCGGCGTTAGCATCGACTTCACCGTATTCTCCACATCTTTAAAGATGTTGGATTTAATAGTCGCCGTAGTGGTCTGACTGGTGCTGTTATCCCCGGTACTACCGCCGCCGCCGCCGCTTGTGCCCGTTGACGTTGTGGTGCCGCTCACCGTTTTCGACACAAAGCTCGCATCGCTGTCCATGAAGTTGATGGCGAAGTTTCGGGTATCGAGCCAGAAGATAGCGATATGTCCGTACTCATATTTGGAGGACAACCCGCTGCGCGCGTTGACGTAATCCAGAAAGCCTCCGAGCTCACCGTTCCACGTGACGCCGTGTAGCACGCCCGCACCCTGTTGAACAACTGCCGGCTGGTTTCCAGCCTGGCCCATCGCAGCAAGAGGTACCATCCCGCTGGGGTCTGGAGGCGGCAAAGAACCGCTCATCTTTTGAGTTATGCCGCCCCCTCCGCTGCTCCCGGCCAGCATGGCCTGAGCATCTGGAGTGATGATCACGGGGATCCGGCACTGGTCGGTGATAAATGCACTGATATAAGCGAGTGATACGTTGCCGGGACGGTTAATTTTTATCGTGCAGGGAGGTAGCGCCGGACGCTCACCGGCTACGCCGTTAATCGGTACCGGATTAATCCACTGTGATGTCAGGTCGCGCACAACCTGCCCGCTTTCAAGCGCGCGTTTATGGGCATCGGCCTGCGCCTCGGCCGCGGCCGCCCGTTTTTCGGTGGCATCAACGCGATCAAGCGTGCTGCAACCGCTAGCAAGCAGGCAAAGCGCCGCCGCCGCGGTCAGCCGGTGAGGTAATTTCATTGCTGTGTCCTGTAAGAAAGGGAAAGTCAGTTAACCCACACCACGCTGCCGTCGGGGATGACGGCGGGGACTGTGAGCTGCATGTCGGTGCCGCTATTGTCGAGCAGCCGACGGGAAACCACGTGCCCGGCCAGCGCAGACTGGCGAGTTTGCGTCAACAGCGCCGCCATCAGCCCGGGCTCTGCGGATCGCCAAACATATGTTCTGCCGCTGGCGATCACATTGCTGAGTCCCGGGACGCTTTTCCAGCCACTGAGCTGCGCATCACTGACGCTGACGTTATCCGCTGCGGGATTCAGGTACCGCCAGTCGTTGATGCGGTTCATATAGCGCACCATTTGCGTGGCGCGCTGGCTCTGTGTCTGGTCCTGCAGCTGCCCCGCCTCATGCACGGCCCGCTGGTCAGTGGAAAGTCCGTCCAGCAGGAATCCAGCAAAGATAACCAGCAGCCAGTACATGAACATTACTGCACCTCCTTATCGTCCACCGACACTACGCACTGTGCGGCACGTACGCCGGCATAGAGAGGCACCTTCGCCGTACCGTAGAGGGTGAAGAGTCGGTTCAGCATTTCGCGGAAACTGCCGTCAAAGGTGAGCGGTGCATCAACCCGGTAGTTGGTCGGCGTCAGCCAGGCTACGGTCCAGTTTTTAATGCCGGGCACGGTACACGTTTCGATAGCGGCCTGACTGTAAAGCCAGTCCTTCACCGTGCTGCCCGTTTCAATGCGCCAGTGTCGCACCTGAATTACTTTCGGGGGGATGACCGGCACGACGGGGGCCTTAGTTGCGGCAGGTGAAACCGGCACGATCGCCGCGCCGGCCGCTTTTGCTGTGGCATCGCCGCGGAACGGGTTAAGCCCGGTTCCGGTTTGGGTAACTGTTTTTACTGGCACCGACGAGGCCGGTTTATCGGGCGCAGCTGCCGGCACTGGCTTAATAGGCCCCGCAGCTGGCACGGGCGATGACGTTCCCTTATCGGGTACGCGCGTTGTCTGCGCGCGCTGCGCAGGCTCAACGGTAACCGTGCCCGTTTTCTCGTTCACGGTCGCTTTCATGCCGCGCGTGGCCAGCAGCTTATCGATGACGAACGGCCAGCGATCGTTACCTGTCCACTGCCATAGCTCCGGCGCGTCTGCGGAAACGGCCCTATCAAACACGACGGTATGCCCGGGCGGGACAATTTTGTGCAGGGCAGCGCGCAGCGTTGGTGCCACGCCACTCTGCCGCACGAAGCCGTCTGCAGGCCCCGCGCCAGCAGTTGCCGATGGTAAGGGGGGGCCCGATGGTTTCAGGAGTGAAGCCGGGGCGACAGTCGGACGTGATAACAGCGGCACCGATGATTTCACGCTCGCTGAGGACACGGGACGCTGGGCTGAGGGGCTGCTCTGGTGTATGCGGTACTGCATGGCGCTGATGTCGGCCGCGCTGCGCGAGAGCATGCCGTCCACCACGCTGCCCGATGGTGGCCCGGTGATGACTGCCTGCTGAGCACAGCCGGTCAGAAACAGAGCCGGAAACAGCCCTGCCCGTTCAATAATTGACATAGAGAAGACTCCGGATAGCTCATGGCCGGCACTGTCCGCCCGGTGGCCTCAGGCTGCCCGGCATTGACTGTGCAAAAAGCGGGATACCCGCCATTCAGAAGGGATGTTGCAGCGCCGGGTGCCTCCCGGTGCTCTGGCCAGACTGACAGACGCCAGAGCGGCGTTATTAGACTCTACGCATCGTATTAAAAAAATTTAAGCCGACGTCAGTCTGACCGCGTGCGCTGGCCGCAGGTCCGCCGCAACGAAAAGCGCACTGGCCGATCAGGGCAAGTGCGCTTTTCAATGAGGCGTCATTTTTAAAAATACAATGCCGGTTGTGGGCCCGGCATCATCAGGTTCATTTACCGGACTGTATAAGCCAGATAATGCTTCCCCCGGTGTTGTGCTGTACAACCAGTAACGCCCCGCCTGAAGGCAATCTAACCCGCCCTGGGTTAAACGACTTATCATCAAGCGATCCACTTTTAGGCAGGAGCACAGCGGAACTCAGCTCATAACTGACCATACGAGGGCCATTTTCTTCGAACTGAGGATAAGGGGTAACCACAGCATTTAATTTTTCGGAAGCATTATTAACGCTTACCGGCAGTGGTTGCATATCTTCAGTCCATGCGATTGACGTTGTGATGAATTCAGCCCATTTATTGAGTAGCGTCCTGGTTGCATCGACCTGGCTGGGCTTGATGACTCGCAAAGATCCTGAGTTCAGTGACGGAATGACAGAATCTGAGATTATTTTCAGTAATTCTTCAGCACTGCTGCCCTGCGATGATTTGAAACGCCATGCACTCACGCTAAGGTTGACGCCGCTGCCACATTGTTTACTGCAGGAAGACTTCTCGGACAATGACGCATCTTTCTGAACGCATGAGGTTAAAATTAAAGGAGAAATAAGCGCGAGAAGAATGCAGGTGCGCTGAATAGAATTCATACCCATATTTATTCCAGATTAAAGTAAAACGCTGAGGTTAGACCTGCGGGCTGTTAAGGAAGGCTGAGGCTGTATAAGAACGCGCAGACGTGGCTTGTGCCCTCTGCTGACGTTCAAACCAGAACTGCACAGGCTCTTTAACCTTACAGACCAGGCCAAAGCGCAGAGCCGTACGAAAATTGATACTGCTGCGCTGCGCCCGTTCAACCTGCTCTGCAAGGATGGCTCTGAAAGCCTCAGGTGTTGCATTGCCTTTGGCAACACGGCAGTCCCTGCAAACTGCCGCTAGTCCGCCGCTGATATATTCCTCGCCAATTAATTCTGCATGCCAGCCCCGATCGGGTAACTGCTCACCGCAATAAGCGCAGCAGCCACCAAACTGGTTCCTAAGAGCTTCGCGTTTGTTTTTAGATAGATTCACGATTCACCCCAAATTTCCGCCCGTAATCCGGGCAACAGCTATCAACAAAAATTCAGTAATTCCGGGCTTGCCCACTCATTTGAGCGGGCAAGCACAGACTTCTATGTGTCACTTTGCGTTATGTAGAATGAAACCGTCAGGGATGCCCGTTCACGACCACGCGAAAGCGCAGTGTTAATCTTCTCCAGCGGCAGGTAGAGCCCGACGGAACGCCCCGGGGCCTGCATGGATACATCGAATTTGTACGTAGGGGTATAACGGTAACGCGCCACAATTCCGACTTTGCACTGTCCCGGCCAGTGAAGTGAGTACAGTTGCTCCTTTCACTGCCCCGCCTCCCGGCAGGTTCCCCTGATGTGTTGCAGGCCATGACTTAGCCTCCGGACATCTTCCGCGCACCGGTATTGCATGCCGGCAAGAGAGGACCTTGAGATCAGGGTAATAACGGGCACGTTGTTAAAGAGCTGGACCCCGAAAAAAGATAATGGGATGCCCTGCGCGATTGCGCATAATTGACAAAATAAGAGAGCCGGTATTAAAAACACCGGCAGGATTACTTATTTAATCTTTGCCGTTATCTTCGGCAGTAAAACGTTGCCCTGGTGAGGCGAGTGAATCATAAAGCTTCAGATGATCTTCCAGCCGAAATAGTGCTTCTGTTGTTTTTGCTCGACCTGACCTTTTAGCAGAGGCTGTCAGAAGATCATTAAGTTCAGACGGCATGTACAGCATCATAGCGATGCCTTTCTGAGATTTGCTTGCCGCCATATGTACTCCGAGTTCGAATTTTGTAAGGATTAAGTAAGTGATGCGTATTAGATAAGATTGGTCCTAAAATTCAAACTACCTAAAAAGATACTGGATAAACAAACAGTATCAGTAAGGATAGTAAAAAAGATTAAAAAACATTTATTATCAGCTAGTTATCCATAAAAAAGGCGCAAAAATTAATTTACGCCATGATTTAAAAAAACCTTACAGAAGTTTAACTGTCCTTAACTAACACAAATCCAGAATAAACCGGCTTGTAATTAATATCCTGAGCAGGATCTCGGATGCAACTCCCATAGCTGTCATTGCTTCAGCAAGAAGTTGCTCAATCTGAGCAACAGAGAAACGACCTTTGACAGCTATCTCAGCTGCAGGAAACCCCACTGAGTAGAGAATCGCACCCAGCATTTGGTTTTTGTTAAGCTCAGGGAAAAACGGTTTAAGAGAGATAAGGGCTTCAGTGCGTAATGAAGTAAACACTTCATCACAGTTAATACTGTACTTTGCGCAAATCTGCCGGAAAGTGAAGCCAGCCCAAAACACAGTTTTGAGCTCAGGAAGGGAATCAGTATTGAAATGCTTCTGTACAGACTCCAGAGACTTTTTGACGGTGACAGGAGCAGTTTCAAGAAGGCTTGAGATGTCCTGATGGTTTGCCCCCATAGAATAGAAACAAACGTTTGTAGCCTGCTTTGGGGTTAACGCAGGAAAATACTTGCACAATTGTGCATATACAATAGGATCCACGGCAGCCATAGCAGCCTCCTAGTCAGGTTGATGTGGTTAGCTGGTTGTACAGGGGTCCAGCCTGTGCAATCAGCGACATAGAACTTTAATTTGAGTTATGCCTTCGTTTTTAATCTCCTCACGGTCGTGGTAAATCTATATTCACAGGGCGCAATTCATCATCGCTGCTGAACTGAACCTGAGCCTGTTTCTGCTCTGGCTGCACTCCAGATTGGCTTAAACTCATCTCGGTAGAGCGCACGCTGGCCATCTGTTCTGGATCGCTGACTTTGAATATTTTCCCGTCTCGCTTATTCAGGTTCCTTAATACACCAGAATACAGCACACGATTTACAGCCTTCTGCTCACCGCTAAGCGTTGTACTATCACCACTGCGCCATGCGGTAAGCTCAGCGGCTAAATCATTATTGTAACGATCAGATTTACTATCAGGCGCTGCATAGACTTCTACTCTGTCACCAAAATCAGTCACAGCAGGTTTACCGTCTCGCAGGTAGCTCACAGTGCCGTTACGCAGCAGACGCGTCTCATGCTCGCTTGATTTAAATGTAGGCACATTGTCACCCGGGCCAAAATGAATAATGGCATTCGGTTCAGGCCACGCTCCTTTTTGTTCACGCGTTGCCCGCTTCTCACGATAGGCCCAGCCGCGCATCTGACTTAGTGCTGCTGCGTCTCCTTTAAGTGCTTCACGTTCAACCCATGACTTCCAGCTCAGCGGTCGGTTAGCACCGGTTTCACTCAGCGCTTGACGTTCTTCGCGCAGCTGTAACCTTAGTTCAGCCATTGCTTTCATCTTTTCAAACTCAGCCACACGAAACATCAGCTTGCGCATCAACGGATCTCTGACCGTGTCACGAACGTGCGCTTTAACCACAACACAATGTGATGCTATCTGCCGGAAGCGTTCACTAACACGCAGGTCAGGTTTCTCCCAGCTGCTGCGATAGGCATCATAGCGTGCGCGAAGGATGTCGCGGGCAATCGCACGAGCTTCGCGACGCTCTCTCCGCGCTTCCTGATCACGTACGTGCAGCTGCGGCATGTAGCAATTGTCCATCCCAAGTATCCCGTCTTCTGGGCGGTCAGGATTGCCAACTGGCGGCGCAGGCTGATACTCACCATAACGACGATTCATCTCCGGTAGACTGATGACCGGATGAACGTCAGAGGCTTTTACGCTTACACCCTCAGGATTAAAGAGATCGTAAATCGCCAGACCACCGCTCTGCTCGCGCACACCGAGGCCCTTCGTGTAAAGCACATTATGGAGCATATCCCAGCTCAGAATCTCCCGCTCTGCAACCGTTGTGATCTTCTGACGTATCTCGCGAACGGCATAGCCGTGCAGGCTTTCCTTGTCAGAAAAGATTTCACGCTTCGCTGCACCCTGAGGCGCCGCTGGCATGTCCCGCTTAGTGCGATGAAGGTCGCCATACTCGTCCATTTTCCAGCTGCCGTTATCGACTTTAAAGCCGAGATCACGCTCAAGTATTCTGCAGCACTTCTGAAGCGTGTCGGCATCGTTCCAAATATTCTGCGCACGGAAGGTTGCCGGATGAACGCGGTTAGCTGATACATGGCAATGCACATTGTCTGTATCGAGGTGAATGGCGGCCACGTACTGATGGTCTTCCATACCCAGCTGCTTCAAACTATGGCGTACAGATTTAAAAATCGCGTCAGGCGAAGGCTTCTCTTCGCTCTGCCAGGAAAGGATAAAGTGATAAACCGCATCTTTACACTTACGGTTTTGTGCTGCCGTCATGTTCATCTCTGCCGCTGCGGTTTCGAGCGAAAAACAATTGGTTTCGCAAAGCACTTCACCAGAGAGCACGCGTTGAATGCCCTCTGGTGAAACACTGACGATCTCACTATCTGATGCCAATTTTTTTCGGCCTACATAGTTAACTAGCTGACCGAACCCGGGAGTGGAAACATACTCAGCGGACGCATCGAGAACTGGCTTATTCGGCTCAACTGCATCCGTATTTTTTTTCCCCTCACGCTTGCTGACGTATTCAACCAGCGTTTTGAAGCTGGTCTTTTTGTCACGACGCTTTGGAGGAATGATCACGTTCATTAGTCTTCTAATTCCTTTGCTTCTACTGGCGTCATGTCCAGTGCATTGATTGCAGTTACGATCCCTGAAAGGACCTCCGAGAACTGACGACTTAGTTCCGTGGTCATCTGTTCCTGCATTTGCGTATACAGGTGTTTCTGTAAACCCCCCAGTCGTTTCAGCTCATTCATCATGCGAATGTCTGTACGCACCTGAATACGTCGGTTCAGTGCGGTACGCCTGAGATATTCTGAAGTCGTTAGTCCGGCCACTATGGCTTTTTTAGTAATGGCTTCATAGTCATCTTCCGAACAACGAAACTTGATCCATTTGTCCTTCTGACCGGACTTACTATTCGACATAACTCAACCTTAACTCGGGACCGGGGTGTCGGGGCGAAGCCCTGACCAGGCGTTTTGGGAATCACAGTCAGCGTGCTGATTGTGGTCACAAAACATTTCCTGTCCCGTATTTTAAACTACGTACGTTATTTTGCCATTTAGCTGTTTAGAAGTAAACCAGCGTCATGTGGGGTGTAGGTATGGAAATTTCCACTGAAATCGAGCAAAATCATGCTTTCACCAATATGAGAGAATGAATGACATGGCGGCAGGTAATTTTTTTACACAAGAGCAACTTGATGAGGCGCGCAGGAAACTGGAAAACCTTCCAGATTTGACGCCTCAGCGCATTACGCGAGAGGGAGCACTGGAAAATCTGAAAGATACCATTCTTGTACTGGCAAAAGAGAAGGGTTACACAGTGGCTGATATTAAATCAGCATTGGATGCAATGGAGTTTCGATTCAGTGAGAAAGCTATTTCCGGTGTGATAAACGAAGGAAGTGGCAAGAAAAGGCGACAGCCGCGCAAGGCAGAACCGGCCCAGGTTAAAACTAATTCGCATGATAGCCATACAGCATAAAGAAAAAATCCGGCAGGAATTATATTTCCTTGCCGGATAGTTCCACATCAGTTAGGAGGCCGGTGTTTGTGCGGCCCTAAGAAGATCAGTCAAAGACCTTTCGGTTATAGATAACCTTAAAATCAGTGTACTCCGGTCCGTCACGTAACGGTTCAAGCCGTACCACGTTCTCCGCAATGCCGTTCATGGTCAGAACGCGTTCGATTCCTGTATGCCAGTCTTCTGCATCGTTCAGGGGAAACCAGAGGTTATTGTTGATCCCGCTCAATAGTGGGTCACAACAGATATGAATGCCGCGCCCGTGGCGGGCATTACCGCTGCATGTAACAATCAGTTCACCACGAACTTCGCGCGTTAGTGACGAGTTAACTAACTTTTCTACCACGTCATCCCAGTTCCAGTCCTCATCATCCGGCACCGGAAGTTCGACGAATCGCAATGATTTACACCCCGCGCGCGCCATGCTCTGCGCGAGTTCGAAAACTGAAGGTTCACCACACGAAGCATCTGCGCTGGTGATCCAGTTTCCGTGATGGAAAAACGCTTCATCGCCATTATCCAGACGAATAAACGTGTACTCTCCCAGCACACGAATGATGTCATTCTGGGTCACGCGTGACGGTGTGACGGAAAATTTCAGAGGGGTTGTACTACTCATGCATTTTTCTCCATAGCAGCATTAACGGTCGTGATAAATTGCTGCCACATAGCAAACGGCATCGCCGGAACGTGGGCCATCTGACCTGAGCGTAAAGCATTTACAAACAGCATCGCATGTGCGACGATTTGCGGGTCAAAAATCATATAACTCTCCTGAGAGTCTGGTTTTGATAAGGCAACCAGGTAGGACTGGTTGCCGTGGAATAAGCAGGGGTAACCCTGCTTTTTTTACGCCTGTATGTTGCCGCTCTGCTCCAGTTCTGAGGTCAGCCATTGACTGGCGCTGAACCATGCTTTTTCACCCTTAAGCCCGAAATGTGCCAGCGCGATACGTCCTGCTTCTGCCCAGAATTCTGACTCATCAGCCGGAAGCACAACCGAATTTTCAGGAACTCGCTGCACGACCGCACTGGCTAAGTCATTCAGGATTTGAGCCATTAAATCCCGGCGCTGTTTAAGCGTCATCGTAACTTCATTGATATCCGTCAGTGCCTTTAGCTGCTCATTCAGCGGCTGACGCACGCCACGGCTGTTGATGTACTTACGCAGCCAGTAGCCCGCATCATGTTCAAAGCTGAATGCACGCCAGATAAGTGAACCGGACGACTCACGCACGACTAGGCGAAAGTGACTACCCTGATCGTCTTCAATGAAGACGTTGCAGAAAGCAGCCGTAATGTTTACAGCCTGCTCGCGTGTAAACGCGCCGTCGCCCAGCGCCGCTACGCAGCGCATTTCGGTAGTGGTGCCCGTCGGGGTTGAAGTCATGATGTGCTCCTGTCTGAAATTAATGATCCGGCTGACCGCCGCGCGGTGCCCGAAAAGCCCTTCTCTGACGCGGTCTTTTTCTTTCCGGTCTGGCCTTTCGCGGCAAGGGCAAAGGAGCAACGACGAAGTGAAGGCATAAAGGGGCGACGCCAAAAAGTTTTTGAGGCCTTTCGCAAAAAGTTTTTGGCGGCGTGCACTTCACCCCTTTTTGACTGAACCGGCGGTGCTACGACCAGCCCTCCGCGCAAGGGCTGGCCGGAAGGCAGGGAACGTCAGAAGGGATGTTTCAGACCGCCCGGCGGGCTGCCCTTAAAATCCCGGCGGAGTTTGCCGGGACGGTCAAAGCGTCGGCGCAGCCGGCAGCAGCTTTTGACCCTGGACATCAGACCGAAACCGCTTGCGGCCGAACCCCGCAGGGTTCGGTGGCGCTTGCCGGCTTGCCGGTTAGCGACATAGGGCTCGACGACCCGGCTTGCCGGGGAGCCGAAGGTGGCCCACGCCGTTGCTGTTGCTGTTGCTGTTGCTGCAATTTTATTGAAGACGGGAAGAAACAGCTTGTCTGATAATAATCGATGCTAATTCAGGGAAATGCGTGAAGGACATATGCGGCCTGACGGGAATGGGCGGTGCGCCAGCACCGGCTTTTCCCGGCCCGCAGGGCGGCGGCGTTGCCGTTCCGATGCTGGCATTGAATGCATAGAAAAACCGCGCCATTAGGCGCGCTCTGATAGCTGTAGTTTGTTTGGTATAAGCCATCGATTCATCTCGCGCTGTCCGGTGTCAATATGCGGCACTCGCTCTTGAATCTCCCAGGCTAGGTCACAAGCTGCATCTGAAGAGTACAACTGAAGGGTTTCAAGTCCGGCCAGCGACGGAAACCGGCACGACCAGACCCTGATCATATTTTTCAGATCGTGTTCCGGCACGAAGTCGCACCAGGCAGTAAACCAGTCGCGCAGCGTATCAGGCGTGCGGAAAGCCAACTCTATTTCTGCCTGGCAGATGCGATTTTCCAGCTGGCGCGCCCGGTAGTCCTCCGCCTGCCTTTCACGCCGCACTATACGGCTCACGCTTTTTTGTGCTGCATGTTCAGCACGTTCTGAGCGACGGAAAGCGGCTTCAGGAAACAATATCGTCGCAAGTTCTCCCGGCAGCGGCAGCGGACACACATCACCTGCCGTTCTAAGAAACGTATCCAGGGCGCTTTCCCATTCCGGCAGCGCCGCACGCTTCTCGCGCGGCCGCAGATAAATTCCTCTGATACGGTTCAGCCCATGGACGCTGATGCGACTCGCGCCACTCAGCTGCTTCATAAAAGCGGCCGCGTAGGGATGGCGGGCAAGTCGTGTCCCCCGCTGCTGGGCGTGCTCTACGATTGCGATTGCCTGAAGTGCGGCCTGTCGTTCTGGCAACAGCGGCACCAGTGCCAGTGAGGATGGGATCATGCGGCGTGTCCTCCCATCTTCATCGCGGCAACAAGCTCCCCAGCGCCGGTAAAGCCGGCCCGCGTGTACTCAGCAATTACCGACAGTTTTTCCTGTAGTGCCATCGGATCAAGCTGGTCGCTGACGTACAGGCGCAGACGGCTGCGGGTGCGACTGTCTGCCACTACCGCACACCATGCGGGCCAGCAGGCAGACGGGCTGACCAGCTCAACGGCGATCTCTTCCATTTCTGGCTGCGACAGTCGCAGATGGATGGGATAAGCCCCGCCCCATTCACCGCGCATCTCGCAATCCATGCGCCAGCTGTCTGGCAGCTTCAGCGCACTGTGTACCAGGCCGCACATGCGAAGGCGCGCAGCTTCTCCGTGTTCGCTCAGTTCTTCAAGATCGCAGCCTGAAAACGTCTGCAACGCATTTAGGGTAAATTGTTCGTCTCGGATCATTATGTTTTGCTCTGTTTCGCGGTTCGTGGCTCCGGCCCGGTTATCGAGCCGGAGAGGTATCCGGCAGGGGTCAACCCTGCCAGCCTGGCTGGATGGTTATTCCGGCTTGTACGCCATCAGGCGAACCACACGAACCCCGGTTCCCGCAAACATGCCCTCAATCGGCGCAGACCAGTTGCAGTCCCAGCCTGGCAGCAGGTCTTTGCGGTCACTGCCTGCGGGCAGAATGGCCGCCAGGCGCCCGCCGTCCTTCACCAGTACCGCCGCTGCGTTAAGGTGCGCTACTGCCCGGCCTTCGCTGTACGGGGGGTTCATCACTACTACATCAAAACGTTGCGGCGTCGTCTGTGCCCACTCCAGAAAATCGGCTTCGATCACGTTGTGCCCTTTTGCCTCCAGTACGCGGCAGTGCAGCGGCGAAATCTCTACGCAGGTGGTTTGCATTTTCGGCATCAGGTCGGCAAGTCCGCCCATACCCGCGCTCGGCTCCAGGCAGGTTTCCCCCTCGCGGATATCCGCCTCGTTAAGCAGCTGCGCGGCGAGTTCGCCCGTGGTCGGGTAAAACTGGTGTGTTTTCTGGTCCGGCAGCGCGCCGGAAAGCTGGACATCTTCAAGCGCCGTTGTCGGGTCGTAATCAAACTCGAACCAGGTAAAAGCATTGATATTCATTTTTACGCCGCCCAGGCTCATAAGGACTTTTTCTGCTTCTGCGCGTGCGGCCTTGTTCTCATCCGAATAACCTTTTAAACGGCGATTAAAGGGGTTCGTAGTGACAGGCGGGCGCGGTTCTTCCCAGCGGTTGCGCTTTAAGGGTTCGGTGCGCTCTGTCTCCAGATCACTGAGTACGCTCAGGACAGAAAAAGGCAGAAGATTCGAATGCAGATCAAAACTTTTTACCTTTGTGCGCGGCTTCTGACGGTGCTCCGCAGGGATAGCCGCCGGATGCAAGAAGGCCAGAATGTCATTAAGGCGCCAGGCCATGTCCGGATGAATTTCAAGGTGAATAGTGCCTTTCATAAAGGCTTTTACGCGCAGTGCTCCGCCGTCGATAGCAACCCACTCACCCGAACGGGCGCGCGCGATGTTCAGAATTTTATTAGTCGTGTTCAGGCCGGTAGCATCACGGCCCATGAACTTCGCAATCACTTTGCGCAGGTCATCTACGTAGCCGGTGCGCTCGTAATTGCACATTCCCCACTGATCGAACATGCATTCGATAATCATGCGTTTGCTGAAGCCTTCCGGGCGGTTGGTCACGTGGCTGCGTGACAGGCTGCGGAAAATACCGTCAACGCGCTCGGAGAAAAATTTCTGACGTGAGAAAAGCAGCTCGGAAAGCGTCGCGCGCACGGCATTTTCCTCAAAATCCGGTGCTTTCATCTCATGGATCTGATTGTTCCACTCGTTGCGGCGATCGTTGGGCATATATTCGTAAACGTCAGTCAGGTTTAGCGCCTGTTGCCAGAAATCAGCGTTAAGGGAAGCTATCGCGCCAGGCAAGTCAAACACCACGCGCACAGGCGGCATGTGCAGCCGGGAATTACGTACATTGCCACGCATGAAATACTCAACCGCATCGGCATTCTCACCTTCGCGTACAGTGGCCGAAATATTTTTTAATTTTGCGTACATCAAGCCATAGCGGCCTAACAGGCCGTCAATAACGTCAGTTTCAACGGGTGCAAAAAAGGTATCTGAAATAACTTCCCCGGCGTTGATTGGGGCGCGGTCGGTTGTCGCATCAGGGGTGACGTTTACGAGTGTGTTTTGCATGGCATAGCTCCTTAAATCCGGCTGAGTGGGTGCAGCACACGCTGCGGACCCGAAAAAGACCTTCTCTGACGCGGGTTTTATCTTTCCGGTCTGGCCTTTCGCGGCGAAGGGCAAAGGAGCAACGGCAGACGACCGGAGTATGGGCGTCACCGGAGGCCGCAGCGCAAGCGAGCCGGGTTTATGGCGAGTGCGAACGGGCGAGGAACGGCGAAGCGAACCTATACGGCAGGGCGGATGACGGTGCTACGAAAAGCCCTCCGCGAAAGACCGGGCCGGAAGGCAGTAAAAGCCGTCAGGGACCGCCTAGCGGTCCTCCCTGGAGCCGCGGCGGCCCCTCTGCCGGGGCGGTGAAGGCACCGGCGCTAGCCGGTTGCAGGGGTTGACCTTAGCCATCAGACTCTAGCCGGCAGGCCCGAAACCGCCTGCGGGTTCGGCGGAGCTTACCGGCTTTGCCGGTTAGCGGAGTGAGGCTCGACGACTGCCCGAGAGGGCAGGAGCCGAAGGGGGCATGAGTATTTAATTCAAATTTAGTATTACTATAAACAGAGAAATCAAAAAAATCGTAATGCTAGTAATTTAAAAATGACTAGTGATCGAATATAAGGGCTGATATCATCAAAAAAAGCCATACAAGTCTAAAGTAAAAAATAAAAACCCATCAATTCAAAAATATCATAAACCAACCATTCACCAATCAATTCAGAAAAAAGGAATGCTAATGTTTAAGTTGCTTAGCTTAAAGAATGGAGAAAAAGATGACATCTATGTCAGCAGCGCTAACGTTGAAAAAAACAATAATACTGAGTATTCAGATGAAAATTATTACACGCTGATAACGGGTGAAAATGGTTGCGGTAAATCATCACTTTTAAGCAAAGCTGCTAATGCATACATCTTCCAAAGCAATAACAACTTTATTCATGGCCGAGAAACGTTCGACTCTCAACCTGCACCTTCTAGGGTAATAGCTATATGCAACTCATCATACAATCGTTTTGTTTCTAAGAAAGTCTATACAAATCTAACACCTATCAGAGAGCCACATTATTATTTACAAAACGATGTTGAATCAGACTCAACTAAATCTCTACAATCAATAATCATACCTGCGATAAAAGAGGTTTTAGCTAACTATCAATTTGAAAATAGTACATCTGATAACTTTAATATCAAGAAAACAGAAAGGTTTACTTTCAGAAATCGTAGTCAAATTGAAGATATAACTTCAGCATTTCATATGATTGGCATCGAACCATCATTAAGCATGGACTTAGAATATAACAAAGGTTTCATTCAATTCTTTTTGAAAACGCAAGGCACGGGCGTCCATCATGATATAAAGTCAGGCAATGATATAAAGCTAGGCACAATGGAGAAAGCTTATTATAAGGAACACATAGATTTCCTTAGGTCTGTCCATATAGAAGATGGATTCATTGATTACTTCTTGCATATATTCCTAGGTGCACGAAGCATTAAACAACCCACTAAACTTAATTTAAGAGTTGACTCACATGATTTTGAGTTCTCCTCTGCAGAAATGCCGCTTGACATTATATTACCAGCTATTCTATGCGGATTTATCATTCCAAAAAAAATACAAGTACAAAGAATGGGGTCGCTAAAATGGGTGAGCATACAAAGCTTAAGCTCTGGCCAACAATCTTTACTTATAAGTGCATTATTAATTTCAACTTTCGCAATCCCCAATTCCTTAATATGCATTGACGAACCAGAAAATAGTTTACATCCTGAATGGCAATTAGATTATATGAATTTTATTGCTAAACTATGTCCTCATAACTTAGGTTGCCATTTTCTCATCGCTACGCATTCCCCTCAAATAATCTCCGGGATGAAAAGCACTAATGGTTGTATAGTATCTTTAAATTCAGGCCAGAAAAAAAATAATTCATTTGAGTCTTTGCAACCTATTGAATATGAGAACTTTATATCCAATAATCAAGAACTGCATGAACTCTCATCACACATACGTAAATCAGCAGATCGCCAATTAATTGATATATTTAAAAGCCCAGGATTCCATAATGAAACCATAATTCACAGGTTAGTGTTAATTCTTACAAAACTAACTAAAAAAATAGCATTAAACTCTGACGATTCAAGATTCATCAATGAAATTTCATCTTTCATTAAGCATGGAAAAATTGATGAATACGACGCAGCCAATATCATTTTAGAACAAATCAAAGCAATGTTGAAGCCGAGGTAAGAATGATAACTAACACCATAGTCTTTAAACAGCGTCAGGTTGATCACATTGCTACATTTGATAACACCGCAACTCATTGGGATGGTAGATGTGCTGAAAGAGTTGCTCTCAGAATTGCAATTAGAAAACATTATCTTAAGGAGCAAAATAGACAATGTCCTTATTGCCATAGACTTAGACAGGATACTCATGGTTATTGCTGGGATATAGATCATATCATCCCCAAATCGACATATCCGATTTTCACATATGAGCCTAGAAACTTTGCTGTTACGTGTAAAGAATGTAATAGATCTAAGGATAAACTGAACGTTTTATCACCTAACGCTACCATCGATTCAAACTATCCTCAGTCTAAAGATGATTACATAATCATCCATCCCCACCTGGATGAGTATACTGAAAATATGAAAGTAAGCTATACACGTGATCTCAAAATTTATCACACTCCTCTTAAAGACAAAGGTAGAGAAACATTCAGAATTTGCGGGCTAAATAGATTCACTGAGGAAGTCGCTGGCACTTCAGAATACATTGCAGAAACCGAAACCGTAATAGGTTTTGATGACGACAAATATAGAGATTTGTATGAAGGTTTCATGGAATATGTTTCCCTATTTAATTCAAAACCTGAAATACAGGCAAGGTTATTTGCTGATTTTCTAGCAAGAAAAAATGGATTGGAAACCGACAATGTAATTAGCGTCATTCAAGCCCTAGCCAATGATGCTCATTATTCATCTCTGGAAAGCTTACCATCTCTTGGTTCCGCACTTTCCTTGCCCCCTCCTGCTCAGCCTGATGATTACTAATCTATTTATTTAAATTTAACGGGTAGATATATCACCCGTTAAATTTATCAAAATAATGATTTTGGAGTTCCCTTTTTTGGAAGCATTCTGGCATAGTTCATCAATTCAACGTCCAAACTTTTCCTTCCGCTCTTGCCACTGTAGGTGACAGGTTTTAGCCCAGCCCTCTTTACTTTAATCGTTAATAGCGAGGTTTACGCGCCTGAGTGCTTCCTGAACCGCTCCCGATTCCCCTTCAGCGCCTGCATCATGCAGCCTGCTCGCTGAATGCACCAGTATTTCCACATCGCTGGCTGATAGGGTCACCAACCGGTTACGCTTTCCGGCGGCATAATAAATATTATCGGCAAGTATACGGAGGGTTTCAGCTCCAACGCCCGCCTCGTGCTGTGCATCCCTGTCCCACGTTGCGAGATCGCATAGGATTTCGGTGGCGGTTTCCCCGGTTACATGCTCCTCGCCCATTACCCTCATCACGTCTTCTTTACGCCAGATAATCAGCGTGATTTTCTGGTCGCCCTCAAACTGCGCTTTCATGCGGTTACACAGCTGGCTTACGGTTCCGTACATGGTTTTCTCCTTACCGGGGCGGCGCTGCCGCCCCGTCCTGTCAGATTTTATTTTTTACCGCCGCTCTGCTCTCTCAGCAGCGCGCTGATCCGGCAAAGTGCCGCCGTTTCCGCCGGGAACCGGCGGGCAAATGCCCCTTCCCCGTTCTGCGCATCCTCAAGGCGCATAAAGTCCCATGCCACCCTGATCGCCGTCTCAAGCGCAGCTGCGGGCACGGTTGCTTCCCGCACCTGCTCAGCCTCATCCAGCAGACTTTGCGCCAGGCTCTGCAACTCATCGAGTCCCACGCCTGTATCATGCTGATCATCCTGCCATTCAATTCGTCTTAAAATTTCTTCGGCGGCCTCATCTGTGATTCTGGAATCATCCAGGACAGCCAGCACGTCTTCTTTTGTCCAGATAATCAGCGTCATAAGTTCGTCAGATTTGAAGTGCTGCATCAACCGGGCGCAGAGTGCGTTAACGGTTCCGTACATGGTTTTCTCCTTACCGGGGCGGCCCTGCCGCCCCGTGATTTATCAGTTCAGGGCGCAGAAAATGGCGGCCGCTTCGGGATGGGTTTTCACACATTCCATCAGCTGGCGGTGGCGCTGGCAGAAGTGCGCACTCAGTTCTTCGTCGTCGTGGCGGTCATAGAGCCAGCTGCGATGGTTAAGAACCAGCGCCGTAATGATGATCCCCGCCGCGTCGGCGCTGATTTCAAGCTCTGTCCAGTGGTACGGATTGGAATACATATAGCGTTCATCACCTTCCGGTTTCATGTACCCACCGCCGCCCGGCAGCTGTACGAAGTCCCAGACCGTGCCGTCATAGTTCGCCAGGTAGCGGCTGGCGTAGAGGTACACGTTGTTTTCGGCCTGCACGTAATCGTGACCAAACAGGGAAGGCAGAAAACGCAGGCTGACAAAATCGGCCAGAACGGATGCCGTCGGGAAAACGTGGGGCTGTGTGTTCATCAGATATCTCCTCAGTCAAAGGGGTTACAGTTCCGGCCTGTGCCGTGACTGAATGACAGCCCGGCGGAAAGCGGAGTGTTCAGGAGCGACACCGCAGGCCGCAGCGCAAGCGAGCGGGAGACGGGATTACGCACGGCGCTGGCGCGAATTTCTGAGCGGCGGCGCGACGGAAGTAAGCGCGGCGGAGCGAGTGCGAACGGG